>Ga0335079_10009337_pt1 | contig 11179 bp, 12 predicted proteins | sample Lox_Sample_33_FD_206719 | JGI IMG/M metagenome (GOLD analysis project Ga0335079, IMG submission 206719) | Soil microbial communities from Loxahatchee National Wildlife Refuge, Florida, United States - Lox_Sample_3.3 | ecosystem: Environmental > Terrestrial > Soil > Wetlands | place: USA... | reverse complement strand
CAGGTAGTCGATCGTCGCGGCGTCGTCGGGGAAGAACCCGCACGTCGCGCCGTACTCGGGCGACATGTTCCCGAGCGTTGCGCGGTCGGCCAGCGAGAGCGACGAGACGCCGTCGCCGAAGTACTCGACGAACTTCCCGACGACGCCGACCTGGCGCAGGCGCTCGGTCACGGTGAGCACGAGGTCGGTCGCGGTCGCGCCCTCGCGCAGCTCGCCCGACAGCTTGAACCCGACGACCTGCGGCACGAGCATCGACAAGGGCTGGCCGAGCATCGCCGCCTCGGCCTCGATCCCGCCGGCGCCCCAACCCAGCACGCCGAGGCCGTTGACCATCGTCGTGTGCGAGTCGGTGCCGACGAGCGTGTCGGGGAACGCGACGCCTTCCCGGTCGTCGACGACCCGCGCCAGGTACTCGAGGTTGACCTGGTGGCAGATCCCCGTTCCCGGCGGGACGACGGCGAAGTTGTCGAACGACTGCTGCCCCCAGCGCAGGAACGCATACCGCTCGCGGTTGCGCACGAACTCGAGCTCGACGTTCCTCGCGAACGCCCGGCTCGAGGCGAACAGGTCGACCTGAACCGAGTGGTCGATCACGAGCTCCGCTGGGATCAGCGGGTTGATGCGCTTCGGATCGCCGCCGAGATCGGCCATGGCGTTCCGCATCGCCGCCAGGTCGACGACCGCAGGCACGCCGGTCAGGTCCTGGAGGAGGACGCGCGAGGGCGCGAACGAGATCTCGCGGGACGGCTCGGCGCTCGCATCCCAGCGCGCGATCGCATCGACGTCCCCGTCGTCGCCGTTCCGCAGCACGTTCTCGAGCAGCACGCGCAGCGTGTACGGCAGTCGCGCGATGTCGTAGGACGCCTGAAGCTCTGCGAGCCGGAAGATGTCGTACGACCTGCCTCCGACCGTGAGCTTCGACTGCGACCCCATGCGTCGATTCAAGCAGAACTCGACATAGACTCCGGAGTCGTGGCGACGGGGAGGCACATCGTCGGCCTCGGTGGCGCCGGCGACACGCCCGAGCAGACCGAGCGCCTCTTTCGCTATGTGCTCGAGCTCACCGGGAAGGACCGTCCGCGGCTTCTGATCGTGCCGACCGCGACCGCGGAGTCGGACGCCAACATCGCGACGTCCCTCGAGCGCTTCGTGCGGCTCGCCGATCCGACGGTCCTGCGCACGTTCCCCTGGCCGCCCGACGACCTCCGCTCGTGCATCCTCGACCAGGACGCGATCTGGGTCAGCGGCGGCAACACGGCCAACATGCTCGCGATCTGGCGCGTGCACGGCATCGACGATCTCCTGCGCGAGGCGTGGGACGCCGGCGTCGTCCTCTTCGGGGCGAGCGCGGGGATGATCTGCTGGTTCGAGGCCGGCGTCACCGACTCGTTCGGGCCGCAGCTCGACGGGCTGCGCGACGGGCTCTGCTTCCTCCCAGGAAGCGCATGCCCGCACTACGACGGCGAGGAGCTGCGCCGCCCGCGCTATCGCGAGCTCGTCGATGCCGGCTTCCCGCCCGGCCTCGCCGCGGAGGACGGCGTCGGCCTCCACTTCGAGGAGACCGAGCTCGTCGAGGCCGTGACGTGCCGGCCCGGCGCCTCCGCGTACCGCGTCGATGCGGACGGCGAGGAACCGGTTCCGACGCGCGAGCTCTGACTACGAAGCGTCGAGAGCCCGCGCGAGCGCCTCGACGTCGTCCTCGTCGTTGTAGGCCTGAATCGATACGCGCATCACCCAGCCGCGGGACGTCTCGAACACCGGCACCTCGATCCGGTGCTCCTCGAAGAGCCGGCGCGTGAGAGTCGCGGGCTCCTCCACGTCGATCGAGAAGCCGAGCATCTGGACGAAGTCATCGGTCAACGGCTCGAGCTGCAGCCGCCCACGCGCATGCTCGAGCAGCCGCCGGCTGCGGCGACGAACGGCGGGCCAGTCGTGCTCGGCCTGGAAGTCGATCGCCGCCGGCACGCTGAGGTACGCGGCCGGGTCGCGCGTTCCCTGCCACCGGTTCCGATCGGGCCACGAGCTCGACTCGTCCCAGTCCCAGGAGACGACGAACGGCTCGATGAGATCCTGCACCTCGCGCCGTGCGTAGAGGAACCCCGATCCCTTCGGCGCCACGAGCCACTTGTGGCAGTTACCCGCGTAGACGTCGGCGCCGATCGCGTCGAGCGCCAGGTCGAGCTGTCCCGGCGCATGCGCGCCGTCGACGATCGAGAGCGCTCCCGCCGCACGTGCGCGGCGGCATAGGTCGGCGACGTCGTTGACGCGGCCGCTCGACCACTCGACGTGTGAGCAGAAAACGACGCGCGTCCGCAGGCCCGGGTCGATGTCGTCGAAGGGCACGCGACGGATCGTCGCGCCCGACCGTGAAGCGACGAACTCCCAGAGCAGCATCACCCCGCCGTACTCCTCGTCCCCGGTGAGGATCTCGTCACCGGCGCGGAGCGCAAGCGACCGGGCGACCGTGTCGAGCGCCGTGCTCGCGTTCGGCGCGAAGGCGAGGCACGCGGGGTCGGCCCCGAGGTGACCGGCGAGCCGCAGCCTTGCCGACTCGAACCGCTCGCCGAACCCCCGCTCCCGCGCCAGGAACTGCACCGGCTCCTGCTCGAGCTCGCGCTGGAGCGCCTGGTAGCGCTCGAACACGGACCGCGGGCATGCGCCGAACGAGCCGTGGTTCAGGTAGACGACGCACGGATCGAGGAGGAAGAGGTCCTTCACGGCTGGCTTACGTCGGCCACACGCCGCTTAACTCGCTGTTAATGGCCGCTCACGCCCGTCCAACATCCGGCCGTTATAACGGTGGGCGTGGCGCGCAGTCGCATGCTGTCTCTCCGCGTGGGCGAAATGGCCATCGTCGCGCTCGCCGGCGGAACGTTCGCGCTCGTCGGCGCGGCGCTGCTCGGCAAGCTCGGCAGCCACACCACGATCCAGCAGGTCGCCCCGGCCGGCGGCTCGACCGGCGTCGCGAACGCCGCGCTTCAGCCGCCCGCGGCGACGACGGGCATCACGCCCGAGCGGGTCTACTCGCGCGACGCGCCCGGCGTCGTGCAGATCACCTCGACGACCGTCACCCCGCAGACCGTCGACCCGTTCGGCTTCCCGAGCTCGCCGCAGACCGAGCAGTCGCTCGGCTCCGGCTTCGTGATCGACAAGGCCGGTCACATCGTCACCAACTACCACGTGATCTCGGGTGCGACGAGGGTGCAGGTCTCCTTCTCCGGCCAGGATCAGATCAACGCGAAGGTGGTCGGCGCCGATCCGTCGACCGACATCGCCGTTCTCAAGATCGACACGCACTCGCGCGCCCTCACGCCGCTGCCCCTCGGCGACTCCGACGACGTCAGCGTCGGCGACTCGGTGTACGCGATCGGCAACCCGTTCGGGTTCACGCGAACGTTCACCGCCGGGGTCGTCTCGGCGCTCCAGCGGCAGATCGTGGCGCCGAACAGCCTCGAGATCGACGGCGTCATCCAGACCGATGCCGCGATCAACCACGGCAATTCGGGCGGCCCGCTGCTCGACTCCGACGGCCGCGTGATCGGCGTGACCTCCCAGATCTCGACCGGCACCACGGGCGAGCAGGGGAACATCGGCATCGGCTTCGCCATCCCGGTCAACATCGTCCGCAACGTCGCGGCGCAGATCATCAAGAACGGCAAGGTCGCCCACGCCTTCCTCGGCGTGAGCACGGTGTCGATCACGCCGCAGATCGCGAAGCTCTTCAACCTTCCGACGTCGAAGGGCGTCATGATCGACACCGTCAACAGCGACAGCGGCGCGAAGCACGCCGGGCTCAAGGGCCACTCGACCAACGTGGTCGTCCAGGGCGAGACCTACCCGCTCGGTGGCGACATCATCGTCAGCGCCGACCACGAGCCCGTCGCGACCGCCGAGCAGCTGCGCGAAGAGGTCGCGCGCCACAAGCCGGGCGACAGGCTCTCGCTCGAGATCTATCGCGACGGCAAGAAGAAATCCGTCACCGTCACCCTCGGGAACGCCCCGGAGGCAGCACAGTGACGACCAGGTTGAACGGCCAGGTTCTTCTCCCCCGGAGAGGCCGTTCACGGGCCGCCTGGCGGCCCGCTCGCTAGGCCGGTCGCGGCCCGCCCGCCTGCCCGGGCCGCGGCCGGTCTAATCAGCCAAACGGTCGAGACGACCGGAGCGTCTACTCTGTCCCGCGATGGAACGCGGGCAGGCCACCCTCGACCTCGAAGCTCAAGCATCGGAGCGGCTCTGGGAGGACGAGAACGCCGACCACGGCGGCTGGTTCTGCGTCCGCACCGACCCCTTTCCGTGCCCCGCGTCGGGCTGCGCGTTCATCGCCGAGTTCATGACCGCCGCCCATCTCGTCCTCGTCTGGGAAGCGTTCGACGACCCGAACCTGCTCCGCCACGCGGCCCGGGCCCGCGACGTGGGACGGAATCCGCGCGTCGTCGGCTACCTGCCCGATTTCGGGCCCAGCGCGTCGTACTACGCGTGGGTCGCGGCCGGGCGGCCGGTGCACGGCGTCAAAGCCGCGAGGTGATCGCCCACACGTTCGGCGAGAGCGCTCCGTTCTCGCTCGGCGTGGAGGAGGAGTTGATGATCGTCGACCCGCGGTCGCTCGATCAGGTTGCCGCGGTCGACCGCATCCTCGCCGGCGTCGAGGGCCTCGAGCTCCCCGGCAGCCTGAAGACGGAGCTGTTCGCATCGGTCTTCGAGACGACGACCGGGGTCTGCGCCGATGCGGGTGAAGTGGATGCGGCGCTTCGCACCTTGCGGCGCGCTGCTGGGGCCGCGGCAGCGGCAGAAGGGCTGACGGTGGCCGCCGCCGGGACGCATCCGTTCGCGCGCCCGGAGAACCAGCCCATCGTCGACGAGGAGCGGTACACGTCGTTCAAGCGCTACGGCGGCATCAGCGTCCGCCGCCAGGGCGTCCAGGGCCTGCACGTGCACGTCGGGATGCCGTCGGGCGACGCGTGCTGGAGCTGTCTCGAGGCGATCCTCCCCTGGCTGCCGGTCGTGCTCGCGCTCTCGGCGAACTCACCCTGGCTCGCCGGGGAGCGAACCGGAATGGCCTCGAATCGCGCCCCGGTGCTCATCCTGCTCCCGCGCGCTGCGGGGCCGCCGCCGTTCGCGTCGTACGCGGAGTGGGAGGCGTGGGTCGAGCGCCTCGTCAGCCTCGGCGTGACGCAGGACTACACGCGGATCTGGTGGGACGTGCGGCCACACCCACGTTTCGGGACGCTCGAGGTGCGTGTCCCCGACCAGCCGACCGCGGTCGGGCTCTCGGCCGCCTTCGCGGCGCTCGTCCAGGCGCTCTGCGCGGCGGCGCTGGACGGCGCCCTTCCAAGTAACAGTCTGTTACTAGCCGACCGGGGGCGGGGCGACTACGCGCAGAACCGCTGGGCGGCTGCGCACTTCGGGCCGCGCGCCGAGCTGCTCCACCCGGACGGGACCTCGGTCGCGCCGGCCGCCGAGCTCGCCGACGAGCTCCTCGAGCGCGTCCGGCCGTTCGCGGCGCGCCTCGGCGGCGACTCGCTGCTCGAGCGCTTCGACACCCGCCGCTGCGAGGGCGATGCGCAGCTCGGCTTCGCGAGCCCCGTCGACGTGACGGCGGATCTCGTCGCACGGTCGGTAGCCTGATCTTCGATGGCGATGGTCACGGAGACGCTTCAGGTCTCGGGCATCCGTTGCGAGCGCTGCGTGATGCGCCTCGGCGGCGTGCTCCAGGGGCACGACGGGCTCGAGTCGGCGAACGCGACTTTGATGGGCCAGGTGACCGTCTCCTACGACGATCAGTTGACGACGCGGGCGGCGCTCCTCGACGCGATGGCACGCGGCGGCTTTCGCGAGCAGTAGGGAATCCCACGGCGCCGGAGGTCGTTGAACACGGTGCTAGGGTGGCCGCCGGATGAGCGAGAGCGCACCGACGACCTCCGAATCTCGCAGGATCGCCGAAGAGGCGCGCGCGCGCGTGCGCTTCGAAGAGGAGGCGCTCGAGTTGAGCGAACAGGTGTATCGCGTGGCGCGCCGGCTGGCCGGATCCCGCGAAGACGCGGAGGACCTCGTCCAGCAGACGTACGAGCGGGCGTTCCGTTCGTGGCAGCAGTACACGCCGGGCACGAACCTGCGCGCGTGGCTCCTACGGATCTTGACCAACCTCAACATCGACCGCGGCCGGCGCCAGCAGCGCACGCCGCAGACGTCGTCGATCGACGAGGCGGGCGACTACTTCCTCTACAACCGGCTCGAGGCGGCCAACCCCGACGGCGCCTCCGACTCCGATCGTGTGCTCGAGCGGCTCTCGCAGGACTCGATCGTCGATGCGCTCACCGAGGTGCCGCACGACTTCCGGGATGTGATCGTCCTGGTCGACATCGGCGAGTTCTCGTACGCCGACGCCGCGCAGATCCTCGACATCCCGATCGGGACCGTGATGTCGCGGCTGCACAGGGGAAGGCGTATCCTCAAGAAGAACCTTGCTGACAAGGCGGTTCCGGCGTGATCGACTGGTGCGAGAAGTGCGAGGAGATGATGCAGCCGTTCCTGGACGGCACGCTCTCGTCGGCAGAGGTCGCAGAGGCGGAGAAGCACCTCGAGTCGTGCAGCTGGTGCGCCAAGCGCTACCGCTTCGAGGAGCGCCTCCGGCACTACGTCCGGGTCGCCGTCTCCGAGCCGATGCCGCCGGCGCTCAAGGCCAAGCTCGCGGCCCTGCGCACGCCGCTCACGTAGCCGGATAGTCGACGTCGCCCGGCGCCTGCAGGTCTGAGCAGTCGACCAGCACCGGGTCGAATGCGCGACCGCCGTCGTCGGGAACGTTCGCCCACACGTCACGGGCGAGGACGACCGGATGGCTCCGCGTGCCGTCGTACGTCGCCGCGACGACCGGCCCGAGCCCGCGCTCCGCGATCAGGCGCTCGACCGCGCGCGGGTCGAGAGTCGGACCGTCGGCGAGCACGACGAGCGCGTGTGTCACCGTGTCGTCGAGCGCGGCCAGCCCGCGCCGCAGCGACGCCCCGGGACCGTCCTCCCAGTCCGGTGCGTCGACGAGGCGCGCTCCCGCGACGTCGAGCGGGTAGGCGCCCGAGACGACGACGACGTCGTCGACGGGCGACCGGTCGAGCGCCCTCAGCACCGAGGGCAGCAGCTCCCGCTGCTTCGGACTGCCGTAGCGCGTCGCGGCGCCGGCGGCGAGCACCACCGCCGCCACCGTCACTTCGAGGTGGCGACCGTCGCGCGCTCGATCACGACCGGCTCGATCGGCTCCTCGTTGGCGTTGCCGAGCTTGCCGATCCGGTCGACGACCCCGATCCCCTTCACGACGTGCCCGAGCAGCGCGTAGTCGGGCGGCAGTCCGGCGTCGACCGCCGTGACGACGAAGAACTGGCTGCCGCCGGTGCCCGCCGGCTCGGCCGGAGTCTTCGCCATCGCCACCGTCCCGTGGACGTACTTCGTGCCCTTCGCCGGCTTGTCGACGGTCTCGTAGCCCGGGCCGCCCTCGCCGCTCTGCGTCGGATCGCCTCCCTGGATCACGAAGTCGGGCGCGATCCGGTGGAAGAGCGTGTGGTCGAAGAAGTGCTTGTCGACGAGGTGCGCAAAGGAGGCCGTCGTATTCGGCGACTGCTTCACCGCCAGCCGGACGGTGAAGTTCCCGCAGTTCGTCTCGAACGTGACGTCGTACGTGCGCGACGGGTCGAGCTTGGTGCTCGGCTTGTCCTCGCTGCGCTGCGTGGGCGGCGGCTGCGCCACGGGAATGCACCCGTGCGCATCGACCGTGGTCGTCGGCGCCGACTTCTTCGATCCACCGCAGCCGGCGGCGGCGAGCGCCACGCACCCGAGGACGAGCAGCCGCTTACCCATCCAGCTGCGCCAGTGCGCGCTTCACCAGCGCCGTTGCGATCTCGAGCTTGTAGGCGTTGCCCGGCAGGGGCGTCGCGGCCTCGAGGCCGGCAGGCCCGAGCAGCCACGGCACCGGCGCCACGCCGGCGAGCGCGACCCGGGCCGTGTCGCCGCTCCGCGCGGCCGCGACCCCGACGAGCGGGAACGCCCAGCGCTTCCGCTCCATCGCCTTGAGGTACACCGACCGGTCGGCCGGCGGGAGTTCGACCGAGAGGAGAAGCTCACCGTGCTCGAGCGTCGTCGAGCGGCGGTCGTCCTCGCTCGGAACGCGGTACAGCTCGGCGAGCGGCAGGCTGCGGCGGTCGGTCTGCACCGTCGCGCCGAGCGCGAGCAGCGCGGCGGCTACGTCCGACGGGTGGGCTGACGCGCAGTAGTCGTTCGCGAGCACGGCGTGCTCACGATGCTCGCCGTCGCGCGCGAAGCACGCGTCCCCGCCGTGCAGCCGGCACGGCCAGTTGAGCCGCCAGTACCAGCAGCGCGTCGACTGCAGCAGGTTGCCGGCGAGCGTGCCCGTGTTGCGGAGCTGCGGACTGGCCGCGAGCCGGCACGCCTCTCGGAGCGCATCCGGGACGTCGGGCGACGACTCGATCTCCGCAAGCGTCGTCCCGGCGCCGATCGACGGGCCGCTGATCCCGCGCGGGACGACGCCGCGGACGTCGATCAGCTCCTCGGCCTCGAGGATGCCCGCGCGCAGCAGCGGCACGACCTCGGTCCCGCCCGCAAGTAACAGACTGTTACTTGCGGGCTCGAGACCGGCGACGCTAGACGCGCGCCGGAGCTTCACTGCGCTCGCTCTCGCGCTGCCGCTGCTCCGCCTCGCGGAGCGCGCGGAGCATCTCCTCGCGGGTGATCGGCAGCCGCCGCACCTCGGCCCCGGTCGCGTCGCGGATCGCATTCGCGATCGCGGCTGCGGTCGGCACGATCGGCGGCTCGCCGAGGCCCTTCGACCCGAGGTTCGTCAGGTTCGGGTCGGGCACGTCGACGAGCTCGCTGACGATCTCCGGGACGTCCGCGATCGTCGGCAGCCGGTACGACTCGAAGCTGGTGGTCAGGATCGCGCCGCTCGACGGGTCGTGGAGCCGCTCCTCGGACAGCGTGTGGCCGATGCCCTGGATGATCCCGCCCTCGATCTGGCTCGAGGCGCCGAGCGGGTTGATCACGCGGCCCACGTCGTGCACCGCGGCCACGCGCTCGACCCAGATCTCGCCGGTCTCGACGTCGACCGCCACCTCGGCGACCTGGACGCCGAACGTCAGCACCTGCATCCCCGTCGGGTTCGGCCCGCGCGCGCCCTTGCCGAGCACCTGCGCGTCCTCGAGCAGCGCGACGACCTCGCCCAGCGGCATGTCCGGGTCCCCCCGCTGCTCGGCGATCTCCTCGATCTGCCGCCGGGCGTCGGCGGCCGCCGCGCGCACCGCCGGCCCCATCGACGGCGTCGTCGACGAGCCCGCCGAGATCGACGCGTACGGCCCTCTCGCCGAGTCGCCGGCCGACACCGTGACGTGCTCCAGCGGGATGCGGAGCTCCTCGGCGGCGATCTGCGCCATCGCGGTCTTCGTGCCTGTGCCGATGTCCTGCATCGCGGTGACGACCGTCGCGCGCCCGTCCGAGCCGACGCGCACCCAGGCGTACGACGGCGGCCCACCGCCCCCGTACCAGATCTGCGACGCCATGCCGACGCCGCGCTTGACGACGTCGGTCGACCGCGCGCGCACCTCGTGGCGGCGCTCCCAGTGCGGCTCCGCCCGCCGGTAGCACTCGACCAGGTTCTTGCCGCTGAACGGGCGGTCGTCGCTCGGGTCCTGCTCGGCGTGGTTGCGGCGGCGCAGCTCGAGCGGGTCGAGGCCGATCTTGGCCGCGAGCTCGTCGAGCAGCGCCTCGAGCCCGAACGTCCCCTCGACGAAGCCCGGCGCGCGGAACGCCTTCATCGGCGGCTGGTTGAGCTTCGCCGGGTACGTCGTCGACGCGACGTTGGGGCACGAGTACAGCAGGTGCATCGGGCCCTCGGTCGGCGACGACCACCCGCCCCATCCGACCGCGTTGACGTACTCGCCCCGGAGCGCCGTCAGCGTCCCGTCCTCCTTCGCGCCGACCGTCAGCCGCTGGATGGTCGCGTTGCGGTTGCCGGCTGCGAGGTGCTCCTCGCGCCTCGTCAGCGCGCACTTGACCGGCCGCCCGGTGCGCTTCGCCAGTTCGGCCGCGATGAACGTGTAGTCGTCGGGGCTGTTCTTCGAGCCGAAGCCGCCGCCCATGTAGTTGCAGATCACCCGCACCTTGTCGGGCGGCAGGCTCAGCCCCTTGGCGACCTCGTCGCGGACGCCCCAGATGAACTGCGTCGAGATGTGCACCTCGACCGTGTCGCCGACCCACTGGACGATCGCCTGGTGGGTCTCGAACGAGTTGTGGAGCACCACGGAGGTGCGGAACTCGGCGCTCAGGACGACGTCTGCCTCCGCGAGGCCGCGCTCGACGTCACCGCGCTGCCGGACACGGGGCTCGCCGAGCAGCGAGCCGCGCACGACGGCCTCGTCGGAGTCGAGAATCGGCTCGAGCAGCTCGAACTCGACGTCGATCGCAGCCACACCGGCGCGTGCCTGCTCGAGTGTGTCCGCGCAGACGGCCGCGATCGGCGCGCCTTCGAAGCCGCACTCGCCGGCGAGCACCTCGGTCTCGCCCGGGCCGATCGCCGCGTGCACGCCGGGAACGGCGAGCGCCGGGGCGAGGTCGATGCGCGTGACGCGCGCGTGCGCGTGCGGCGAGCGCAGGACTGCGGCATGGAGCATGCCGTTGAGACGGAGATCCGCCGTGTAGATCGCCTCGCCGCGCGCCCGCTGCAGGCCGTCGCCGCGCGGCGCAGGCCGGCCGACGACGTTCAGCGGCCCGGGCGGCCACTGCTCGAGCACGTCCTCCTCGACGACGATCCAGACCTCTTCGTACCGGCCCTCGATCTCCTTCTCGGTGCGGATCAGTCGCGCCACGTGCGAATCGCCTCCTCGATCTTCGGATATGCACCGCACCGGCAGAGGTTCCCCGCCATCGCGTGGCGGATCTCGTCGCTCGACGGGCTCGGATTGGACTCGACCAGCGCGACCGCGCTCACGATCTGGCCCGGCGTGCAGAAGCCGCACTGCAGTGCATCGGCGCGCACGAACGACTCGACCATCCGGTGGTCACGCAGCCCTTCGATCGTCGTCACCTCGGCGCCGTCGACCGAGTGGACGAGCGTGATGCACGAGAGCACCGGCGTCCCGTCGACGAGCACGGTGCAGGCGCCGCACTGGCCCTCGCCGCACGCGAT
>Ga0335079_10009336_pt1 | contig 11180 bp, 10 predicted proteins | sample Lox_Sample_33_FD_206719 | JGI IMG/M metagenome (GOLD analysis project Ga0335079, IMG submission 206719) | Soil microbial communities from Loxahatchee National Wildlife Refuge, Florida, United States - Lox_Sample_3.3 | ecosystem: Environmental > Terrestrial > Soil > Wetlands | place: USA... | reverse complement strand
TCCGCGGTCGGCGATCGGACCCTTTTGGGCTCGAAGTTTGTCGCTTCGTTTGAACACAGCGCCCATGGCGCAGCGCTGACCCGCGGCATCGTGGAGGCCGCCAACTGCGTCGACTGCCACGGCAGCCACGAGATGAATCAGGCGATGGTCGCCGGCTCGCGCGTGCACAAATCCCGCCTGCCGGAAACCTGCGCGCGCTGCCATCAGACCCAGACCGCCGAGTACAATTTTAGCGTGCACGCGATCGCCCTGCGCAAGGGCAACCTGGACTCGCCCGTGTGCACCGACTGCCATGGCGAGCACGACATTCTCGCGCACACCAACCCGGCCTCGCCTGTGTACGCGCGCAATGTCGCGCAGCAGGTGTGCGCTTCTTGTCACGCCTCTCTCCGCCTGACCAGGAAATACGGCCTGCCAGCCGACAGCTTCCAGACATTTTCCGACAGCTACCACGGCCTCGCAGCGCGCGGCGGCGCGGCGGCCGTCGTCAACTGTGCCAGTTGCCACAGCTCGCACGCGATCAAATCGTCGCTTGATCCGACCTCGAGTGTTTACCGTGACAACCTGGTCGTCACCTGCGGCCAGTGCCACCCCGGGGCCAACAAGCGCTTCACCATCGGCCGCGTGCACGTGAGCCCCGCGCAACGCCAGGAGAGTCCGCTTCTCTACTGGATCGCCAATCTCTACGTCGTCCTGATCTTCCTGGTCATCGGCGGGATGACGATCCATAACCTGTCCGATTTCATCCGCAAACTCCTGCGCAAACTCGCCGCGCAGCGGGGGGACCTCCCGGAAGAGCCGGTATCACACCGCCTCTACCTGCGCATGACGGTGCACGAGCGCCTCCAGCACGCCGCGCTGGCGCTCAGCTTCATTCTCCTGGTCGTCACCGGCTTTATGCTGCGCTACCCCGAGGCTTGGTGGGTTGTGGCTATCCGTGACGTGAGCCGCAGCGCCTTCGTCGCGCGGGGCCTCCTCCACCGCTTGGCTGGCGTCGTGTTGCTTGCCGCGGGGCTGTGGCATATCGGCTACCTCCTGTTCACCCCGAAGGGCCGGCAGCTCTTCCGCGACCTCCTTCCCGCCTGGCGCGACCTCACTGATCCGTGGAAAGTGCTGCAATACAACCTGGGCTTCGTCGCGGAAAAGCCAAAGTTCGGCCGCTTCAGCTATATCATCCTTTGGTTCGAGAATACTTCGATGGGACTTTTCACCAAACTCGGCTTCGACATCTCGCGCACCATCCACTTCTACGAAGCCATCCTCGCCACGCTGGCAATCCTCGTGTGGCATTTCTATTTCGTGATCTTCAACCCTGACATTTATCCGATGAACCTCGCCTGGCTCACCGGCCGCGTCTCCGAACACGAGATGCGTGAAGATCATCCGCTCGAACTCGAGCGCTTGCAGCAGACACCCCCAGTCGCGGATCCCGGGTCGACACCATCCCGGCCATCGGCTCAATCTGACGACCCGCCTCTCCCCTGAACCCCGGGCGGGCCGCCGGCCCGCCCGCCACACCCCGAAACCCGGGAGGATGTATGCACTCAACCATCAAACTCCACCTCGACCCCGAGGAGTTTGCGCCGATCGACCGCCTCGCAAAGAAACTGCGCGTCACGCCTGAAGCCATCGCCTACGCCGGGCTCAACTGCATCATGCAGCGCGCCCGCGACGCTGACATTCAGCGCGAGATCACCGTTGCGCATTCCGGCCGGCGCGAGGGCCTCCCCATGTGGGCGGACGACGCCCGCGGCGTGCACATCTACGAGAGCAAACAGGACGAATAGCCGCGCGCCGGGGGGCGCGTCACCGCCGGCCGGGGAGCTCAGGCTGCCGGCGCGTGCTCCGCCGCAACGTCACGGCATCGCCCCGCCGGAGTCCCAGTTTCCGAGCGGCAGCGCCGTCGTTGACCGCGATTTCCAGAAGACCGCCCGAGCCCTCGAGGCCGACGAGCTTCCCGGGCGCCACCGCTTGATAGAACTCCTCCTCCGGCATGGGCGCTCGCCGGGGGAGGCATACGCGCCAACGTGTCGGCGCCCATCCCAGGATTTCCCGCGAGACGTTGGTGATGAGATTGCCGAATCTGTCGGCGTAAACGACCGTCCCGCGGACCACCGGTCCCTGTTTCGCCGCCTCGGGCCACGCCCGCTTGACCCAACGGTCGGCGGGCCTTCCCATTTTCCTGAAGTTCTCGCCGTGCGCGAGCCGCGCGGCCACAGGCGCGAAGACATCGCGGCCATGAAACGTATGACTGCCGGGCTGCCGAAACCACGCCTCATTTTCAATCCAGCGGACGTGCCGGCCTTTTTTTTGCGCGCGAACGCCAGTGAAAGAATGCCGTTGTCGGGCCCCAGAAACAAGTAGTCCGCGGTTCTCACCGCGATCGCCTTCCGTGGTCCACCCACGCCCGGATCCACCACGGCCAAATGGATCCGTGCCCTTCGGAAAATACCGGCAGCCGGCCGCCAGCGCATGGAGTCCGCCTGCCGACCGGCGGCCGGCCCTTCAACTTTTGTCTTTTCCGCGCCCTCCCCCTGGCGGACATTGACCCTGTGCCGCCGGCCTCTCGCGATTTCTACAGTCTCACCCGCGCTGATCTCACCGCGCTGATCGCCTCGTGGAATTTCAGCCCGGTGCACGCGGCCCGGCTCTGGAGCTACGTCTTCCATGACGGGCTGGAGCGGCCGGCCGACATGACGGATGTGCCGGCGCGGCTGCGCGCCCGGCTGGAGGCGGAGGTTTCGCTGGCGCCGCCGACCGTCGTGCGCGAGACGCCGAGCGCGGATGGCTTCACCCGAAAATATCTGCTCGCCCTCGGCGACGGCGGCCGCATTGAAACCGTGCTGATGCGTTTCACCGGGCGCGTCACCGCCTGCATCAGCAGCCAGGCCGGCTGCGCGATGGGCTGCGTCTTTTGCGCCACAGGCCGGATGGGCTTCGCCCGCCACCTCACGCCGGGCGAGATCGTCTCCCAGGTGATGCTGATTGACCGGCGGCTTCGCGCCGGCGCCCGGAACGCGCCGCTGGCGGTCGCCCACAGTGCTTCGCCCCATGCACGCCACGAGCGGCTGCGCAACGTGGTCCTCATGGGCATGGGCGAGCCGCTCCATAATTACGATGCGGTGATGCGGGCCGTGGACATTCTGCGCGACCAGAACGGCCCGGCCATCGGAGCCAGGCGCATCACGCTGAGCACGGTCGGTGTGATTCCGGGAATTGTGCGCCTGGCCGACGAAGCGCGCCCGATCCAGCTTGCCGTCAGCCTCCATGCCGCCACGCAGGCCGGGCGCGTCGCGCTGGTGCCAATCGCCCGGCGCTGGCCGCTCGACGCGCTCATGGACGCCTGTCGCTATTACGTGCAAAAGCTGCAGCGGCGGATCTTCTTCGAGTGGACGCTCATCGCCGGCCGCAACGACACACCGGAACAGGCGCATGCCGTCGGCTGCCTCCTGCATGGCCTGCCGGCGCACGTGAATCTCATCCCGCTCAATCCCATCAGCGAATTCGCGGGTGAACCATCTGCCCGGGCGGCCGCCCGTCAGTTTCAGGAAATCCTCGCCGCCCACGGCCTGCCGAGCACCGTGCGCCAGCGCCGGGGTCTGGATATCGCCGCGGGCTGCGGCCAGCTGGCGACCGCCGCACCCCTGGCGTCACAGGACACTCCGGGCGCAGGAAAAGCTACGGTCTAGCTCCGCACTCTTGGCTGCCTTTTGCGGTTGATCTTTTCCCATTCGCGCAACGCGTCGGCTGCAATCCAACGGCCTGAACTGACTTCCGATCGCCGGATTTTACGCGCGGTCGCGATGGCTGCCCGCCGCAGTCGCGGATTGCGTTTGCCAAGCTGCCGCAGCGCCCAGTTCACCGCCTTTTTAACGAAATTCCTGCCGTCCCCCGCCTCGCGCCGGATGTCGGGCAGAAAGGCAAGCAAGACCCCGTCCGGCAGCTCCTTGCGGTGCACCGCCAATCCAGCCATGAGCACAAAACCGCCCCGCTTCACAAACTCCGCCCGCCGCCGCGACCAGACGTGCGCCTTGGTGATCGCAAACGGCGTGCGGTCAAAGAGCATGCTGCAGCAGGCGTCGGTGACCGCCCAATTGTCGCAGCCGCGGATCCATCGTTCCATCTGCGCGCAGGTGACTTGGCGGGGATCATCAACCAGGGTGGCGATGATGCGTGCCTCGTGCACCGCGGTCTCCCACAACGCCAGTGCCAGCATGTGGTCCCGCCGGTGCCGGCGGGCCATGTCGCGCAGCACCGGCGCGCGAATGCCGAGTTGTTCTCCTCGTGCGATGATTCCGTAGCGCCGCTGCGCGGCGACGTCCGGCGGACTCCGCAGGGTCCGCAGGTGGGCAACGATCTCCCCCGCGGTGCTCATCGCACCAGCCGGCGGGCTTGGACGGCCTTGGCCAGCGTCATCAGCACGGGAACGGTCTGCTCGAAGGAAAGGCAGGCGTCGGTGATGCTCTGACCGAAGACGAGCGGCCGGAGGCGGTAGTCCTGCGCTCCGCCGACCAGGTTGCTTTCCAGCATGACCCCGCAAATGGCGCGCTCGCCCGCCGCAATCTGCGCCGCGACCGCGGCGGCGACCGCCGGCTGCCGTTCGGCATCCTTGCCGCTGTTGGCATGGCTGCAATCAATCACCAAGAATGGAGGCAGGCCCGCCTCGCGCAGCAGCGCCGCGGTGACCCGCACTTGGTCCGCGGTGTAGTTGGGCCCGCGTGTTCCGCCGCGCAGGACGAGATGGCCGCGCTCGTTACCGGACGTGCCCAGTACCGCGGCCGCGCCGTCCCTGGTGAGTGAGGGAAACCAGTGCGGATGCCGCGCCGAGCGGATGGCATCGACCGCTACCTGCACGTCGCCGTCGGTCCGATTCTTGAACCCAACCGGCATGGAAAGGCCCGACGCCAGTTCGCGGTGCACCTGGCTTTCGACCGTGCGCGCCCCGATGCCGCCCCATGCGACCAGTTCCGCGTAATACTGTCCGAGCGTCGTGTCCAGAAACTCCGTGGCGACCGGCAGCCGCAGCGCCGCGAGGTCGACCATGAGCTTCCGCGCCAGGCGCAGCCCCTTGTTGATTTGGAAGCTGCCATCGAGATCCGGATCATTGATAAGGCCCTTCCAGCCAATCACCGTCCGCGGCTTCTCAAAATAAACCCGCATGACAATAAACAAGTCCGGGGCGAGGCGGGCCGCCTGTCCCCGCAGGCGTTCCGCGTAGTCGCGGGCTGCCGCCGGATCATGGATCGAGCACGGCCCGACCACAGTCAGCAAACGGTCGTCACGGCCGAGAATAATCTCCTCCACGGCCTCCCGGCTCCGGGCGACGAAAGCCGCCCCCGCGTCATCTAGCGGTATTTCCCCGGCCAATTCTGCCGGCGCAAGCAAGGGCCGAACGGCGCATATCCGGAGATCGGCGGTGGCGGGGCGGACCATGGGATCGGTGATGAAGCCGCGCCTTACGGCTCCAGGATTTTACCCGCTTGCTCCACCGCGGCGGTGGCCGCCACCGCTGGCGCCGGCGCGGGAAGCGCCAGACCGAGGCGGCGGGCGCGGGCGCGAATTCCCAGCGCCAACAGCGAGGCGAATTCCGATTGCGCCGCCATTGCCTCGAGGTGGGCCACCACCTCGGCAGGCGGGGCGAGTTGCGCCATTGGCAGAACCTGTTTCTCACCCAAGAAGAGCGAGAGTCCCACGCCGAGCGCCTCCACATAATCATGCAGTCGGACCGGTGGTGCGTAGCCGAGGCCCTGGCCGGCTGGGTAGGGGGTGAACTCCATGAACGCGCTCAGTTGCGTGCGGAATTGACCGAGGGCTTGGTCGACCGTCGCCGGCGTCCAGCGCGCCGTGAATGCCTTGCGCTCCCGGAATTTCTTCACCTCCCACAGGCGCAGCACGAGTTCGTAGTCGGCGTGCTTCTGCAGCAGCGCCCCGGTGAAGACGTAGTCAAGCCCCCCCGCCACCGTCTCGACTAACTGCCGCATGTGCTCCGGCGCCCATTCCGCGTTGATCACTGCGTAGTGCTCACGGCCCCGCAGTGGAATCGCCGCAATGGCCGTGCAGTTGGCGCTGAAGAACAGCATCTCCGAGAGCCATAACGGGATGCCCCGGGAAAGGCGGCCAAGCTCGTCCTCCGGCTGCTTCATGACCTCGTCGATATCTTTCAATCCGAGCACCGCCAACTGGCCAAAGGCGACACGTCGCAACTTGCCTTCCTTCGGCGGCAGGAGCCCGCTGATCCCTTCGAGCCCATAATACCAGAGCGGTTTGCTGATGCTGACGAGTTCGAGCTTAACTCCTATGCTGTCGCCGGGCGCGTCGGAAGGCGGCGTGGGCGCAATCGCGTCCTGCGCCTCGAGCAGCAGCATGTCAGAGATGACATTCGAAAAGCCCAGGAGGCGCTCCTGAAGCTCGGGCCGCTGCAGGGCAAACAACAGATCGAGTACGTGCTGCGCCGCCTCCGGGTCGCGCAGCGCCAGGTAGGCTTGCAGCAGGTTGATGCCCGCGGCGGGGCCGTGGCGTTGCGCGTCATAGCGCGGCCCGATCAGTTCGATGATCTCGCGCGTGTGGCCTGTCACCCCAAGGTCACCCGAAATCGTCAGGAGGATGTCCGCGCGATCTCCGGCCGTGGCGATCACCTCCTCGTAGATGGCCATGGCGGCGCCCCGGTCCTTGCGCTCGAGCGCCCCCCGCGCCTGCTTAAGGAGGCCGAGAACGCTGGTGCCCGCCGCCGGCTCCGCCGGGGTGGCGGGAGGCGCCAGGGCGGCCGATGATCCGATTGCGGGCGTGGACGCCGCGCTCGCCGGCCGGGGTTCATCCGCGGTGGGCGCGGGGGCGGATTTCTTGGAGAGAAACCGGTCGAGTAATCCCATACCACAGGGAGGAAACGCAGCGGGCGCGCACACGCGAAACAAAATTCACCAGCCTCCCGGGTGGCCGCTCTTTACCGTTTGACCCCCAAGGGGCAACGACTACTTAGCTCCGTTCCCTGACGTTGAACCGCGTCTATATCAAAACCTACGGTTGCCAGATGAACGCGCGCGACAGCGAAGCCGTTGCGGCCATGCTGCGCGCCCGCGGCTACCGCCTTGTTCACCGCGAAGACGACTGCGACATCATGCTGCTCAACACGTGCAGCATCCGCGATCTCGCCGAGCAGAAGGCCATCGGCAAGGCGGGTTACCTGGCGGCGCGAAAGAAACGCCAGCCGCAGTTCATCCTCGGCGTCATCGGATGCATGGCCCAAAATCGCGGCGCGGCGCTGCTCGACCAACTGCCCGACCTCGACCTCATCGTCGGCACCCAGAAGTTTCATCAGGTGCCCGGTTATCTCGACAATCTCCGCGCCGCCCGCGAGGCGGGCGCCCCCCTGGGCGCGACGATCGTCGACGTCGCGGAAGAGGCGGACTCGCAAAACACCATTCGGGACCATCTGGTGGAGGAGAAACCGGTCACCGCCTTTGTCTCCATCCAGCAGGGCTGCAACATGCATTGTTCTTTCTGCATCGTGCCCAAGACGCGCGGCGACGAGCGCTCCCGCCCGATGGACGATATCGTCGCCGAGTGCCGGGCGCTAGCGGAACGCGGCGTGCGCGAGATCACCCTCCTCGGCCAGATTGTCACCAGTTATGGCCGGCGGGACTACGCGCCGGCCGCCGGCATGACGCCGTTCGTGCAACTCCTCGGCCGTATTCACGAGATCGACGGTCTCGCCCGCCTCCGATTTACGTCGCCGCACCCGCGCGGCTTCACACCCGACCTCGTCGCCGCCTATGGCCGGCTGCCGAAGCTCTGCGAGTATGTGCATCTGCCGCTCCAATCCGGCAGCGACCGCATCCTGCGCGCGATGAACCGGCCCTACACGCGCAAGCGCTACCTCGAGATCGTCGCTGCCCTGCGCCGCGTGCGGCCGGAGATGTATTTCTCGACCGACCTCATTGTGGGTTTTCCCGGGGAAACCGCGGAAGATTTCGAACAGACGCGCGAGTTGTTCGACGCCGTGAATTACGACATGGCCTACATCTTCAAGTACTCGATCCGCAGCGGAACGCCCGCGGCGGTCATGCCCGGCCAAATCGCCGAGGAAGTCAAAGAGCAGCGCAATCAGATGCTGCTGCGCCTGCTCGAAAACAACTCCCGCCGCCGCAATCAATCGCTGGTCGGCACGGTGCAGGAGGTGCTGGTGGAGGGTCCCGACCGAAAGAGTCTGCGCCTGGCGGGCCGGACGCGCGGCAACCGCACCGTCCACTTTGCCGGCCGCGCAAACCTCGTGGGCCAGCTCGTGCCCATGCACATCGTGCGGGCCACCACCAGCACGCTCTATGGAGAGCCGGCGCCGCCGGGGCTTGAACCCTGACCCCGGGCCCGCCGCTGAAATGTTGTTCCCTTTCATCCGCTCCCTGTGTTGCGTGGGGTGACGCCAACCACCCGATGTCTCTTTTCCTCGCCACGCTTCTTCCCGGACTCTTCCTCGCGGTGCTGGGCACCGTGCTCCTCCTGAATAGCCCCTGGGTGATCTCGGCGCTCAGGGCCCTGCCGCGTTCCCCCGTGGGCTCGCTGGTATTGTTCGGCGGCGGCACGCTGTGGTTTCTCGTCTGGGTGGCCAACATGGGCGCCGCCGACCGCATTTTCGGCAGCTCCAATGCGCCTTGGGTGATCGCTTTTGCGGCGCTGGGCGTGTTGTCCTTCAAGTATGTGCCTGATTTTCTGGCGGTGCGCGGGCTCAGCATCCTCATCCTGCTCGCAGCCACACCTCTGCTCGGTGCCGCCTTCATGGAATACAGCCATCCGCAGCGGCTGTTCATGGTGACCTTGGTCTTTGCCGCCATCGGGGTCGCTCTCTACCTCGCCGCCGTGCCCTACCGGTTGCGCGATTTCTTCGAGTGGCTGTTCACGACCCCGGCGCGCGCCCGGGCCCTCGGCGCAGGATTGCTCGCCTACGGGCTTTTGCTCAGCGTCGTGGCGTTCACCTACTGAACCCGCCCCATGAACACTCCGCCCCAGGACATCCACGGCCTGCTCCTGTTGATCGCTGGGCCCACGGGCACCGGTAAAACCACCCTGTGCCGCCGCCTGGTGGCCGTGCATTCCGAAGTCGAGCGAATCGTGACGTGCACGACGCGGGCGCCGCGCGAGGACGAGCGTGGAGGCGTTGATTACTTCTTCCTCAGTGACGCCGAGTTTGACGAGGCCCTGACTAACGACGAATTCCTCGAATGGGCGCAGGTGCACGCCTTCCGCTACGGCACCAAGAAGAGTGCGGTGTTCAACAAGCTGTCCCGCAACGTCGATCTTATCGTCAACGTCGATGTCCAAGGCGCGCGCGCGTACCGCGAGGCCTTCGAGAACCTTTCCAACATCCGCGGACGCTTGGTGACGATCTTCATCATGCCGCCGGACATGGAGACCATCTATGACCGCCTGCTGACGCGCGGTCAGGACACGAAAGAGCAGATCGAACGGCGGATGAAAACCGCCGTATATGAAGTCGAGCAGTGGATCCAGCAGGATTATTGCATCGTCACCGGCTCGAAAGAAGAAGACTACGCCCGGCTCGAGAGCATCTGGCGCGCGGAAAAATGCCGCGTCTCCCGGCTGCGGCAGGCCCTGGCTGCGGGCGATTCCCGCGTGCCCTTCAATGGATGACGCGCGGGGGCCGACCCGCTGCCGGCGGGTCCCGGTTGCTCAGCGCAAAGCAGTCGGCAATTCGTCGGCTTCGCCGGCTTCCTTCCGCTGGCGGCGGTGTTTCGCCTCGGCGCGAAGTCTCTGGGTCAGATCACCAGGCGCGCAAAAAACGTAAACGCGTCCTTCCCTGCCAACGGTCAGCAACTCGCGTTGCGCCAGGTCGAACAGGTCATCGCGCGCCGTTTGATGGGTGACGCCGTGGCTGTGCTGGTGGTTGGCAATGCGATAACGTGTCTCCGGCTTGCGGAGGGCATGTGCTATCAGGACTTGTTGGCGTGGGTTGAGTTCCGCAAAGCCGCGAAGTCTCTGCTCCGCCTCCGCCACCTCCTGCGTGCTGCGCCGGACGTCTCGGCGCAGGTCCGCTTCCGCCGTGCGCAGCACCTCGGCCTGGTGGAGGAGAAAATAGGTGAGATCGTTTTCGTCGGTCTCCACCAGCAGAAAAGCCCGCGCATAGCGCGCCGGGGCTCGGCGTAGGACCGATGAAATCGAGACGAATTCGGCCAGGCGGTAACCCTGCCTTAGCATCGCCCAGAGAAAAAGCACGCGGGCAGCCCGTCCATTGCCACCGAGAAACGGCCGATCATGGGCCAGCCAAAAATGCAGAATCATGGCCCGAATCGCGGGATGAATAAAATACGCCGGCGTTTGGCCGTTCGCGAACGCGCACATCGCCTCCATGCGTTCCGGCAGCTCCCGCGCCGGCGGCGGCTCGGGCCGAATCATGCCGTCTTCCTCAAGGACCGGCGCACCTTCCCCCTGGCTTCGAAACCGCCCCACGGCACCCGCATCGTCCAACGCGCCCTCCGTCAGGCATTGATGGAGCCCCAGCAGTATTTCAGAACTCAGTGCGCGGTCCCGGAATTCCGCCGCCCTCTGCAGCGCTCGATCATGATTGGCGACCATCCGTTCACTGCGGCCACGCGGAGCACGGCCCGTGCGCAGCATCTCTTTCGCCACATCATAACCGGTGTCGGCGCCGGCCAATTGCGCCGAGCTGATCGCTTCCTCAAGCCGCGCGCTCGCGGCAAGCCGCTCCACGCCCCGCGGACCCACCGGCGCACTTCCGCCCTGCCGATCGAGCTCATGCAAGGTCGCCAGCACTTCGTGCGGCATATTGAATTTGAACGGATTGCCTCGTCTATCGTGGAGCGGCACGGCCTGAAGCCGCGAGGCACGTGCCATTTTCAGGGCGCTCCACCAGGCCTCATGGCTGATTCCTTCCGGCTGTGGCTGTCTCCTTATCTCTTCCCAAGGCAAGTACGGATCGGATGGAGCGAGCCTTTCCATTGCCTCGACAATCGCAGCCCATTGTTGAGGAATAACATCAACAATATTCGGCGAGCCAATTGGGCCATTCATGCTATATCCTAATAAAACCAATAATAGTATGTTGCTGTTATCCCGTTATGCTAATTCTGTCAATATTTTGATAACTGTCGATTATGAATCACCGCGCAATCGCCGCCGTGCGGGGCCTTGCTTCCTCCCGTTCCGGTCCT
>Ga0335079_10009333_pt1 | contig 11181 bp, 11 predicted proteins | sample Lox_Sample_33_FD_206719 | JGI IMG/M metagenome (GOLD analysis project Ga0335079, IMG submission 206719) | Soil microbial communities from Loxahatchee National Wildlife Refuge, Florida, United States - Lox_Sample_3.3 | ecosystem: Environmental > Terrestrial > Soil > Wetlands | place: USA... | reverse complement strand
GGACCGCCCGATCCCACGGCCGCCACCGCCTCGTCGGGCTCGATCACATCGCCGTGGCCGCTGAGGAGAAAAGTCTGGTTGGCATCCGACACCAGCAGCATGGCCTCGAGCTGACGCAGCATCTTGTCCGTGCGCCAGTCCTTGGCCAACTCGACCGCCGCCCGGCCGAGGTTGCCGTGATACTGCTCCAGCTTGGATTCGAAGCGCGAGAACAGCGCAAAGGCGTCCGCCGTCGAACCGGCGAACCCGGCCAGGATCTTGTCCTGATACAGCCGCCGGATCTTGCGGGCGCTGTGCTTGACCACCCCTTCACCCAGAGTGACTTGCCCGTCGCCCGCCATTACCACCTTGCCATCCCGGCGTACCGACAGCACGGTCGTCGAGCGCACTAACCGTTTTGCTTTCATGAGGACAATCATTGATTATAGCAGGCACAAAAGGGCCAGCGTTTCGCCTCGGACGGCCCGGATCGCTGCTGTCGCGGGTCGAGGCCAGTCAAAAGGAGCACACATGGAACGCGTCACCGGAATCGGCGGCATCTTCTTCAAGTCGGACGATCCCGCCAAGCTTTGCCGGTGGTATCAGAAGCACCTCGGCATCCAAGCCGAGCCTCCGCACGGCACGATGTTCGAGTGGAAGCAGAACGACGGCCGTCCCGGCGGCACGGCGTGGAGCATCTTCCCGCGTGACACGAAGTACTTCGACCCCAGCCGCGTGCCGTTCATGGTGAACTATCGCGTCGATGACCTCGACGCCTTGCTCGAAGCTTTGCGCGCGGAAGGCGTCTGGATCGATCCCAAACGCGAAGACTCTGACTACGGCCGATTCGCCTGGATCATGGATCCGGACGGAAATCGAATTGAACTGTGGGAGCCGCTCAAGAATAGCGCGCCGTAGCGGGGCTCCTGGAAACAACCCACCGTCCGGTGCCCTCACTTCTGCGGATCAACCGCGGGGGAAAGCCACCCACATCTGCTAACTGCAGCAGATGTGGGGCAAGTGCGATTGAGACCTACTGGATTTCCGCCCGCTTGCGGATAAACGCGGGTACGTCGAGGTCTTCGTCCTCCGCGAGCGGTGGTGGCATCTCGGGCGTCATGCTGAGGGCCTCGCGCTCGGCCGCGGCGATGGCGGCCGCCCGGTCCGCAGGAACACTGGTGACGGTCACGGTGGGCGCGGGCGTCGGCGCAGTCGGAACGAAAGCGCCCGGGATACGCGTGCTGGCCAGGCCGCCGGTGGCCGCGTTCAGCGCGCGCTCGCGGCGCTGCGGGTTCTCGGTCTTGAAGCCGGTGGCGATCACCGTGATCTTGACTTCGTCCTTCATGTGCTCGTCCATCACCGCGCCGAAAATGATGTTGGCGTCCTCGTGGGCGGCGCTCTGGATGATGGTGGAAGCCTCGTTCACCTCTGCCAGCTTGAGCGCGCTCGAGCCGGTGATGTTGATGAGGATGCCGCGCGCGCCGTCGATGGCGCCGGCTTCGAGCAGCGGCGAGGCGATGGCCTTCTGCGCCGCCTCGGTGGCGCGGCGCTCGCCCTTGGCGGTGGCCGTTCCCATCACGGCGTAGCCCATGCCGGCCATGATCGCCTTCACGTCGGCGAAGTCGCGGTTGATGATGCCTGGGATGGTGATGATGTCGGAGATGCCCTGCACCGCCTGCCGCAGAATGTCGTCGGCCACGCGGAAGGATTCGAAAAAGCCGGCGTTCTGGGCGACGCCCAGCAGCTTCTCGTTGGGGATGACGATGGTGGTGTCCACCGAATCGATCAGCTCAGCCAGGCCGCGCTCCGCCTGCTGCATGCGGCGCTTGCCCTCGAAACCGAATGGTTTGGTCACGACGGCCACGGTAAGCGCTCCCATTTCGCTGGCGAGCGAAGCGATGATCGGCGCTGCGCCCGTGCCGGTGCCGCCGCCCAGGCCAGCGGTGACGAACACCATGTCCGCGCCTTCGAGCGCTTCAATGACCTTGTCCGCATCTTCCAGAGCGCCCTTGCGTCCGACTTCGGGATTGGCGCCCGCGCCCAGGCCGTTGGTCAGCTTGACGCCAAGCTGGATCTTCACCGGGGCGCGCGCCATCTGCAGCGCCTGCAGGTCGGTATTGGCGACCACGAACTGCACGCCTTCGACCTTGGCGTCGATCATGCGATTGACGGCGTTGCTGCCGCCGCCGCCTACGCCGATCACCTTGATCTTGGCCTGGTTGTGGACATCGTCGTGGAACTGGATGCGGATGTCTTTCTTGTCGGATTTTTCGCTCATCATTGACCCCAGGGGCTAAAGCCCAGTTCTTTAAGCGGCCTCAACGGCACGACTGAAGTCGTGCCCCTTCACGTGGCAGTTCACAAAAAAGTTTCGCAGTCCGCGAAGTCGTGCCCCTTCACGTGACTCGAGTTCACCTACTTCGAACAATGACCCGCTTTATCGATGCTCACTAGTGACCGCATTGGTTCCCTGCCATCCGGTCTTCTTCTCGAACAACGCGCGCAGCTTGGCGGTGAAACCCTGCTCGTGCGCGCTGCGGGCGAGACGCATACGAGTTCCATAGAAGATCATGCCGATCAGCGCGGCGAATTCGGGAGCGGCCAGCTCGGCGGGCATCTTGTCCACCGGCACGGGCAAGGGCAGACGCACCGGACGGCGCAGGACGTACTCGGCGGTGTCCGCAATCGAGCTCAGCCGCGAGCCGCCGCCGGTCAGCACGATGCCGGCCCCGCACAGCTCCATTACTCCGGCATGGCGGAGATGCTCGCGCACGTGCTCGAACAGCTCTTGCGCGCGTGCCTGCAGCACTTCACACAGGAAACGCTGCGGCACCAGGCGTGACGGGGTTTCCCCAATCGACGGCACTTCGACTTCATTGCCTTCCGGGACCTTGGTGACCACAGCGCAGCCGAATGACTTCTTGATCTTCTCGGCATCGGCGAGCGGCGCGCGCAAACCCACGGCTACGTCGTTGGTGAAGTGGTCGCCGCCTATGGGCACCACGCCCGTGTGCGCCACCGCGCCCTCGTAGTACACGACCAGATCGGCAGAGCCGGCGCCGATGTCCACCAGGCAGACTCCCAGCTCGCGCTCATCGGGACGCAGTATGGCGTCGGCGGCCGCCAGCGGCTCGTAGATGGTGTCGTCCACGTGGATGCCGGCGCGGTTCAGCGCCGTCACCACGGTCTGGGCCGCGGTGGCCGAAGCGGTGACCACGTGTACTTGCGCCTCCAGGCGCGTACCCACCATGCCTTCGGGATCGCGGATGCCGTCCTGCTCGTCAAGAATGAACTGCTGCGGCAGCAGGTGGAGGGTCTGGCGGTCCTCCGGCATATTGAAGGCGCGAGCGCGCTCGACAGCCGCACGAATCTCGTCGCGGCCGATTTCGCGCGTGCGTGAGCCCAGGCTGATGCCGCCGCGGCTGTTGAGGCCGCGCACATGCGGGCCAGCCACGCCCACCAGCGCCCGCTCCACCGGCGCTCCCACCATCTGCTCGGCCTGCTCGACCGCGCGCTGCACGCTGGCGGCGGCCTTGTCGAGATCAACAATCACGCCCTTGCGCGAGCCCCGGGCGTCGCTGATGCCGTGCCCGCAGTAGCGCGGGCCGTTCTCGGTCAGCTCCGCCACCAGCGCGCAGGTCTTCGCGCTGCCTATGTCGATCGCCGTAAGAAGGTACCGCTCGAAGCTTGCCATGGGCTATTGCGTCCCTGTACCGGAGTTCCCAGCGTGCGCAGTTTCCGCGTGGCGGGGAGGAGCTTGGTTCTTGGGCGTCCGCGGCGAGGGCTTGCGGGCGCGAACTGGTTTCTTGATGTGAGCCGACGGCGGCGGCGGCATAGCTGTGGCTACCGGCTTGACCGTCGCCAACGGCTTAGCCGTTGGCGCTGCCGGCTTGACCGTCGCTACCGGCTTGGGTGTCGTTGCTGGCTTAACAACTGCTGGCTTGTTGGCGGCCACCATTTTAGGCGCCTTGTGCAACACTGCGGGCGCCGGATGTGTGTTGCTTGCGTGCAACTCGGAATCTGGGTTGACGATGATCTGGCGCTCGTAGCGCAGGTCCACGGATTCCAGCTTCTGGAACTGCTGCCGCCATTCCTGGACATGGGCCAGATAGATTTTGTAGCGCCGCAGGAAGTCGGAGCTGCCCAGATGGACGTGCACGGCGCCGCCGGGATCGGCCACCACTACCTTCACGTTCTCAAGATCGGAGAGGTCCACTTCGCTAATGTCCTGGGAATAGTGGGCGCCTTCGGAATCGAGCTCACGCAGCAGTGCGGTGTAAATCTGCATGCGGGCGGCGCGCGTGGAAAGCGGTTCGGTTTCGCTCATTCCCTGGATCACGGGGAAGGAATATTTCCTGGAGCGCGGCATTTCCATGATCACGCCGTTGCGATCGATGAGCGAAATGCGCGAGCCCATGCGCACGAAGGCAACCGGCATGCGTTCGGTAAGGTCCACGTGCAAGCGGTCCGGAAGAAGGCGCATCACGGTCGCCGACTCCACCCACGGAATGGCCTCCAGTTGCCGGCGCCGCTCGGCCAGCGGGACGAAGAAGATGTTGCGTCCGAGATCGGCGCCGAAAATCTCCATCACCTGCCGCCGGGGCGAGTTCTGCGCACCGGCGATCTCAATGTTGCTTCCCGAACGAATGCGAAACCGCCATGAATGCTCCCCATAGTCATAGGCAACTGCCGCGCAGGCCACGAGCGCGCCCGCGACCGCCAGTGCCACCAGGACCATCTTCAGGCGATTGGCGGTTTTCTTGGCCAGAGGACCGCGCCGCACCGGAACGCGCTTCTGGGCGCGCAGGAACGGCGACTCTTCTTCCGGTTCGAGGTCGAGCACGCGGGGCGAGTCTTCTTCGTCAGCGGACCCGTGCGCCGCGCCAGTGCGCGGCCGGAACAGCGCCTCATTTTCTCGCGTCACGTTTGCGCGCGACATCAGGCTGGTTTTTCGGAAGCGATCGCCGAGAAATCACTATAACGTTTTTTGCTGAGAGTGCAGATGTAGAGTTGGGTACACGCCAGAATTTTTCTGTGAAAAAAATCAGCGATCGAACGCCAGCGCGATCATTGTACTGCCGGCGCGGAAGCTCCGCCGGCGCGCGCAAGCTGCCGCATCAGCGCCGCTGTCCGGCGAAACCATGGGCGTTCCCGCCGCCGCTGAAATCCCGGGATGGTTTGTTTCTTGGCGAGAATGCGCTGTGCCCACTCACGCGCTTCCGCCGTGCGGCCTTGCGCTGCCAGAAACGACGCGTAGTAGAACTGAATCTCGGTCGAAGTGGAAATCTGAGTGACGCGCGCGAACACGGATTCCGCCTGGGCGGTGTTGCCGGTGCGCCAGTAGCAATATGCCAGCAGGCCGGGGGCGCGATGGAAGTCGTAATTCGCTTCTTTCGATACCACCCGCTCCAGGTCGGCGAGGGCCGCCGCGTAATCCTGCAGTTCGATTTCCGCCAGAGCCCGCCGGTAGAAAGGGTCGGGAGAATCGGTGCGCGAGGAAATGGCTCGATCGAAACACTTGCGGGCCCGCGCAAAGTCGCCATCGTCCAGGTAAAGGCCGCCGAGCTCTTCGTAATTCCCGGCGGAGGGATTATCGCGAACCATGGCTTGTAATTCGTGGATCCGCTGGCGGCGGGGAAAGGCGCGGAAGGTCCCGCGCAGCAGCCCGGCGTCGGGGACGACCTCGGCGAAGATGTAGACTAGCGCCCCGAAGCCTCCGCCGAAGATGATGATCCAGAGCCAGAAGCCATCCGGGCGGCGGCGGATGAAGTGGACAATGGCGATCGCCTGCAGGATGAATCCGTAGCGCAGAAGATGGAAGAAGATGCCCATGGGCAGAGATCATTGTAGCGGGTAGGTTTGGCGGGCGAGGGTGCCCGCCCCACGTGATCTACGCCGGCCACCAGCGGGTCAGGTAATCGGCCATGCTGAAGGCCAGCAGGATGGCCAGCCAGAAAATGCCGGAGATAATCACCACCCGCATCAGCCGCGGCGTGTATTTGGCGCCCATAAAGAAGAGTACGACCAGGCTGGCCTTGAAGGTGGCGATGGCCAGCGCCACCACGGTGTTGAAGCGGCCGAGATCCACAAAGCCCACGAGCGTTGTAATCAGCGTCATGGCCAGAAGCGTGGCCCAAACGGCGAGGTAGGTCTTGTTTGGAACGATGTGTTCTGCCATATCAGGTATGTGTCCGGCTGATCAGGTACAACAACGGAAACAAATAAATCCACACGATATCGACGAAGTGCCAGTAGAGCCCCACGTTCTCCACCGGATTGTGATACGCCGCCGTATAGCGCCCGCGATGGGCCGCGATCGCGACCCACGAGACCAGGCCGGCGCCGATCAGCATATGCAGGGCGTGCAGGCCGGTCATGATGAAGTAGAGGACAAAAAACAGTTGGACCCTGTCGGGATCCACGCCCGGTACGCTGGAGACGAAGCGGAAATTGAAGCCGGGTACTTCGTGCAAACGCCAGTGCTGGTAGTACTCGACTCCCTTCAGCGCCAGAAATGTGCAGCCGAACAATAGCGTAATCACCATGAAAGGTACGATGCTCTTGCTGCGCCCCTTTTGGGCGGCCTTGACGCCCAGCGCCATGGTCAGACTGCTGCAGATCAGCACGGCGGTGTTGACCGCGCCGATGGTCAGGTCCATGTGCCGGCTGCCCTCGAGGAATGAAGGGAAATACAGGGTGCGGTACACCAGGTAGCAGCAGAACAGGCCGCCGAACATCATCAGCTCGGTGAGCAGGAAGACGAACATGCCCAGCGTAGCGGTCTCGCGCTGCTGATCCAGGTCGCGGTAGGGCGTCTGCAACGCTGGATGAGTGACGGCGCCGGCTTCGGTGCTATGCGACAAATTCCATCTCCGGGTGTTTATCGTAGGCGTAGGCTTCTTCGGTCACGACGGGAGTTTCCTCGAAATTATGCGTAGGCGGCGGCGAGGTCGTCTGCCATTCCAGGCCGGTTGAGCCCCAGGGATTGGGTCCGGCGATCTCTCCGTAGCGCAGCGACCAGATCAGATAGATCAGCGGCAGCAGGTATCCCACTGCCAGGATCGAGGCGCCGGCCGTGGACATTACGTTCAGCACTTGGAACTCGGGCGCATAGGCGTGATAGCGGCGCGGCATCCCCAGGTATCCCAGGATGAATTGCGGGAAGAAGGTGACATTGAACCCGATGAAAATCGTCGCAGCCGAGAGCTTGGCCCATCCTTCCGGGTACATCCTCCCAACCATCTTGGGCCACCAGTAGTGGATCGCTCCCAGGTACCCCATCACCGCACCGCCCACCATGATGTAGTGGAAATGCGCGACCACGAAATACGTGTCGGTGACGTGGACGTCCACACCCAGAGCCGCCAGGAAAAGCCCGGTCAGGCCGCCCATGGTGAACAGCCCGATGAAGCCGAAGGCATAGAGCATGGGCGTGCGATAGGAGATGGCGCCCTTATATAGGGTCGCCGTCCAGTTGAAGACCTTGATCGCCGAAGGGATGGCCACCAAGTAGCTCATGATGGAGAACAGCATGGCTGAATAGATCGAGATACCGGCCACGAACATGTGGTGGCCCCACACCAGGAAGCCGAACACCGCGATGGCGATGGAAGCCGCGGCCACGAACTCATAACCGAAGACGCGCTTGCGGGAGAAGGTGGTGACCAGTTCGCTGACCACTCCCATCGCAGGCAACACCATGATGTAGACCGCCGGATGGGAGTAGAACCAGAACAGGTGCTGGAACAACACCGGGTCGCCGCCCAGCGCGGGGTTGAAGATGCCGATGTGCCACACCCGCTCCACCGCCACCAGAATCAAGGTGATGGCGATCACCGGCGTGCCCAGGATCATGATGACGGCGGTCGCGTAGTTGGACCAGAGAAACAGTTGCATCCGCCGCCAGGTCAGTCCGGGAGCGCGCAGCTTGTGGATGGTAACGATGAAATTCAGCCCCGTGAAGATGGAAGAGAAGCCGGCGAAGAGAATACCCACGATGGCGGTGAAGACATAAGTGTTGGAATATGTGGTGCTGAAGGGCGTGTAGAAGGTCCAGCCCGTGTCCACTCCGCCGACGATGACGGAATAGAGCGTGATCACCGCGCCAATGACGTACATGTACCAACTGAGCAGGTTGATCTTGGGAAACGCCATGTCGCGTGCTCCCACCATCATGGGAACCACGAAGTTGCCGATCACCGCCGGAATGGATGGGATCAGGAAGAAGAAGATCATCACGATCCCGTGCATGGTGAACAGTTTGTTGTAAGTGTCCGAGGTGACCAGGTCGCCGGCCGGGGTCATCAGCTCCAGGCGAATCAGGGTAGCGAATAAGCCCCCGATAAAGAACATCACTGTGATGGAGATCAGGTACAGCAGGCCGATGCGCTTGTGGTCGGTGGTCAGCAGCCACGAGCGAATACCGTAGTTCACATTCAGGTAGTGCTCGCGGGGTTCGACGGCAACACTGGGTGCGGCGCTCATGGACGGATCACCTGTGGTTCCACCTGGGGATTGCGTTTGCGCTGTTGTTCGTCCGGGATGGGAGCATTGGGATTCACGTTCAGGGGGTTCTGCTGCAGTGACTTGACGTAGGCGATAAGTTCCAGCATTTCCTCCTCATCAACCTGACCGCGGAAGACCGGCATGATCGGCTGCCAGCCGGCGACCAGTTTGCTCGGGGGCCTGGGCCCGAGAATGCGATCGCGAATGTAATTCTCGTCGGCGGTAATGGCAGAGCCGTCCTGGAAGTGAACTTCTCGGCCATAGAGTCCAGCCAGGTCGGGACCGCGGGCGCCCTTATCGGCACGATGGCAACTGATGCAGCCGAAGTGGCGGAAGAGCTTTTCGCCAGAGGAAGCCAGCGAGCCTTCGCCTCCTGAAGCCAGCCAGGATTCATAGTCCGCGGGCTCCATGACAATCACGCTGCCGATCATCCCCGAGTGCGCCGTGCCGCAGTACTCGGCGCAGAACAGATGATAGGTGCCGGTGCGCGTGGGCCGAAACCACACCGTGCGATAACGGTTGGGAAGCACGTCCATCTTTACGCGGAATGCGGGCACAAAGAAGCTATGGATGACGTCCTGCGAGATCAGCGTGACCGCCACGTCGCGGCCCACGGGCACATGCAGTTCGTTGATCTCGCGCTGGCCGTCCGCCTGCTGGAACTTCCACATCCACTGTTTGGCGGTACCGTAGATGCGCAGCGCGTCGCGGGGGGGCGCACCATAGCTGTAGTACACGGTCGCCCCCCAGATGAAGATCACCATGGCGATGCCCAACGGGATGATGGTCCAAGTAGCTTCCACCGCGAGCGAGCCTTCGATCTGTTCCGCCTTGGGATGAACTGAGCGACGGTACTTGATGGCAAAGACGGCGATCGTCAGGAAGATTCCTACGGAAAAGAAAAGCGTTATAGCGACCAGAAACAGGTAGAGCGGATCGACCTTATCGGCGAAGTTCGAGGCGCGGACCGGAAATAATGGGAAATCACTCCACATATCAGCTTGCCCGTCCTGCGGAATTGTGTTCCTTCGCAGCCATGGCGCCAGTGATCTTCAGGCGCAGTTCGCGCCGCCATGCGATCGCCAGAAATCCGCCCAGCAGCAGCAAGGTAAGCGCGCCCCCCAGGCGCAGCATGTTCATCACCACCGCTCCATACCTGCCGGTCGCGGGATCATAGTGATAGCAGTACAGCACCACCTGGTCCACCACGCTGCCCAGCTTGCCTTCGGAGGATTCGATCAACGCCAGGCGCAGGTCCTTGGGCGGGTATTCAATGCCGTAGAAATAACGAGAGAGCCGGCCGGCCGGCGTCGCCACCATGATGCCGCTGGCGTGCGCATACTGCTGGATCTTCGGGTCCCAGACGTAACGGAATCCGGCCGCCTTGGTCAGCGCCTCGATAGCAGGCTTGTCGCCGGTAAGAAAGTGCCAGCCCTTTTCCGAGCCAGCGCGGCCGTAGCGTCTAAGATACGTGTCGCGCTTCTCGGTAGCGACCGCGGGCGTGTCCCGTGGGTCGAAACTCACGGTGAGCACGTCAAAATCCCGGCCGACGCTCGGCTTCAGCGTCAATAGGCTGCTCACGACCCCGTTCAGCACCTCGGAGCAAAGCATCGGACACTGGTAATAAACCAGATTGAGCAGGACTGGCCGCTCGCCAAAGTAGCGGCGCAGCGGAACGCTCCTGCCGGTCTCGTCGCGGAAGGTGGCGTCGAGCGGGAGCTGCTGCCCGATACGCTGATCGATGCCCACCTGCTGCAAGATGGGGACCGGAGTGTTGAGAGTCAGGGTCTCCTTGGGCTCGTGCATGTACTGGGCCCACGCTGGCACCGGCAAAACCACTAACAACAGGGTTGCTGCGACGACTGCGTTGATGAAACAAGAATTGCGATTCACGGCCTGGCCTCACTTCCTTGTCTTGCTCACGTCCTCTTGCTCGCGCGATGCTCCGGGCAGCGGGCCCGACGCCGGGTTCGGATTCGGGACCGTCGGTGCCGGTCCGGTACCGGGCGCGTGCCACGGCAATCCGCGCTCCACCACGAGGTCCATGGCTTTATCGATGGGAATGCGCGCGATGCCCGCCTTCTGGTCCACCCAACCATAGCTGTTCAACTTCTCCTGATCGGACAAGTAGTACACGTTGTAATCGGCCACGGGGTCGGGCTGAAGCTTCGGCGGCGGCACTCTTGGCGGCAAACTGTACGTGGTCGTGGTGGGCAGAGGGCCGCGCCGCGCCGAGAGCTGCCGGAAATAGCTAAACATGCCCCACAGCACCAGCAAGACCATGACAGTGGCCAGCCCTAATGAGACAAGAAATGCAATGACCACGCGGAGGTCAGGCTGGCTGGCTTCATAGTTGACGTCCGGATTGCGCTCTTCTTCGTGAATTTTAGGCTGATTCAACGGCATGTCCCACCACTTCTTCAAAACGTTGGTCGTGCAAGGGAACCAGCGGCCTTTGGCGCAGCGCCCAGACAAACGCAGCCATCCAGATTCCACCAATGCCGATGGGGATCACCACGTCCATCCATTGGAACCAGATTCCGCGCTGGAAGCCGGGCAGCGAGTTGGGAGCAATCCACCACAACAGGTCGACGTAGCGCATGAGCAGCAGCAAGACCGCCACTCGCGCCAGGCGGCGCGCATTGCGCTTCAGGTCGCGGGAGAGCAGCAGCGCGAAGGGCACGGCAAAATGAAACA
>Ga0335079_10009332_pt1 | contig 11181 bp, 12 predicted proteins | sample Lox_Sample_33_FD_206719 | JGI IMG/M metagenome (GOLD analysis project Ga0335079, IMG submission 206719) | Soil microbial communities from Loxahatchee National Wildlife Refuge, Florida, United States - Lox_Sample_3.3 | ecosystem: Environmental > Terrestrial > Soil > Wetlands | place: USA... | reverse complement strand
GGATAGCATCGTCAATTGAGGAGCTGATGGAGTTATCGGTCGTCATACCATTATACAATGAACAGGAGAATGTGGCGCCCCTCCTGAAAGAGATTCATGCCGCTCTCCAGGGAGTTGACTACGAGATTGTCTGTGTCGATGATGGGAGCAGCGACGAAACCCTGCTCCGGCTCCGGAACCTGCGCGGCTCTTCACAAAGGGTCAGGATCGTCCGCCATTTGCAAAAGAGCGGCCAGAGCACCGCGGTAAGGACAGGTGCGCTGCATGCGCACGGTCGCTGGATTGCTACCCTGGATGGCGACGGACAGAACGATCCAGCGGACATTCCCAGGCTTTTCACCAGAATAGTGGACAGCCCGGCATCAACACCGATCTGTGTCTGCGGATGGCGCCGTGCCAGGCGCGATTCCGTGCTGAAGCGGTTGTCCTCCAGGATCGCCAACAGCGTCCGGGGCAGTCTGCTCTGCGATCTCACTCCTGACACCGGCTGCGGATTAAAGGTGTTCTCACGGGAGGCCTTTCTCCGCCTTCCCTATTTCGACCACATGCATCGCTTCCTGCCGGCGCTCTTTCTCCGCGAGGGTTTTATGGTCGAATCCGTCGAAGTCAATCACCGGCCCCGGCTTCGGGGGAGATCGAAATACGGAGTGCATAATCGGCTCTGGGCCGGGATCATTGACCTGCTGGGGGTTTACTGGCTGATCCGCCGTTCCCGGTTACCTGAAGTGACAGAGGAATAGCAGCGATGAATTTGGATGTTTGGCTAGCTATAGGCTTTCTGGGACAACTCTTGTTCACCATGCGCTTTATTGTGCAGTGGTTTGCCAGCGAGCGGAAAAGGCGCAGCGTAATCCCGGTTGCCTTCTGGTATTTCAGTCTCGCCGGGGGAATGGTCCTGCTTCTTTATGCGATCCACAAACGCGATCCAGTATTTGTCACCGGCCAGGCTGCCGGGGTTTTCATATATCTGCGCAACCTTTATCTGATCCTGCGTGAACGACAGCATCAGAACACCTAGTACCATGTAACAGTTGCGTTTTCGTTTAATAAGTGACATACTGGCGGCAACTCACACAAGGAGGCCGCCATGTCACCAAGGTATCGAGTTACTTTAACAACAGAGGAACGTAACGAGCTTGAAGCATTAGCGCGACGGGAAAAAATTCCCGCCAGAGTTTTTATCCACGTCCGTGCATTATTGCTCTGCGACGCCGGTCCGGATGGTCCGGCCTGGCAGGTTTCTGAGACAGCAACAGCCCTTGGTGTAACCAGTCGTACTATAGAACACATAAAACAGCGCTTTGTTGAGGATGGATTGGAGGCAGCGCTTGAGCGCAAGCCGACGGATAAGCCTCCTCGTGATGTCAGGTTTGATGGTGCTTTTGAGGCGAAATTGATTGCCTTGGCCTGTTCAGATGCCCCAGAGGGGCAAACTCGATGGACGGTTCGGCTTCTTGCCGACAAGGCTGTCGAGCTTAGCTTTGCTGAATCCGTATCGCACATGACCGTGCAGCGGGTCCTAAAAAAAACGAACTTAAACCTCATCTCAGCAAGTACTGGAAAATCCCGCCGGAAGGGAACGCCGCCTTTATAGCTGCGATGGAGGATGTTCTGGAGGTTTACCACCTGCCGTACGACCCTGACTATCCAGTGGTATGCATGGATGAATCCTGCAAACAAATGATCGGAGAAGTCCGCGAGCCAATCCCGTGCGCACCGGGACGTCCGGAGCGCATTGATGATGAGTACGTTAGAAATGGTGTAGCCGAAATCTTTATGGAAGTGGAACCGTTGGCCGGCAAAAGACATGTGGCCGTCACGGAACATCGTACCAGAAAGGATTGGGCCTGGCAGATCAAGGAAATGCTTGATGTTCGTTATCCGAATGCAATCAAGGTAAGTCTGATTATGGATAATCTGAATACTCACTCAACGGCCTCTTTTTATGAAACCTTCGCGCCGCAGGAAGCCCGCCGGTTGGCGGAACGGCTGGAAATCCATTACACTCCAAAGCACGGGAGTTGGCTGAACATGGCAGAGATCGAACTCAGTGTCCTGAAGGGGCAGTGTCTTAAACGCCGAATTCCCGACATGGTGACCATGCAGGGAGAAGTGGCCGCATGGGAAAAAGACCGCAACAACAGAACAAAGAAAATCAATTGGCAGTTCACCACATCGGATGCACGGATTAAGCTAAAACGTCTTTACCCGAAATTGTAACCGTTACATGGTACTAGATGGTCTGGGGGGCATTATGCACCATTTTTGCCGGATGATGCTGTTAATCGCAATTTTTATGCTGGCCGGCTGTTTCCAGGCGAGCACGGTTGTACGGGTCAACCCCGACGGCAGCGGCACGGTCGTGGAAACCATGCTCCTCAGCAAGAAGATGATCGCCCAAATGAACGAGATGATGCAGGGGTTTGCCGGAGAAAGCGGAGCCCGGCCCAAGCCCCTTGAGCTGTTTGAGCCGGCCAAGCTGAAGGCCCAGGCCGCCGGAATGGGGGAGGGGGTTTCTTACCTGTCGGGGAAAAAGACCGAGACCGCCGATTACTCTGGGTATACGGCAACCTACACGTTCAAGGACATAAACGGTCTGAGGCTCGAAAGGCAGAGCCGCGAATCCGCCGCCAATCCACCCGGCGGAAAGGCACCTCTGTTACCGGTTACCTTCCGTTTCAGCAAGGGTTCCCCGGCAACGCTTACTATTGAGCAGCCCGTAGAGAAGGACCCCGTGCAGAGTGCCGAGGCCCCGGAAAAGGACGGTGAATCTCCAAAGCCGGCAAAGGGTGACATTTCCGACGAGGAGACGAAACAACTGATGGAGATGTTCATGGAGATGAAGATTGCGATGGTCGTGGAGGTAAACGGCTCCATCGTCGAGACCAACGCCACCCACCGTGACGGCAGCCGGATCACCCTTGTCGATTTCGACCTGGCAAAGCTCGGCTCTTCTATCCCCCAACTGGAGAAGTTGAAGCTGCTGAAAGGGGGTTCCCTTGCCGACGCAAAGGAGCTGATGAAGGACTTTCCAGGGATCAAGATGGAATTGAACGACAAGGTGAAGGTCGTGTTCAGGAAATAAAGGTCGAAACCAAAGTCATATGCCGCTTCCCATTGGGGATGCGGATTACGCCGGACCGGCTTATTGGCAACGGAGAAGCTTCTTCCCGCTCTGGAAAAAGACATCCATCTTGTTCGGGCCGACCACTTTCAACACGATGCCGAGCCCGAATACGGCATGCTCCACCAGGTCGTTCGCCCGGTATTTTCCGTTCATATCGTAGGCCTGCACCGGTTTCCCCTCCGTGGCCGCACGCAAAGTGTCCCACTCTTCCCGTTCAGCTCTCCCCGGCTCCTTTTTGGCCTTGCCTGAAACAGGCGAGCTCTTCCGGCTGGTACTGCCCGGGGCCAACGCAGTCGCCGTTTTTACAGCGCTATAATTGTGCACGCCGCGACAGGTGTTGCACTCGACGCGAACCACCCGCTCCCCGACCATGGCGACAATCGTGTGATTCAAGACAGTGCGGCAGCGCGTGCAACGGGCCTCAATGTTATCTCCTGCCGACAACTTCCTCATGTTCATGAGTAGATTTCCTCTTCATCAGAATGACGGGAATACCGGGCTTTTACCGAATCCGCGCATGCCAGTTCGGCAAATGTTACGGAAATGAGTTTAGCGTGTTACGTCGATAATTGGAAGAGATTTGTGCGGAATGACGGGAAAAGGGAGGTCCGTTCCGTGAAAGGCCGCCGGCAGCAGGAGCCCGCCAGGTTATGTCACGGGTCGCCCGCGGCATTTGACCGGCCATGCTGAATAAATGCGGGGTAGTGATATACTTAATCTTGAATGATAGCGTCTTGCAATGGCCGGTCTGCGTCGCTGACACCCGGCCGAAAGCCTGACGAATCAGCTGTGCGCCTCGATTTCCGCCTGATTTCACGCTGTTATTACGGCAGGCCGATGAACTATTGCGAGAGGCTCGACGATAGATAAAAGGAGGATTAACCGATGAAATACGCAGTCCTGTTGGGAAGGGTTTTGTATTCGACCATATTCATCATGGCCGCGCCGAATCATTTCAGCAAGGGGACCATCGCTTACGCCGCCGGGCACGGCGTGCCGCTGGCGCAGATAGCCGTTCCCCTGTCGGGGGTGATCGCCCTGCTGGGGGGCTTGAGCATCCTCCTGGGATACCGGGCCAGGATCGGCGCATGGCTTCTGGTCCTCTTCCTGGTGCCGGTCACCCTTACGATGCACAACTTCTGGGCGATTGCCGACCCGATGATGGCGATGACGCAGCGGGTAATGTTCATGAAGAACCTCTCCATGCTGGGAGCCGCCCTCATGATCTGCCACTTTGGATCGGGACCCTTGAGCATTGACAAGGGGGAGAGTTAAAACCTAGCTGGAAAAAGTTGCATGTGCCGCTGCCTGCAAAACTCCCTTGACAGATGATGGTTATCATCTGATACACTCTTTGCATGGATCAGCGGATCATCATGCACATAGACATGAACGCCTTCTTTGCCTCCGTTGAGCAGCAGAGCAGGCCGGCGCTCCGGGGGAAGCCGATAGCCGTCATCGGCTCGGCCAAACGGACGGTCATCACCACCGCCTCATACGAGGCAAGGGCCTTCGGCGTCAAGACCGGCATGAACGTCTGGCAGGCGCGACAGAAGTGCCCGCAGATCATCCTGGTTATCGGCGACAACCGGAAGTACACATGGACATCGGCAGAGATCTTCAGGATGACGCTGCGCTTCACGCCGCTGGTGGAGGTCTTTTCCATCGACGAGGCCTTTCTCGATGTTACCGGCTCCATGGGGCTTTTCGGCACCCCGGAACGGATCGCCTTTCTCCTCAAGGCGCAGATCCGCCACCGCTTCGGCATCACCTGCTCGATCGGCATCGCCCCGAACAAGCTCTTGGCCAAGCTTGCCTCCGAGATGAAGAAACCGGACGGGCTTACGGTCATCCGGCCGGACGAGGTCGCCCGGCTGCTGGAGACGATTCCGGCCAGGGATCTCTGCGGGATCGGCGCTCAAACGGCGCGCCAGCTCGACCTCTACGGGATCAGGAGCTGCGGCGACCTGGGACGGTTCCCGGCGGAGCTCCTGAAGAAGAGGTTCGGCATCATCGGCGAAAGGCTGCAGCTGATGGGAAAGGGGATAGACGATTCCCCGGTCATCCCGGCGGAGGATACGGCGGAAGTCAAGTCGGTCGGCCACAGCATGACCCTGGAAAGGGATATCGAGGGGCGGAAGGAGATTCTCCGATTCCTCCTGCAGCTTTCGGAGATGGTCGGCCGGCGGGCGAGGCGCTACAACGTCAGGGGGAAGACCGTATCGCTTTCCATCCGCCATGCGGATTTCGATACATGGGTGGGAAAGCAGGAGACCCTCGGGGAGTACGTAAACCGGAGCGATGAGATTTACAGGGCGGTGGTTGCCATTCTCGACAGCCTGGTGCTCCTGCAGCCGGTGCGGCTTCTGGGAGTGCGGTTGAGCAACCTTTGCCACGGGTCGAACCAGTTGCCGCTCTTTCCGGAGGAGCGGAAAAGGATGCTGCTGGTCAATGCCCTGGACGAGGTGAATGACCGCTTCGGCGATTTCACGGTTACCTTCGCCAGCCTGCTGGACGGGGATAAGGCGAAAAAGAAGGGGAGTCACGTCATCTCGCCGGCCTGGAGACCGGCCGGGATCCGCAATATCGATGTAAAATAACCGGGGAATTAGCTAACGTTAGATCCAAGGAACTGCGTCCGGTCGAGTTTCCCGCAAAGAAAAGAAAGGAGAACCATGCATATTCTGGACGGCAAGAAGTGCGCGGAGAGCCTGATCGCCGACATCGCGAAGAAGGTGGCCGGCTATGCGGAATCCGGCCTGCGCAAACCGCACATGACCATCATCCATGTGGGAGAGCATCCCCCGAGCGAATCGTACGTCAAGTCCAAGATCACCACCAGCGGACTGGCCGGCTTCGAGAGCAGCCTGATCCGGTTTCCCGAGACGGTCCGGGAAGGTGAACTGATCGACAGGATCCGGGAGGTGAACGAAGACCCGACGACCGACGGGCTTATCGTCCAGTTGCCGCTGCCGAGGCAGATCAACCAGCAGCATATCATCAACGCCATCTCCCCGGAGAAGGATATAGACGGTTTCCACCCGGCGAATTTCGGACGCATGACCCTCGGCCAGAAGGCGTACCGGCCGGCGACCGCCTACGGCATCTGCAAACTGCTGCAGTTTTACGGTGTAACGGTCAGGGGAAAGCATTGCGTGGTCATCGGCAGGTCGAACATCGTCGGCAAGCCGATCTCCATCATGCTCTCCAACGACTTCGACATCGGCAACGCGACGGTCACCCTGACTCACATCGAAACGCCCCGGGAACTGCTGCTGGACGAGACGCGCCGGGCCGATATCGTCATCGTGGCGGTGGGTATTCCCGGCTTTATCACGGCGGATATGGTGAAGGACGGGGTGGTGCTGATCGACGTGGGGATCAACCGGATGGAGAGCGGCAAGATCGTCGGGGATGTGGATTTTGCAGGGGTCGAAGCGAAATGCTCGTGGATAACACCGGTGCCGGGCGGCGTCGGCCGGATGACGGTCGCCGCCCTGATGATCAATACCCTGACCGCCTTTCAGAACAATTTCGATCTGGCCTGAAGGGGGGAGCGGGATCTGCCGGCAGGGAGAACCTGCGCGGCGCTGAAATAAGTGATTTTCATTTTCAATTTATGTGCTATACTACATGCAAAAGGATGATACTACCGCCTAGCGACGAGAAAGAAGGTGTCATAAATGGGAAAATTGACTGAAGAAACGAGTCATATAGCGGTCGAAGCAATGGTCGAACTGTCCCCCTGTCACACCGAGTTTCTGGATAATGCCGTGACGTTCAAAGAAGAAGAAGAGTTAATCCGCAAGTTCGTGGCCACCGGCTCTCTTGGTTAACCGGACTCCGGAAATAAAGAGACAGTTTTCGGCTCTTTAAACCCACGTGCTTCGCACCTGGGAAGCTGCATGTTCAACTGATCATCGATGGGTTACGGAAGTGATGCCAAATGATGGGACAAAGGCCGCTTACATGGGCAGGAAGCCGATGTGAGCGGCCTTTTGTTTGTGGTGGGGGGCACTGAACAGAGCTGACTCTTCTCGTCATGTCGGTAACCCCTTTACTATCTGATTTTATGGTATAATTGAAACTATCCTGGAATTGGATTACGAGGGACAAGTACCAGACCTCTCCATGAACCGTCTCCATGATGCATTGTATCCACTGGATCAGGTTCATCTTTAATGGCCTGAATAGAGAGTGAAGGTCGTGCTGACCGGCTGAAATTAATCTTTATCAAGCAGATACCCTGGCCTGGTGACTTTTCCAAATGGGGCCTTAGAATGGGAAAGTATTTATTCGCGACTATCCTGAGCCTGTTTATGCCAACCATCCTCAGCGGCTGCGGCGGCAACGACACTTCAACAACAGGCCCAAAATACTTTGCCTATGTAGCGAATCGGAGCTCAAATGATGTCTCGGCCTATTCGATCAATGACGACGGGGCATTGACAACCGTTGCGGGAAGTCCGGCCGGTTCTAACCCCCTATCAGTGACCATGGACCCGACCGGAAAATTTGTTTATGTCGCAAATAATAATTCAAATGATGTCTCAGTCTGTTCCATCAATGCCGACGGGGCATTGACGGCCATCGCAGGAGCTACGATTGCTGCCGGCACGAATCCCAATTCAATCGTAACTGTAAGAAGATAGCAAAAGTCCGCTGGTTGCCGTAGCTGACCGGGGAGATCCCGGGGAGATGGTACCAGGATGATGCGACGAAGCACGAATTCGAAAAAGGTAAAGCCTTGAAAAGGGGGAAGGGCGTCAATGGGTTTTCCTCGACGGATTTTCCCCTTTTCAAGGTCCAACACTTCCCTCTACGCCGCTGCCGCGACAGTCGTCAAGGAACTGTTGCACTATTTTCTCTTCGACTCCGGCCACGGAAGCTATCCGGGAGAGCTTTGCAAATGCCCAGCTGCTCTCGCTTTCCGCCAGCAGTGTGCCGTCAACGGCATGAATGGCGGACCTGACTATGGCATTATGACCGTCATGGCTGTTGATGCTCCCTTTCAGGAGAATTTCCGTGTTTGTCGGCACCGGCCTAAAGTAGCGGGTCGTCATTTCACGGGTGAGTCCGAGCCGGCCGAGATGGGCAATCACCGCCCAGGCTGCCGCCTCATCCAGCAGAGTGGCGATGATCCCGCCGTGCACGAGGCCGTCAAAGCCGCACAGCCTGTCGGGAACGGAGCATCTGGCAACGCACCCCTGCGCTGCGCGCCGGAAACGCAATTGCAAACCAAGTGGGTTTTTCGGCGAGCAGCCGAAGCAGTGACCCGGCCATTCCCCCAGGCATTCCCGCTGCTCCGTCTCTTCTCCGCTTTCGCCGCAGAACCCGTCTTCATGCACCATTAACACCCTCCCATCCGCTTCGCATTTGCCATGGCGGCAAACCGCAGGGCAAGCCGGGACAAATCCGTTTTTTGTTAAGGAACTAAAAACAAAGGTGTTCCCAGTTTCTTGTCATCTTGTTAAGAGGGGATAATACGAGCTTTATAAAAGGAATTCAATAGAGATTATGAATGATACGGGGCTAACCGGGCAGCAAAACGCCGGAGCGAATTCCGGCGAGGTTTAAGCGGGGAGTCGGCAATCACGAGCCACAAACTCCTTGATGCCGGGCTCCCCGACTCTGTTTATCTCCTTCCGCCGCCTCCATGTCCACCAGAGAAACCGCCACCTCCCCTAAACGACGATGCGCCGCTGAAGCCGCCGTGGAAAGAAGACGAGAAGCTGCTCCTATGCGCGAAGCTGCCTGCAGAGGTAGCATTGCCGCGGTAATTGGCATAGCTGCCAACGGGGTGTGCATAACCGCGGGAAGTCGCGAATCGGCCTGATTGGGCAAACGAGGCGCGATATGACGGGGAGTTGTACCCCCTTCCCCACGTCCCGTTCCTGCTGGTTCCTGAATGGGCGAAACTTTGCCATGACCTGTTCGCGGCTGACTGCTGCGCATGCGGCGAAGACCAGTTCGACCGCATGTTCCCTGTGTTTGCGCGAACCCCGACCCCGGCACGTTCGTTATGCGCCGAAGCGCGCATCCCCGTAAAGGAGCGGGCGCCGGACCTTGTCACGGCGTCAACGCGGCCAAAGTGGTTGTTCACGCCGTTACGGAAATGGTTCGAGACGAATTCCCTTCCATTGTGGAAGCGGCCGTGGTCGTGGTCGAAGAATACGGCCCTGTCGAAGTCGTTCAGGACGAAGAAGCCACCGAACCAGAATCCGCTGCACCAGAATGGATAGGGGACCCATGAGTAAAGGTAGTAATAATCGGGCGGTGGGGCGTAGTACGTGACAACCGGCGGTCCCTCTTCGCTGTAATAGTCGTAGAGATCGCTCGGGGGGACGATATTCGCGTCTTCAGGCGCGGGGAGCACGGTTGCGTCATTTCCAGCCGCTGTGACGGAAACGCCAAGCCCCTTGACAATGCCATCGAGCCGCTGCAGGGCTTCAACCCTGTTCAACGCGATCTTCCCGGCATCCGCCGCATCACCCAGCGTCGTGTCCAATTCGCCGAGAATATCGGGTGTTACCGGGTAATCGGCAATCCATCCGTTCTTGGGCGATATATCCTTTTCCATCAGCCAGCTTTCCGCCTCGGCCTCACTTTTGGCCGTACCCAGGTTCAAAGCCCCGGAAAGAGCTACCGCCAAACTCCCTTCTCGTATCAATGATTGCGCGATGGGAGGAGCCCCCTGCGGAGTTTGCTGGTAAGCGGCCTGAATGATCGCCGGTACCAGAAGGAGGGAGAATCCTACGAACAATGCGCAAATTTTTGCTCTGACTAATCCGTTCATTTTCATTCCTCCTCTCTGAAAGGAGAATGCTTCATCTCTCTAATTGATTATATCAGAAACAGGACAAAAAAGTAACAGGTAGTCACTCCTGCCTTATGAGGCTATGAAGGGGTGAACAGCGCATGTTGGGGGATGCGCAGCAGAGCATGAAAAGGGAGATCTTGGTTCCTGAAGAAATTAGTGGTATAGTGACAATCGCCTGATCCATAACATCCGAAAGGCAATGACCGCCGATGAGCAAAAACCCGCACCCTTTCCAGAACCTCACCCCCGGCTTCATCATGGACGCTGTCGAGAGCCTGGGATTTCGTTGCGATTGCCGTACCTCCCCCCTCAACAGTTACGAAAACCGCGTATACCAGGTAGGCCTTGAAGAAGAGGAGCCGCTCATCGGCAAATTTTACCGCCCCGGACGCTGGAGCGACGCGCAGATAATCGAGGAACACCGTTTCTGCATCGAGCTGGCCGAACACGAACTGCCGGTGGTGGCGCCATGGATGAACGGAGCCGGTGAGACCCTCTTTCACCACGACGGATTTCGCTTTGCCCTCTATCCGCGCCAGGGGGGGCGCGCGCCGGAGTTCGACAACCTGGACAATCTGCCGGTCCTCGGCCGGATGCTGGGCCGCATCCACCGCATCGGCGCTGTTCAGCCCTTTGCGCGGCGTCCTGCCCTCGACAGCCGAAGTTTCGGCTTTGCCAGTGTGGAGCTGATCCGCGAGCGCTTCATCCCCGAAGAATACCGGGAGAGCTACTCGGCGGTGACCGGCCAGCTGCTGCAGGAGATCGACGCCATCACAGCCGGGGCCGGTCCGTTTCGCTACATAAGGGTCCATGGCGACTGCCATGCCGGCAACATCCTGTGGCGCGACGGCGCCCCGCATTTTGTCGATTTCGACGACGCGCGCATGGCCCCGGCGGTGCAGGATCTGTGGATGATGCTTTCCGGCGGGAGAGAGCGGCAAACCGCCCAGCTTGCCGCCCTGATCGAAGGGTACAGCGAATTCCACGAGTTTAATCCTGCCGAGCTGCGCCTGATCGAACCGCTGCGCGCCCTGCGCATGCTCCATTACTGCGCCTGGCTGGCCCGCCGCTGGGAAGACCCGATCTTCCCGGTCACCTTCCCCTGGTTCAACACCGTGCGCTACTGGGGCGAGCATATCCTCGAACTGCGGGAACAACTGGCGGCGCTCGCCGAGCCGCCGCTGGAACTGGAATGACCGGCCTGGGCGATATAGATCTTCGCGTCTTCCCGTGA
>Ga0335079_10009331_pt1 | contig 11183 bp, 6 predicted proteins | sample Lox_Sample_33_FD_206719 | JGI IMG/M metagenome (GOLD analysis project Ga0335079, IMG submission 206719) | Soil microbial communities from Loxahatchee National Wildlife Refuge, Florida, United States - Lox_Sample_3.3 | ecosystem: Environmental > Terrestrial > Soil > Wetlands | place: USA: Florida... | reverse complement strand
TCTGTCTTACGGCAGCTCTCGTTGTGGGAAGCACGTTACTCGGAATCGCACATCCTCCAGCGGTACATGCAGCCCTCTTGCTTCAGGCTGCTCCGTCTACAAACGCGACTCCCCAGCCTTCCGCCAAACCGGTCCCAGCTCCAAAGCCTTCCGCCGCCCAGACCAGCAATCCGGCGCCCTCAGGCTCTTCCTACATCGAAGAAATGAAAGCTGCCGGTTTCCCCGATCTCACGATCGACGAACTGATCGGATTGAAGACTCAGAACGTGACTCCCGGATACGTTCGGGAAATCCGCGCACTAGGGCTTACCGTCGATGCCGACGAAGTCATTGGGATGAAAGTGCAGGGAATCACGCCGGAGTACATCAAAGGCCTTCGCTCACTCGGCTTCACCCCCGATGTGGACCAGATCATCGGCATGAAAGTCCAAGGCATTACTCCCGAGTACGTGCAGGGCATGAAAGAAGTCGGAATCCAAGGTGACGCCGACGAGATCATCGGGATGAAAGTGCAGGGAATCACGCCCGACTACGTTCGCGAACTGCATGGGCTAGGGCTCAACGTCAATGCCGACGAAGTCATCGGGATGAAAGTGCAGGGCGTTACTGCGGCGTATGTAAAAGAGCTGCAGGCCCAGGGCCTCAAGCCCGGCGCCGACGACATTATTGGGATGCGGGTACAGCACGTGACTCCGGAGTACGTTCGCGATATCCGCGCCCTGGGCTTGAACCCGGACGCTGACGAACTTGTCGGGATGAAGGTTCAAGGTGTGACTCCCGACTACATCAAAGCTCTGCAGGCTTCGGGCTTCAAACTCAGCATTGATGACATCATCGGTGCGAAGGTGCAGGGCGTCACTCCCGAATTCATCGACGAAGTCCGCAAACACGGCTTCAAAGATATGACTCTCGACAAACTGATCGAGCTCAAACGCCTCAAGATCCTGGATAGCACAGGGGAAATCTAGACAGGAAAAATTCATGTACTAACGGCCGACTTCGGCTGTCCAAGCCAGGCGAAGCCCTGCCCAAATCTTCCGATTCGCGAGGAGAACTCTATGAGAATGCGTCGAACTCTTGCCTACTTCGTCTTCGCTGCCTGCGTCATATTCTTTGCCGTAAAGAACCGCGCGGCCGACGTCCACACTGAAGTCCGCAGCGGAGACTGGACGATCAGCAAATCCGATGAGCCGGCCAAGGTCGAATTCTCACTCATCGAACGCCATCATGGAGGCATGTCGAGCCACGAGTCCGACTGGCCCGCCAGTTCCTTTCAAGGCGTCGATTTTTCGAAACCCGGCCGGCAGGATGTGCACTTCACCATCACCCGCGACGCGGGAAAGCTTGATTGCGAAGGCTTTCTCAACGACGGCGAGGGTGCAGGCTTGTTTCACTTTCAGCCTGACCCGAGCTATCCTCGCGAAATGGAGTCGCTGGGCTTTCCGATTGACGGTGAGAAGCAATACGGGATGGCAATTCAGGATGTCAGCCTCGCGTTCGCGCGCCAGATGAAGGGCGAGCATCTGAGCGGTCTGGATGCCGACAAACTCGTCGCGTTTCGAATTTTCCGCGTCGACGCCGACTTCATCGAAGGGCTGCGCGCCGAAGGCCTCAAGACTTCCGACAGCGACAAGCTCGTCGCGTTCCGTATTCATGGCGTAACGCCGCAGATGATCCGCTCTCTTCACCAGGCTGGATACACTCCCGACGAAGACACGTTGATTGCGATGAGAATTCATGGCGCCACTCCCGAATGGATGGAGCAACTAAAGCGGCGCGGCTACGATCACGTGGATCTGCAGAAGTTGATCGCCTTCCGAATCCACGGCGTTTCCCCGGAGTTCATCGGAAAGCTTCAGGGGCTGGGCTATTCGCATCCGGATCCGGACGATCTGATCGCCATGCGGATTCACAATGTCACGCCGGAATACATTGCGGACATGCGGTCGCGGGGCGTGAAGGATCTCAGCATCGACAAGCTGGTGAGTATGAGGATTCACGGCATCGACTGATTTTGACCCAACCGCGTGGAGTCCTGGATGTGTAGCCCCGGACGCATTCGTCCGGGGTTGCGCGCGAAGCGCGCAATATGACGGCTGATCATGTAGGAATCACCGCAGAGAAGTCGTCACTTCAAGATCTTCTTTCTGCTCTTCTTTCTGTTCTTCTTCCTCGATCTCACTCGTCCATCGGAGCCTGGCTTAGCGGCTTCTCCTGGTTGAAACACCCGTGCAAAAATCTTGTCTACATTCTGCAGTTGACGCAGAAGGTCGAAGGCATATTCAATCTGCTTTCTCGGAACCTTCCCCGAGATCTCCGGATCCCCAAGAATGAGTTGCTTGAAATCCAGCCCTTCCTTCCAAGCCCGCATCGCATGCGACTGGACCAGCCGGTAGGCATCTTCGCGGCTGACACCGGCCTCCACGAGGTCAAGCAGAAGCTGGCCACTAAAAATCAATCCCCGCGTGCTTTCCAGATTCGCACGCATTCGCTCTGGGTACACGATCATCGTATCGACAATGTTGGCCGTCTTTGTCAGCAGGTAATCGGCTAGCGTGGTGGAGTCAGGCAGAATCACACGCTCCACCGAAGAATGCGAGATATCGCGCTCGTGCCATAGTGCAACGTTCTCGAGTCCCGCCTGCGCATTGCTGCGCACCACGCGGGCCAGGCCGCTGATCTGCTCCAGAGTGACCGGGTTACGCTTGTGCGGCATGGCCGACGATCCCTTTTGCTTCTCGCTGAAGAACTCTTCGGCCTCGCGCACTTCCGTACGCTGCAAATGCCGGATCTCCGTCGCAATCTTGTCCAGTGTCGATGCGATCACAGCCAGCGTCGAAAGGTAATGCGCGTGGCGGTCGCGCTGAATGACTTGCGACGAAACCGCCGCCGCCTTCAACCCAAGGCGCGCGCAAATCTTTTCTTCCAACTCAGGTGTCAGATGGGCAAAGATACCGACCGCGCCCGAGAACTTCCCCACACGCATATCCTCGGCCGCCGCCATGAACCTCGCGATGTTCCGCTGCGTTTCTGAGTACCAGTTCGCCAGCTTGAATCCAAACGTGATCGGCTCGGCGTGAATCCCGTGCGTCCGACCGACCATGGGAGTGTCTTTGAACTCCCATGCGCGACGTTCCAGAACTTCGGCCAGCCTCTGCAGGTCTTGTGCGATGACTTGGGACGATTGCCGAATCAGCAGTGCCTGCGCAGTATCAACAACATCATTCGAAGTAAGCCCGTAGTGAAACCACCGCGCGTGCGGTCCGACGATCTCCGCGACTGCGGTCGTGAAGGCAATGACATCGTGCCGCACCTCAGCTTCGATCTCATGGATGCGCTCAACGCGAAAGTCGGCGCGCTCCCGTATCGCCTTCGCGGCATCTTTGGGGACGAGACCGGCTTCGGCCAGCGTTTCAGTGGCGGCAACCTCGACCGCGAGCCATGTGCGGAAGCGATTCTCATCGCTCCAGATACGCGCCATTTCAGGCCGGGTATAGCGGGGAATCACGCATGATCTCCTGTCCGGTGTGGACTAAGGATTCTAAATGGAGGCCGCCGCAATCGGCTAGGGACATGATCACTCTCTGTCGCTGGATAAAAAGAACCCCACTTCCCGCCAACAAGCCGGCGAGAGGTGGGGCAGCCGCGCCTGCCCCCTCGGCAGTCGCGAAGCGCTTTGTAGTGCCTTCCATTGTATATCGTGTCACGATATAATGAAAGGAGACTATCGGGACACGATACAATTGACCTCATGAAGAAGCTGACCCTGGCCGACTATCAAGCTCTGGCCGAGTTCCGATTCCAGATCCGCAAATTCCTTCACTTCAGCGAGCAAGCCGTCCAAGGCGCTGGACTGGAGCGAGGGCAGTATCAGTTGATGCTGGCGATCAAAGGCATGCCGGAGGAACTGCGTCCGCGCATTCGGGATGTGGCCAACCGCATGCACATCCAGCACCACAGCGCGGTCGAATTGATCAACCGGCTGGAGGCGGGAGCCTACGTGCGCCGCGAGCGAGCCGCCGACGACAAACGCGAGGTGCTGCTGGCACTGACTCCCAAGGGCGAGAGGGTACTCGAGGAATTGGCGGTGCATCATCACGAAGAGTTGCGTAGTGCAGCACCCGGATTGGTGGCAGCGTTACGGCGAGTCATGACCGGAAAAAAAGACGGAATCCACAGGGAAATTGTCGAGAAAGAGGCTTGAACAGAACGCATGGCGAAAAGTACGCAGCAGATCAAACAGCTGAATTACCAGACATCGGTCGCGGCGTCGGGTGTGTCGCCGCTGGCGCCGCCAACACCGGCGCAGTTTCGCATCATGCTGATGTCTTTCCTGGCGGCTGGGGTCGGGCTGGTTGCCGGCGTCGTTGCGTACGTTCTCTACAAACTGATCGGTCTGTTCACGAACCTCTTCTTCTTCCATGAATGGTCGACCACATTCCGAAGCGTCGGATCGCATCATCTCGGCGCCTGGGTGGTGCTGGTCCCGGTAATCGGCGGCTTGGTTGTCGGTGTGATGGCTAAGTACGGGTCGCCGAAAATCAAGGGTCACGGAATTCCCGAAGCGATGGAAGCGGTATTGGTGAACCGGAGCCGCATCGAGCCCAAAGTCGCATTGCTCAAACCGATTTCGGCGGCGATTGCTATCGGAACCGGCGGCCCGTTTGGTGCAGAGGGACCGATTATCCAGACCGGAGGCGCACTCGGATCGCTGGTGGGTCAGATATTGCACACGACAGCGGTCGAGCGCAAAGTGCTGCTGGCCTGCGGTGCAGCCGCCGGAATGTCGGCAACATTCAACACGCCAATCGCGGGCGTAATCCTGGCCATCGAACTCTTGCTTTTTGAGTTCAAGTCGCGTTCCTTCATACCCCTGGTGATTGCGAGTACCTTGGCCACCGCCGTCCACATGCAGCTCCTTGGTCCTGGTCCGATGTTCCAGGTGGGTGCCATGGACTTCGGCATTCCCCATGCGCTGCCCTTCTACTTGGTTCTCGGGCCTCTGTGTGGCTTGGCGGCCGTGGTGTTGAGCAAGGCTCTGTACTGGGTGGAGGACACTTTCGAGAAACTGCCGATCAACGAGCTCTGGTGGCCGGCCATTGGCGCCTTCGGGCTAGGCCTCATCGGGTTCTTCGTGCCACGCGTGTTCGGCGTCGGCTACGACACCATCGGCGCGATCCTCAATGGTGAACTGGTATGGAAGGTTTTGCTCGTCGTGATGATCGCGAAGTTCGCAGCCCTGGTCCTCTCGTTGGGATCGGGCACCTCCGGCGGCCTGCTTGCCCCCACCTTCATGTGGAGCGCCGCAATGGGCGGCTTGTTCGCGATGATCGGCAACTATCTGTTCCCCAGCGCGCACCTGTCTCCGGGAGCCTTCGCTTTAGTTGCGATGGGCGCCGTCTTCGGCGCAGCCTCTCGCGCGACATTCTCCTTCATCATTTTCGCGTTTGAGATTACCCGTGACTACAACGCCGTATTGCCGCTCATGCTGGTAGCCGTGATCGCCGACGGAATCGCGATGCTGCTGATGCCCAGAAGCTCAATCATGACCGAGAAGCTGGCTCGACGTGGACTCCAGGTTCATCAGGACTACGAAGCTGACGTCCTGACGCAGGTCACAGTTGCTGAAACCATGGAAAAGGACGCTCCGGTGATCTCCGCTGGAACAAAGGTCGGGGAAGTGGCCGAGCGCATTGCCCGCCATGACCCCGCCGTAGCGCGCTATGAGGCGCTATTGATCGTCGATGACGACGGCAAGCTGGTCGGCATTGTCACTCGCGGCGATATCCTGCGTGCGCTCGAGGTGGATACCTCTGGCGCGATAAGCGTGCAAGAAGCTGGTAGCACAGAACTTGTGGTGACCTATCCCGACGAACTGGTTTCCGAAGCAGCCGCCAAACTCCTGCGCTTCGATGTTGGACGGCTCCCCGTGGTAGATCGTTCCGACGAACGCAAGATTGCCGGGTATCTCGGTCGTGCCGCAATTCTTGCAGCCCGCATGCGTCGCCTCCATGACGAACACTTCCGCGAGCCCGGATGGCTGGCGGTCAACAGATAGGCCTCCTTTGTCCGATCCGGATTGAAACCCCTGTGAGGTTCCGGGATAGTATCAGTGGGGGACCCACGCGTGCTGAACCAAAGGACAAGACGGTGAACGGAAGACTTTCTCAATACCGGCTCTACCTGCGTCAACGGCCGGTGATGCTTGCCCTGCTATCGATGTTAACCTTGTTGTTTTTCCTGTCTGTTACGGCTGCGTCTCGCGCTTATCATGCGCAGCGGGAAGCGTTGGGAACCCGCTGGTTCAGCCGAGGTGTCGCGAATCTCAAGGCTGGACGATTTGATGCGGCCGTCATTGAGTTCCGCTCTGCTCTGCTCTACTCAGCCGACGACGACTCATACCAGATGAATCTGGCCGAAGCACTGATTGGTCTGGGACGCACCGGCCAGGCTTCTGCCTACTTGTTGAATTTGTGGGATCGCGAGCCCGAGAACGGTCTTGTTAACCTCGAACTGGCGCGCATCGCCACGCAACAGGGGCAATACGAGCACGCAGTACGCTACTACCACAATGCGGTCTATGCGACGTGGCAAGGAGATGAGAAGGAGCAGCGCAGGAACGCGCGGTTCGAGTTGATCGAGCTCCTCCTGCGCACGCACGATCAAGCGCAGGCGCAAGCGGAGTTAATTGCTCTCGCCGAGAATGCCGGCGAGGATCCCGTGCTCCAGGAACGGATCGGCAACCTCTTCCTACGCGCTCAGGATTACGAGCATGCACTTGCCGCTTACCGACTCGCGTTGCATTCTGACCGCCGCAATCCCGGCGCAATGGCAGCAGCGGGCGAGGCCGCGTTTGTTCTAGGACAATATTCCGTGGCACAGCGATACCTGCAGGCAGCTGTTGGGGCTGACCCAAACGATTCACAAAGCAAGGAGCGGCTCCAGACCGCCGAGATGGTTTTGCACATGGATCCGTTTCGCCAGCAGATCTCCTCGTCCGACCGCAATCGCGCAGTGATGCGGGCGTTCGCCACCGCCGGGCAGCGGCTGAAAGACTGCCCCGTCCCAGTGGCTCCGGGTTCAGGACCTTCTCTCAGCGACAGCTGGGCGCAAATGAAGCCACAGATCTTCCAGGCGGCCCTGAGGCGTAACCCGGATCTTTCCGATGCGGCAATGGATCTCGTGTTCCGCATCGAGCGCCGAACGAACGACCAATGCGGCACGCCGTCGGGACAAGACCTGGCCCTGCTGCTCATCGCCAAGCTGCATGAAGGAAGTTAGCGTGGATACGCCCCTTACGCAGGACAAAGAGCCGAACACCGATCAGCTACGGACGACGCAGTTCCACTCGCCAGTGGCGCTCTTGCGTTCGGCGTTCAGGGAAGATCGCTTCTTCCTAGTTCTGTCAGTTTTCATCGGAATCCTCTCCGGGCTCGCCATCGTGTGTTTCCGCTTCGCAATCGATTGGTCGCGACTCTATCTGCTTGGCACAGGCGCGGTCTTGGCCCCAGCTCGGATGCTGCTGGCGCCCACGCTTGCGGGATTGGTGATTGCTGTAATGGTCATCCACTTCTTCCCCGCCACGCGAGGCAGCGGCGTCAATCAGACTAAGGCGGCGCTCTACATCTACAACGGCTACATTCCGTTCCGCACGGCAATCGGGAAATTCATCACCGCGGCCCTCGCAATAGGATCGGGACACTCGCTGGGGCCTGAGGATCCATCGCTGCAGATCGGCGCCTGCCTCGCCTCGGTCCTCGGACGCAAGATGCGACTGTCGCGTGATCGCATGCGATTGATCGCACCGGTTGGCGCGGCGGCCGGCCTCGCGGCCGCTTTCAACGCGCCCATCTCTGCCGTCCTGTTCGTCATCGAAGAAGTGATCGGCCGATGGACCGCTGGAATCCTCGGATCGGTCGTTTTATCAGCAGTCTCGAGTGTCGTGGTGATGCGGTGGTTCCTCGGATCTGAGCCGCTGTTTCGCATCCCGGCGGTCGAAATGACGCGTCCCACGGAGTTGATCGCTTACGCAATTCTGGGGGTGGTTGGCGGATTGGCCTCGGTCGCTCTTTCGAATGGAATCGCTACCTTGCGTCCGCTCTGCAATGCGTTGCCTCGATGGAGCCGGTATCTTCAACCCGCAGTGGCTGGATTGCTCATTGGTTTGATTGCGAGACTCGGTGCTCCCCAAGTCATGGGCGCCGGCTATGAATACATCGACCAAGCGATGCACGGGCAGTTTACGTGGGAGTTTCTCGCAATTCTCGCCGGCTTGAAAATTCTCGCTACGCTGCTCTCCTTCGTCAGCGGAACACCCGGGGGGATGTTCGCGCCGACCTTGTTTATCGGAGCCATGCTGGGAGCGGCGGTTGGCGGCGCGGAGCACATGCTCCTGCCGCATCTCACAGTCTCTCCCGGGACCTACGCCCTCGTGGGCATGGGTGTTCTATTTGCCGGCTTCCTTCGCGCCCCGATGACCTCCGTTTTCATGGTCCTCGAAGTCAGTGGGAATTACTCGATCATCGTTCCAGTGATCGTGGCCAATACCTTTGCCTACGTCATCTCCCGCGCCCTGCAGCCGATTCCGATCTTTGACATGCTCACGCGTCAGGACGGGATTGAGTTACCGTCAATGGAAGAGCAGCGCGAGGAGGACATTCTGCGTGTCGAAGATGCGATGCAACCGTCAGAAGGTCGACTTCTGAATGCCGAGCAGACCGTCGATCAGGCACTGGCAGAAGCAGATCACACAGAAATCGACAGGTTGCTCGTACGCCTCGGCTCGACCGACTGGAGCACCGTTAGCAAAGATGAACTCATGACGTTCGCCGCTGAAGGTAAAGGCGCCGGGAACCTCGGTTCGTTGTTATCCAAACAGGATGTTCCTTACCTGCATCCTGACCATCCACTGGAGACCGCTTTGCGCTATTCCGACCGCTGGCCTGTACTACCGGTCGTGAGCCGCGCCGACTTCCGCCGCCTTGAGGGCGTCATTACCCAACGCGACGTGCTTAAACGATATTGTGAGTTTGGCGAAGGATAATAAATCCACAACAGCGAAAGATTTCGTTTATAGGAAGCTGCGTCGTTACTTCCGGTTCTCCGCTGTACTTGAAAATGATCGCTTCGATTCAGTAAGCTTCCTCCATCCCACGAAGGAATCGACAGGCGAGTTGCAACCATAAGGCTATGGCAGAAGAACCTATCTTTTACGGACCAAGCGATCGGATGCGGACCACGCATGTCCCAGCCAAGCCAAGCTTCGCCGAGTGTTGTCGAAACCTTCCGTTAGCGCTTCTTCGATAAAAACACGATCGTCCACAAGCTGAGGAATGGGGAGATAGTCATGGCGAGTTCTTCAATCAGGTTCACTCTCATTAGTGTCTTTGCGCTCGCGCTTGCCGCGCAGGTCTTTGCCCAAGGCGGAGCGACGGGAGCCATCACGGGAACCGTCCAGGATCCTAGTGGCGCAGTTGTTGCCAACGCCGACGTCCGCATCACCAACCACGACACCAATGTGCTGGAGCGCGCTGTGAAGACCGGATCCGATGGTACCTTCACCGCAGCCCTTATGCCGGTCGGAACCTATACAGTAAGTGTTGAAGCATCGGGCTTCGCCGAAGCCAAGTTTACCGACATCGTGGTGCGCGTTACCGAAACAACGCGCATGACCGCCAAGCTCTCCACGAAGCAAGTCCAGCAGCAAATCGAAGTCCAAGCCGAAGTGCAGGCCGTCGATACGACTGACGCCACAACAGGGCAAGCGATTGAAAGCAATACGATCCGCGCCTTGCCGCTGGCCACGCAAAACTTCCAGCAGTTGCTTACCCTGTCAACCGGTGCGCAGAGCGAGCTCAATGCCGCGGCCCAGCTAGGCCGCGGTCAGGTCCGAATTCAGGTCAATGGACAACGGGAAGACAATAACAACTACCTGATCGAAGGTGTAAGTGTCACCGACTACAACGTCGCAGAATTGACGAACACCCCACTGCCCAATCCGGATGTCGTTTCGGAATTCAAGGTCCAGACTTCGCTCTACGACGCGAGTCAAGGCCGCAATGGTGGTGGAAACATCAACGCGATCCTCAAGTCTGGAACGTTAGGCTTCCACGGCGACATGTATGAATTCTTCCGAAACACCGTGCTCGATGCGAATGAATACTTCCTCAAGCAAACCGGGTCGCCGCGCCCGGTGATCCAGCAGAATATTTTTGGTGGAAGCCTGAGCGGTCCTGTCAGCCCCGGCGGCAAGCTCGGCTTCTTTTTCGTCAACTATCAGGGAACGCGCCAGCGCAGTGGAGATTCTCCGGGGACCCTGATCAGCACGTTCATCCCCTACGTGCCCGCTACGGATCGCGGAGGCGCCAATGCAGCGAACCTGGCCGCAGACTTCGGAGTCGCAACTGCTGATCCGGTCGCGGTGAGTCTTCTCGGTTTCCAGAGCGATCAGTTCGGCGCGCCGGCTAACGGATATCTGTTTCCATTGCCCAATGTGGCGGCTGGGACTTGCACTCCACCATTCATACAGCTGTGTCTGGTGCAGTTCACGGTCAGCAAACCAGGAAAGTTTACCGACGATCAGTTGACCGCGAACTGGGATCACGAGTTCCGCAACTCACGCGACTCAATCGGTGCCCGCTTCTTCCTTTCCGATTCGGAGCAGGATATTCCTTTCGGAGCTGGCGGATTGCAGGCGTCGCTGGGCGCGGCGGCAAGCGGAACAGATTTGAACTTCCCGTATCAGCTGCCGATTCACGACCGCTTATTCATCATCTCCGAGACGCATGTGTTTTCACCGCGGCTGGTGAACGATATCCGTTTCGGACTGGTTCACATCAACAACACCGCTAATAATCTCAATCCCGTTACGGTGAGTGACGCCGGAATCGACCGCCCAACTGACAATCTGACGAACAGCATCTACAAATTCACTTTCCTGACTTCCGGATTCCAGTTTGGCCCAACGCCGCAAGCTAGTCAGGCACAGACGCAAAATAACTACAACATTGTTGACAACCTGAGCTGGGTGCACGGCACACACACCCTGACCGTGGGTGGCCAATATGTTCGAGTGCGCCTCGACAAACTGTTCCCCCAGGTTTTCAATGGACAGCTCTTCTTTACGGCTACGAGCGGGAGTGATTTCTCGAACTTCGTAGGTGGCACTCCGGAGTTTAGCTTCG
>Ga0335079_10009329_pt1 | contig 11183 bp, 11 predicted proteins | sample Lox_Sample_33_FD_206719 | JGI IMG/M metagenome (GOLD analysis project Ga0335079, IMG submission 206719) | Soil microbial communities from Loxahatchee National Wildlife Refuge, Florida, United States - Lox_Sample_3.3 | ecosystem: Environmental > Terrestrial > Soil > Wetlands | place: USA... | reverse complement strand
TCTTCACGGCTGGTCTCCTTTTGCACCTTGAGTGCGTTCTCTATTGGGAAGCTTAACGCTATCCCGCTGAGACCAGCCTTCTCATCCCATCTGCCCCACGGAAGGCGGCGAAATACGCCTCGTTATTTGTGACGGAGACCACTGGCGGGTGTGTACCCACCGTGTGGCCAGTGGCGTGCTTAATTCGGATGTACGATGACTGATTACGAAGTAGTCACATCCAGGACGATCGGCGGTCTGCAAGATCGCGTGCGCGAGCTGATGACGAAAGGCCTTCGCCCGCTTGGCGGCATCGCGATGCTGCACGAAGAAGAAGCGGGCGACGGCAGGCTTCACATGGTCTTCGCCCAAGCGCTGGCGCGAGAAGCGAGTAAGTCGCGGGAAGCCTGAGACAAAGCTCGCAATCAACTGATGCGCTTCTCCACCAGGGGCTCCGCTTCTTTGCGCAACCGGGCGTTGACCTCGATGCGGCAGGGCAAGCGCAGATAACCGTAGATCTCGCCATCGCTGCGCGCCATTTGCAGGGCGATGGCGTTGTCGATCCAATCGCACATTTGGTATTCGGTCAGAGTGCCATCGGCGATCGCCGGCGAAAGCGAAAAGGAGCCGGGGTACAACTCGGGCAGCTCCACGTGGAAATCCACCGTGATCACATCGCCACGCTGCAAGGGAACCAGTTCGTAACCTTCACGCGCGGTGTTCGTGCCGGCGAAATCCATTCCCATTTGATTGCGCAGCATGAAACCCACCACCGGCATCGGGACATCGCCCTTCGCGCGAACGCTGATGCGCACTACGATGCGCGACGCCGGCTCGAGCAGTTGTAGCGGGCGGCCTTCTTCATCCAGGACGGCGATGCCGATCACTTCCGCGCGCCCATCTCCGTAGCGGTGGTCGATGTTGGGGATGGTCTCGACGATCTCGGGCGCCAGGCTCGGTTCCTCGCCGGAGCGCTTCGCTTCGTAATGATCTTTCTGGTACGTCGAATCCTTTTCCACCATGGCGGCCAAGTACTTCGCCACGACGCGATCGGTGTCGCCCACTTCCATCAGCCGGCCGTGTTGCAACCACAGCGTGCGATCGCCGATGGCCTTGACGTCGGCGGTGGCGTGCGAAACGAAGAGAATCGTTACACCCCGCGACCGCAACTCGTGCACCTTGCGCATGCAGCGCTGCCGAAAGTAGATGTCGCCGACGGCGAGCGCTTCATCCACCAGCAGAATGCCGGGATCGACGTGGATGGCGACGGCAAATGCCAGCCGCACCACCATGCCGCTCGAATAGGTTTTCACGGGCTGATTGATGAAGCTGCCGATTTCCGCAAATGCCTCGATGGCAGCGTACCGCTGGTCGATCTCGCGCGTGCTAAGACCCAGGATGGAACCGTTCAGATAGACGTTATCGCGCCCGGTGAATTCGGGATTGAAGCCCGCGCCGAGTTCGAGGAGCGCCGATACGCGCCCATTCACCGTGACTGTTCCGGAAGTCGGCTGCAGAATCCCCGCGACAATCTGCAGGAGAGTGCTCTTTCCCGATCCGTTCTCGCCGACAATGCAAAAGGTCTCGCCGCTCTTCACCTCGAAGGTGACGTCGCGCAGCGCCCAGAAATCCTGGTGGTGTTTGGCGCGGGTAGGCGAGAGCAGTTCGCGCAGACGGGCGCCCGGCGACTCATAAATCGCGTAGCTCTTCGAGACATCGTGGAATTCGACGGCATTCACGTTGGCAGTGTAAATCCAGTGTAGCGTGAGCTTGCAGTAGGTAGGGCAGACGGCCGTTTTGTGCCGTCTGCCAATCGCAGGCCACGGAAAACCGATGGCCTGTGCCACCACCACACGGGAGAAATCGCTAAATAGGCTGCTTCACCAACCGGTAGACCTCCAGGCTTGGCCGAGCGTATGAGTCTGAAATAACGCTCAACATTTCCCGCCGATATCCGGCGTTCCCGGCGAATTCTAGCAGCCGTCGATTAGCGCCCGGAACAAACTCCAGACCGGACGTGTGTGCGACGAAGACATTCTCCGGATTCGAGATGATGACCGCCAGCTCCCGCTGCTCTTGCGTGATTGCCTCCGGGCTGGAAAGATTTAAGCTCCCCAGCGGCAACCGGCCGCGGTTCAGCAGACGCAGGCTATCCAAAATGCCCCAGTCGACGCACCATACGGCGGGGGGCGCGAACGCGCTTCATGTACGCCGACAATCGGTAAATGGAATCGGTCCAATGCTGCCCGCCCCCGTTACGCACCATCTGGAAATAATACTGATTGATGAGAACCACTCCCGACCCGATCGCCACGACCGCCACGGCCGCCAACGCCGGGACTGCGGCGCGTCCCAGACGCCGCGAAGCTGCAGCCAGGGAAACCGCGATCAACATCTGTGGAAGAGGCCACAGCAAAATGGTGTGGTGGACGGCCGCCCCGGCGCCGGCGGTGTAGAGCATTTGGCACCATGTGATTGCCATTGCGATGGCTGCGAAGCAAATCGCGCGCAGATCAGCTCCGCGCGCGAGAGGCGCGAGTAGCACCCCAACCCAGAAGAGGTAATACGACAAACTCTCCCGCGGATTTCCAGCCATCGAAGCCAGCTTGGCCGACGCGCTCTCCAACCAGTTATGAGGCAAGTGCGGCTGTGGCGTATCGCGATCTTCGGCTGTCATCCAGCCGAACAGGATCGACCCGCTCAATGTGTTCGCCAGGATGAACGTCTTTTTCGATAACTTGCTGGAATCGTACGCCACGGTTCCCTGAAATGTCCCCAGGCTGCTGTCGAAATTGTAGATGAGCAAGGGCAAGGCGCCCAGCGCGAACGCCAAAATCGCAAGTATCGACCTTCGGAAAGTAAACGCTTCCCACATTTGACGAGGCATAGTGAAGAGCGCCGCCACCCCGAAGCCACTGAGACTCCACAACGCCAGAGCCTTGTCCCACAACGCCAACCCGAACAGGAAGAATCCCAGGGCCAGCATCCGCTCGCTGCGTTCTTGCCAAAAACGCACTACCGCGAGCAGGCCGGCCACCAACAGGAGATGCTGTAACGCCACCGGCCCCCAGTCGAAACAGGAAGACAGAAGGTAGCACGCGTCGGTGGCTAGTAAGCCCGAACCGACGAGGGCCGCCCGGTTGCCCGCCACTCGGCGCAACAAGAAATAGAACAACCAGATGCTTGCGACTCCTGCCAGCAGCATGGGTACGCGTATGGCCCAAACGCCGGTGCCAAACCAGTGGAACAGAGGCCAGTAGAGGAATGTTTTCACAGTGCCCAAATAGTTCATGAGCATGAGCGGCAGTTCGGCCGATCCAATGCGGAGGCTATATACCCCCCCCGGGGTTTATACCAAGGCGAGGCAAACAGTGTTTCATCGTTCTGAACGCCGAGCAGAGGTATGCAGGCGAGGCCCGCCATTAGGAAAAAGCCGCATGCGGCTAGCGGGTACTGAGACACGTAGCGCGCAAGTCTGGAACTACGGGAGCGGGGTGAGACGGTTCTTCTTCGACGTGGCAGCACCTGTTGTGTCGCGCGCTCCTGTTGCGAAGACTTGTGCTTTATTGATTTCACTACAGGTGACGTAAGAGAGTAGTTTGCGACGGTGCGATTTTGAACGATTCGCACGCGAGGGATTGAATTATGAAGGGGGCGAGGCGCTTATGGCAAATGCCGTCTGCCGAAATCGTTGCGCCGCGAGCCGAAACAACGGTACTTCAGGATTATGGCTGAGGCGAAGAAGCTCGATAGCGACCGTCGGGTTCCCACATTTCCCGGCGAAGGCGAGGAAACGCTGGCTGCCATCGATGAAGGCATCCGCGATGCCGAGGCCGGTCGTATTGTCCCGATGGAAGAAGTCCAGAAACGTCTTGCCCAGTGGATTACCGGCTCGTCTTCACGCAAAGAGCTCTGACAGACCTGGCTGCTATCGTCGCGCGCATTTCCGTGGTCCACGATAGTGAGCGCTATATCGAGGTGCTCCACCTGAGGCATGGGGCAAGGCAGGAACCAGACTTTCGACACTGAGGAAGCATTACGCTCAGAACTTCTTCAACTCGTCCTGCAAAGCCTGCAGGCCCTTCTTGCGATAAAGGTCCGACAGCCGCTGTTCCTCAGCCGATGGCGCGAGGACACGCAGCAGGGCATTGCTCTCCAGGTTTTGGCGGTTCGGCACCCAAACCTTGCCGTCGGCAAATTCCACCTGGCTAACGAATCCGGCCATCTGGCGGATGTTCACCGGCTCGCCGTTGCGCGTGAAGTGTAGCTCGGAATCCTGGAGCACGCGGGCCGTCTTGCCGGGAGGTAAGTAGAGATCCGGCTTCGAGGCGGGCAGGGAAGCGGCCACGTATTGTTGGCCTTTCTGATCGCTCACCAGCCACGCCACTTCCACGTACTTCACGGTCTTGTTCGAGTTGTTGCGGACTTCGATCCGCGGCGCGTGCGCTTCGTTGCCGGCCAGTTCGGCCCAGCCCTCGAGCGGTTCCACCGGCGAATCGGGGAATTTCAGGAATGCAAATTGCGCGGTGTGTTCGGAACTTACCGCAGCACTCGATACTGCACGCCGCCGCACCAGGCGCACATCCAGTTGCGGCCGCTCGGCCTGGCGCGCCAGGCTGCTCAGCATCTCCTGCCGCAAACCCTCCGGCCCATACTGCGCCAGCACTTTCTTGAAATGCTCGCGGTCGCGCTGCGCCTCCATCTCCCAAGCGGTGAGCGCGCGCTGCGAGTTCAGCCGGTCCGGTCCATAGAAGGAGAAATCCTGGAACAACACACCATCCAGATCCACTTCCACCAGAGGCCCGCCGGCCACTTGCGTCGGCCGCATGAGCTGCAGGTCGATCCGTATGGGGAACGCATCGCCCGGCCCCACGTTCAAGCTCGGCACCGAGACCGATGCCTTGCCGCCGACCGCGACTTCCTGTGAAACCACGCGCAGCACCACGCCGCGGATGCGGTTGGCGGTGGTATTGCGCAGCGTCAGACCCATGTGTAGATCAAGCACCAGCGCGGCGCCACGAGCGGTTGCGCGCGATTCACCCATCGACGCCGAGAGCAGAGCTACCGGGGCATCGGGCTTCAGGTTGATCTTGACGGCATTGGGCGAATCGAGCGGCATGTCCTGTGCCAGCAGGCACAGGGCACTCAAACTGCCCAAGATGGCAAACCGTCGAATGTTACTCCTCCACATATACGGTATTGAACGTTACGTTGCCGGTTTCCTGGTCGACGAAACGAGCCCTCAACGAACCTTGTGCGCCCACCGAATAGATGACTTGCTGCTGCTGCGCGCCGGCATGCATCAACTGCAAAGCCTGGCCGCCTTCCCGAACCTGAATACCATTGGGAATGCGCTGCACCACGATGCCCTCATTGCGCGAATTAGGCCGGGGCATGGGACGCTCGATCATGAGTCCGGTCACCAGCAGCGCGGCTACACTGGCCAGAGCGACGGCCGCACGCACGCCGGTAAACAGCGACCGGCGCAGAGGCACGTCACCGGTACGCACGCATTCCCCGGCCGCCAACCCCAACCGGATATTCGCCTGCATTTCGGCCGAGAGCCGGTTCCATGCCACTTCCGGCATTTCGCTCAGCTCCGGCAAGACTTCCCGTACGTCGCCATACGCGGCGACTTCTTCCCGGCACTGGTCGCAATCCGCCAGATGGCGGTCGACGCGCCAGCGCGCGAACGGCCCGAGATCGCCGCCCGCATGCAATGCCAATGTCGCCTGGCTCGGGTGTTTCATCTTCTTACCGCTTCCTCTTCTCGATGAACCGGCGGAACTTGGTGCGCGCGTTCGCAATGTGCGAGCGCACGGTGGCCTTCGAACAACCCATCCGCTTGGCCACTTCTTCGGCCGGTAATCCTTCCACGTCGCGCAAGAGCAGTGCGGCCCGCTCGCGCGCGCTCAAAATCCGCAGCCCCTCCTGCAAATAGCTTCGCTGCTCCGACCGCAAGACCAACTGCTCAGGAGTTTCGTAGTGGCCCTCGGGCGCGTGTTCGATTTCGACAAATGTGGCGCGCCCGTTGCGGCGCACGAAATCGATGGCCGTGTTGGTGGCGATACGCGAGAGCCAATGCGCGGCTTTTTGTTCGTCTTTGAGCTGATCCTGCCGCTGGATGGCCTTGATGAACGCTTCCTGGGTCAGATCCTGGGCATCGGCAACATTCCCGACCATGCGGTAGATCTGCGCGAAGATCCGCCGTATGTTATCGGAAACAAAGCGGTTCTGTCGCTCCAGCAGCTCCAGGCCGGGCTCGGTAATCTCGCTCATCGGGCTGTCTATGGCAGTTCTCACGGGTCCTAACAAGATGACGCAAGGACCCTAAAAACGTGGACCTAAAAGCGGTACTGGAACCGCCAAGAGGCCATTTTAGCGCGCCCGGAGCTTGTTAAGCTGTTAACCGGACCAAATATGAAACTAGCGGAACGAATCAGCCGTTTGGGGGTGGAATCTGCCTTCGACGTACTAGTAAGGGCCCGCGCCCTCGAGGCCAAGGGCAAAAGCGTGATCCATCTGGAAATCGGCGAGCCGGACTTCCCCACCCCGGCTCATATCGTGGAAGCGGCCAAGCGCGCGCTCGATGAGGGTTGGACCCATTACGGCCCCACCCAGGGCCTACCCGAGTTGCGCGAGGCCATTGCCCGGTATATCTCCAGTAGCCGCGGTATCTCGGTCGGTCCGCAACACGTTTGCGTGGTACCGGGCGGCAAACCGATCATCTATTTCCCGTTGATCGCCCTGCTGGAAGAGGGCGACGAAGTCATCTACCCCAATCCGGGGTTCCCGATTTACGAATCGATGATCCGGTTCCTGGGCGCGAAGCCGGTGCCCATGCCGCTGGTTGAGGAGCGCGGTTTTTCTTTCGACCTGAACCTGTTCCGCGACCGCCTCAGCGACCGCACCAAGGTGGTGATTCTCAACTCGCCGCAGAATCCCACCGGCGGCGTGATCCCGCGCGAGGACTTGAGGGCCATCGCGGACATGCTGCGCGATCGCGACGTCATGATCCTCAGCGATGAAATCTACACGCGCATTCATTACGGTAGCGAGTCCCCCACCTCGATCACGGCGTTCCCCGGGATGCTGGAGAAAACCATTCTGCTGGACGGATTCTCCAAAACGTACGCCATGACCGGCTGGCGCATGGGGTACGGCGTGATGCCGGAGTGGCTGGTAACCGCCGTGAACAAGCTGATGGTGAATTCGAACTCCTGCACGGCCAGCTTTACCCAGCGCGCCGGCATCGCCGCGCTCGAAGGGCCGCAGGACGAAGTGGACCGCATGGTAGCCGAATTCTGCCGCCGCCGCGATGCCTTTTGTAAGGGCCTGAACGAGATCCCCGGATTCCGTTGCGCGCTGCCGGGTGGCGCGTTCTACGCCTTCCCCAATGTGACGGGCACGGGGATCGGTTCGAAAGAACTGGCCGACCTCCTGTTAAACGATGGCGGCGTCTCCTGCCTCAACGGCGGGGGCTTCGGCCAATACGGCGAGGGCTATATCCGCTTCAGCTATGCGAATTCACTCGAACATTTGATGGAGGCGGTGGAGCGAATGAAGAAGGTATCGGTGCGCTGGAGCGGCCAAGCCACCGTGACTGCGCGCTAGTGGTCCGTGGGCAGACCGTCGTCCTTCGCGGTCCGCCAAGGTGTGCGAAGCGCGCCCTTGCGCCGCTGTGCGGCGCCGGCAGACGACAGAAACCGATCGTCTGCCCCACAGAGTTAAACTGCATTCTGTATGACGCACTACACTAGCGAGAACGACTCGATGAGATTCACGCGGCGCGAATGCTTGCTTGGTTTAAGCGCTGGGTCGATCGCGTTGGCCTTTGCAAGCACGCTTGGCGAACGGTGGCGCGAGATCGCTTCGGAAACCGACGGCGCGGTAGGAGCAGCCGCACGGCTTGTGGGTTCCGATCATACGGTTCACTGGAATGGCGATCAGTCGTTTCCGCTGGCCAGCGTTTGCAAACTGCCGATTGCCATGAACCTTCTGGCCATGGTGGACGAAGGCAAAATCGCCATCGACCAAAGCGTTCGCGTATTGCCGCAGGACGTGTATCCGGAAGTGAGCGAAGTCGCCAAACGCTGGCCACAGCGGCAAGAGTTTCCGCTGAGCGAACTCCTGGAGTTGATGGTTGCCAAGAGCGATAACACGGCTGTCCAAACACTGTTTCGCATCGGAGGCGGCGCTCCAGCCCTGGCCGCCCGGTTCCAGGAGTGGCGCGTGGCGGGCATCCGCATCGACCGCAGCGAAGAGCAAATCACATTCGACACGATGGGAGTGGAGCACTACCCGCCGATCGAACAATGGACCGGCGATCTCTTCCTGGAGCTGACCGCGAAGACCACGCCGGAGATGCGCTACCGGGGTCTCCAGCGCCTGCTCACCGACCCCCGCGATAGCGCCACGCCGGAAGCCACCGTGCAGCTGCTCTCGCGTCTGTTTCAGGGCGAAGTGCTGTCGCAGGCCGGGACTGCTCGCCTGGTGGAGATTCTCAAATCCACCACGACCTTTCCCACGCGCTTGAAGGGATTATTGCCGCCGGGGACGATTGTGGCCCACAAAACCGGCTCCTCCGGAACCGAGAAGGGCTTGACCGGCGCCACCAACGATGTGGGCGTCATCTTTCTCCCCAACGCGGCGGGGCAGCTTGCCGTGGCCGTGTATCTCAGAGGCAGTACTCGCGACGGCGCGACGAGGGACCGGATCATCGCGCGCATGGCGCGAGCGGCGTTTGATGCCTGGACGACCGGGACGCCCAGAGTAGGCTGAGGAGGCCAAAGTGAAGACGATAACTTTTCTCAGCTGTATGGCCCTGGTGCTCGTCGGCCTGCATGCCCAGACGGCGCCCAAAACCGAAGCTCTCGCCAAGAACCACGGAGCGGTCGAGGAGCTGGTAGTTGCGAACCGCATCCTCGCCAACGAAGGCGTTCTAGATGCTTACGGGCACGTCAGCATTCGCGATCCGCAGAATCCGGAACATTTCTTTCTCGCCCGCCACATGGCCGCCGGCCTGGTGACCGCCAAAGACATTATCGAATACGATCTCGACAGCAATCCCATCGTGAAGGGCGAAACCGCCGGCTACACCGAGCGCTTCATTCACAGCGAGATTTATCGGGCACGGGCCGACGTGATGGCGGTGGTGCACACGCACGCTCCCGACCTGGTCGTCTTCAGCGCGAGCTCGGTGCCGTTGCTGCCGATCTATCACATGGCGGCGTTTCTGGGCGAAGGCGTCACGAAGTTCGAGATCCGCGATGCCGGCGGCGTGACCGACATGCTGATTCGCAATCCAATGCTGGGCCGTGCGCTGGCCAAAACTCTCGCGGACAAACCGGCGGCGCTGCTGCGCGGGCATGGGGCGGTGGTGGTGGCGCCCTTGCTTCACGTAGTGGTGGGCCGGGCCTACTACATGAACATGAATGCGCGGCTGCAGCGCGAAGCATTACTGCTGGGCGGTCAGGTCACTTACCTGGAAACGGAGGAAGCCCGCAAGGCGGCGCCGCAAGATGGCTACGAGCGCGCCTGGGCGTATTGGAAGCAGCGGGTGGGCCGGTAGGGTAGCCGGGCCCCTTCCGGGGAGTATCCTCTAGAGATGGCGGACGCCGGAACGACTGCTTCGACCCAGAAACCGATTCTCACCGAAATGGCCATGGCCTACATGCGGGGGTGCGTCCTCAGCACCGCGGCACGATTGGGTGTGGCCGACGCCCTGGGCGATGGGGAGCGCACTCTCGACGATCTCGCGACGCAATGCGGCGCCAACCGCGCGTCGCTTCATCGCCTGTTGCGTGCGCTTGCCAGCTTCGGCGTTGTCTCGGAGACTTCACCCGCGAACTTTGTTCTCACGCCGGTAGGACAGCGTTTGCGCAAGGATGCGCCGGGTTCCGAGTGGGCTTCGGTGGTCTTCTGGGCTGATCTCCTCGCCGATAATTGGTCCTATCTGGCCGATTGCGTGCGGGCAGGTGAGAACGCGTCGCGCATCGCCGAGCGCGAGGGAGCGAAGCTGCGCTGGTCGAAGACTCCCGACGCTGGGGCCATCTTCCGGGCCGTGATGGGCACCGCCCCGGCCCAAGACTATATGCCCATCGCGCGCGCCTGGGATTTCTCGAAATACCGAACCGTGGCCGATCTCGGCGGAGGTGGCGGCGCCCTCATCGCCGCGATTCTAACGGCCTACCCGAACGTGAGCGGCATGCTGGTCGATCGTCAGGAGAGCATCGAAAACGCGGCCCCGCGCTTCCAGCGTGAGGGGCTCGCGGACCGTTGCCGGCTGGTGGGCGCAGATTTGTGCAAGCAGATCCCGCCGGGAGCCGAGGTGTACACAATGCAGCATGTGCTCCACGGTTATGAGGACGGGATGGCGCTTGAGATCCTCCGGCTCTGCCGTGGGGTGGTGCAACCGGGCGGCCGCTTGTTGGTGATCGAGTTTGTGCTTCCCGATGTGGTCGCTCAAGCCGACGTCGAGTTGGAGCAGCGCTTGATGAGCGACCTCAATATGCTGGCCGTCACGGGCGGCAAAGAGCGCAGCGCCCTCGAATGGAAAAACCTGCTCCATGGCGCTGGATTCGAGATCCTGGGAATTATTCCCAGCCACGGCGGTACGGTGCCCAGTACGCACTGGGGCAGCGCTTCGATCATCGAAGCAGAGTGAGCCGTTAAAACACGCGCCGTTTCAACCGCTCCAGCGTGAATTTGGCCGTCTCCGCCACCGCCATTACTGCCATGACACCGGCTTGCACCGGGTCGCTCACCACCAGGTCGGCGGCATCGGGCACACTGCCCGCCATATTCAGGCTGATCACGATTAAACCTGCCTGCCGGACTTCCTTCACCGCGACTTCGATGTCACCGCCCATCAGCGCCCCCGCCATGACCAGCGCCTTCGCGCGCGGCAGCCTGGCCACGGCGCGCACGGCGTCCGCCAGTTTCTGTTCGCCCACCAGCGGGATGGTGTCTACCGAGATATGCTCACCGCGTATGTTGTGCCGGTCGGCCTCTGAGACGGCGCCGATGGCTACCTGCCCGACCTGTGCGCCGCCGCCCATGATGATGATGCGCTTGCCGTAAATCGTCTGGAACGTTTTCACCGTTTCCACATGCCGCACAATCTCCAATTGGCGCAGGTCTTCGATCAGGCTCCCCGGCGGGCCCGGCAGAACCACCTCAAAATAGGTCCGGGCAGGGTTCGG
>Ga0335079_10009326_pt1 | contig 11185 bp, 8 predicted proteins | sample Lox_Sample_33_FD_206719 | JGI IMG/M metagenome (GOLD analysis project Ga0335079, IMG submission 206719) | Soil microbial communities from Loxahatchee National Wildlife Refuge, Florida, United States - Lox_Sample_3.3 | ecosystem: Environmental > Terrestrial > Soil > Wetlands | place: USA: Florida... | reverse complement strand
GATCGCGAACTGGTACTGGAGAGCTACAACGGGCAGGGGCGGCTGCTCAAGGTGGAGACGGTGGTGGTGCTGACGGGCAAGGAGCCGATCGCCTGGCCGACGCTGGAACTGCGCACGCCGGTGGCAGACCTGGAGCACGTCAAGGAGGTCCCGGTGGAGTATACAGTCACCAACGGCGGGCCGTTTTCGCTGGGGAGCGAAGTGCGATACGTGTTTGCGCCGCACAAAGGGTGGGAGCCGGGGGAGACGCACCAGCAGGCGATCGACCCGAAGATGGAGCGGCAGACGGTGAAGGCGACATTTGCGCTGCCGGAAGAGTGCTTCGTGTTGGGGCTCTATGCGGGGGCGGATATCCGGTACGGGAAGTTCAGGAAGACGATTTACGCGCAACAGTTTCTGTTCCGGGGGAACTGGGCGGACGCGATTCGGGTGAAGTGAAGGCGTTCGGCGCCGGGCCAGTGCGGCGGAGGCGGCGCGGCGGGCGCTTACAGCAGTGCCGGCCTATGCCATCACGCCGAGGAGCCCCTTCAGCCTGGTTTTCAGGGCCACGTCGGCAGGCGAGCCGCCCGGGCGCTGCAGCCAGGCATCAAACACCTTTCGGGTAACCCGGTGCCGGCTGCCGGGTTCGCGGGACTCTACCAGGAATTCGCGGAGGCCCTTCGGCTCGTACGGCACATGCTCGCAGCGGCGGAAGCGGTCAATGGCCAAGCCGACGGCCTCATACAAGGTCCGCGCCTCGAGTTCGACGGCGTGTTGAATGCCGTCGGTATCGGTAAATGACACCGTGCAGTGCTTCACGAGAGCAGGCTATCACATTTCGCCTTTTATTCGCCATGGCTTGGGACGGCCTCGTGGCCAGGCAAGCGGGGACGGGCTGGGGGGAGATCCGTGCCGGATTGACGGCGGGATGGCGGCGTGCGATGCTGCGCGCATGAAGAACGTCTTCCAAGAACGCATTCTGAGCGGGAAGAACGCGTACATCACCGGGGGGACCAGCGGGATCTGCCTCGGCATTGCTGAACTGTTCGCGCAGCAGGGGGCGCGCGTTGCGGTGCAGGGCCGGAATGCGGAGAAGGTGCAAGCCGCGGTGCAGGTCTTGAGCGTACACGGCGGCGCGGTGCGCGGATGGGCGGCCGATGTGCGAGACGCGGCAGCGACCGGACGGGGGCTGCAAGCGGCGCGCGAGGAGTGGGGCGAGATCGACATCCTGATCTGCGGCGCGGCGGGCAATTTCCCGGCGCGGGCGAGCGAAATCTCGCCGAACGGTTTCAAAGCCGTGGTTGACATCGACCTGCTCGGCAGCTTCAACACGGCACGCATGGCGTGGGAACATTTGCGCAAGCCGGGCGCGTCGGTGATAGCGATTTCGGCGACGCACGGGGCGCATCCGTACGGGCTGCAGGCGCACGTGTGCGCGGCGAAGGCGGGTGTGGATATGCTCTGCAAGGTGTTGGCGCTGGAGTGGGGGCCGGCCGGGGTGCGGGTGAACGCGATTGCGCCCGGCCCGGTGGATGAGACAGAGGGCATGCGCCGGCTGGCGCCGACGGCGGACGCGCGCGCGGCGGTGAGTGCCGGCGTTCCGCTGCGGCGCTTCGCGCAGATCGGCGAAATCGCGGCGGCGGCGCTCTTTCTCTGCTGCGATGCGGCCGCCTACATCACGGGCACTGTGCTGAACGTGGATGGCGGCGCGGCGTTGACGGGTTCCCGATTTATCGGCGAAGCGCCTCAGGCGCGCGCTGGGAACCGCGCGACATGACGCCGCCCGGCCGCGGGCGGACTACGGTCCGCGGAACTGGTAGAGGTCCGGGGTACCCACGTTCACGCCCATGAGTTTCAGGTACGTGAACAACTGGTGCTTGTGATTGATGAGGTGTTCCAGGTTGCCGAGGAGGAGGGTCAGAACCGGTTCTCCGCGGCTCACGAAAGCCGTGGGCAAGCGGCGGCCGAGGTCGGCATCGGAGAGCAAGGCGAACCCTTCGGTAATGTGGCCGCGGTAGAGGCTGATGCGCTCCCGCGCCGCGGCGGGGGTGCAACGGCAATTGACAGGCAGTTCCCGCAGGCGCTCGAAGCGGCGCAAGCGAACGGGCTCAGCGGCGCAGAGGACGGCGCAAAAGCCGGCGAGGCATTCCAACAAGTGGCCGAGCAGCAGGCCGGCAGGCCAAGCGTTGGGAACCGGCGGAGCCCAGTCGAGCGCCGGCTCCGGCAGGGCAGCGACGAGGTGGTCGGTGCGCTCGACTTGCTCGAGGATCTTGGCGAGGAGAGCGGCGGCCAGCGGCTGGTCCATGCTGGCCTAGAGCCGGATCAGGGTCATTTCGAGGATGTTCGGATCCGCACTGCGCAGCGAATCGAGCATCGCGGAGGACGGTTCGGCCTCCAGATTGATGCGCGCCACGGCCGCCGCGGCGCCATCGAAGACGACATTCTCCATCTCCTGCACGTTGATGCGCGCCGAGCTGATGGCGTTGAGTACTCCGGCGAGGACGCCGGGACGGTCGAGGTGGCGCACCACCAGGGAACAGGTTGCCGGAGTTTTGCGGGCGAGGTTGACCACGTTGGGCACCTGGCCGGTGTCGCGAAAGGCCTGGATGATGCGGACCGTCTCAGCGGCGATGGCCTCCTGCGCCTGTTCGGTCGAGGCGCCGATGTGGTGCGTGCCATAGACCAGTTCGAGGGTGGCGATCTCATCGGCGAACTCGCCGGCGCCGCCGGCCGGTTCTTTGGCGAACACGTCGAGCCCGGCGCGGATCTTTTTCCCGGTGACCGCGCGGCTGAGCGCCTCCTGATCGACAACCTCGGCGCGAGATGTGTTGACGAAGAACGCACCCGGCCTCATCGCGTCAAAGAAGGCGGCGTCCAGCAGGCCCTTGGTCTGGCTATTGAGCGCCACATGGACGCTGACGATATCCGCGGCGGCGGCGACGGCCGCGGCGGAAGGAAGGAAGGCGACGCCGAGTTCTTCGGCGCGCTGCGGGGTAAGGCTGCGGCTCCAGGCCACGACGCGGAGGCCGAAGCCCTTGGCGCGCGGAATCATCTCGCGCCCAATTTGGCCGAGGCCGACGAGCCCCAGCACGCGCCCGTATAGCCCCTTGGCTTTCGAATACTCTTTTTTGTTCCACAGCCCGGCGCGCAGCGACGCCACGTTGTCAGCCAGGCGGCGGTCGAGGGCGAGGATGAGCCCGAACGCCAGCTCCGCGACGGCGATAGAATTCTTGCCGGGGCAATTGGAGACATAGATGCCGCGGCGGGAGGCCGCGGCGACATCGATGGTGTTGTAGCCGGCGCCGGCGCGAACCACCAGCTTGAGAGCGCCGGCGGCCAGATGCGCTTCCGTGACTTTAGTGGAACGCACCACCAGTGCGTCCGGCTGGAATTGACCGATGGCCGCCGTCAGCGTGTCGTCCTTCAGCGCCGGCTGGAAAGAGATCTCGCAGCCGAGATCCCGCAGCTGGTCGCGGCCGGATTGTTCGAATTCATCCGCAATCAGAACCCGCATGTCCACACTCCGCCTTTCGCAACTCCACACAGCAGTGTATCCCGATGCAAGGGGGGCGGCGACGCGGCCGGCGTGGCCTACGAGCAGGGCGCGCGGGCGCCTGGGGAAGCGGGCCAGCGGAAGCGCGCCCCACCTGCGGGGCGGCGGGCATATAATCTATGTATCAGAGTGAACTGGGTCACCTACCCCTGCAGAAGGGATCCTCAATCATGTCCACGCTAGAAGTCTCGCCGGCGGAGCCTCTGTCCGCCAACGCCGGCCGGTCCGTCGTCAACGATTTCAGTCTCCAGGTCGCCACCGTCAACGGTTCCGGCAGCCAGACCGCGAACACGGTGCTGATGCGGGCGATCTTTCAAATGGGAATTCCGGTTTCGGGCAAGAACATGTTCCCGTCGAACATCGCGGGACTGCCAACGTGGTTTACCATCCGCGCCAGCAAGCACGGCTATATCGGGCGCCGCAAGGAGATCGATTTCCTGGTGGCGATGAACCCGGAGACCGCGCGCGAGGACGTGATGAAGCTCGACGCCGGCGCGGCGGTGGTTTACGACGAGCCGCTCAAGCTGAACGAACTGCGCACCGACCTGCACTTCTACCCGGTGCCGTTCGACAAGCTGGTGGCGCCGGTGTGCCCGGACGCCAAGCTGCGCAAACTGGTGCGCAACATGATCTACGACGGCGTGGTGGCCTGGCTGCTGTCGATCGAAATGGACGAAGTGCGGCGCGCGCTGGTGAAGCAGTTCGGCAAGCGCAAGGCGAAGGCGGCGGAGCTCAACTGGGGGGCAGCGCAGGCCGGTTTCGACTATGCCTCCCGGACCCTGACCAAGACGGACGCCTGCCGGGTGGAACGGATGAGCGCGACCGCCGGCAAGATCATCATCGACGGCAACGCGGCCTGCGCGCTGGGGGCGATGTTCGCGGGTGTGACGGTGGTCACCTGGTATCCCATCACGCCGTCCTCATCGCTGGTGGAGACATTGATCGGCTACATGCGGCGTTTTCGGGTGGACCCGGAAACCGGCAAAGCGACTTACGCCATTGTGCAAGCGGAAGACGAACTGGCTTCGATCGGCATGGCACTCGGCGCCGGCTGGGCCGGGGCGCGCTCGATGACCGCCAGCGCGGGCCCCGGGATCTCACTGATGTCGGAATTCATCGGTTTGGGGTATTACGCCGAAGTGCCGGCGGTGATCTTCGACGTGGAGCGGGTGGGTCCATCGACCGGCCTGCCCACGAGGACGCAGCAGGGCGACCTGCTGACCACGGCGATTCTCTCGCACGGCGACACCAAACATCCCATGTTTTTCCCGTGTTCCATGGAGGAGTGCTTCTCCATGACCATCGAAGCTTTCGACTTTGCCGAACGGTTCCAGACGCCGGTGTTCGTGATGACGGATCTGGATCTGGGCATGAACAACTGGATGGCGGAACCTTTCGCATACCCGGAAAAGCCAATCAACCGGGGCAAGGTACTGACGGCGGAGGACCTGGACAAGCTGGGCGGGTTCTCGCGCTATCTGGACGTGGATGGCGACGGAGTGGGCTATCGAACGCTGCCCGGCACGAATCACGCCAAGGCCAGCTACTTCACGCGCGGCAGCGGCCACAACGAGCACGCGCAATACACGGAACGGGAAGACGATTACATCAACAATATGGACCGGCTGGCACACAAGTTCGAGGTGATGCGCAGCCACGTTCCCGAACCGGCGCAGCAAACGCGCGCGGATGCGCGGATCGGCATGATCGCGATCGGCAGTTCGGACTATGCAGCGCGCGAGAGCTGCGACCAACTGCAGGCGGAATACGGCATCGCTACCGACTACCTGCGGCTGCGCGGCTACCCGTTCCCGCCGCTGCTGGAAGAGTTCCTCCGCGGCCATGAGCGGGTGTACGTGATCGATCAGAACCGCGATGGACAGCTCCTGATGCTGATGCGCATGGAACTGGAGCCGGAACTGATCGCCCGGCTGCGCAGTGTGCGCTACTACGGCGGGCTGCCGATTGACGCGCGCACCGTCACGGATGACGTGGTGAAACAGGAGGGAAAATGAGCACTGCCGCGGCACCGCCACCCAAGAAGACCAACCGCATCGGGCTCGAGGTTCTGAGCTACAAGGGGAGCCGGACGACGCTTTGCGCGGGCTGCGGCCACAACGCAGTTTCCGAGCGCGTGGTGGAGTGTTTCTACGAGCTCGGGGTGCAGCCGTGGCAGGTGGCCAAGTTTTCGGGAATCGGCTGCTCGTCGAAATCGCCTGCCTACTTTCTTGGCTTGTCGCACGGTTTTAACGGCGTGCATGGCCGCATGCCGGCGATCGCCACGGGCGCCATCCTGGCCAACAGCAGCCTTCTCGGGCTGGGGGTCACGGGCGACGGCGATACGGCCTCGATCGGGCTTGGCCAGTTCATGCACCTAGTCAGGCGCAACATGCCGATGATCTACATCATCGAGGACAACGGCGTGTACGGGCTCACGAAGGGTCAATTCTCCGCCACGGCCGACCTGGGCTCCACGCTGAAGACGGGGACTCCGAACGATCTGCCGCCGTTCGACTGCTGCGCCCTGGCGCTGAAATGGGGGGCGACCTTCGTGGCCCGTTCCTTCAGCGGGGACAAGCGGCAGTTGCAGGCGATCCTGAAGACAGCCATCTCGCATCGCGGCCTCTCCGTCATCGACGTGATTTCGCCTTGCACAACGTTCAACGACCACCAGGGATCCACCAAGAGCTACTCGTACATGAAGGACCACGACCTGGTGCTGCATGAGCTGGATTATGTGCCGTTCCGGGAAGACATCGCGGTGGAAATACCGGAAGGGGAAGTGATGGACGTCCCGCTGCACGACGGCTCGCATCTGCGCATCCGCAAGCTGGGCCGCGATTTCGATCCCACAAACCGCCTGGCGGCGCTGGCCGCGATCGAGGACGCCGAGACCAAGGGGGAAGTGCTCACCGGGGTGCTTTATGTCAACACCGGCAAGCCGACGTTCCTGGAACTGCTCAACCTTGCCAGCGAGCCGATCGCGACGCTACCCGAATCGCGCGTGCGACCCTCGCGCGCGGCGCTCGAAGAGGTAATGGAAGAACTGCGGTAGGAAGTTTCGGGCCCACACCGCGCGGGCTCGCGGCCGGGGCATCAGCAACAAAAAGACCGGTGCACTGATGGGTGCACCGGTCATACGGAAATCCGCTGTTCCAGAGACTACTTGCGGCGCTTCCGCGACAGCGCAGCGAGCGCAACAAACGCTCCGCCGACCATAGCCAGGGTAGCGGGCTCCGGCACGGTAGTGGAATTGACCGTTCCCTGCACGGTGGTATCGCCTTGAGGGGAACCGGAATTGGGCGCCACAATCAAGGTCGGGGTGCTGATGGTGAAGTAAGTCGGGCCGAAACTACCGCTGGACGCATTGCTGGTGCCGGGTCCGAGTTGCAGCGGCAGCCACGAGATCGAAATCGTGCTGGCGTTGCTATTGACCGTGCCACCGGTGGAGGTTCCCACGAACACTCCCGTGGCGCCGTCGGTCGTATCGGTAACGACCAGGTCAAATGTGAAGGAGCCGAAGGTCGCGTTGGGGCCGGTGCCTGCGGGGCCACAGGTCGAGCACACGAGGAGGAAATCGCCGAGGTCAATATTCGACGGAACGCCCACGGTAGCGCTCGAATTCGGGGTAAAGGTCAGCGTGGCAGCAGCACCCGAGGAGCTGTTGAGCACCAGGACGCCGCTGCCGAACTGAGTACCGGCCGCGTTCGTGTTGAACGTGATCGTGCTGGCGCTGGCAACGGTGGCCAAAGCCGCCGCGATTGTGAGGGCGCCGAGCCGGATCACACCTTGAAGCTTCATGTTCTGCTCTCCTCGGTCCTAACGGGACGATCGCCTGGAACGAATAGGACGTTCCCGACTTCACCAATGGTACCGGTGGCCTCCACAGAATTCAACGGAGTTATCGGTTTTTGTGGAAGCAAAAGGTACCACGAGCTCCCCCATGACTACCGGTACCATCACAAGATAGCGCCCCCTCACTCCCAGGCGCCGCATCGCGCCGCGAGGCGGCCGGCGACAACATCGGATGGCAAGCAAGCTCAATCAAACCAAACGATTTAACGCTCATGCACCCAAGTTAAGCAGAGCCGGACGTCAAGCCGCCGCGTTTTTGGCGAACCAGGGAACGATACCTATTGACCAGCTTCCGGGTCAGGACGGGCATCGCCCAGTTGGATTCCACTTCGGCGCGGGCGCGGGCGGCCATGGCCGCTGCCGCGGGCGGATCGGCGAACAAGGCGATGATGTGCGCGGCGAAGGCTCCCGGCGAGTCGGCCAGGGCACAGAGTTGGCCATCCTGACCGGCGAGTCCTTCGGCACCGATGCGGGTGGAAACGGCCGGGATGCCGGCAGCGAAGGCTTCGAGCAGCTTCACGCGAACGCCGGAGCCGCTGAGGACGGGGCAGACAAAAACGGCATAGCGTTCGAGCGGTTCCCGAATGTCCGCTACCGAGCCCAACATCTCGAGGTGGGCGCCGTAATCGGCATAGGTATGAGCAGGCGGCGGGTCAGAGCCGACCACGGCCAGGCGAGCGCGCGGTTCACGGGCGACGACGAGAGGCAGCACCTCGTGAACAAACCAGTCGAGCGCGGCGCGATTGGGATCGTGCCGGAAACTGCCCACAAACAGCAGGGTGAAGGGCTCCCGGCCGGCGGATCGAAAACGGTAGCGGGAGACGTCGATACCGGCGCGGAGACCGGCCTCGAGGCGGGGAGCGAGGCCTGGTAGAAAGGCAAGCAGATATTCCCGATTGGCCGCCGTACAGACTTGCACCTGATCGAAGCGGGGCAGGATGCGGAGCTCGTAGCGCAAAGCGCGCAGGTACTCACCCCGCGCCTTGATCTCGGCGCCGAGGCCGGCCATGCGCCCCAGCCCGCGGCCGACCGACTGGAAGTAGATGTCGTGCTCGAACAGGGCCACAGGGATGCGGTGGAAGCCGCAGTGGTACTGCGCCAGCACGGTGTACTCGAGCTGCACCATGTCGATCTGCTGGAGGTAGATCTGGCGGTGCACAATCCACTCGAGATCCTCGTTACGAAACTCGCGCACGGCGTACGGATCGAGCGAATCACCGTTCTTAGGGTGGCCGCTGGGGCGGACCAGCCACTCGGAGGAAGCGCAGAACCGGCGGAGTTCGAGGTTGTCGGTCTGCTGCCAAGCAAAGTCGAGCAGGCCGACGACATGTACTTCCGCCAGGCCGGCCAACTCACGCAAGGTCTGGTACATGAAAACGCCGCCGCCATGCACCGGAGGGCAGATGGGGTAGGGCGAAACAAAGAGCACGCGCAGCGGCTCAGGCCCGGGCGGGAGGGATGCGAAGCGATCGCGGAAATAGCCCGCAAGGGGACGGCGGAAGGCTTCGGTGTCATCGATGGCGGCCAGCGCGCGGGCGCGCCACCGGGAACGCGCCGCGCGTGGCAATTTGCGGAAAGCTCCCCACAGCGCAGCGAAAGTGGGCCGGCCGGTCACTTCCCCGAAGATCACGCTGAGCAAAGCGCCGGCCCAGGTGAAGGCGAAATGGCCGCACAACCGGCGCCACTGGTGGATGTTCTTCCATGCGAAGAGGAGTGCGTTTCGCTTGACCACAGCCTGGATGAAGCCATCGCTGAAGGTCTTGCCGATGGTGCCGCGGTGCTCGTGGTGCACGACGCTGCGCGCCTGGTAGAGGACCTTCCAACCACGCTTCCACGCGCCGTAGCCGAGGTCGGTATCTTCGAAATAGAAGGGCGCGAAGAGCTCGTCGAAGCCGCCCAACTCCTCAAACTTGCGGCGGTCGAAAGCGCAGGACCCCCCGCCACCATAGAAACAGGGGAAGAGCCCCGTCACGGCCGGGTCGGTGCGGTGACGCACGCGCAGCGCACCGTCCTGCCACCACCCTTGTGTGAGGCCGGTTTCCTCGCGGACCTTATGGGGATCTTTGAAGAAGATCTGGCAGGAGACGGCGAACACAGCCGGATCCGCGAAGCCCTCCAGCAGGGGCTCCAGAAAGTCCGGCTCGACGCGCATGTCGCTGTTCAGGAGCACGACGACATCGTTGGCAGCCTTCCGGAAGCCTACATTGGAGCCGCCGCCAAAGCCGAGGTTCCGTTCGAGGGCGACGAGCTTGACCTCCGGAAAACCGGACCTCACCAAGGCGGCGCTGCCATCGGTGGAGCCGTTATCGACCACGATGATCTCGTTGCGCGGGTTGCCGGCCAAGGCGGCGACGACGGATGGAAGATAGCGGGCCAGGAGATCGCGGCCGTTCCAATTGGGGATGACGACGCTGGCGGCGCCGGGGCGTATTACGGGCGCGGCCGAGCCCACGGCCGGCCTTCCGCGGCCAGGGCGCGCGAGGAACGAGAAGGCATCGGCGAGGGCAAGAACGGCGAGGCTCACTGCCAGAAGGACCGGCGAGAGGATCAGCAGCGGCAGCGCGCGCAGCAGACGTTTCAGAAAGAGCATCTCAACCGTTGGTGATTTCGGGCCCGAGGCCGACCTTCTTGCCCAGCTTGACCCAGCGCGAGGTCTGATAGAGGGTCACCCGGGCGGTAACGAGGGCCAATTCCTCGCTGAGGCGCTGCGCCCATGCGGCGCGTTCGGCCGACTCAGCCTCGGCCTGGTGCAACAAGTCGACCGCGTCTTTCTTTTCCGCGACCTCCTGTTTGAGGGTCGCATCGATCTGCCGGGCCCACTCGATCTTGCGGGCGAGATCCTGTTCCAGCTCATGAATCTGCCGCTGGGCGTTCTCCTGTTCGCGGACCAGTTCCTGCTGCAGCTGGTCCACGCGGGCGCGGCCCTCCTCGAGCTCGCGGTTCAGCCCATCCGCCCACTGATTGCTCTGCTGAAGCTCATCCAATAGTTTGCGCTGCTGGCGCTCAAACTCCGCGAGCTCCTGCTGGGCTTTCTGGAGCCACTGGTCCTTCTGTTGGACCTCGGCGTCGAGTAGGGCGATGTGGCGCTCGCGTTCGCGCAGCACGTTCGCGGCGCGGGGCACGTACACGAAAGTAGGATTGCCGATTTGGGGGCGGTGGGCGCAGACGGCGACAAAGAAGTGGGACTCATTGGGGAGGGGATCTCCGGCATCGACGCGGGTTTCGACGGTGTGCCCGGCCTGGTGGGGCTGGAAAGTGACGCCCTCGACATGATTCTCGAGAAAGAGGGTCACGTGCGGGAAGACGGCCTCGAGCGCATCTCGGAACTCTTCGAAGTCGAATTCGTGAACGTGGAAGGGATTGGCGCCCTGGCTGCCGCGCGATTCCGTGTAGTAGAGCTTGTTGGGCGTAGAGACGATGAACTGGCCGCCCGGGGCGAGGACGCGGCGGGCTTCGCGCAGGAACTCGGGCCAATGTTCGAGGTGTTCGATGACCTCGAAGGCGACGACGAGATCGAAGCAGGCGTCGGGATGCGGCAGCCGATCGCAGGACGCGCGCTCGAAGGCGAGGTTGGGAAGGGGATAGTGGGCACTCGCGAAACCGACTGCCTCAGAGGCGAGGTCGGCGCCGGTGACGGCATCGGCCTGCGCGGCGAGTTCGGCGGAGCCGTAGCCCGAGCCACAGCCGGCATCGAGGACCCGCTTGCCGCGCGCCAGGCGGGCGGCGAAGGCATATCGCGCCAGGTGTTCGTTGAGGAGGTCCACGTCCACCTGGCCGGGAATCAGACGCTCGCCGGTG
>Ga0335079_10009324_pt1 | contig 11185 bp, 8 predicted proteins | sample Lox_Sample_33_FD_206719 | JGI IMG/M metagenome (GOLD analysis project Ga0335079, IMG submission 206719) | Soil microbial communities from Loxahatchee National Wildlife Refuge, Florida, United States - Lox_Sample_3.3 | ecosystem: Environmental > Terrestrial > Soil > Wetlands | place: USA: Florida... | reverse complement strand
GTGCGCGAGATTGATGAAGTTCATCAAGCCGAGCGTTACCGATAGGCCCGACGCGAGCACGAACAGCAGCATGCCGTACGCGATTCCGTCAAAAAGAATTGTGAGCATGTGAACGTCGCGAACTCGGCTCGCTTCCGGAACGGGCCCGATCGCGCGATGGCATATCAGGCATGGCCGGTCGATTACCTGACTTTTGATAAGAAGTGCGCGCGGCGGCGTTTGGCCGCCGCGCGCTGTGCTCCAGCAAGTCTATTTCTTCATCGCAGCTTTGGCTGGATCCTTGACGTCCTTGAAGGTCTCGAACTCCACGTTATAGAGCTGACCATTCTTCTTCTCGACCTTGCGCATGTAAACGTTCTGCACGATGTCGCGGGTGTCGGGATCGATCGAGATCGGCCCGCGCGGGCTTTCCCACTTCATGCCCTTCATCGCCGCGATCAGCGAGTCACCATCGGCCTTGCCGCCGGTCTTCTGCAGCGCGGCGTAGATCAGGTGCATGCCGTCATAACCGCCAACCGACATGAAGTTCGGCCGGAAGTGGTTGGCTTTCTCGAACGCATCGACATAGGCCTTGTTCATCGCGCTCTGATGATCGGCCGAATAGATGTGCGCGGTGACCGTGCCGATCGCGGCGTCGCCCATGCCGGGAAGCAGGTCGTCGTCGGTCACGTCGCCCGGGCCGATCAGCTTGATGCCGGCCTTGTCGAGGCCGCGCTCGGCATATTGCTTCATGAAGGTACCGCCCTGGCCGGAGGGCACGAAGACGAAGATCGCGTCCGGCTTGGCGTCCGCCGCGCGCTGCAGGAACGGGGCAAAGTCCGGATTGGCGAGCGGGACCTTGATCGTCTCGGGCACCGTGCCGCCCGCCGCCTTGAAGGTGTCGATGAACCACTTCTCAGCGTCGGCGCCCGGCGCGTAGTCGGAAACGATGGTGACGACTTTCTTAATGTTGTTCTTGGCCGCCCAGTTGGCAATGATCACCGAGGACTGCGGCAGGGTGAAGCTGGTGCGCACGATGTAGGGCGACTTTGTCGTGATGATCGAGGTGCCCGCCGCCATGACGAGTTCGACCACCTTGGCTTCGGTCGCGAGCGGAGCGACCACCATCGCCGCCGGCGTGATCTCGAAACCGGCGATGATGTTGACATGATCGTTGACGATCAATTCCTGCGCCAGGCGCTTGGTGTTGTCGGGCACGCTGCCGGAATCGCGCAGGATGACCTGAATCTTCTTGCCGGCGACCGTGTCGCCGTGCTGCTTCATGTAGAGATCGACGGCGGCCTTGATCTGCTTGCCGGTCGACGCCTGTTGCCCCGTCATCGACACGATGAGGCCGATCTTGACGGTGTCCTGGGCGGATGCGCCGCCCACGGTAAACGCGCCGAAGGCAAGTGCGGCAATCGCGCCGGTCACGTATTTGGATAACATTTGCGTCTTTCCTCCCGTTTCGTTGGTTTCGTTTTATTCCGCTGCCGGGCCATCGGCCCAATCGCATATTCGTTGGGGACCAAACGAATTCCCCGACTGCCTATCACGGCCCCCTTGTCCGCGCCGTTTCCTTGATGGAAATCAAGCTAAATTTGCACCAACCGTGCCTACCTTGCAATGGCGGCGTGGCCCGGTATCGGCGCGATTCCGGGCCGGCAAAACCGTGAAACGGCAGCCTAGAATATGCTCGGCCTTGGTTCACTTATTCCGGCGCGCTGCGCTTTGCTGGCATGAACATCCAGCAGCCGCCGGTCACCGTGCTCAAGAGCGTCTGCCGCAGCTGCCATGGCGGTTGCGGCGTTCTGCTCCATGTCAGCGACGGCCGGCTGCTGAAAGTCGAGGGCGATCGCTCGTCGCCGCTCAACCATGGCCGCTTGTGTCCGATCGGCACGGTGACCACCGACCTCGTTTACCATCCGGACCGGCTCAAATACCCGCTGCGGCGCAAGGGCAAACGGCAGTCCGGCGCGTGGGAGCGCATTAGCTGGGATGCGGCGCTCGACGAAATTTCACAGCGCCTGCTTGCGATTCGAGAACAATACGGGCCGGAAGCCATTGCGCTCGGCACCGGCACCGGCCGTCATCACATCCGCTGGGTGTCGCGCTTCGGTCACGCGCTCGGCACGCCGAACTGGTGCGAACCCGGCTTCGCGCAATGCTTCCACCCGCGGGTGAACACGTCGATTTTGACCTTCGGCGATTTCCCGGTGTGCGACTTCACCGGCGACGTTGCGCCGGCTTGCATTCTTTACTGGGGCCACAACCCGGTGAACTCGGGGCCGGACGGCGAGACGCGCTTCAACGTGCTGGAGGCGCTCGAGCATCATCCGCGTATCATCGTGGTCGATCCGCGCCGCACCGGCCTTGCGGAGAAAGCCGACCTCTGGCTGCAGATCAGGCCGGGCGCCGACGACGCGCTGGCACTGGCGATGCTCAACGTCGTCATCGGCGAAAAACTTTACGACGGGCCGTTCGTCGCGCAATGGACGCACGGCTTCGCCGAACTCGCCGCCCACGTCAAACAATTCACGCCGGAATGGGCCGAGCCGATCACTTGGGTCGCCGCGGACAAAATCCGCGCGGCGGCGCGCCTGTTCGCGCAGACCAAGCCGGCGATGATGGAGTGGGGCTGCGCCATCGAGCACACGCCGAAGTGCATCCAGACGGTGCGCGCGGTTTCCATGCTGCCGGCGCTCACCGGCAATATCGATGTGCCGGGCGGCTGGGTGTTCGGAATGAAAGGGCTCGGCCGCTTCCCCAGCCTGATCGAGAACCTCACGCCGGAAGCGAATGCCAAGCGTCTCGGCGCCGACAAATTCAAGCTGCTCGGCGGCGAGGGCGCCGACCTGCCGGCCGCTCATATCCCCACGCTGCTCAGGGCGATGCGCGAGGGCAAGCCCTATCCGGTGAAAGCCTTCCTGGTGTTCGGCAACAACACGCTCACCACCTACGCCAACACGTCCGACGTGTATGACGCGCTGATGAAGCTCGACTTCATGGTCTGCGCCGACCTTTTCATGACGCCGACCGCCGAGCTCGCCGATATCGTGCTGCCGGCGGCGGCCTGGCCCGAGCTGGACGAACTTGCCGCCTTGCCGACGGTTGCCGGCAATGTCGTGGTCGCGCAACAAAAAGCGGTGCAGATCGGCGAGTGCAAATCGGACGAGGAGATTTTCGTCGAACTGGCGCGCCGCATGAAGCTGCCGGTTTGCACCGAGCCGGTGAAGCAGGTGCTCGATGGGCAGCTCGCGGCCGGCGGCGTCGGCATGACGTTCGATGAGATCAAGCAGAAGGGCTTCTACAAAGTCCCGTTCAAATACCGGAAATATGAGAACGGCGGCTTCAAGACGCCGACCGGCAAGATCGAATTGTATTCGACGCGTTTCGAGAAGATGGGTTACGCGCCGTTGCCGAGTTACCAAGAGCCGCCGGAAAGTCCGCTGAGCACGCCGGAGATCGCCAAGGACTTTCCGCTTGTGCTGACCACCGGCGCGCGCAACCCGCGCTTCTTCAACTCGGAGCATCGCCAGATCGACAAACTGCGCAAGGCGGCGCGTGATCCGGTGGCGGAAATCCATCCCGAGACCGCCAAGCGCCTCGGCGTCAAGAACGGCGCCTGGATGTGGATCGAGACGCGGCGCGGCAAGATGCGCCAGAAAGCCAAAATCACCGATGGCATCGACCCGCGGGTGATCCATGCGCAGCACGGCTGGTGGTTCCCGGAACAGGCGGCGCCGGACTACGGCGTCTGGACGGCGAACGCCAATCTGCTAACCGACAATCAGCCGCCTTATGATCCGCAAATGGGGACTTATCAGCTGCGGGCGTTGTTATGTCGGGTGCAGCCGGCCGAGGCGCCCACAGTCGACACGAAAAAAGTTGGCGTGTAAGAAGGCCGCCGGCACGGAGGAACGTCCAATGCGCATCGACGCCTATACGCACTTTTTTCCGAAAAAATTCTTCGACACCATGCTCGAGGTCGCCGGGCAATACAAAGACATGGGCAAGCGGGTGCGCGCGATTCCCGCGCTGCACGATCTCGATGCGCGCAAGAAAATCATCGATACCCACAAGGACTACGCGCAAATCATCGCTTATCCGCAACCACCGATCGAAAAGCTCGCCAAGAGCCCGCAGCAGATCGACGAGTTCATCCGCATCATCAATGATGGCTTCGCCGAATTGTGCGCCAAGGAGTCGCGGTATTTCCCGGGCTGGATCGCGCAGATTTGCCTCGATGCACCGGATGCCGGCGTTGCGGAAGCCGAGCGTGCGATCAAGATGGGCGCGCTCGGCGTGCAGATCTATACCAACGTCGCCGGCAAGCCGATCGACCGGCCGCAATATCTGCCGTTCTGGAAGAAGATGAACGAGCTTGGCAAGCCGGTCTGGCTGCACCCGGCGCGTGGCGCCGAAACGCCCGATTATCTCGACGAGAAGAAGTCGCTGTACGAGATCTGGTGGACCTTCGGTTGGTCCTACGAGACCGCCACGGCGATGATCCGGCTGGTCTACTCCAAGATCATGGACAATCATCCCAACTTGAAGATCATCACCCACCATTTCGGCGGCATCGTGCCGATGCTGGAGGGCCGCATCGGCCCCGGCAATGACGTGATGGGCTCGCGCACGACCGACGAGGACTATGTGTCGCTGCGCAAGAGCCTGAAGAAGCGGCCGCTCGACTACTTCAAGCAGGATTTCTACGCCGACACCGCAGTGTTCGGCGGCGTGCCGGCGACCAAGTGCGGCCTGGAGTTTTTTCCGATCGACAAGATCGTGTTCGCGTCCGATTGCCCGTTCGATCCGGAAAACGGCGCCATGTATCCGCGCGTCACGCTGCAGATTCTCGAGTCGCTCAATCTCGACAAAGAGACCAGCGACAAGATTTTCTATAAGAATCTGGAGAGCGTCACCGGCCGCAAGTTGGTCAAGTAGCCGCTGATCAAGCCTTCTCGGCCGACCGTTCGTCCAAGGCTTCGGCGACAGCCTCCGAGCGGAAGTCGCCGGCAAGGCCCTGGCTGCTCATCCAAGTCGGATAGGCGGCGAAGAATTCGGCTTGGATGACGTCGAAGGGCACATCGGCGAAGGTGCCGCGGTCGCGCAGATATTCCATGTGCCGCCGCCCGGCCGCATCGAACGGCTGGAACAGCGAATCGGTGCGGCCGTCGAAGTCGAGCGGCTTGATGTTGGCGCGCTCGCACAAAGTGGCGTCGAAGGCCGGCGTCGCCTTCACCCAGCGCCCGGCAAGGTAAAGCTCGGTGTAGGAGTGCCAGATGAAGGTGTCGGTCTTCGCCATCTCGTAGAGCCGCCGCGAGGTGAGGTGGTTGCGCACGTCGGCATAGCCGACCCGCGCCGGCACGCCGATGGCGCGCGCAGCCGCCGCCAGCAGCGCCGACTTTCCGATGCAGAAGCCGCGTCCGAACGCGAGCACGCTGCTGGCGCGGAAATTCTCCGGATCGGACAGGCTGACGTAAGGGTCGTAGATGATGCCGTCGCGCACCGCCGCGTAGAGCTCGAGGATCGCCGCGTCGGCATCGCGTGCGCCTTGCGTCGCGTCCTTGGCGAAGGCGATGATTTGCGGCGCATCGCTGTCGACAAAAATGCCCGACTCAAGGAATTGACTGACGTTCATTGCATCGCCTTTGCTGGCCGCCGCAAGGTGGAGCGTCTCTGTGCGCCGGCGCTTGTGCTTGGTCAAGCGGCGTTCGCTGCTCGCGCGCGGCGCCGACCGCGCGTGTTATTCCTGCGACACCGGCGGATCGAGGTCCTCGGCCCAGTTTTTGCTCGGCTCCGGATAGCGGCGCAGCAGCCGGTGCACCAAGCTGACGTGCTCGGCTTCCTCTTCGACCAGTTCTGCCGCCATCTCCTTGACCTTCGGGTCCTTCGCCGTTTCCACGATCGAGGTGAAATAGGCGAGCGCGCGCTTTTCGCCGGCGAGCGAGAGCTGCAAGGCGTGCCAGGGCGTCATCAGGTAGTGCGCGGAGCCGAGTTCGGCCTCTTCCGGGCTTTCGCCTTGCGCGAATTTCGCTATCTCGCGGGCGTGGGCGACGACGTCGAAATCGCCGGCCAGGCGGCGGATTTCCTCGCCATGGATGCCTTCGGCGCGGGCGAGATCGCGGAACACCTTGACCAGTTCCGGATTGTTGTGGGTTTCCATCTGGTCGGCGAGCAATTTGTAGCGCTCGACCGCGTCGATTTCGATCTGATAGGCGACCGCCAAGAGATCGTGGAGATTGGCGACTTTCGGAGCGCTCGGCGATTTGCTCATAGCTCGAAGTCCTTCTCCAGCTCGCTCAGGTCGAAATCGCTTTTGCCGGCGGCTGGCTGATAGGGTGTGCGATTGCCGCGATAGAGAATGCCAATGTTGAAACCGTCGTCGGTCATCAGCCGGCGCGCCGCCTTGCCTTGATCCGAGGTCTCGGTGACCGGGGCCGCATGGACCTGCTCCTTCCAGGCCTTTTCATCGGGGCGGAAGGTGACGCAGGGGCTCAGAATCTCGACGAAGGAAAATCCCGGATGGCGGATCGCCTCGGCGAGCACGTCGGCGGTCTGGTTGGGATCGCCGGAGAAGCAGCGGGCGATGAAATTCGCCCCCGACGCCAGCGCCACCACCAGCGGATGGAATGGCCGCACCTTGGTGCCGCCCGGCGACAGCGCGGTGTCGAATTCCGGTTCGGTGGTGGGCGAGGGTTGGCCCTTGGTCATGCCGTAGATGTGGTTGTCCATGACGACGTAGGTCATGTCGACGTTGCGCCGGCAGGCGTGCAGGAAATGGTTGCCGCCGATCGAGTAACCGTCGCCATCGCCACTGGCGACCACGACGGTCAGATCCGGCCGCGTCACCTTCAGCCCGGCGGCGAGCGCCAGCGACCGGCCGTGCACGCCGTGGAAGCCGTAGCAATTGGTGTAGGCGGGAATGCGCGACGAGCAGCCGATGCCCGACACCACGACGATCTCTTCCGGCGGCAATCCCAACTGCGCGAAGGCGCGGGTGAACGACATCAGCACGTGATAGTCGCCGCAGCCGGGACACCAGATCGGCTTCACGTCGGATTTGTAGTCGGCCTGCTTGTAAGTGCGGGTCTCGATGTTCATGGTCATCTCCACTCCGCGATCGCGCGATGGATTTCGCCGGCGGTGATCGGCAGCGGTCCCGGCCGGCTGAACACGCGGACCGGCGCCGGCAGGTCATAATGCGCGCGCAGGAACTTGTTGAACTGGGCGCCATGCGTCTGCTCGACCACCAGGATGCGCTTGACGCCATCGAGCGCGGCGGCGAGCCGCTCCGGCTGCACTGGCGCGAGTAGGCGCGGCGCGACCATGCGCACCTTGATGCCGTCGGCGGCGGCGAGCGCGATGCCTTCGCGCGCGGCGCCGGTGAGCGAGCCCCAGGTGATGACGGCAAGATCGCCGTCGCCTTCGACCGTTGCCCAATGGTCGCCGTAGTTGAAACGGTCGAGCTTGTCGCGCCGCTTGTCGAGCTGCGCCATATGATCGGCGGCGCTGCTGGTCGGCGTTCCGCGTTCGGAATGGGTGAGGCCATCCGCCGTATATTGGCCACCGCGTGTGCCGGGAATGGCCATCGGCGACACGCCGCTGGCGGCGATGGCGTGGCGCTTGTAGGTGCCGACGATGTCTCTCGCGACCGCGCGGGCGCCGATAAAGGCGACGTCGGCCGGCCGCTCAATGGCGGCGCGCGACTGCCCCATGAACTGGTCGGAGAGGACGATCGCCGGTGCTTGCATGGCTTCCGCCAGATAGGTCGCCCATTGCGTCGTGAACACACAGTCGCCGATCGATTGCGGCGCCAGCACGAGATGCGGCGCGTCGCCGTGCATGCCGTAGATCGCGATGTTGAGGTCGCCTTGCTCCGACTTGGTGGGAATGCCGGTCGACGGACCGCCGCGCATGACGTCGACCACCACCACCGGAACCTCCGCTGCGGTGGCAAGGCCGAGCGCCTCGATCATCAGCGAAAGACCGGGGCCGGCGGTCGCCGTCAGCGATGGCGTGCCGCCGTAGGAGGCGCCGATGATCATATTGATGGCGGCAAGTTCGTCTTCGGCTTGCAGCAACGCGCCGCCGGCCTTGGTCAAGTTCGGCGCCAGCCATTCGAGGATTTCGGTCGCCGGCGTGATCGGATAGGCTGCGGCGAAACGGATGCCGCCGCGCATGGCGCCCAGCGCGGTTGCCTCGTTGCCGGAGAGCAGCCAGCGGCGGCCTTTGCTCGGCTCGGGCGCGGCAAGCTGTTTGCCAAAATCGATGCCGGCGGCGGCGCCGAACCCGACCTTGATACCGGCGAGGCTCGCCTCGATCGCGGCGGCGCCCTTGCCGGCTAGGCGCTTCTCGATCGGCGCCAGTGCCTGCTCGGCGGTAAAGCCCAACAGCCGGGCCGCGATGCCGAGCGCGATCATGTTGGGGCGCCCGTCGGGGATGGCCTTGGCCATGTCCTTCATCGGCACCTCGACGACGCGAGCGCCGGACTCGGTTACCATCGGCGGCAGGTCGCCGCCGCGCGGATCGCTGATCACCAGCGTTTGCGGTGCAGCCTTGATTTCGGCGCCAAAACGATGCGCGTTGAGCCAATCGATGCCGATCAGGAGATCGTAACGCTCGGGCGGGCATTCGACCGGGTGAACAGCGAGGCGAAGTAGCCCTGCCGCTTCGCCGCCGCGGATTTGCGGGCCCATGGTGCGGGTGAACAGCCCGTGCCAGCCGGCGGTGCTGGCGGTTTCGAGCAGGGAATCCACGGTCGTCAACGCGCCGGCGCCTCCGCTGCCGATGATCGCAATCGAGATGCTGGGCGAGGCTGCCATGGCTGTTTTTCCCTGGATCGGCGCCGGTTTTGCGGGGCGGACGGCGCCAATATGTATTTAAGTACTAGAATGCGTTTTTTTGCTTTTCCTTGACCTTGATCAAGGAAGCGAAACCGCCCGCCCCCGAAGAATGACGGCAACAATCGTACGCAGGTCCGCCGAGGAGTCGTCGGGCCATCGGGAGGGCAGATCGATGAGCGCCAAGCCGGTTCGCTGGATGATGACGGGCGCAGGCAAGCCCTTCGTCCCGATGGAATTCGAGATCGGCGCGCTCGCCCCCGACGAAGTCCTGGTCGAAATCGCCGGCTGCGGCGTTTGCCATACCGATCTCGGCTACTACTACGACGGCGTGCGCACCAAGCACGAGCTGCCGCTGGCGCTCGGCCACGAGATCAGCGGCCATGTCGTCGATACCGGTACCGACGCACTCTGGTTTACCGACCGCGCGGTGATCGTTCCCGCGGTGATCCCGTGCGGTCAGTGCGACGCCTGCAAACGTGGCAAGGCGACCATCTGCCCGAACCAGAAAATGCCGGGCAACGATATTCAAGGCGGCTTTGCCACCCACATCGTCGTACCGGCGCGCGGACTGTGCGTCGTCGACGAGCATCGCCTGGCGTCGGTCGGCATCGATCTCGCCGACCTGTCGGTGATCGCCGATGCCGTGACCACGCCTTACCAGGCGGTGGTGCAGGCCGGCGTCGGCAAGGGCGATCTGGTCATCGTCAACGGCGTCGGCGGCGTCGGCGGCTATTGCGCGCAGATCGCCGCGGCAATGGGCGGCATCGTCGTCGCTATCGACGTCAATGACGACAAGCTCGCCGCGATCCGCGGGCAGGGCGCCTCGCTCACGTTGAATTCAAGGCAGATGTCGCCGCGCGATCTCAAGGCGGCGATCCAGAAATTTGCCAAGGAGCACGGCCTGCGCCAGACCGAATGGATCATCTTCGAATGCTCCGGCAGCAAAGCCGGGCAGGAAACCGCCTTCAGCCTGATCAATCACGGTGCGACGCTGTGCGTCGTCGGGTTCACCATGGACAAGGTGGAGGTGCGGCTGTCGAACCTGATGGCCTATCACGCCCGCGCGCTGGGCAATTGGGGCTGTCCGCCCGAACTTTATCCCGACGCCTTGGAGCTGGTGATGAACGGCCGCGTCAAGGTCACGCCGTTCGTCGAGAAGCACCCGCTGAGCGACATCAATCAGGTATTCGAAGCCGTTCATTCCGGCGCGCTCAAGCGCCGCGCCGTTCTCGTTCCCGCGCCGCAAGGAGTATCGCAATGAGCGCTGAAGCTGCCCGCGTGGCCGCGCAAGATACCGAGCCCAAGGATCACAATTTGGTCAGTGACTCCGCGCGCGCGGCGGTCTCCAAAGCCGTGCACTACGAGAAGCGTGCGGTGAAGGGTAGCGACGGCAAGCCGGTAGCCGGGCTGTTCAATGCCTGGATCACGCTCGACAACCCGGGCCAGTTCAACTCCTACACGACCGACATGGTGAAGGCGACTATCCTCGCCTTCCGCGCGGCGAGCGCAGCGCGCGACGTCGTCGCCGTGGTGTTCACCGGCGCCGGCGACAAGGCCTTCTGCACCGGCGGCAACACCAAGGAATACGCCGAATATTACGCCGGCAATCCGCAGGAATATCGCGGTTATATGCGGCTGTTCAACGACATGGTCTCGGCCATCCTCGGCTGCGACAAGCCGGTGATCTGCCGGGTCAACGGCATGCGCATCGGCGGCGGCCAGGAAATCGGCATGGCCTGCGACTTCTCGATTGCGCAGGATCTTGCGCGTTTCGGTCAGGCCGGTCCCAAGCACGGCTCGGCGCCGATCGGCGGCGCGACCGACTTCCTGCCCTACATGATTGGCTGCGAGCAGGCGATGGTGTCGGGCCTGTTGTGCGAGCCGTTCTCGGCGCACAAGGCCTATCGCCTCGGCATTATCAGCGAGATCGTGCCGGCGCTGAAAGTCGACGGCAAATTCGTCGCCAATCCGACGGTGACGACGGACCGATATCTCGACGAATACGGCCGCATCGTGCACGGCGAGTTCAAGACCGGCGCCGCGGTCGCCGAAGGCCAGGCGCTCTTGAAGCGCGGCGTGATCGACCTCAGCCTGCTCGATGAGCGCGTCGAAGCGCTGTGCACCAAGCTGCTTTATACGTTCCCCGAATGCACGACCAAGACGGTCGAGGAATTGCGCAAGCCGAAACTCGTTGCCTGGAACGCCAACAAGGAAAACTCACGCGACTGGCTGGCGCTCAACATGATGACGGAAGCGCGCGCCGGCTTCCGCGCCTTCAATGAAGGCACGCGCGAGACCGGCCGCGAAGTCGATTTCGTGGCGCTGCGCCGCGCGCTCGCCGCCAACGCGCCATGGAG
>Ga0335079_10009322_pt1 | contig 11186 bp, 7 predicted proteins | sample Lox_Sample_33_FD_206719 | JGI IMG/M metagenome (GOLD analysis project Ga0335079, IMG submission 206719) | Soil microbial communities from Loxahatchee National Wildlife Refuge, Florida, United States - Lox_Sample_3.3 | ecosystem: Environmental > Terrestrial > Soil > Wetlands | place: USA: Florida... | reverse complement strand
GCAGTCGCGGCGTCTGGCTTCAAGCGTACAGCGGTCTCTGTACGGGACGCTGTCGGTGCAGAATCCGGGGCTTCGCGACCGCGGCATTAAGGAAGCGGGGTTCGTGGTCCTTACCGAAAGCGCGATGCCTGGAATTCTGGCGGAAGTTTCTTTCGTATCGAGCCCCGCCGACGAGCAGAAACTCCGCAGTGACGGCTACCGTGAGCAGATTGCGGAAGCGCTATATCGTGGAATCGCGCGCTACGCGGTTTCTTCCAAGGGCGTGAAGATGGCCAGCGTCACGAAGTAGGAATCAGCTCTCAGCTTCACCTTCCGCCTCATTCGGCCTTGTCCAGCAACCAGACCTGCGCCTGCCGCTGCACAAGCTTCTCGATTGAACTTCCTCTGTGCTCCCGATAACATCTTTCGATGCAGTCTGGGGGCAGATTGACACCTTCCGCGGAGCACTTTGACGTTGTAATCATCGGGGCTGGGCTTTCCGGCATCGGAGCGGGCTATCGATTGCAAACGCGCTGTCCTCGCAAGCGCTACGTGATTCTTGAGGCGCGTGCGGACATCGGCGGGACATGGGACTTGTTCCGTTATCCAGGCATCCGCTCCGACTCCGACATGGCGACCTTCAGTTATCCATTCCGTCCATGGAAACAGTCGCAGGTCATCGCCGACGGCGCAAGCATCCTGCAGTACTTGCGCGAGACGGCGCGGGAATTCGGGATCGACCGGCATATCCGATTTCGCCAGCGCGTGCTGTCGGCGTCGTGGTCGTCGGAGGATGCGCGCTGGACTGTCGAAGCCAGGACGGAAGGCGGCGAGACCCTTCGCTACTCCTGCAGCTTTCTTTACGGATGCACCGGCTACTACCGCTACGATGCTGGGTACGAGCCAAGTTTCCCCGGGGCTGATCGTTTTCGTGGGCAGGTAGTGCATCCGCAGCACTGGCCGGAAGACCTCGATTATGCAGGCAAAAAGGTCGTTGTCATTGGCAGTGGGGCAACGGCGGCGACACTGATTCCAGCGATGGCTGAGACGGCGGCGCATGTGACCATGGTGCAACGCTCGCCGGGTTACATGCTGAGTCTGCCGCGGCATGATCCGCTCGCGGAGTTCGCCAAGAAACTTTTGCCTGAGCGCGGCGCGCTTCGCCTGGTGCGCTGGAAAAATATCCTGGTCAGTATCACGATCTACCAGATCTGCCGCCGGGCGCCATCGTTCGCGCGGAAGATGCTTCGCAATATAGCGGCGAGGGATCTCCCGCAAGGCTACGAGCTTGCGAAGCATTTCAACCCGCGGTACCGACCGTGGGATCAGCGGCTGTGCGTCATCCCGGACTCCGACTTTTACAAGGCCATCAACGCGGGCCGCACGTCGGTCGTGACCGACGAGATCGACACATTTACTGAGAGCGGTATCCGGACAAAATCCGGCGAAGAGGTCGATGCGGACATCATCGTGACGGCCACGGGTCTGCGAATGCTGGCCTTGGGCGCAGTGCGCCTGACCGTGGATGGAACGTCGATCGAACCGGGACGCGCGTTCATCTACAAGGGAGTGATGCTGAGCAACGTCCCAAACTTCGCCTTCTGCATCGGCTACACGAACGCCGCGTGGACGCTGCGCGCCGACCTGGCCTCGACCTATGTTTGCCGCGTCCTGAATCACATGGATCGCCAGGGCTATCGCCGCTGCAAACCCGCGTGTGATGCCGCGTCTCTGGAAGCGAAACCGCTGCTTAGCCTCACCTCCGGATACGTGCAGCGCGCCGCGGCAGACCTGCCGAAGTCGGCGACCAAGGCTCCTTGGTTGATCCGGCAGAACTACATTTGCGACCTGCTGACGATGAAGCTGAGCCGGTTGGAGGATGGGATTTTGCAATTCACTAAGGCCGTTCCTATCGCTCGCCCGGAGGCACAGGAACAAGTTAGCGCAGTCGGCGATTAGCGCTGAGTTGGAAGGGGCGACTTGTTTGCGCTTGTGAGCGAACAGGTTAGATCTCGGTGACGGGCGGATCTTCTGTCTGCATCAGGCACATCAACGGGAAAAGTATCCTACACCGCTGCGCTAACCGCACGCGCGGCTTCGCCTCGCGGGACGGACGAAGGCGTGCGTCCCTATACAAACATGTTCAGTTTGCTGGCACGCCGCCATATTTCTCGAGCCACTTTAGTTCTTCCCGTACTTTGATTTTGCCGTGCCATGGGTTCTTCCCCAGACCATGGCCCTCGCCTGGGAAGATCAGGAGTTTGTTAGGGACACCGAGCGCGTAGAGCGCGTGTTCTAGGAGATAATTCTCCAGCACTGCTACCCGGATATCGCTGGCTCCCCCAACGATGTGTGTGGGCGTTTTGACTTTGTCGATCTGAAAGATGGCGGCTTCGTCGTGGTAGCGCTGCTGAGCTTCCCAGGGGCGTCCGCCGAGGAAGTAGGCGTCGTCGTACGTAGTGTCGTCGTTACCCCAGTTGCCGATGTGCTCGACCGCGCCGGCGCCCGTGACTGCGGCTTTGAAGCGCGTTGTCTGGGTGATGAGCCAGTTGGTCATGTATCCGCCGTAGCTGTAGCCGCCGATGGTGAGATGGTCGGGGTCGGCAATGCCGTCTTTCACTAGCGCATCGACCCCTGCGAGGATGTCTCTGCCGGGCTTCGACACGATTTGCGGGACGATTTGCATCAGGAACTTGTCGCCGTATCCGGTCGAACCGCGGTAGTTGGGCTCAAAGACGAGCCATCCGCTGGTAGCAGCGAGCGCAGCCCACTGGTACCAATCGGCTTCGAAGTGGTTGCCGTCAGCATCGGCCGGGCCTCCGTGGATAAAGGTGAACATCGGCAGATGCTTCTGCTCGAATTTCCCTGGAGGATAGATCAACATGCCCTCGACTGTGGTGCCGTCGTCGGCCTTCCACTGATACGACTTGCCTTGGGGCAGGTCGGCTTCGGCAAGCTTTTTGTTGAACGAGGTAATCTGGCGCGCCTGGTCGAGCTGGTCTGGCTTATCCGCGAGGTAGACCTCTTGCGGTTTGCCGAGAGACGAATACAGGAACGCGATCTTCGACGAGCGGGGCACAGTTGAAATCTGCGCGTAAGTCCCCGCTGTACTGGTGAGACGATGCAGTTTGTCGGAAGGCTTCGTGGTGCTGTAGATCTGCACTTCGGTGCCGATGCGGGCGGACGCCAGCACATCGTCGGCAGTAACTGAATAGTGCTCGACGGGGCCTATGAAAGATTGATCCCACTGTTCGATCTTGCCGTCATTGATGTCAACCCAATAAAGATGGGGCTGGAGATCGCGGTAGGGGCCGGAGACGTCTCCGAGTTCGACCGAGAAAAAAATGTGGCGCGAGTCATTGGCCCAGCGGGGACGAATTTCGAAAGCTTCGTTCTTGGTGAGACGCCGAGGCTGGCCTCCCGTGACGTCGAGCAGGTAGAGTTCCACGTCCTGGTATTTTTCCTGCCGTTGATTGACCGCGTTCGTGACGAACGCGAGCTTCGTGCCATCAGGCGAAGTAACCAGATCGTCTATGCGAAGCGACATGCTCGCAATGACGCCTGCGCCAGGAGTTAGATCTGGCTGGGCTTCGGGCTGGCCTTCCTTCTTTTCGACCTTGGCTGGTTCGGCAGCGTGGCGGGCGATGGCTTCGGGAACCTTCAACGCAAAGATCGAGTCTCCGCGCTCGGCGGTGCGATACTGTACCACGTCCTTCCACTCCCGTTTGTATTCATCCTTCTGATCTTTGCTCCAAGGCTGACGCGTGGCGTAGTAGATGGTTTGCGAGTCTACCGACCACGCGAAAGTGTGGACGTCTTCTTCACCCCGGGTGATGGGGAACGCTTCACCACCGTCGGGAGAGATCAGGTAGAGTTGGCTCGCGTCGTCCTTGGAATCCGAATCGGAATCCTCACTCTTGCCTGACACGCTTGTGCGTTCGGAGAGGAAGGCGATCCACTTGCCGTCGGGGGACCACTTCGGATCGGAATCGTGGCCGGACTGCGTGAGTTGGATCAGGGTTTTGGCGTCGTCGCGATAGAGCCAGAGATCGGTGCGGAAGATTTGCTGATCCCAGTCAGCACGCTCGGTGACGATGGCCACCGAATTACCATCGGGCGACAGTTCGACGGAACTGAAGCTGACGGAATTGAAGAAGTCATCGAGCGTCACCTTCGCTTTATTTTGCGCCTGAAGAGCGGGGGCAATAACGAGGACCGCAAGAACAACAACAGATTTCTGGATTTGCATAGGGTTCCCGGTGGGAAGAAGGGTTATACAACGTCTGGTTCGCCGTAAGCAAGTTTGGAAGCCAGCTGAAAATAGGCATTGAGGCTCATCAGCATGCATCTCGGTGAGCTGGACTTGAATATGAGGAACGGAATCGCGCTTGCACAAACCTGCACACCGATTCCGCTGCCATGAGCAAGATCAAGGGCTCAATCGGATGTCGATAAGCTGTAGGCCAAGCAGCCTGTGTGAAATAGAAGACGAGAGGATATAGGACAAACAAAACCACGGTGAAGACTGCAAGGGATCGGGGTACAAATGTGAGTCCCCAGATAGACAGGCCTATTAGAACGACGTACACGATCGGCCACGGGGTGAACCAGAATCTGGCGAAGCGCTTCGCGCCGCGCAGGAGAAAATCCGTGGGTGCTGACTTGATGTATGCAATGGCATCTCTCCGCCGGAGTTCAAAGAACCGGGCTTCTCCCAGTTTCGGCAATTCGCCTCCGTAGGGCGATTCACCAGTCCAGTAGTCGCAGGTTCCCGACATTCCCGGATGATTGCCGAGATAGAGTTCCATGCCCAAGTTATCGCGCAGAGCGGGATAGAAGTGACCCATCACTCGGTAATTGCGAACGTACCAAGGAGCCAGACAGAGCAACGCCGTGCCTAGCATTACAAGGGCTTGTTTTCTATGCAGCCAAAGGACACTTGCCGGAACGAGCAACACCAGCATGGGGTTCAGCAACAGGATGAATCCGACGGCAACGCCTAGCAGGATCCAATTGCGCTTGTTTGGCACAAGATTGGGAACGAAATTCAGCCAAAGGACCACCGCCATCGCTGCGAAGGCGTAGCCGGACAAGGTTAGATCCGTAATCGCGATCGGCGGAAAGATAGACCACGTCCAGGCAGCAAGGACTGCAACCTGGGACGAGAAATATTTCCCGCCTGCCCGGTGGATGAAGAATGCAGTCAAGCCTCCGGCGAAACTGTTGGCTGCAAGAATCAGGTACAGCGAAATCCTGGAGAAGGCACCAAACAACTTGAAAATACCAGCCATAAGGAATGGGTACAACGGCGGCTGCTGTGCAGTCGGAATGGCGAGGTCGGTAAAAGGGGAGGCGAAACCGTCTCCGTGGACAAGATGGGCGGCAATATGGCTTGCTTCGTTCCCCTGGAAGGGGTTGCCTGGAGTGCCGATCCACTTCAAGACCGACGGGATCAGGAGAATCCGGAAAGCAACACCTACCAGAAGAATTGCCGCCGGACTGCGCATCCAACGCATTGCCTTCTCCAAGAATGACGAAACTTACGCTGTCTCTGCCGAGAACCATCGAGAGACTTGCGTCATATTGCAGGTGCCAGTGAAGATTGTATCTGCCGCAAGGTCCACAGAATTGCTGCAAAGACTGCGACCGAGATCTGCAGGTGAGTCCAATAAGCCAGCGGACCGAACAGCGGGAGTAGAAACGCAAGATACAACAAACCGCTGAGCCGCCGTTGAGAAGGATGCTGAGGATTCTGAAGTAACCAGTCAGTCAGAGTGAGGAACGCCGGTGCCAAGGCAAGGAGATCGTAGATGTAAATGTGCGGGTTCACCAGAACAGCGGCGAAGAGCAGCGCCGAGAAGCGAAGAGAAACGGCAGCGGAAGAACTCCAGGTCTTCACGGCGATCGCGACTACTGCCGCTGAAGTCAGCAGATAAAGCGCCCAGACGCCGGGTGGCCACGGAATCAGAATCTCCCAAAAACTATAGAGCGAGTGCATCTGGATGGGTGAAAAAACGAGTTCTGTAGAGCCGGGATTGCCCGCGCTATGCAGAACCTTTGTCAGGTATGCGTGCATGACCGGGCGGTGAAAATAGACGGCCGTCAATGCTAGCTGCACGCCCGCTGAGACGGCGAGACCGGCGAAGGTTCTCCATGCGCGTGCCAAAAGAAGAACCAAGAGGATTCCTACCAGAAATTGGGGCTTGAACACGAGAAAGCCCAATGCAACGCCAGCGAGGAAATCGCGCTGCTGGGCAAGAGCCAAGTATGCAGCAGTGAAGCTGACCGAAATGACGGCCGACAGTTGTCCACGCACAAAGAAATGGAATAGGGGCGGGTATGCAAGCGCACAGACTAGGACCAGGACGCGATATCGTTGAAGCGAGAGGCATCGTTTCCACACCAGATAGACACAGGCGAAGTACATTGCGAGCGAAAGCGTCACCCAAATTCCAGCCTGGATCAGGAATGGAAAGGATGAGAGCGAGATGAACGGAGCCGCGACCTGGGGACCATAGAAGTACTGCAGGAACACTTGTGTATCGCGTCCGATTATCGTACGAATTCCGCGCGCTAGAATCTGGTCATCATAAAGCTGAGCTGCACGGCCGTCCTTGATAAGGCGTGCCGAAATGGTGAACTGCAGGAAATCCTGGAACTTAATGTTGCCGGCCCGATCGAAAAGACCTGGCATCGCGAAGTCGACAAGGCAGACGGTCCACAGGCACAGAGCCAAGATGATCGCCAAGGCCCAAATGCGACTTGGGCTCAGGAATCGATCGGAGATGAAGGTCCAGGGTGAAGACTGCATTGGGTGGTCAGGGGATCGGCTCAGCATTTTTGATTGCGTCGTCGATTGACTGGCCGGAGCGTGGGACGCCTTCCATCATTCGCCAGCCGTCGTCGTAATCGCGAAATCCGACCACCGACCGGTAGTGGACATCGCCCGAGTACAAAGCTGCACCGATTTCATTCAGAGGAACCCACTTCCAAGCAAATTCGACATCACCGGAGTTGCCCTGCTTGGCAATGCCGGTAACGGCGACCAGTTCACGCCTGGCTACGGGAATGGAAAGCTGCGAACCGCCAGTCTGACCCGGGTTGAGGCCGGCACGAATGGCATCCACGCCCGAAGGTGTGAGAAGAACATCCCAACATGGTGGCGGTGCGAGATCACGCGGGCAGGGTGCGGAGTTGGCGGAGATCCAGCCGTGATGCTGCAGAACGAGATATTCCGGCGAAGGGTAATCCCGGCTGGAAACGACGCCGATTTGCAGCAGGAAGCGCTGCGATGTTTTGAAGGGCGCTGATGTGGAAATCAAGTCTGTCGCGAAACGGCGGGTAAGAAAGTCGCGGGGAGAACAAGCGACGTGAAGAAGAGCTGTCAGCACAATTGCAAATTGGATCGGCTTTCTGAGCATGAATTGACTTTGTGGCAACTGTTCGACTTCACCCTCCCAGGACAACCCCTTCCGCCTGGCCCTGTCGAAACTCCCATGTTTGGCAAAGTTGGCCAGAAGTGGGGCACCCAGTTTAATTCTCACTGTACTAAGCAGTTGGTCCATGAGTGCTCAGGACAAGTCAGGCCACTGCCTCTGCGCAGTTTTTAGCGACTTGTGATTGTAAACAAACGGGAGCGCCTGTGCGGCACGAAAGGACGATCTGTGATTTGGCCATCGAATTCAGAGGCCCAGCGGCCGGGGACTTCCCGGGTACAACGTGGACAGCGACCATCCCGCGTGAGGCGGTATTCGGTAATGAGATATCCGTAGCGCTGGATCAGCTTTTCCCCGCAGTGGGCGCAGCGGGTGTCTTCCCATTCCTCGACCATGCCCGGCAGATTGCCAGCATAGATATAGCGGAGCCCGGCATTGCGACCAATCTCAGCCGCACGCAAAAGATCCTCGACCGTCGTATCTCGCTCATCCTGCATTTTGTAGTCGGCGTGGAAGGCGGTGACGTGCCATGGGATGTCGGGTGAAACGCTAGCCACAAAGTCGGTGAGCTTTCGGAGTTCGTCCTTGGAGTCGTTGAAGCCGGGAATGAGGAGCGTAACGATCTCGAGCCACAGTCCCATCGAGTGGATACGGCGGATGCTCTCCAGGATGGGACCGATACGGCCGCCGAGTGCGTGGTAGTGGCGATCGTCGAAACTCTTCAGATCCACCTTGTACAGGTCGAGCCAGGGGCGCAGGTACTCGAGCACCTGAGGCGTACCGTTACCATTCGACACGAACCCGGTTATGAGGCCGGCGGCCTTAGCCTCTTTGAAAATCGAGACGGCCCATTCACTGGTAATCAGGGGCTCGTTATAGGTGCTAACGAAAACCTTCGCGCCCTGGTCGAGCGCATCGCGGACAAGGGCTTTGGGAGAAACCTCGAGCGGCGGCGAGACCGCTCGAGGGTCGCGCAGGGCCTGTGACGTCACCCAGTTCTGGCAGTAGGCGCAGTGCAGGTCGCAGCCGAGCATGCCGAAACTGTAGGCGAGCGCGCCGGGATAAGCATGGAAGAAGGGCTTCTTCTCGATGGGATCGCATTGCATGCCCGCGGTATATCCCCAGGGAACATAGAGCTTGCCGCCGCGGTTGAAGCGGACTTTGCATACTCCGGCTTGTCCTTCCGGGATGGGACAGCAATGGCCACATGAAAAGCAGCGGACACGATTGTTGCCAAGAGCTTCGACGAGGGATGGATTGGCTTCGCGGACTCTCTGGTCGAGGATGTCGCGCAGGGTTGGCACGGATACCTCTACCCTTATTCTAGCGCCGTTGAGGTAGTTTCCGTGGCCAGGTGGTCAGTTGGCGGCAATCGATTTCAGATTTGAGCCGTGCTGCTGAAGCCATCGAGCGGCGTTTTGTTCGATAGCGGCAATTTGGGCACGGGTGAGTCTTGCGCTTGCATGTGGAGCGAGAGCTTTGCTGGCCTCGTCGCCGTTTAGGGAGGCCACTACCATCCAAAAGTAGGCGCGGGTTGTGTCTTGAGGAACACCTCGACCGCTGTAGTAGAAGGCGCCGAGTTTTGATTGCGCAGCGACATTGCCCTGCTCTGCGGCTTGGGTAAACCAGCGAACGGCTTCCCGCTCGTTCAGCCTGACACCTTCTCCGGTGGCATAGCGAAGGCCAATGGCATTCGCGGCATCCGCATTCCCTTTTGCTGCCATGTCCTTTAGCTGATCAAGGGTAGCAGTCTCGATTACGGGTTTTGAGCTCGACGACACGTCCGGTGCCTTGGTCGACGCGAGTACGGTCTGCAGCCGCGACTCTTGCGGATTTCGAATCTTTTTCATAATCCAAGGAGCGGCCGTCGATTGAACGAAGGGAGCAGTCAGGAACCCTAGAGCCATGGAGATGGCACCGGCAGCGAAGGTTAAGAGCAAGAGATAGGAACGTGGCAGGCTGATGCCGGGGGCGGGCTCGGTCTGGTCCGCCATTTTCTGACTCTGCTCCTCGTCAGCCGAGGCAAATAGCACGCTGCCTTGGGGTGCGACGAACGATTTAGCATCAGTTTCACCGATGGCGGGCAGAATCTCAGCGCGCCCGACGCGGGCGGCGGCCTGCAGGACGGTATCAGCGAATTTCACGAGCACTCGTTGATCGACTTCCGAAAAAGCGCCAGGATTTGGCGAAAACACTTCGACGAGTCCGATGGACTTTTCCCCTGTACGAACGGGAGCGGCAAGGATCGAACGGATACCGAGAGCACGACAGCTTTCGCGGTCCACGCGCGAATCGAGTTCCGTGTCATCGCAACGCAGAGGCATCCCACCTTTCACACACTCTCCGGAAAATCCCGAACCGACCTGCAGACGTGCCCCTACCGGAGGGGCATCCGAACCGGAACTGGCACGGCACATCATGAAGTCAGGAACGGCGTCTACGAGCGCAATTGCAGCACCGGAAGCGTGCATCAACTCGCGGGTGCGCTCGGCGATCAATTGCAGCGCACCAGCAAAGTCTGATCCGAGAGTCTCTACCTGGCGCTGTACGACGCTGACAGCCGCTAAAGTGTCGGTGTAGCCAGGCCGCGGAGGTTGAGCACCCGCAAGCAGCTCGATCTCGCTGTTGGCCACCCCCGCCATGACATTGACAAAGAGCCATTCTCGCAATCGTGCCAGAGAATCTTGAGGCAGAGACGAAAAACGTAATCCAGCACGCCCGGACTCGTTCGTCCATATGACTTGCCCGCAGGTGAAAATCTGCTGTGGGCAGTCGGCAAGATCGAGGCAAAGGTCGATCTGCTGTTCTACCTGTAGAGGCGAGTGACATTGAATGGCCATCCCGTCTTCGCTTATATCCACGATCTCGTGGAGGTCGAGCATGCTGCTCTGTTCCCCGGCGAAGGTGGCATAGGCGGGAGTCTGGATTTTGTGGCGCACGCGTCGACGGCGGTTTCGCACTCCAGTCTGCAGCGGCGAAGTGATCGCGACCATGGGGAAAGAGCCCGTAGCTGTTGCAGCACCATATTATCGCGAGATTGTGGAAAAGTATCTAGCGAATGAGGCAGCTTTCGGCGGCAGGGCCTCGAAAGGCTTTGGATGAACTTGTGAGTCAACCGCAGGGCGGTTGGAGCCGCAAAGATATGTGACGCGACTGAAGGACTTATCCGGCCCGGCGGAGAGTCTGGGTGCGGTGGATCGTCGAGATTCGGGAGATGGCCGCCACCATCATGCTCGAAAGCAACTGCATAGTAGCAACGTCCCGGTCGTCGAAAGCTCCAGGTGTAGACGACAGGACTTCGAAGACGCCGAGGGTACGGCGGTAGTGGCGCAAGGGTGATACTAGAATCGAGCGAACGCCCAAGCGTCGGCAACTAGCGAGGTCGACGCGGGGATTGCGTTCGGCGTCGTGGCATAGCATGATCTCGCCAGACCGGACGGCTTCGGCCGATATGCCGGCATCGGTCTGCAACCGGACACCGAGATCAGGGGCCGTGCGTCCAGCACGAGCGCGGCATACGATCTCATCGCCTGCCCGGAGCGCGATCGCTGCGCCGGTCGCTCCCGTTAAGTGCTGTGCGCGCTCAGTAATGGCACTAATGGCAGGCTCCAGATCGAGTTCCCCAGCATGGATCTCAACTTCCTCGGGTACATGCACGGCGCGAATGCCGGACGCCGGATGCGCGGAGTTTGCCAGTCGAAGTTGATTCCGCTGGGTGAGCGAAGGCATGCGAGAGTGATCCTCATTGGCGAATGAATCGGGAACGGGAAC
>Ga0335079_10009321_pt1 | contig 11186 bp, 10 predicted proteins | sample Lox_Sample_33_FD_206719 | JGI IMG/M metagenome (GOLD analysis project Ga0335079, IMG submission 206719) | Soil microbial communities from Loxahatchee National Wildlife Refuge, Florida, United States - Lox_Sample_3.3 | ecosystem: Environmental > Terrestrial > Soil > Wetlands | place: USA... | reverse complement strand
CCGAGCTGCCCGGTGTCGACCACCAGGCTGTCGGCGATCTCCGGCAGCCGCTCCACCACCCGGTAGAACTCGCTGGTGCCCATGCGCACGCCGCCGCGGTTCAAGGTGGCGTCCGAGCGGCCGAAGATGACGCACCCGCCGTCGGCGAGCATCAGGATCCAGTCGCCGTGGCGCCACACGCCGGGGTAGGCGGCGAAGTAGCTGGCCCGGTACCGCTCACCGCCGGGGTCGTTCCAGAAGCCGGCCGGCATCGACGGCATCGGCCCGGTGATGACCAGCTCGCCGACCTCGCCGGTGACCGGCCTGCCGCCCGGGTCGTAGGCCTCCACCCGGGCGCCCAGGCACGGGCCGGCGATGATCCCAGCCCGGACCGGCAGCAGCGGCGAGGGGCCGACGAAGCCGGTGCACAGGTCGGTGCCGCCGGAGAAGGAGCCGAGCTGCAGACCGGTGCCCACCTGCTCATAGACCCACCGGAATCCCTCCGGGGGCAGTGGGGAGCCGGTCGAGCCGATGCCGCGCAGCGCCGCCAGATCCAGCTCCCGGCCGGGGGACAGGCCGGCCTTGGCGCAGGCCATCAGGTACGGGGCACCGGTGCCGAAGTAGGTGACCCCGGTGGCGGCGGCCAGCCGCCACAGCGCGTCGGTACCCGGATGGGTGGCGCTGCCGTCGTAGCTGACGATGGTGGCGCCCGCGAGCAGGCCGCCGGCCAGGTAGTTCCACATCATCCAGCCGGTGGTGGTGTACCAGCAGAACACGTCTCCGGGGCCGAGGTCCTGGTGCAGGCACAGCGCTTTCAGGTGCTCGAGCACGATCCCGCCGTGGCTGTGCACGATCGCCTTGGGCAGGCCGGTGGTCCCGGACGAGTACAGCACCCACAGCGGGTGGCCGAACGGGACCGGTGTGTATTCAAGTGACTCACCCGGCGTGCCGGGCAGCGACTCGTAGGGAACGGTCGTGACGCCCGGCACGGCCACTGCCCCGTCAGGCTCATCGACCATGACCACGGCCGCCAGGCCCGGCAGCGCGGCGGCGATGGCCTCCACCGAAGGCCGCCGGTCGAACACCTTGCCGCCGTAGCTGTAGCGGCCGGTGGCCAGCAGCACCTTCGGCGTGATCTGCGCGAAACGGTCGATCACGCTGTGCGGCCCGAAGTCAGGCGAGCACGACGACCAGATCGCCCCCAGGCTCGCGGTGGCGAGCAGGCCGGTCAGCGCGGCGGGGACGTTCGGCAGGAACGCCGCGACCCGGTCGCCCTGCCGCACGCCGAGCGCCACCAGCCCGGCCCGCACCCGGGCCACCTCGGCGGCGAGCCCGGCGTAGGTCAGCGTGACCTGCTGGCCGTCCTCGCCGCGGGCGATCACCGCGACCCGGGCCGGGTCGGTCAGCGCGGCCCGCAGGGCGTTGCGCGCGTAGTTGAGGGTGGCGCCGGGGAACCAGCTCACCCCCGGCATCGGGCCGCCGGCCAGCACCGGCCCGTCGCCCCGCTCGCCGAGCACCGCGAAGTAGTCCCACAGCGAATCCCAGAAGGCCGCCGGCTGGTCCACCGACCACTGCCAGAGATCGCGGTACTGCCGGGCCGCCCGGCCGGCCAGGCTGGCGCCGCCGGTGAGCTCTCCGTCCCCCGGCATGATCCCGCGGCCGGCCAGCCAGCGCCGGTAGCCGGTGATCCGCGCCCGCTTGATCACCTCGGGCGACGGCTCCCACAGCACCTCGCCGTAGTCGCGCCCCGGCAGGCCCGTGCCCGCCCCTGCCTCGTCATCGGTTGGCATACGCCCCAGCATCGAGCCTGCGCCGCGCCGCCGCAACGGCGGTGCGGGCCGTCAGGTCACCGGCCCGCCCGCCAGGAACGTGATCACACCGAGCACGGCCGCGCCCACGATCGCGGTCACCACGCCGCGCCGCGCCGCGAGCAGCCAGACGGCGGCCGCGGCGAGCACCGCGGCCTGCCACAGATGGTCCAGCGACAGCCCGAGCGGGATGGCCGCCCCCGCGATCGCCCCGATCGCGGCCGGCCCGGCGCCGGTCAGGAACGCCTGGACGGCCGCGTTGCCCCGCAGCCGGTCGAAATAACGCCCGCCGCCGAGCACAAAGGCGAAGGAGGGCGCGAAGGCCACCGCCGCGGCCAGCAGCCCGCCGCCGGCCCCGGCGGCCGCGTAGCCCACCACGGCGACGGTCTGCACCACGGGCCCGGGGGTGACCTGGCCGAGCGCCACCGCGGTGAGGAACTGCCCCGCGCTCATCCAGTGGTAGGTGTGCACAGCGTCGCGCTGCATCAGCGGGATGATCACGAATCCGCCGCCGTAGGAAAGGGCACCGACCTTGAGGGCCACCCAGGCCACCGCGGCCAGCCCGCCGGTGGCGATCGCGCCCCCGGCCGCGGTGAGGAGCAGCGCCGCGGACGGCGGCGCGGGCGGCCGCGGCCGTGAGCGCAGGCGTGACCGGACGGCGGTCTCGATCAGTCCGCAGGCGGCCAGGACGAGCACCAGCCACGGCCCGAGGAGCGCGCCGGAGGCTCCCCCGGCCAGCAGGTAGCCGCTCCAGCGCGCACGCGCGAGCCGGGCATCCCGCCGGGGGGAGGCCTGCTGCTGCCCGGCCTGCTGCTGCCCGGCCCGCTGCCAGCTGGCCGGCACCAGCCCGACCGCGGCGGCCACGGCGACCGCGGGCACGGCCGCCCCCGCGCCGAGCGCCGCCCCGGACACCCAGCCCGGCGGGTGGGCGGCGAGGAAGACGCTGGCCAGGGCCAGGATCACCACCAGGCCGGGGCAGATGAAGCAGCAGCCGCCTACCAGCGCGCCGGCCGGGCCGCGCAGCCGCCACGCGCAGTAGATAGCGAGCTGGGTCGACGCCGGGCCGGGCAGCAGGTTGCACACGGCCACGCCGTCCTCGAACTCGCTCCCGGACAGCCAGCCGCGGTCCTTGACGCACAGGGTGCGCAGCAGCGCGATGTGGGCGGGGGGCCCGCCGAAACCGATGCAGCCGATGCGCCCCCACTCGCGGGCGATGACGGCCAGTGAGACCCGCTCCATCTCCTGGGCCACATGCGTCAACCTACAGCTGGCACCAGCCACTCCACGGCCCGCACCACGTTCACGGTGTCGGCGAGGTCGGCCAGCACCACGTCGGCGCCCGCGTCGCGCAGCTCGGCCGCTGACGAGCGCCCGCTGGCGACCGCCACCGAGCGCGCGCCCCCGATCTGGGCGGCAGCCACGTCGCGGGTGGAGTCGGCGATGTACACGGTCGCCTCCGCGGTGAACTCCACCCCGTATTTCTCCGCCGCCCGCCCCCGCGCGTTCAGCAGCAGCGCGCCCTTGGGGAAGACCTCGGAGCCGTACCCGCCTATCTCGGTGTCGAAGAACTGCTCCAGGGCGAAGGCCCGCAGCTTCTCGATCGCGTTCGGCTTGATCGCGCCGGTGAGCAGGGTCTGCACGACGCCGGGCAGGTCGCCCACCCCCGCCACCGCGGCCCGGGCGCCGGGCAGCAGCCAGCCCTGCTCGGTCAGCAGGCCCCGGCGGGCGCCAAACGCCACCGCGAGCTCTCCGGCGAACCGGTCGAGCAGCTCCTCACCGGCCGGGACGCCGGCCGGGGCGTCCGCCTCGTTCAGCGCGAGCGCGTCGAAGAACATCTCCGACTCGGTCCGCCCGGCCATCTGCGGCAGCCGCACCAGCGGCCGGCCGGTGACCGTCCGGAACGCGTCCGCGTACGCGGCCCGGGTCACCCGTCCCACCTCAACCAGGGTCAGGTCGATGTTCCACAGGACCAGGCGGTGAATGGGGACCTCCGGTGCTTTGTGGCGGGGACGCCAGCCTATGCCGGTGCCATGACCCGCCGCTGCCGGTCGGCTCAGCCCATATGCGGGTAGCGGTAGTCCACCGGCGGGACGAACAGCTCCTTGATGGTGCGGGCGTTCACCCACCGGATCAGGTTGAAGATCGACCCTGCCTTGTCGTTGGTGCCGCTGGCCCGCGCACCGCCGAACGGCTGCTGCCCGACGACCGCCCCGGTCGGCTTGTCGTTGATGTAGAAGTTGCCGGCCGAGAAGCGCAGCGCGCCGGTGGCCGCCGCGATCGCCGCCCGGTCCTGGGCGATGATGGAGCCGGTGAGCGCGTAGGGCGCGGCGCCGGCCGCCTGGGCTACCGTCTCGTCGTAGCTCGCGTCGTCGTAGACGTACACGGCGAGGATCGGCCCGAAGTACTCGGTGGTGAAGACCTCGTCGGCCGGGTCGGCGCACTCCAGCACGGTCGGCTGGACGAAATAGCCCTCGGAGTCGTCGGCCTGCCCGCCGGTGAGCACCCGCACCGACGGCCTGCTCCTGGCGGCTTCCAGCGCCCGGGAGTGCTTGGCGAATGCCCGCTCGTCGATGACCGCCCCCATGAACAGCGACAGGTCGGCTGCGACGTCGCCCATGGTCAGCGACTCCACCTGGGCGAGGAAGTCGTCGCGCATGCCCTGCCACAGCGAGCGCGGCACGTACGCGCGGGACGCGGCGGAGCACTTCTGGCCCTGGTACTCGTACGCCCCCCGGATCAGCGCCGTGGCCAGGACCGCCGGGTCGGCGGAGGGGTGCGCGATGACGAAGTCCTTGCCGCCGGTCTCCCCGACCAGCCGCGGGTAGCCGCGGTAGCCGCCGATGTTCTCCCCCACCGTCCGCCACAGGTGCTGGAACGTCCCGGTCGACCCGGTGAAGTGGATGCCCGCCAGGTCCGGGTGCGGGAGCGCAACCCGCGAGACGGCCTGCCCGTCCCCGGTCACCAGGTTGATCACCCCCGGCGGCAGCCCGGCCGCCTCCAGCAGCCGCATCGTGTGGTGCGCGGCGAGCTGCTGGGTCGGGGACGGCTTCCACACCACGACGTTGCCGAGCAGCGCGGGCGCGGTCGGCAGGTTCCCGGCGATCGAGGTGAAGTTGAACGGGGTGATGGCCAGCACGAAGCCTTCCAGCGGCCGGTACTCCAGCCGGTTCCAGACCCCCGGGCCGGACTCCGGCTGCTCGGCCAGCAGCCGCCGCGCGTAGTGGACGTTGTAGCGCCAGAAGTCGATCAGCTCGCAGGCGGCGTCGATCTCGGCCTGGTACACCGACTTGGACTGGCCGAGGACGGTGGCCGCGTTGATCACCGTCCGCCACGGCCCGCTCAGCAGCTCGGCCGCCTTGAGCATGATCGCGGCCCGGTCGTCGAACGAGAGCGCCCGCCAGGCCGGCGCCGCCGCGGCCGCCGCACCGATCGCGGCCGCCACGTCCTGCTCGGTCGCGTTGCCCAGGGTGCCGAGCACCTGCCGGTGGTTGTGCGGCGCGGTCACGTCGACCGGCTCCCCGCCGGCCATGCGCCGGTGCCCGCCGATCGTCATGGTCAGCTCGGCGCGTTCCCCGGCCATCTCCTTGATCTTGGCCTCCAGCGCCGCCCGGTCGGGGCTGCCCGGCGGGTACTGCCGCACCGGCTCGTTGGCCGGAGGCGGGACGTTGGTGACGGCGTCCATGGCGAGACTCCCTGCGTTACCCGGCATCATTGGCGGCCCTCAACCATGGTCGCACGGTGGGCGACGTGAGGCAGGGTCCCGGTGGTCCGGACCAGGCGCAGGCCAAAGCCGCCGGGCGCGGCTCAGGATCCCGGTCCAGGCGCGGGCTCGAGCCACGGGTCCGGCCCCCGGGCCCGGCCGCGGAGCATGAGCGCTGCCAGCGCGCCGCCCGCCGACACGGCGGCCAGCAGCAGCGCGCAGTCGTGCAGCGCGGTGACCGCGGACCCGGTGATCTCGGCCCGGGCGGTGTAGAAGGTGGCGAGCAGCGCGATGCCGAACGACCCGGACAGCCGCTCGGCGATGTTGAACAGCGTGTTCGCGTCGGGCAGCCGGGCGTCGTCGAGGTCGCCGAGCAGCCCCAGCACCAGCGGCTGCACGGTGAGGCCGAGCGCGACCCCGCGCCCGCACAGCAGCACCGCGGTCAGCCAGGCAGGGGTCTGCGCCGTCAGCAGGGCCAGGCCCGCGGTGCTGGCCGCGAGCAGCGCCAGGCCCGCCGACACGCTGCAGGCGATCACCGCCGGCCGGGCCCGGCCGCGCTCGACCACCGCGTTGCCCAGCCAGCTGGCCAGCCCCATGACGATCCCCTGGGGCAGCAGCACCAGGCCGGTGACGGCCGCCGGCCGGTGCTGGACATCGGTCAGGAACACCGGGACCAGAAAGAGCACGGCGAACAAAACGACGCTGGCCACGCACGCCAGCGCGAGCGTGACCGACCGGAGGGGCGAGGTGAGCAGGCTCAGGCTGACCGCGGGCGGCCGGTCGCTCTTCGCCCCTCGTCGCGCCCACAGCAGGTAGCCGGCGATCAGCGCCAGCCCGCCCGTCCACGCTGGCGCGGCGGCGGCCGAGAGCCATCCCCGGCCTGGCCCCTCGCTCGCGCCATAGGTCGCCAGGGCCAGCCCGGCGGCCAGCAGCAGCAGGCCGGCCAGGTCGAGGCGCGCACCGCGGTCACCGCTGGCGGCCAGGGCGCGGCGGGCGGGCCGCACGCCCGCCCAGGCCGCGATCCCGACCGGCAGGTTGATCAGGAACACCGACCGCCAGCCGAACCCGCTGATGAGCAGGCCGCCGATGGCCGGGCCGAGCGCGGGGGCCGCGAAGAGCAGCAGCCCGGCGCTGACCGGCATGGTTCGCACGCCGCCGGTCCCCTTTCCCAGCAGCAGGCCCATCGCCAGCGGCACCATCGGCGCTCCGGCCAGCCCCTGCAGGACGCGCATGGCGATGAGCACGGTCACGTTGGGCGCGAGCGCGCAGCAGGCGGACGCGGCTATGAAGCCGGCCAGCGCGGCCTGGTAGGCGGGCAGGGTGCCGAAACGCCGCGCCAGCCAGGGGGTGGCCGCCAGCCCGGTGGCCAGGCCCAGCAGGTACCCGCTGACCGTCCAGGCGGCGGTCCCCAGCGAGGTGTGCAGGCTGGTGACGATGTCGGGCACCGCGATGTTGACCACCGAGGAATCGATCATGGACAGCATCGGGCCGCCGAGGAAGGCGAGCCGCGTGGCGGTCGACAGGCGCGTTACCCCGGTGCCATCGCTGCCCCGGTGCTCCCGGCCATCACCAGTCTGGGTCGCCGTCATAGCCGCTCCCCTGGTCGCCGGTCGCTAGCCCCGGCCGCCGTCGCCGTCACTCCCCGCGGCCGCCTGCAGCTCATCCAGCCAGCCACGCTCGTGATGGAACCGGCTCATGCTGAAGTCCAGGACCCGCAGCCCCCAGCCGGTGCCGGCGGCCTCCGGCCGCAGCGTGGCCAGGTGGGCGATCTCCGCGTCGATGACCGACCGCCGGGCCGTGATGATCTTGAGCCGGTCGGCCGGGGCGAGATCGGCGAAGAACGCGACCCTCACCTGGAACTCGTTGTCGTCGGTCAGCAGGGTGGGGTCGGCATCGCTGATCATCGCCAGGAGCAGGTCATGGCCGGTGTCGGTGAGGCGGTACACGTTCCGGGGGGGCCGGCCCGGGTCCGCCTCGGCGGCCACCCGCTCGATCGCGCCCTGCTCCCCGAAGCGCCGCAGCGCGGGGTAGAGAACGTTGTTGTTGATCGACCGCCCGCCCAGGATCCGCTCGACGCGCTTTTTGATCTCATAACCGTGCTGCGGTCCGTCGGCGAGCACGCGCAGCATCAGTATGTCAAAGTACACGGGGTTAGCTTAACTTATGTCAGACTGACTCATTGGCTAGGGTGCTGATGCCGACGTGCGGGGCTACCCGGCCAGGTAAGACAGCTCCTGGGAGGCGTACCAGAGCAGCTCGTGCCCTTCCGCCCCGTCCACCGCGAACCGCGCGTCGTCGTCGCCGGCCTCGGCGGCCGGGAGCGCGGCCACCGCCTCAGCGATGTCGGCCACCGCGAGCAGGTCGTCGACGTGGCCGGACACCACCTGGTCCAGCGTGACCGGCGCCCGGACCTCGACCAGCGTCGGCTCGTCGAAGCCGCCATCATGCCCGACCTGCCCGTCGGGCACGTCGGCGGCGAGCACCACCCGGCGCCGGGGCGCCTGCTGGTCGCTGGCGAGCAGCCGCAGCGAGGCCCGCGCGGCATGGGTCATCGCGACGTATTCGAGTTCCTCCTCATCGCCGCTGGCGTACCACTCGCGCAGCGCCGGGGTCACCGCGAACCCGCGCAGCGGCGCCGGGTCGATCGCCCCGGCTTTGAGCACGCAGGCCAGCGCCGTCAGCGTTGTTGGCAGATAGACGCGCATGAACTCCCCAGACGCGGCCAGCGTGCCGCATGCAGCCGAAGGCGGAAACCGGCCTCCCAGTGTCCGAAAGTGTGCCACCGATGGCCGCGGCCGGCAGCCGAACCCGGGCCGGCGGCGCGGCCCGGGATCTCCGTCAGGGCGGCTCGGCGCCGCCGGCGGCCAGCGCCTCGACCACGGCCGCCACCGCGTCGGTGAGAGCCACGTGCTCCCAGATCCGCACGACCTGCCAGCCGGCCGCGGTCAGCGCCGCATCGGCCGTCCGGTCCCGCTCCACGTTCCGGCGCAGTTTCGGCGACCAGTACCACTGGTTGACCGTGGGATCACGGCCGTGCTCCGGGCAGCAGTGCCAGAAGCAGCCGTCCACGAAGACAGCCACCCGGCGGGCGGTGAACGCGATATCGGGACGGACCCGGGCACCTTCGTTAAGCACCAGGCGGAGGTCTTTGCGGAACCGGTATCCCTGCCGGTGCAGCGCGCTGCGGAGCGCGATCTCCGGCTTGGTGTCGGTGCGCCGGATCGCCCGCATGTTGGCCGCGCGGCCCGGGCTGGACGGGGCCGGGTAGTCACCCACGGGGCCCAAGGCTAGTGCTCAACGCGCGGTGGCTACGGCACTCAGCCGAGTGACAGGCCCAACAGTTTCCCGAGCGCCGCCGTGGTGGCCTCCGGCTGGGTGTGCAGCACGCCGTGCATGCCGAGCGCCTGGGCGGCCCGCACGTTGGCCTCCATGTCATCGATGAACACGCACTCACCGGGCGCGAGACCGATCAGCTCCACGGCGTGCCGGAAGATGCGCTCCTCCGGCTTGCGCATGCCGACCTCGGCCGAGATGACCACCGCGTGGTACATGCCATCGAACACCTCACGCGGGTATCCGTCGCTCCCCCACGAGTTCGACAGCAGGCAGGTGCGCAGCCCGGCCGCGCGCAGGGACGCGATGGCCCCGTACATCGGCTCGCACGGCGCCGACGCCGCGAACATCCGGGTGAGCAGCCCCTCGGGCGGTACCTGCGCGCCGTCCCGCCGCACCAGCTTCCCGGCGAGCACACGCTCGAACTCGGTGCTGGCGAGCTCGCCCCGCTCCAGCGCGTGGATCGGGTTGCCGTCCGCGGCCGGGTCGTAGGCAGCCGCCACCCATGGCCGCATCACGGCGGCGTAGCTGTCGCGGTCGATGTCCTCGGCGTCCAGCCAGGCCTGCACCGTTTCCGGGATCGGGCTGGTCATCACGCCGCCCCAGTCGGTGATCACGCCACGCAATGCCGGGGCCGCGCCGGGGCGGAACTCATCCACACCCCTGACCTTAAAGGACACGCGGCGCGGGACTGGCTAGGTGTGCCGGGCAGGGCCGCCGAGCCGGGCGGGGCGGTTGCGCTGGCCGGTGACGGGCTGGAGCTGCCCGGAGGCGACGTCGGCCGCGCGGGCGAGGACCTTGGCGAGCAGGTCCAGCAGTTGTGCCCTTTCGCCGGGGGTGAGGGAGGACAGGATGCTCTTCTCGACCATGCGGATGGCCGGGAGCATGCGGTCGGCGGTGGCCCGGCCGTCGGGGGTGATCTCGAGCAGGGTGCTGCGCCGGTCGGCGGGGTTGGGGATGCGGCGGATCCAGCCGCGGTGTTCCAGGAGGTCGAGCGTTGCGGTCATGGTGGCGGAGGCGATGAGGACACGGTCGCTGACCTGTGAGGGGGTCAGCGGCTCACCTGCCCCGTCGATGACCGACAGCGCCTGCGCGGCCAGGTGCGGTATGCCGATGGTCAGCCAGATGCACCGCTCGATCTCGCCCAGCAGGACCTGGCCGCTGCGGACCAGCGACGCGTAGGCCTCGGTGCAGGTGGCGTCGGCGGCGGGGTACTCCTCGGCGAAGTCGGCGTCCACCTTGACCACGCCCAGCGAGGCCGGGGAGGGCCGGTTGCGGCTCCTCCCCGGCCTCGGTGCCCGGCTGGGTTCAGACATCCGTGAAGATCTCGACCCGCGGCGCGCCCTCCACCCCGGCGCGCCCCATGGCCTCCTGCAGGGCCGGATCGTGGGCGAAGGCGCCCGCATGCTCGGCGCTGGGGAAGTCGTGGGTCACGAACAGGGCGTTGCCGTCGTCGGGCAGCCGCATCACCCGGTGCGCGGTGCAGCCGTATTGCGCCCGCAGCGGCTCGGCCTCGTCATAGGCCTTCCGCCATGCGGCGTAGTCGCGGACCTGGTGCCGGATGGCAAGTGTGGCGCTCATGGTGGTTCCCCCTCCTGGATGCAGGGGCAGCCTGCCCCTGCGGGTCAACCTAGGCCCCCACTTGCCTCTGGGTCAAGATATTTGTCTCGGAAACATATTTCTTATAACCGAACTACTTTGCTGGCCGAGATGGGCCGCCGCGGCTGACCGGCGTCCGCCAGGAGAAGCCCGGGGGGGTCCCGCGGCGGCCCGCCAGGAGAAGCCCGGCGGCGGTCCCGCCAGGAGAAGCCCGGCGGCGGTCCCGCCAGCGGAAGCCCGGCGGCGGTCCCGCCAGCGGAAGCCTGGCCAGTGGAATCCTCCCAGGAACTTGCTGAAAATGTTCGTTATTACAAATTCTGTTCGATCATGACTGCATTGTCTTGTCAGACCTCGATACTAATATCGAGACACTGGATCGCTGGTACATCACCCGCGGGGAGGTGAGCCGATGCCCACAGCGTGTGCCGCTGACCTGCGTGAGGATCTGCTCGCCAGGGTCCGGGCACCGACCCTCCGCGCGGCGTTGCGGCAGGACGCTGAGCTGGCGGCCGAGATTGCGGCACTGGAGGCGGCCGGAGCCGTAACGCCACCCGATGACGAGGAGCCGTGGGGGCCTCCCCCCAATCCCGAGAGCGGGCCGCCAGACGGCACCGATGCCTGGCTGGCCGATCTGCCCGCTGAGCTCCTGGCCGAATACCTGGCCGCCACCGAAGACCCCCCGCACCGCGAGCCGATCGTGGCCGGCCGCCTGCCCCGGCAGCCGGGGGACGGCTGCGGGTTCGCCAGTGGCGGGGCAGCCGACGAGC
>Ga0335079_10009320_pt1 | contig 11186 bp, 10 predicted proteins | sample Lox_Sample_33_FD_206719 | JGI IMG/M metagenome (GOLD analysis project Ga0335079, IMG submission 206719) | Soil microbial communities from Loxahatchee National Wildlife Refuge, Florida, United States - Lox_Sample_3.3 | ecosystem: Environmental > Terrestrial > Soil > Wetlands | place: USA... | reverse complement strand
TTTGAGGGAATGCATGGTTCTCTGGTACCACCGCGCGCCGTTAGCAAAAGGCACCTGGGCATAGCAAGTGTACATCGGAACGTTATTTGCCCATCTGCTCATTTGGCAGGGGACTTTCGTGTCTTCCATCGAAGCGTCAGGACCACCCGCACCGCGGGCCTGATAATCCCGGAAATCAATGACAGCCGCATCGAGTATGTTCTGCAGATTACGACAGAGCTGATCGGAGCATTGCGCGGCTGAGGGAACGGGAGAAATAGCGAGAAGCAGGCCGATAAGAAGAATGGCGAATCTCATGTTCGTAGGATGCTGTCGGATCAATGGGACCGGGTGGGATTGTCCTATCGGGAAGACTGCGCCCTGTTGAGGCAGCTGTCAATCCGTTCCTGGGATGGCTGAGGTTGAACCGCAAGCCAGGGGTTGGAAGCAACTGCGGCCTTATTCCCGTAGAATGAACGGCACATGAAGCGGGCATTCCTGATTGATACGGATGTGGCGTCGGACGACGCCGTGGCGTTGATCATGGCGGTGCGCTCTCCCGTGGCGCAGGTTGTGGCGATCACGACCGTAGCGGGGAACGTGGATGTACGGCAGGCAAGCCGCAACGCGCTGTATACAGCGGAACTGTGCGGCGCGGACGTGCCGGTGTACCTGGGCGCCGAGAAACCGTTAGTGCGGGGGCACGTGAGCGCGGACTGGTTTCATGGGCGCGACGGGCTCGGGGACCATGGCTACCCGGCACCACGGCGTGGACCGGAAAACGAGAGCGCCGTCGATGCGATGATTCGGGCTATCGAATCACATCCCGGGCTGGAGATGGTGACGCTGGGCCCGCTGACGAACGTGGGGCTGGCCCTGCAAAAGAAACCGGAGATCGCCGGCGAGGTGAGCCGGTGCGTGATCATGGGCGGCGCGCCGTGTTGCGAAGGCAACGTGACGCCCGCGGCGGAGTACAACATCTGGTGCGATCCGGAGGCGGCGCGCATCGTGGCGGGCAGCGGCATGCCCGTCGAGTTGGTGGGCTGGCACCTTTGCCGTGGAGAGGCGGCGCTAAGTCCGGGTGACATTGCCGAAGTGCTGAGGCTGGGCACGCCGCTTGCGAGGTTTGCCATCGAGTGCAATAGCCGGGCGCAGGAAGCTTATCTCGAACAGACGGGCGAGCACGGAATTGCGTTGCCAGATCCGGTCGCGATGGCCGTGGCGCTTGATCCGTCCATTGTGACGTGGCAATCGGAGCATTTCCTGGAGATTGAGACGGAGAGCGAGCTCACGCGAGGGATGACGGTTGTGGACCGGCTGAACGTTGCGGCGAACGAGCGGAATCGCGGGGTATGGGGTTCGCGGCTCGCGACGGGACACAAGGCGAAGATCGTCTGGAGCATTGACAATCGAAGGTGGAAGGCGGCGCTGTATGCAGCGCTGCGCTAGGCCTCGCGGATGAGGTGAGAAACCCATGGCTCCATTCCAGGGACGACTTCTAGCGGGTGTGGGTCAGTTCGTTCTCGTGCGCGTGCAGGTCTGCGGGATGAGCGGCCTTTTGCAGGCGCAGGCATTCGGCGCCCGCGTCAATGGCCTTGCGGTCCACTTCAAGAAGCTTCAGGTTGCGGACTTTCGCTTTCAACACGCCGAAGGCACTTTCCAGGGGCAGCGCGCGCGTGAGTTCGAGCAACGCGCCCAGCATGACCATGTTGGCCGCTTTGGTGCTGCCGAGCCCGTCGGCCGTTTCCGAAGCAGGCACGCAGTAGATCATGGCCTGCTGCGGCGGGAAGCCCGCGGGCAATTTGGCGCTGTTGTAGAGAATGGCGCCGTTTGGTCCGACGTGCTTGGCGAACTTGTGCAGGGAGATTTCGTTCATGGCGATGAGAACGTCCGGGTGCTCCGCGAGCGGCGAACCCACGCGCTCCTTCGCCAGGCAGACGTAACAGTGGGCGCTGCCACTGCGCATTTCCGGGCCATATGAGGGAAGCCAGCTTACCTCGCGGCCTTCGCGCATGCCCATTTCGGCCAGGATCTGGCCGAGGAGCAGAGCGCCTTGTCCGCCGAAGCCGGCGATGTTCACGCGCAGTTCGGGGTGCGGCTCAACCTCAGGCAGATGCGTTGCGGGCACTTCCACGGCCGGTTCCTCTTCCAGACCGAGCATCTTATTCACCGTGGTCTGCGGCACAGCGTCATTGAACGGGGCGGGTTTGCGGTCGCGGTAGACGCCCAACGGGAAGACCGCCAGCATTTTTTCTTCAATCCACTTGCGGGCTTCCTGAGGAGTCATCTTCCATATCGTTGGGCAGGGCGAGAGCAGTTCAATGAACGTGAAACCGGCACCGTCACGCTGCAGTTCGAGGGCTTTGCGGACGGCCTTGCGCGCCTTCATGATGTTCTTGTTGTCGTGAAGGGAAACACGCTCGATGTAGACCGGAGCTTCGAGGGTGGCGAGCAGTTCGGCGACGTGCAGGGGATAGCCTTCATTGGAAGGGCGACGGCCCCAAGGCGAAGTGGTGCTTTCCTGGCCGACCAGGGTGGTGGGGGCCATCTGGCCGCCGGTCATTCCGTAGATCGCGTTGTTTACGAAGAAGACGGTGATTTTTTCGCCGCGATTCGCGGCATGGATGATCTCGGCCGTGCCGATGGCGGCGAGGTCGCCATCGCCTTGATACGAAATCACCAGGCTACCTGGATGAGCGCGCTTCGCCGCGGTGGCAACCGCTGAGGCGCGCCCGTGAGCGGCCTGTATGTTGCCCACATCGAAGTAGTAGTAGGCGAAGACCGAGCAGCCCACGGGGCTCACAAAAATCGAGCGGTCCTGCATGCCCATATCGGAAATGGCTTCCGCGATGAGCTTGTGAACAACACCGTGCCCGCAGCCGGGGCAGTAATGCGTCTGGTGCTGCAGGTCGGACTTGCGCTCGTACTTCGAATAGAAGACAGGTGACTTTGCTTCGATCACTTGATATTCATCCACGGCGCCACCTCGGGAATTGGATATCAGATATCGGACATCTGATATCAGGAATCAGTAATCGGTAATCAGAAACTCCATACGTTACTTCCTTGCTTCGCTCATCTCAGACGCCCCATTCGGCGACCATGCCCAACCGTTCAAACAGTTCCTTACAGACCTCGTCAGCCAGCGGCACATTTCCCCCCGCCCGTCCGTAAAACTCGACGTCGACCCGTCCGTCCAGCGAGAGGCGCACGTCTTCGACCATCTGGCCGGTACTCATCTCGACGACAAGAACCATCTGGGCACGCCGAGCAGCGTGCCGCAGGGCCTCGGCGGGGAAAGGCCAAAGGGTGATGGGACGGAAGAGTCCGGCGCGCAGCCCTTCGGCCCGCGCCATGTCCACGACGGAACGAAGCACCCGCGAGGTGATTCCGTAGCCCACGAGGAGCACCTCAGGGTCCCCGCCGCGATATGACTCATGCCGCGGTTCGAGTTCCATGGCTTTCTTGTATTTCGCGTCGAGCTTCAGGACGTGGGCTTCGAGTTCGTCCGGCTCCAGGTAGATCGAGGAGATCAAATTTTTCCGGGTTTCGGCGGTTCCGCAAACGGCCCAAGGCTTTGCCGGCGGCTCGGCTTTCTTTGGCTGCAACTCCAGCGGTTCCATCATTTGCCCGATAAACCCATCGGTGAGCACCACCGCCGGATTGCGGTAGCGGTCAGCCAGGTCAAAGGCCAACATAGTAAGATCGGCCATTTCCTGGACGGAAGCGGGCGCGAGCACGAGATTCCTATAATTTCCGTGGCCACCGCCCTTGACCACCGCGAAATAGTCGCTTTGTTCCGGGGCGATGTTGCCAAGCCCGGGCCCGCCGCGCACCACGTCGACAATCACGCAGGGAAGCTCCGAGCCGGCCAGATAGGAGAGACCCTCCTGCATCAGGCTGAGTCCGGGACCCGAGGACGCCGTCATCACGCGCTGCCCCGCGGAAGCAGCTCCGTACACCATATTGATGGCGGCCACTTCGCTTTCCGCCTGAAGGAACGTGCCGCCGACCTGAGGAAGATACTCCGCCGCCGCCTCCGCGATTTCGCTTGCCGGCGTGATCGGGTAGCCGTAGTACGCCTTGCACCCGGCCAGCAGCGCTCCCTTTACGACCGCGACATTGCCTTTACAGAGTTGCCGCATGGCTTCCCTCCACGCGAATATTCGCTGGCTTCGGCACCATCAACCGGTACACAGTGATGGCCCCCGGCTCCGGACAGACATAGAAACAGATCCCGCAGCCGGAGCAGTTCTCGCCCGTGTAGTGCGCCGGATGCACACCGTAGGCATTCAGCTCCGGCAGCAACAGAAGACATTTGGGCGGACAGGCATCGACGCAAATACCACAGCCCTTGCACTCTTCCGCATCGATGGTGACTTTGCCTCGAGCTTGTGTGGCCATAATTCACCTTTCCTGAAGGGCGGGACGCTGCAGCCACCGCGTCTTCTCGCAATACGAATACAATTCCTCGCGGAACTTCGGGTGCGCAATTTCAATGAGCGCCTCGGCGCGCTGGCGGATGGTGCGGCCATGGAGGTAGGCGACGCCGAATTCCGTAACCACATAGTGGACCGAGCCGCGAGAGGTGACGACACCCGCACCGGGGTCCAGCACCGGCACGATCCGGGAGATGGCCCCATTCTTTGCCGTCGCAGGAATCGCAATGATCGGCTTGCCGCCCCTGGAGTGCGAAGCTCCACGAATGAAATCCACCTGCCCGCCAATTCCGCTGTAAAAGTAGGTGCCGATGGAATCCGCGCAGACCTGGCCGGTGATGTCCACTTGCAAAGCGGAATTTATGGCCACCATTTTGTCGTTTTGGGAGACCACCCAGGGATCGTTGGTGTATTTGTTGGGGTGAAATTCAAAGATAGGGTTGTTGTTCACATAGTCGAACAACTTTTTTGAGCCAAGAACGAAAGAGAGGATGATTTTGCCGCGGTGAATGGTCTTGCGCGCCCCGTTGATCACTCCGGAGTCGATCAGCGGGATGGCGCTATCGCTCAACATTTCGGTCTGAACGCCCAGATCGTGATGCCCCGTGAGCTCCAGGAGGACAGCATCCGGAATCCCACCGATTCCCAGTTGGAGCGTGGCGCCGTCCTCAATCAAGCCGGCGACGTGACGGCCGATCGCGTGATGCACCTCGGTGATCTGAATGGCCTTCAACTCGCACAGCGGGCGGGAAACTTCCACCACGATGTCCAGGTCCTTCACGTGGAGGAAGCAATCCCCGAACGTCCGAGGCATCTGATCGTTGACCTGGGCGACCACGATTTTCGCGCAACGCGCCGCCGTCAACGTGGCATCCACGCCCACGCCCAGACTGCAGAATCCGTGCGCGTCCGGCGGCCCGACCTGAATCAACGCCACGTCGATGGGCATGTCGCCGTTTTCAAAGAGTTCCTCCACCTGGCTGAGGAAGATCGGGGTATAGTCGGCGCGGCCCTCGTTGATGGCCTGGCGCACGTTTGCACCCATGAACATGGCGTTATGGCGGAAGTGTCCTTCCATTTCAGGCGCGACGTAGTCCGCGCGGCCTGCGGTCATCAGGTGGAGAATCTCCACGTTCTTTACGTGGGGGCCACGAGCCATCAAGGCTTCCACGAGAGTTTCCGGTTCGGCGCAGCCTGGGTGGATATAGACGCGCATGCCGGACTGGATGCACTGCACAGCTTCTGTAGGCCCGCCCTTCTTGCGTTTGTATTCTTCCTGCCAGTTCATAGCAGCCCTCGAAGAGAATCGCTATTTCTACCCGGGTGGGGCGAAACTTGTATTGCTTCCTTGCACACAAAGGCGGGGGGGTTCCTGGTTGAGTCTGCCGTGGTTTGGTTGAGGGTTAGGTAGGGTCCGGGTCTGCCCGGAATATGAGCCACAGTCTCCGTTTGCACAGACGCTGCCTCCCGGAAAGGAAGTGCACGTAGGCGGCCAAGGGGAAGGAAAAGGGCCAGTACTAAGCCATTCCAGAACAAAGACTTATGGGCAAGCAAAGTTCTGCTTATAGTAGGCTGCGCGATTTAACGCAGCTGCGGCTCCGCCATGCGCTGCTTTACCCAAACCTCCCCTTGGGAGAATTGTGTGACGGCGGTCAGCGCCGTTCGTTGGTTGCATGAGGGATTGTTCTACTTGGTCTTGGCCTCTCCGGGGGAATCGAGCAGGAAAACGAATACGTTTCCTTCCTCGTCACACGCTCGCGTGTGCACTCTCCCCAGAAACGCCCAAGAGGTGTACCTTGTGAGATAGGGACGGACGTTCAGGGCTACCATGGCCAAACTAAAAGTTCTCGTTTCCTTGATGACGAATGACAACGACTTTCAGATGGAGCAGGCACAAGCCGCCGAACAAGCCGCCCGCAAGACTGGAATTGATTGTCAGATACTGTACGCCGAGAATGACGCGATCACGCAAAGCACGCAAATCCTGAAGGCGGTGCAAGCGGACCCGAGTGACCGTCCGAACGCAATCGTGTTTGAACCGGTCGGTGGGACAGCATTGCCGCAGGTGGCGCGGGCCGCGGTTAATGCCGGCATAGCCTGGGTGGTGCTAAATCGCGACGTGACTTATCTGAGCGAACTGCGACAAAGTTCCAAGGTTGCCGTATTCAGCGTAGGCTCCGACCATCTGGAAGTGGGCCGCATCCAAGCGCGTCAGTGCGCGGCGCTACTGCCGAGCGGAGGCACGGCCCTATATGTGCAGGGGCCTTCCGACAATCCGGTTTCCAAGGAACGGACCTTGGGCATGCAGGAAGCTAAGCCCGGGAACATTCACCTGGTTTCGCTGAAAGGGCAGTGGACCGAGGAAAGCGCGATTCGCACCGTAAGCTCCTGGCTCAAGCTGACCACGTCTCGAAAGACTCTCATTGATCTGGTGGTCGCGCAAAATGACGCGATGGCCATTGGGGCGCGCAAAGCCTTTCAGGAAATGAGTTCCGAGGTGGACCGGGAACAGCGGCTGCAAGTGCCATATCTTGGTGTCGACGGCGTGCCGAAGACGGGGCAAGCCTGGGTTCGCAGTGGCTTGCTGGCAGCGACAGTCTTCACGCCGCCGAACACGGGTCACGCGATTGAGCTCCTCGTGGAAGCTCTGCAGCATTCCCGAATTCCCGCTGAACGAGTGCTGACCGCGCCGGAGTCGATTCCGCCGCTGGAGAAGCTCCGTTCTCGAAAATAGAGAAACCGCGACCTGCACTCTCCCCTCACGTTCCTTTCCGGAAACAACCCGTGAGGTTCCCCGGCCGTTCTTCAGCTAGGGGTGTATGTTTGTTGGCATAGAAATCACTCTGGTGCCTCATGCCCAAGTTGCGATTCCTGGTTTCCCTAACGACGAATGACAACGACTATCAAATTGAACAAGCCCGCGCTGCTGAATCTGCGGGGCGGAAGTTCGGCGTCGACGTCCAGATTCTCTATGCCGAGAACGACGCCATCAACCAAAGTACCCAGATCCTGAAGGCAGTGCAGGCGGCGCCGGACGTTCGGCCGGACGCGATTGTGTTTGAGCCGGTTGGGGGGACGGCTTTGCCGCAAGTCGCGCGCGCCGCAGTGGGCTCCGGCATCGGATGGGTGGTGCTGAATCGCGACGCCAACTATGTGGGGCAGCTACGCAAGGTTGGCGGCGCCCCGGTTTTTTCGGTCAGCTCCGATCACATGGAAATCGGACGAATCCAAGGCCGCCAGTGCACGGCGCTGCTGCCGACCGGAGGCGCGGTTCTTTACATCCAGGGGCCATCGGAGAATTCCGCGGCGAAGGAGCGCACGCAGGGCATGCAGGAAGTGAAGCCGGCCAACATCCACCTCATCATGCTGAAAGGCCAATGGACCGAAGAAAGCTCGCAAAGGGCCGTGCGTTCGTGGTTGAAGCTGTCCACTTCGCAGAAGGCGACAGTGGACCTAATTGCCGCCCAGGATGACTCCATGGCCATGGGAGCCCGTAAAGCCTTCGAGGAATTGCCTTCGGAAAGCGAGCGGGAACGGTGGATGTCGCGCCCGTTTCTGGGCTGCGACGGCTTGCCCAACACAGGCCAAGCCTGGGTCCGCAGTGGTTTCCTGACGGCGACCATTTTTGTCCCGCCGAACACTGGCCAGGCCATCGAGGTGCTTGTGGACGCGCTGCAGAACGGGAGAACGCCCCCGGAGCGCGCCTTGACCAGTGCCGTTTCGGTACCTCCACTCGAGACCCTGCGGCTTCGCAAATAAGTTGAGTTTTGGTGCTCCGCGCTCATTTGCAGGCGTATAATTTTGCCGTATTCTCGCTCCAACCTTTTTCATCCTTCGTGGAGGCTCATGTATGAGCGCACGCCGTCCGAATTCTCCAGTCAGCCTTGATCGCAGACAATTCCTTGCCACGGGTGGCACGGCCTTGCTCGCCGCTACTGCCATACCGGGGGCGTCTTCATTAGCTGAGGCATCCGTATTAGGTCCCGCAGAGAGCACTTCTTCCCCCGGCCTGGCCCAGGGATCGACGGGCCCCAAGAAGAAAATTCCCATCGGTGTTTTCGATCCCGTGTACGAGAAGCTGTCCATGGACGAGATGCTCGACAAGGTTACCGCCCTCGGGCTCGAAGCCATGGAGATCGGCACCGGCGGCTACCCCGGCGCGAATCACTGTCCACTCGACGAGATTTACAACGATTCGGCCAAGGCCAAGGCCTGGGCGAAGAAATTCGAGGACCGCGGAATTCGCGTGGCGACGCTGAGCTGCCACGGCAATCCCGTACATCCAGATGCAAAGCACGCAGCACGGGATGCGGAGATTTTTCGGAAGACGGTGCAACTTGCCGAGCGCATCGGCGTGAAGGTGATCGTGGGCTTTTCCGGATGCCCGGGGGGCAGCCCGACAGACACACAACCGAATTGGGTGACCTATCGCTGGCCGGAAGAGTACAACCAGATGCTGCAATGGCAATGGAAGGAAAAGGTGGTTCCCTACTGGAAAGAGGCAGCCAAGTTCGCACGCGAACACGGCGTCCATCGCCTGGCGTTCGAGATGCACCCGAACTTCGTGGTCTACAATCCGCGGACGCTGCTAAAACTGCGCGAGGCAGTAGGAGAGGAGATCGGTGCGAACTGCGACCTGAGTCATCTTTTCTGGCAGGGTTGCGACCCCATCGAGGTGATCCGTTTCCTCGGCAAACAAGGCATCATCTATCACGCGCACATGAAGGACACGGTTCTGTATCCGGAAAACGTGGCCAAGTACGGCATCCTGAACTTCGTCTTCGAGAAGGAAGATCTGCCTTTGGCCTCGGACGCGTTTCGCGCGGTCGGCTACGGGCACGGCGCCGCAACGTGGAAGGCCATCCTGCAGGCATATATGGAAATCAACTATGACGGCATCCTGAGCATCGAGAATGAGGACCCGATTCTGTCCGGAGAAGTGGGCGTGGAGCGCGCGGCCTACGTTCTGAAGAATATCCGGAACGAAATCCTCAACTCCTGAGATGCGACGCCGGCGTTTTATTGGAACTTGCACCGCGGTGGCCTTTAATGCTGCCGCGGCGCTTCCGCTTTTGCCGAGCCCGAGCGGATCGCGAGCGGCGGCCCCCGAGCCTCCGCTCTCCGTGATGCTTTGGACGATCGAACCGAAGTTAACGTTCGACCAGCGCGTGGCGAAAGTTGCGGAGGCGGGATACCAGGCAGTGGAACTCGTCCAGGAATACAAAGGATGGTCGCCGGCAGACTTTGCCCACGCGCGCCAGCGATTTCGTCGAATGAGTATGGTGGTGGACGCTTGCAGCGGCATTGAGGCCAGCCTCATCGATCCAGCGCAGCGGGAGTTGCTGCTCCAGCAGGTCCGGACAAAGCTGGTGGTGCTCGCGGAACTCGAGTGCAGCCGCCTCATTCTTCTCACCGGCAATTGCGTGCCAGGATTGACGCGAGAGCAGATGCACAGCAACGGCGTAGAAACTCTGAAGCGAACGGCGGAGCTTGCTGCCTCTCAGAACGTCGAACTACTTCTGGAAACGATCGATCCTGTGGAGAATCCGAGATACTTTCTTACGTCGGTGGCGGAAGGGTTCGAAATGGTGCGTGAAGTGAATCACCCCCGCGTGCGGCTTCTCTACGACTTCTTCCACGAGCAGATCGCCGAAGGCAACCTGATCGTCAAGCTGGAGAGAAACCTCGAGTGGATCGGACTGGTGCACGTCGCCGACGTACCGGGCCGACACGCTCCCGGCACAGGGGAGATCAACTACGCCAACGTTCTTCGTAAGTTGGGCCAGCTTGGGTATTCGCGTTATATTGCGATGGAGTTTCTTCCCGTGGGCGATACCGTGGACGAGCTTCGAGCCGCCCGCGAATTTGCCGAAAAGCATTTTGCCGAGGGGCGCAGACTGACCTCATGAGCCAGGTGATCCGTTCGCCAAAATCGTATGACGTTGTCGTGATCGGCTCCGGAGCCGGCGGAGGCATGGCCGCGAAGATCCTCACAGAGGGCGGCTTGTCCGTGGCCCTGCTTGAAGCAGGCGGCCCGGTCAACCCTGACAAAGACTACAAGATGTTCCTCTGGCCATATGATTTGCCGCACCGTGGGGTAGGAGTGGGGGGAAAAGCCGCGGACAATTTCGGGGAATTCCTGGCGCCGAACGGGGCCTGGAAGATCGAAGGTGAGCCGTACACATCGGCTCCGGGAAGCAATTTTCAGTGGTTCCGGTCGCGGATCGTGGGTGGACGCACGAACCACTGGGGGCGCATCGCGCTGCGCTTCGCGCCGGCGGATTTCCGGTCGAAGACACGGGACGGGCTCGGCGAAGACTGGCCCATCGGCTACGACGATGTGGCTCCCTATTATGACAACGTGGAATCGTACATTGGCGTGTTCGGTTCAAAGGAGAATATCCCGAGCGCGCCGGACGGGATCTTTCTACCCCCGCCCAAGCCCCGCTGCAGCGAATTGATCATTCAGAAAGCTTGCGGGAAGTTAAACATTCCGTGCATTCCGGCGCGGCTGGCAATCCTCACGAAGCCGCTGAATGGGCGCCCGGCGTGCCATTATTGCGGCCAGTGCGGGCGTGGGTGCACAACCGCGTCAAATTTCAGTTCCAGCCAGGTGCTGATCCCTCCGGCACTTGCGACCGGGAAGCTCACGCTGATTACAAGCGCCATGGCCCGGGAAATCCTGGTGAGTGCGGATGGGAAGGCGAGCGGCGTTTCCTACATCGATAAGGAGACGCGTGGCGAAAAACGGGTTCACGCACGCGCCAT
>Ga0335079_10009318_pt1 | contig 11189 bp, 5 predicted proteins | sample Lox_Sample_33_FD_206719 | JGI IMG/M metagenome (GOLD analysis project Ga0335079, IMG submission 206719) | Soil microbial communities from Loxahatchee National Wildlife Refuge, Florida, United States - Lox_Sample_3.3 | ecosystem: Environmental > Terrestrial > Soil > Wetlands | place: USA: Florida... | reverse complement strand
GCGCAGGTAGTTCGAGGGACTATCCGATAACATCTGCAGTGGAGCCTCATAGACGACGTACATTCCCAGTTGATGGCAACGCGTACCCATCGCCATGGGCTGGCTATTGATCGGGGCGAAAGTAGACCGGGTTGCATTCCGCATAGCGCCGGGCGTGTAGTCCATCGGTCCGAGGAACATCCGCGTGAAGGGAAGCGTGACGTTGTGCTTCGGTTCCGATTCTCTGCTCCACTTGCTCCATTCCATTCCGCGCACGCCTTCCGTGTTGATCAGGTTCGGCCACGTGCGCATCATGACTGCCGGTTTCTGGTCTCCGTGAAAATCCACAAGCATATGTCGCTTCGCGGCCTCGCGGCAGACTCGATAGAAGTAGTTGATCATGACCTGATCGCTGCGCTGCATGAAGTCGACCTTAATCCCTTTCACTCCCCACTTCTCAAACTGATCGAGGGCCGGAATCAGTTGGTCGTCCAGCGTTTTCCACGACGCCCAGAGAATCAAACCCACGTTTTTCTGCCTCGCGTAGGTAACCAATTCCTCCATATTGAGTTCGGGCGTCACCGTCAGCAAATCGCCCAGCTTGTACCACCCGTCATCGAGAATGATGTAAGGAATTCCATACTTTGCTGCAAAGTCGACGTAGTACTCATATGTCTTAGTATTGATTCCCGCCGCGAAGTCGACTCCATAGATATTCCAGTCATTCCACCAGTCCCACGCCACTTTGCCCGGCCTAATCCAGGAAGTATCTTGAAATTGCGAAGGTCGTTCGAGGAGGTAGACAATTTGATTGGTGAGTAAATCGCCATCGTGATCTGCAACTCCGATCACTCTCCAGGGATAAGTTCTCTTTCCAGATGTGACCGCGATATAGTCCGCAGTTTCCGTTGGCTTGTAGTCACGATCGCTGGTTTGAACTTCCTTCGTGGGATAAGGCGGGAAAGTCGCCGCCAGCGAGGTTCCGCCGGTCCCGCGCAGCCAAAGACCAGGATAATCCTCCAGATCGGACTCCGCGATCGCCAACTTCGCGCCTCCTAAGACGTCGACCACTGCCGGCAGGGTCGCAATGAACTCCGGGGCAATCTCAGTCAAGTGCTGCGGCAGGTATTTGCGTTCGTTATGCGAGTAAAAGCTGTCTTCCTGCGGGTAATAAACAACAAAATCGGCCGCGAAGTTAAAGACGGACTCCTCGCCATAGATCTTCACTTTCTCCTGTGCCAGGGAGGTCTCAAAACGGTAGGCCGCTCCTTCGTTGTAGGCGCGAAATACGACACAGTATCCACCATCCATGGTCAAGCGCAATTCGTTATAGTGGTCCCGAATCTTCGCGAACGTTTGCCGCACTACAGGTTCAATCACTTGATCGTGCGAACTCGGCTTGGCGTCGATGACCTTAGGCGCTGTGCCGAGTTTCTTGTGCTCAACATCGAGAGCGAGTGTCGAGCTCTCGAGTACAACTCGCCCCTTAAGCACGAGATCGTACCGGATCGAGCCGGCAGTACGAATTCTGATCTCGATTCTGCCGTCTGGGGACCGCAGATCGTAGCTGGATTGCACCGCCACACCCGGTTCAGCAAGCCCCAACACCAATATGACTCCTGTCAGGAGCAGCATTGAGTTTTTCATCAGAGGCACCTCTATACCTTTAAATGGAAGGGGCATCTTAACTCGCCCCTGAAAAGCAGTTCAAACTCGAAAGGCTAACCTTCAAACATTGTTTTCACGCTGACGAAGGACACGCAGACTCATGCACATCAACTGGCGCACGGCGATGTGATAACGAGTAGACTTGTCGCGGCTTTAGGGGATGGTCGGCTGATCGGCCGTCGGTCGGCTTTCGTCGAACTTTTTCTAATTAAACACGTCTGGATTCAATCGCGACTTTCATTCGCATTCTTCGCGGGGCGTTTTGCAGGAAAACCAAATTGATAGCCATTGTGGACTTCCCGCTGGAAATACAAGCTAATGGTCAGCGATGCAGGTACCGTCTACAATTTCGACACCATCGATGTAGATGGAAAACCAGAATTAGCGCTTATGGGCTTGAAAAGAATGGTCGGGGAGAGAGGATTTGAACCTCCGACCCCCTGGTCCCGAACCAGGTGCTCTACCAGGCTGAGCCACTCCCCGACGTCAGTGCGGCGCGGGCACGCCGCTCTGAATCTGCCGACTTTCGATTATAACATCGGGGATGCAGCTGTCCGGCCTTTCAACCTGTTCCGGTCTAATGATGCGATCTTGATTCGGGCGCGCCGCTGGTCGCGCTCTTGCGAAGGGCGGGTACGATGCTGCCAACAGCGTCGTTTCTTCCGAAGAATGAGCCGCTGGCTCCGTGAAGGAAATCTCTGCCCAGCAGACATTCACCCGCACGGGCGCAGTTGCAGCGGGAACGATGAAATGAACCTGCTGTCCTTGCCATGCCTGCTCCGCGCCGCCACGAACGAACGGCGACTCTACTTCAATTCGTTGGCGAACGCCAGATTGACGGGTTCAACCGCAATTGCCTTAAACGTCGGACCGGACAAAAGCTGGTGCTGGTCGTCGACGCTTCTCTCCCACGACGCAAAGCTGATGCTCAATGAAGCCATGGCCGAGTGAATGATTCGGGCAATGGAAATAGCGCTCTGCGTTGCTTGAATCGCGCCAATCGGGTTGAGATTGGTCGCAATATTCAGCCCTGCTGTGGCGAGCTTATATCCCATGACGAATTTCTCCCCGCCGGTCATTCCTTCGGCGCCCAATTTTGAATCTTCGAGTCCGGGATAACGGATGAACAGTCGCGTGTAGTTATTGGCGAAACGCCGGGCTGGCGGGCCTTCCACAGGGGTGTAAGTGGGCAGATAAACTGGCGCCAAAGTGAATTCCTGTTTTGCCAGCTTGACCATAAGAAGTCCTTTGTTGGTTTCAACTTTCTTGATGTCGCTGAGAGAGAATTCCATCGAGTCGACGGCTCCGCGTTCATCTCCCGGTGCCAGAGTCAGATCACCGAGGCCGTCGTCTCCGGCTGGTCTCGCCGGAGGAATCGTATTGTTCTTTTTGTCGTAGGACGAGAGGAAGATCAGCCTTACCTTGTCCCGCGTCAGCTCACATTTCACTCCGTGATCCAATTTGTGACCGCGCATCTCCGCATAGAACGCAACCGGCAAGTTCTGGCTGGCGACAACGTCAAAATTCTTGATCGCAGCTCGGCCATCGTTCGCCTGTAAGAATACCTGGCCCATTAATTCGTTGGCCTCGGCGCCCAAGGGAAATAACGCGAGCGCGATCTGCAGATGCTCGCTGGCCCGGGCCAATTGCTGTTGCGCGTACGCGTATGGGATCGCGAACCCGCCCAGCCGGTTTCTGTCCTTGTTCTGGTCCTTTTTCTTCTTCACTCGGGCGCGATGCGCGCGGATTGCACTGCGGTTGTCGTCGAAGTTGAAAGTCAAATTCAATCCACGATTGAACAGATCCGCAAGGATGTCTTCGGCTTCGCCGACTTCATCTTCATATTTCGATTTCTTCGATCCGAGTGTGCTCACGTGCAAATCAGCTTCGTCCCTGGCGTGTCGATCGGATGTCAAATCCTTAAACTTCGTGTAATGATCACGCGCCAAGTCGAGATTCTCCAGAGCCTCATATATCAGTCCGAGCTTCCAGTAGGTCAACGCAAAGTCCGGATCGAGGGATTTTGCTTTCAGCAAAGCTGCCAGGGCGCGATCGTACTTGCGCTCCGCCAGATATCCATTCGCCGAGGCGTACAGCCGGCGGATTTCCGTTCCATGAGGGTCGGGCAGCGCGAGAAGGGATTCCAATTCACCGATTCGGGCTCGGACCTGGTCGGCGTCAACCGCATCGTTCGCGGTCTTCAGATATTCCTGCAGCAGACCGACGGCTTCACTGGAATGGCCGTTGAGCTCAGCGCAGTTAGCGCGATCGAATGTTGCGGATGGCGTGGCGCCTTCAACAAACGTGAGTTGTTCGAGCGCGGCACACATGTTGGATTTGTGGCCCTCGATGGCGTGCGTATTGGAAGGCGGAACTACTGGCGTCTTGAGCGAAGCCGCTGACACGTGGGAAGCCGCAGAATCCTGCAAAGCGAACGCTGCGTCTTCCTTCGCATCCTCACCCTCTTCCAGCGAGGGATCTTCGACGGAAGCATCGAATCCCATATTGTCGGTCAGGCGATTGAACTGAAGAATTCGATCCTTCTGCTTGTCGTTGCCCAGGGTGCCCTGTTCCCCTGTCATGAATGACGTGAGAAGTTGTTCCAGCTTCAATTTTTCCTTCGGATCGGGAGTGTCTCGAATTGTAGAATCCAGTTGTTCGATCGCTTTAGGGCGGTCGCCCAGGTGGAAGTAGCATAGTGCCAGATTAAACGACAACACCCCCTGCGAAGCTCCGAGCTTCGTGCTTTGTTCCAGTTTCTCTGCTGCCTCCTTATACTTGTGCGCCTCATAAAATTTCCGGGACTCGTTCAGCGATTCCTTGACTCGCTTGTGAATTTCGTCATCGATGTGCTTGATGCCTTCGAGCGCGTCCTTGGTTTCGAGCATCGCCTGCGACTCGGCGTACTTCACGCGCGCCTCGGCGAGTTCGCCTGTCTTCTCGAGCGATTTCGCTTCCGCAATGATTGATTTGGCCTGAGCCTCAAGGGCTTTCTTCTGGGTCTTTTCCAAATTTTCGGCGGATGACGGAACACAATAGAACGCTATCAGCAACATTGCGCTTGTGAATCGCAGCATCTGTTTCACGCTTCCTGTCCGAAGGACTACGAAGTTACTGAACATTGTTTTTCTGGGATTCAATCTTCTGCCACATGTGAAAAAAATAATCGGCGCTGTGTAACAGGTGATTGTCCACAAGATCTTTGCCTCCCATCGCAGGCGTACCGGTGAGTCGCACGTCCTTTATGAAATCGGCGAGCATGCCATAGTGCGCGACACCGTCATTGTTGTAATCCCAGGTTCTCGTCCCGGACTGACTTCTAGCGAGCACTGGTAAGAAGGAGTTGTCGGTGTTGTTTGGATTGTTGGGGTTGTAGATGTCAGAGTACCGAGGGGCATCCCCTGGCACTAACTCGATCATGGTCGGCCGCGGACTCTTGACCAGTGAGTTCATGTCGGTTCCGAAAGCGACCATGCCAGTCCCCAGGGAGGGATTCGTGCAGGTGCCGGATGTGAAGGCGGCGTTCATGATTCCGAATGCCTGGGCATACTGACCCGCCCATACTGTGGCTCGTGCTCCATCAGTGCCCAGCCCGAACATGCCGCCGAGACACGCAATTCGTTTGAGCTGAGCGGGAGTGCGTGAGTTTTCTTTGTTGAAGTCCGCCGTGCTGCGAATACCGCTGTGACCGGACATCACCGGATAGCCTCCGTGCGGCACGCTCTCGGCAATCTGCAAAGCTTTTTCCACGGCTGCATTGGACATATGGTCGACGTCTACGATCATTCCGTGTTTCATCATCGCTTTGACGGCGTACTGTCCGAGCGACGTCAATCCGCCCGGAGTCCGGACGTTCACATTTCCTGTCGCATTTGGATCGGCGGTTCCGGCACCTGGGCAATTTGGAGATTGCGGCGGCGACACGCCGGGCGGCACTGGAAATCCGGACGGGACTCCAAGAGCGTGCCAACTGACCTGATCGCCAGGCTGTGAACAGCCAACGATCCAGAAACTTCCGGTCTCCCGCAGATTCGCCATGTTGAACATGTCGTCGTACAAGGCCGTGTCGCCGAAGACGTTGTCGGTGAGATGGATGGGAAAGATGTAGCGCACGCCGTTGCCATAGAGGCGGTTGATTTCGTTGTCAATCATTTGCGTGCTGACCGGCTGCTTGTCATTAAAGTCGCCCAGATTGTCGACCTCGATGCCGAGCACCACGGCAATGTGTCCGCGTTGAACGATGTTGTAGAGATCAGTAGAAGTCATCGCCAACTCCATGACGTCGGTGTGATGGTTGACGAATGCCGCGATCTCGCGGATCTGTAAGTCGGCCGAGTTTGCGTCATCGGTGACGCCACTGATCGGGCCGCCTGGATGCCCGACTAGTACTGTCTCGCCAAGCAGTCGACTGTTGTGGGCAAGTGCAACCATGACGCGCAAGCCGCCATCTCGGGCGCGCTTGACCCACTCCCACCACATTTTCTGGTGTCTGATGTCATTCCATCTGGGCCAATTGGTGAAATCGGGATAGCCCGTCGCGTTGCCAGGCTGTTGCTGCGCTCCGTCGGTCATCACTTCCATCAACTTCGCGAAACTGTTGCGGAAAACGTCCCCGCACTTTGATTGAAAAGGATCGCCGCTGGTAGGTCCGTCTTGACTGAGGGCTTCAGAAATATCGCCAGCAGGTACATCAAAACGGCAGCCGGTATTTCGTGGCACCTCAATCCCAGGCATGAGTGATGTCGGGCCTGAATCCGGAGCTCCGTGAAACAGTTTGCCCGCGAACGCCAAGTTCGACATGGGATGAGTGTGTAGATCGACCCAGCCTTGCAGCGCCGGCAATGCCACGACCGTGAAACCATTGGTCAGTTTGACCGTCCCACTCTGGCCGGGGATCGGCGGAAACGTTACTGCCATGGCCAGGGGACCAGCCGGATCGTTCGCGCCAATCGAGATCGTGGCTCTGACGCTCGTTGGAGAATCGACCGATACAGCAGAACCTTTCGTCCCATTGCCATACGTCACCGTAGTTTGACCGTTGACGAAATGAGTGTTTTTTCCGGTTAGGACAATAGTGCATTGCTGTCCTTGCTTGCAGCTGTTGGGACTTGCGGAAACCAGTTGGGGCAATAAGGCGGCTTGGGCGCCTGTAGTGACTGTAGTTTGAGCGTGAGCGATCGTCTGCGATGTGGTCCCCGTGGCCGCAGAGTTGGACCCGGAAGAGACGGCCGAGTTTGCAGTAACCGTCGGGGTGGCCAAGAGAGAACCCACAGGCTGAGGCGTAGCTGTCATCTGGCCTGTTGTCTGCGTTCCTACCGAGGGTGCCTGAGTGGTGGAGACATAGGTTGGTGCTGCAGACAGTGTCCCGTCTGGTAGAACGATCGTGAATCCATTGGGGAGACTTGCGACTTCTGCCCCTTGGCCCAGCGGGGTGGTGGCAGTAACGGTATAAGAACCCGATGCCGTTGGATCGATCGTCACGCTGGCGACTGCGCTGGTAGGCGAGGTGACCTGCACCGAATTCACAGTCAGATTGACCGCGAGACTCTGTGTATTTCCACCAGTGTTGCTATTGCCGGATGTCGTTGCACCCTTAAGCTGCGTGATCTGATTCTGTTTTCCGGTTTCAATCGTCTGCGAGTTACTCAGTGTCTGGCCCAACTGATTGCTAGCTAGATTGGAATTGGAGAAGGAGACCGTTGTTTGGCCGCCAATAAAATGTGTCCCCTTTCCGATTAAGGTCACCAAGACAGTCTGCTGCGCTTGAGCAACCGAGGGGCTGATTTGCGCGATCTGCGCCGCTGCGGCATTGGTCAACATCGACGCTTTTGCCGGAGCCATCCTCGTAGCGAAGCCAGGTTGAGACGTTGGTTGGCTAGTCAAACCCGGTGCGCCGCCAGCGTACGGGCTCGCACCAGCGCTGGCGGCGCTTCCTGCCGCCGGACTTCCTGGCGCGCTCGTATTACCACCCGCAACCGGTGCACCGCGAGAGGATGAACTGGCACCAGCACTGGCGGCGCTCCCCGCGGCCGGACTTCCTGCCGCGCTCGTATTGCTACCCGCATCGGGTGCACCGCGACTACCTCCGGCCGCCTCTGCCGCCGCTGCTCCACCCGCGCTCGTTGCCGCACCCGCCGTTCCATCGCCCGCGGCGGAACCTCCATCTCCGCCCGTCTCAAGGGATGCTGCGCCGGCATTGCCGGCCGCGCCTACCTTCGCGTTCGCTGTGTTGGGGCCCATGCGGTTCGCCAGGGTAGTAGGAGAAACATTCGTTTGTCTGGCGATCGCAACGGCATCCTGCGTTTGGGCGCCGCCCTTGGTGAAATGCCATCGGCAAGCGGCAAGTGGGGCAGTAGTACCGTAGGTATGGATGAAGTCCGCGGACAGGGCCTCGGAGGGAGACTGTGCGGAGCCGTCCACTACCGTGGCGCTCGCATCCGCTTCGATGTGGGGGAACATCCACTCGAAAACCGTTTGGCTGATCGGAGTCGGAGTCTGAGCGACTCCGTTCGCTGTAATCTGCCGAGTCGCGGAGATGCCGCCATAGACACTTTGCCTTGCGTTCTTGGTGGAGATGATGAGTCGTCCGTCGGAGGCGCGAATGAAGACCGCGATGCTGGCAGCGCCCTGGGCGCCGGACTGCCATGCGGTGTAGTTGGTCTGTGCGGCTTGCGCTCTCAATAATTGTCCGGCACCGGTATCACTCCAGGTGGCGGGATAGACTTGCATCGCGCCCTGCTGGGTCGGGGCGGCGCCTGTTATTGCCCACGTCTGGACCTCTTGCCGCTGATACGTCTGATCTTGCTCAGTTACTGTGCACTCCACGCTGCCCGACCAAAGGGCCTTGGATTGAGAGAATCCCGGCACGCTCAGCGATGCCGACGCGATCGCGAGAAGGCCGAGTTTGGTGAAACGAAAGTGGTTTCTCATCTTGTGCCTGCCAAAATACTTAGCGCTATCAGGACAGCCAAGAGGCCGGTGTTACGCCCGGCCACCTCAAGCAGGGAGAAGCGGCATAGCAACCCTGGGTACTTACTTCAGCCTGCGTTTGCCATCATCCTCAGCCTCCATCATTGCGGACCCGGTGTGAAAGTAAGATCCCACGAGACAGCCACTACTCCTCCTCCAGTCCAAGCGTGTGCATTATCTGGAGGTCCCACTTTGTCGCTCCAGTTGCCTTTAATGTGTTTTGGATCGGAGGTCTTACCAACCATTCCAGGAAAGTGGGAGATTGGCATGTATCCAGAATAGGGGGTGTTGTACTCAAGGAATTCTCCGTTTCGGCCCGTATCTACGCCGTGAGAGTTTCCGACGGGCGTGCCATAATCCGCTGCAACAGAGTACTCACCCGTTTTGTTGTTAAGTTTGACGTCCAGGGTTACGTCTGAACCTCCCTTCGCGCTCGCATCTATATTCGTCTTAGCGGCCAGAATTCTCGTCAGTGCGCCGCCCTGCAGCAATTGCTGCTGGTAAGCCTTCCTGATGTAGGTGTACTTCGCCTGGCTCTCGGATATTCCAGTGCTATTCCTGATGGTCAGGTTGACATCCATTTCTTCTGTCAAATGGGCATCAAGTTCGAAATTCGTTCCTGCATGTTCGGCGAGATCCCAGTCTCTCTGGGCCTGGAAGGTGATCGTGCCCGACCACCCGCCACACCGGGGATTCGTCGCCACGATCGTGGCGTTAGAAACCTTTCCACCGCTACTCGCGGCCACCTTGTAAGTAGCTTTGCATGGTTTCACAGCGGCCACCCTTGGCGTTATGAAGCGCAGTTTTATTTGCTGGTAGTGTTTCCGCGCCTGGTCGGAGAAGTGATCGGCGCGGTATCCCCCGCAATAAGCTGAATTCACAAGCTTGCCGGGAGAGTTGAGGTCGAGGCTAGCCATCGGTCCCTTGGTGGTGATAGTCAGGCAGGTTGAGTTTCCAACCGTGTTGTTTCTGAGCCAGAGGTCGCTGACTTGGCCAAACTTGATGAGGGTGCTTGCCGGATTCAATTTGAAATCGTTCGCGTCGAGATTTTGGCAGTTGCGATATTTGTGATTGTGGTAGCAGTCCGGCGCCTGAACCAACGGATTCAGGCCGTTCCAGGGCAGCGCGGCTTCATTGGAGCACGCCCCAGCCACCGTCCAGATGAAACATGTGCTCCACTCGAAAAACTTTGCGCCGATCGCCATGCAATCAGTGCCGACTCCGCGATTGATGGGTTTGCCGTCGCCGTAGGGCCCGTCGTAATCGAGGCAGCAAATTTTGTCATTGCCGGGCTGACATGGTGCACGCTTGCGGCACCGCTCCGGAATCAGTTGAAGAATTGGATTATTCGAGAATCGTTGTTGTTGCGCTACATCCCGCACGCATAGCTCATGTGCCTCGTTGTATGCCAGCGTTTGCAAGTGTGCTCGCGCAGCATCGGGGTCCAGGCGGTGTTCGTCCAAAGCTGCCATGTCGGTGCCGCGATTCATACTTGGCGGAAGCTTTTCGATCAGCTTAAAAATCGTTGATTTTGGCTGCTTGCCCGAGTCCACAAAGTCCACCGACGGCAGGACGGCATAAGGAGTCTCATCGCCGACCTGAACAAAAATCTGTAGATTCGACGTGTTGCTGGGCTTAGTGGGAGTATTCACGATCCCCTTCGCACTGATCATGTATCGGCGGTTGCCGAGGCCGAGCCAGTATCCGGCAGCAGGAAACGGCGGCAATCGGAACACATGCTCGCCTTTTACTAGCTTCCCTCCTGTCTGCTCCTCGATTTCTTTCCATTCGGCAGCTGTGAACTGCTGAATGGTCAGGTCGTCCATGATCTGGTCAACCTGGAACATGACCTGCGCGACGAACCCGGTTGCCTGCTCGTACTCCTGGGTGTCCTGGTCCACAAAGCTCGGGATCTTACCCACGGGAGTAGGAGTAGGACGAGCCATAGCTTGTGATTGGGATTGATTGTTGCTCGGTACGGAGCTCGATGTTCGGTCGATGGTCGAAGATGGAGCGGAAGCGCTGTTCGGCTGGCTGTTGCCTAAGGCTGGACCTGTTGGAACTGTGCTGCCGGATGCATTGGAACTCGCGCTCGGTGTCCCTGGGCTTGTTGATTGCGGGGTTGACGGAGGCGGCGTCGCCCCAGTTGGGAACGGCGGACTTACGCTGGAACTCGAATTTGCGGCCGGCAATGGGGAGGCGCCCCCATTCCGGGTGAATTGCCATTGGCAAGTCGCAGTTCCGGTCACTGTAGGAGATTGCATCGGCAGACCGGAAACTGTCACCGTGCCCGAGCCATTTACTGCATTGTCATCGGCTCCAGCTTCGATCGTCGGGAAACGCCACTCATTGGCAGCAGCGATAATGTTTGTTCTGGTTGTGCCCGACTGCTTCACTCCGGTTACTCCGGATGGCGCCAAGACCGGCGAGTGATACCCGTTGATCACAAGCCGTCGGTCGGAGGCGCGCACGAAGATGCTGAGTGGAGCGTTCATTCCTTGCACATTGATTGCCCATTGCGCGGCGGTCATCTGCACGCCTTGTGTGCCTTGCATCTTCTCCTGACCGCTGGC
>Ga0335079_10009317_pt1 | contig 11190 bp, 10 predicted proteins | sample Lox_Sample_33_FD_206719 | JGI IMG/M metagenome (GOLD analysis project Ga0335079, IMG submission 206719) | Soil microbial communities from Loxahatchee National Wildlife Refuge, Florida, United States - Lox_Sample_3.3 | ecosystem: Environmental > Terrestrial > Soil > Wetlands | place: USA... | reverse complement strand
TCGCAAACACAACCAGGGACACAGCAGTGCTGCTCAAGATACTTCTCCGGATTAGGTCACGCCTAGCGCCTTCGACGCGCCTTGTACTCGCATCGGCGCACGCGTTGCAACAACACTCGATGCCGAGCTCGAGCCTGCGTGGTCGTAACGTTGGTGATGCTGGCCTAGACTCTCACGGAACCAGATGCTCCGTCGTGTTGCGTTGTCAACGTTCCACCCAAGCGTGGAGTTCCGTGTCGCTCATTCGCGACCGCCCGGTCGAGAATGACACGGTTGGTCGCGCTGGGGCAGCCCCAACAGTGGGTTTATTGGAAGGTCTGTCGAAACGCCGTCCCACTGTTCGTCGATACATGCACGCGGGTGACCGACCGGCCCGGCAGTTGCCAGAGGAGAGCTCATGATGCGGTACTCGATCGGCAATCGCCACCTAGAGTCGTGACCCGTCGCGTATCGAGCAAGCATCTAACCGGAGCCTCCATATGAGTCCCACCATCACGGCATTCGAGCGGTCGCCCGACCGGGGCAGGGGACTGGCGCGTGATATGCGCGTCCGCTGGGCGCTCGAGGAAGTGGGCCAGCCCTACGAGGTGCGCCTCCTCTCGTTCAAGGCAATGAAGGAACCCGCGCATCTCGCGCTTCATCCATTCGGACAGATTCCGACCTATGAAGAGGGAGATCTCGTGCTGTTTGAATCCGGGGCGATCGTGTTGCATATCGCGGAGCGCCACGAGGGACTGCTGCCCGGCGACGCCAACGCCCGGTCGCGCGCACTCGCATGGATGTTTGCCGCCATCGGCACGGTGGAACCCGCGATTGTTGAGCTCGGGAACGCCAGGCTGCTGGAGCGAGAAGAGTCCTGGTACGAGCAGCGTCTGCCTGTCGTGGAGAAACGCCTTCGAAAGCGACTGAAGGAACTCGCAGATCGCCTGGGCGATGCCGACTGGATCGACGGCGAGTTCAGCGCCGCTGACCTGCTGATGGTGACGGTGCTGCTCAGACTGAGGGCCCCGGGGATGCTGGCCGAATATCCATACCTTTCTGCCTACGTATCCCGCGGCGAAGCCCGGCCCGCTTACCAACGTGCCTTTGCAGCGCAATTGGCGGTTTTCACGGCCGTATCGGGCACCTGATCACCTCCGCTAGTGCGGGCGTGACGCTACGGATGCAAACGGCCGCGCTGCCGGAGTGACGGTCGAGTTGGGTTTATCAACGGCGAGTGGAAATGGACGCGTCAGGCGCGCCCCAGGTACTCCGCCACTGTAATGATTCGCTGCCCGTTCTTGTCCCACAGGATGCACTGCAAGGCGCCGAGCACTTCACGCAGCCTCACGCGGGTGACCCGCGCGAACAAGTGCTCATATTCCTCATGACACGCGACCAGGCGGTAGTTCGGAATGCTTGCCGACAGGTGATGAACGTGATGGTAGCCGATGTTCACGGTGAACCAATTCAACCAGCGCGGCAATACCAGAAAGCTCGTACCTTGGATGGTCCCCGTGTCGGGATCCCAGTGTTCACTGTCGCTGGCGTAGGCATGCGCGAAGTTGTGCTGCACCGTGAATAACACAATGCCAACCCCCCCTGCGATCGATACGCTCAGAAGATAGATAGAGAAAAACACTGCCGCCCCACACGCCCAACACATCAACGCCCAGGTACTCAGCAGTGCGAGGTTGTTCCAGAGCATGTGCCGGTATTCGCGCGGCGACTTCCAATAACGGGACGGATAACTCGCGGCGTGCGTCCGTAACGCTATGTTCGGCTGCGCCAGTTTGCGTTCTACGGTGTGAATCGCCAGGCCGATGCTGCCCTTCAACCAGGTAAAGCGCGGCATGAAAATCAAGTAGATGAACCCTGCGAGCGGAGCTGCCGCAATACTGCACTTGCCCCGATACAAGCACTGCCGGGTGCGGGTCAACGCCGCATATTCATCCACCGAAAGTGTCGTATAGGGCCCGCGATATCTATCCCAGTTGCCGTTATGGGCGTGGTGATAGTTATGGTGCTGTGCCCATACATACTGGGGCATCCCGGACAAGACACCCAGGGAAAACCCAATCGCGGAATTGAGCCAACGGGTGCGAAACAAGCTGCCATGTCCACATTCGTGCATTAGTCCAAACGCACGCACGATAAAAAGAACCATGAGCAGCAATGGGGCGAGGACTAGCGACGAAGATGCGTGAACGCACCGGATAGCAGCCCACCAGAGAAGTGCGAACGGGACCAGGGTCGTCAAGACCTGTGTCAATCCTTTGACGTCATTGGACTTGGCATAGCGAGAGACGAGCGCGCCTCTCTGGTTCTTCAAGCAGTCGTTCGATACCACCCAGACCCCAGGCCCGTCTCGCGTCGTGCTTGTAGGGAAACGACAGGCTCAGCCCTAGCTTGAGATGATGCACGTGCACAGCTCTCAACGCTAGGCGATTCTGTCGACCGTACCGTGAGGCGCCGCCCGAAACCTTACGAAACCCTTACGCAGAGGTCGTTATGGACTGGGTCCACAACAGGCCAATCGCAATTGAGTTTTCGTTCGTGACTGGAACGCTCGGGGTTTTAAGTCGAGCGGGAGTGCGGTAGACGGCGGCGCGCGGCGGTTTTCTGCCGCAGTCATCGGTGTGCGATGTGCCTCGGGGCTCGGGAAAAAGCATCCGCCCACTTGGTTGAGGAGGCAAATTCGGTCAACCAAAACACCGCGAGCTGTCGCACAGCGCGCTATTGATCGCGTGCACCAGCCGCTGACTCTCCCCAGCGGTTAGGCGAGATTTCACGACTTGCGAACATCCCCCTAAGGATCTGCTCGGCGGTCTGTCGCTAACTTTGCTCCCGCGGCCTGAGGACTCTTGAACAAACCATCGGTCCGAAGTCGCAGTGAAGTTACCGAACCCAACACATAGGAGACCGCCATGAACTCGAAAGTTAAGTCCGATAACCGCACCATCCTCGCCCATGTCGCGGCGCTGTGGCTGGCTTGCGGGCTGATTGCCTCCAACGCAGTTGCTAGCGATGCTCGCTCCGAGAGCGTCAAGTTTGCCGATCTGAAGCTCAGCTCACAGGCCGGTGTTGAGACGCTCTATGAGCGTATTCATGCGGCAGCGAAGCGGGTCTGCGAGCAGCCCGCGGGGGAGCTGGGGGCCGTCAGGTCGTGCGTCCGCAAGGCCGAGAGCGAAGCGATTGGAAAGGTGAACCTTCCGTTGCTGACTGCCTTCTACGAAAAGAAGACCGGAAACCAGCCGCCGACGATCATCGCGAGTCGATGACACGGCTTCGGGGTCCGAGCTATGGCCAAGCTCGGACCCCTCTCTTTTCCGCGACGGCCCCTCAGCGGCGGGCGCTGTCATCTTGGAATGGCTTGACCACCAGCAGGATAACCCCGGCCAGGATGACGCCGGCCGCGGCCCACTCCTGAGCCGTGACTGACTCGCCGCCGAACCCGACGCCGAGAAGCAGGGCGATCACCGGGTTCACGAAGCTGTAACTGGCCGCCAGCCCCGCGCTGGTGCGCGCCAACAGCACCATGTAGGCGTTGAACGCGAGCAACGAACCAAAGATCACAAGGTACGCCCAGGCCCATGCCGCCAATGGCTGCGGCGGCCACGCCATGCGCTCCCCGGCAAGGACGGCGCAGAGCAGCGTCAGCAGTCCGCCGCCGAGCATCTGGCTGGCGAACCCCATGGCACCCGGAGCGAGCGGTAAGAGCCGCTGGCTCAGCACGCTGCCGACCGACCAGCATGTGCAAGCAAAGGCGACGGCCGCCAGTCCTGCTGGCGATGCACGAAATCCATGACCTCGCGTCAGCATTGCAACGCCAACGAGCCCCAGACCGATGCCAACCAGCTCAATCCGTTGCGGGAGCACGCGCCAGAAGAGATTCACCACGACGATCAGCAGGGGAATGATCGCGATGAAGACCACGACAAGCCCCGAGTCGACCGTCGTTTCGGCGATAGCCACGCTGCTCATGCCACCGGCGAGCATGAGGCCACCGATTACGAATGCATGGCCCCACTGCCGCCTCGTGGGCCATGGCGTCGCGCGTACCCAGCGCATCCACGCGGCAAGGCCGGCTCCGGCAACGAGGAAGCGCGAGCTCATCTGCAGATAGGGCGGGAAGCTCACCAGTGCGAAACGGATGGCGAGATAAGTCGAGCCCCAGATCAGCCAGGTCGCGGCGAGACATGCCAGCACGAGCGGTGGGATCCTCACTTTCGTCATCATCACTCCACGAGTCTGGACCTGGACTGCTGGTGTCCCGTGCATGAGGACTAGAAGTACCGCAAGCGCGATCGGCCGTGACCACTCTGCCGGCGACCTGCGGTCAGGGCGCCGGTTTAGCGGGTCAGACGCCGGGGTGGTGCTCATGCCGACGTACTCGGCCGCGAATTAAAGCCTTTGCAACTGATCAGGCCTTTTCTTTAAGTGTCTGTTCGAGTGCCTCAAGCAACAGATCCGCGTGTTGCGTCGTGAATGTCAGCGGTGAGCGGATCTTCAGTACGTCCGCATGGCGGCCGGTTGAGCCGACCAGTACGCCGCGGCGGCACATCTCATTGACCACCCGTTTGGCTTCAGCCGAGCCGGCGAGTCCGCTGGCCGGGTTAACGCGCAGCTCTACGCCGACGAACAGTCCCGCGCCACGGACCTCGCCAAGCGCGGGACATCGCCCTGCGAGCGCATTGAGACCGCGCCTGAGATACTCGCCGGTGCGGCGGGCGTTCTCGAGGAGATTCTCGTTCTGGATGACGTGGAGCACCGCCAGCGCGGCCGCGCACGAGACGCTGTTGCCTCCATAGGTATTGAAGTAGTGCCTGCGCTTGGCGAACCGCGCAAAAACCTCCGGCCGCGCAACGACGGCAGCGATGGGGTGTCCGTTACCCATAGGTTTGCCCATCGTGACGAGGTCCGGAACGACGCCATGACGCTGAAAGCCCCACATCGCTTCACCGAGTCGGCCGAAGCCGGGTTGCACCTCGTCGGCGATGAACAGGCCTCCGGCGGCCTGTACGTGTCGCACGGCATCGGCGAGAAACCCCTTGGGATCTGCGAACACGCCATCGCTTGAGAAGATGGTATCGGTGAGGAGTGCGGCGACACGAACGCCATCGCTGCGCATGCGCTCGAGCGCTTCGCGCACGTGCTCGCCAAAGGCAGCGGCGCCGCCCGGCGCCGCTGGCGAAGGCACCGTGTAGACACCAGGTCCGAGTGGGCCGCCGTCCTCGGGCGACATGCCGGAGAGGACGTCGGTCACGCCGTGGTACGAGAAGTCCGTCACGATGAAGCCGATGCCACCGGTCACCGCCTTGCTGACACGCACCGCGAGATCATTGGCTTCGCTGCCCGTGCAGGTGTAGACGACGCTACCGAGCTCGGGAGGCATGGTGGCCAGCAGTTCCTCGGCGAGTTGCAGCGGCAGTTCGGCCAGATATCGGGTATGCGTATTGAGTGTCCGCGCCTGGCGTGTCAGTGCGTCAACGACGTACGGATGGCAATGACCCACCACCGGCACGTTGTTGTAGGCGTCCAGATAGGCGCGGCCCTGCTCGTCGTACATCCACACGTCCTCGGCGCGCACGATTTGCAGCGGCTGCTCGTAAAAGAGCCGGTAGGTGGGGGCAAGCACCCGCGCGCGGCGTGCCAAGATTGCCGCGCGGTCCGGATGCGGTTGATTCATCACAGCCGGGTCTCCTTGAGCACCAATTGCTCGGCGATATGAAGCCGCGCGCGCATGAAGTCCTCATCGAGCGCCTTGAAATGACCGCTGTCCGGGTTGCGCTGCACGTGCCATTCGTGAATGACGAGAGTCATGAGGAGCCGCGCCGCCACCAGAACGCCCAGCATCACCAACTCGGCTTGCAGCAAGGGAACGCAGGCGTGATAAGCGGCGGTGACATCGAAGACCGCCTGGTGCGCCGCCCCTGCATCCGAGCATTCCGGGGGAATGAGTTCGGCGGCACACACCGCGACATCGGCGATCAATGCGGTAAGGGTCATATCGCCGAAGTCGATGACCCCGCTCACCCGTGCCTCATCGCCAGGATCCACCAGGATATTGAGAGGATTAAGGTCGTTGTGCACGATCTGATGACGCAGCCGTGGCAGTTGCGACTCGATGCGTGGCACGAGTCGCTCGAGCAACTCGCGCACCGCCGACTGAAAGGGGAAGCTAGGCAGCTCCTGAAGGAGCGAGCGCATGTGTGCCGTGTGGCGCACATCCCAGGCGATCGTCCGGTTCGCGGCCGGGTGCTCGAAGCCGCGCAGCGCCAGCGCCAGGCGTGCTCCTAGCCGCCCACAGGCGGCGCGCTGGCGCTGAGATCGAGTTGAGGCACCGAGGAGTCGGCCCGGCAAGAACGTGAGTACGCGGGCGGTGCGCGCAGCACCGCGGTCGTCGACGAAGCGGACGTGAGTGCCACCCGTGCGATCGCGCAGTACGCGCGGGCAGGGCAATGCGGGATCCGTGGTCTCGATGTGCAGTAGCGCCGCAGTCTGCAAGTCAGTTTCGTCCGGATTCTCAGCCGGGTTCGCTATCTTCAGTACGTATTCCTTGCCGTCATCCTCGGTCAGCTTGAAGTTCTCGTCACGCTCCCCGGTCAGCCGCGTCGTCCGCACCTCGATGTCGTAGTGCCGGCGCACGAGGACCAAAACGTCCTCGATAGGCACGGGCTGCGCCGGCGCCACCATCGTGGCCAGAAAATCGTCCAGGTGCGCCATGCGCTGCAGGTCTCCGGGCGTCGTCAGGGGAGTGGTTTTAATGGTTCCCGAGTGATTTGTGAATACACCAAGCGGAGGGTCTCGGCCACGAGAGCGGCCGAATCGCCACTATCTATCGGGGCGCCGCCGTGCCATCAGGGCGCGAGGGCAGCACCCTGCGTGATCTGGGGCGGGGAAGCACTAACTCTGCGGCCTTCATTGCTGTGGATGCTCTGCCGCGCACGCCTCCCAATCCTGCGCAATGCAGGCCTGAGCGTCGGTGAGATCGAGCTTGCCGCGGCACACCAGCGTCTGCAGGCGTACCTCCAGTACGTCTTTCGCCTTCGCCCCGTGTTCGCCCTCCCGGGGTTGCAGCATGAGATTGGAGGGCTTTCGCGGGTGACCTCCGAGGGCAAGCGGCACGATGTGATCGAGTTCGTAGTCGCCAATCAGCGCTGCGCTGATCCCTGCTTCCCGCATCAGCTTCTTCTTTACGCCGTTGGTGTAACTCGTGGCGGGGCGTACCGACTTGGTATAACCGGAGATGCAAATCGTCCGGTCGATAGTGTCCTCATCAACGTCGGGATTCAAAGCGATGCAGCCGTGCATCGTCTTGATGCACGGGCCGTCCTTCGGATCTTCAGCGGCGGTGCGCAACAGGGAAGCCGCGGCGGCGGGCGGCACGGCCGCTCCAAGTGCTGGCATGGCGGGCGCGGTTGAACCCGCGGAAGTTGGCCGCAAGTGCTCACAGCCGGCGACCAACAGCATGGCCGCAAGGAGTCCCAATTGCCGCATCCTCCCAGCATGCCACGCGTCCCCCGGGGCTGCCGTGAAGCCCATCCCGCAGGGGCGCAGAGCCCTCCGGTCTCGCGATGACGCACGGGCAGCACCCGGAATGACTTTTCCTGACCTGCCCTTCGATACGCCGTTGTCGTGGGATTGAAACGCAATCCCGCTGGGAACCGCATTCCGTGCCCGATCAAGGGGGCTTTGCCAGAGTCACAGAGAGCGCAACCGCGACCCCAGAACTTCCTTCGAAACCGCGGGTCTGCAATTGGGAAACGAGGCTCGACGATAGCCCTTCCCTAGGAGGACCCGATGATGAATACCATGACGTGCAAGGAACTCGGCGGTCCCTGCAAGCTGTCTCACGACGGAAACTTGGGAAGAGATAGTCAAAAAGATGACCGCGCACGTGATACAGGAGCATCCCGATACCGCGAAGGAGATGGACAAGTTGCACCACGAAGACCCCAATCGTTGGGGCCGGGCAAGTGTAAAGCCTTAGCCCGTTGCAGCGAACTCACGCGACCAAACGCTGCTGACTCTTGCATCCCATCACCGAGTCGTAAGTGCAGCGATCGTCGGCTGGTGCTCGGCGCCGATGGCGAGACAGCTAAGAGCCTCGTCTCAGCGGCCAGACTTCAAGGTGTGCTTGGGCCGGCGCACCGCTCTGACCTTGCCGCTTCGGCCACCGCCGCAGAAGAACTGATCGGCACCGTCGGATTCAAGCCCGGACACGCCCACACCCGCGGGCATCTCCACGGTCTCGAGCACGGCTCCGGTTAGCGGATCGATCCGGCGCAGGTCGCTGGCGTCATTCTCCCAGGTGCCGTGCCAGAGCTCCCCGTCGACCCACGTTACCCCGGTGACGAAACGCTGCGACTCCACGGTGCGCAGGATCGCTCCGGTTTGCGGATCGATCTGGTGGATCTTGCGCTCCCGGTGCTGTCCCACCCAGAGCGTGCCTTCGTGCCACGCGAGCCCGGAGTCATTGCCGCGTCCGGGCGCCGGAATTGTCGCCAGAACCTTGCCGCTGTGGGGGTCGATCTTCTGAATCCGGTCTTCGGCGATCTGATACAGGTATTGACCGTCGAAAGCGGTGCCGGCGTGCGCTGCGAGGTCGATGGTACGCAGTGTCTTGCCGCTCTTTGGATCGATGGCTTGCAGCGAGGCCCCCGCCGCGAACCACACCTGCCGGCCATCATAGGTGACGCCGTGCACGTGGTGGACGCCCGGAAATGGCCCGTATTCACGGATGATCTCGGCGGCTGAGCGTTTCATGCCGCAATCCTAATCGCCGGTAAGCGAAGCCGGGAGTAACAAAGTCGTCGTGATTTCGGGCACGGACGTAGCCAACCAGCGACGTCCCCGTCCCTGACCCAGCGCCCGGACTTTCGATTCCCTGGCGAGTGACCGTAATGCCCGCTGCGCGGTGCGCGGGCTCGTACCGAGCGCCAGTGCCAGTGCAGAGCTCGACCACGACTCTCCGTCGGCAAGCAAGGCGAGCACGGCGGCGTGCTCGTCATCTACCGGTCGCGCAAGTACCACCAGTTCCGTGGCACGGCGCGGCCGCAGCGTAAATCCCTCCTTGGTCGCGACCACCTCGGCCAGTGGCCGAAGCACTGCGCGTAGCCGTCCGACCTCGACCCGCAGCCGCGCGCGGTAGGTTTCGTCGAGACGTTGCGCACGGAAGGCCCGTGTGACGAGGGCGTGTCTCGAGACCGCCCCCGGCCACGCTTCCGCGAGGATGCGCGCGACGCTGAATAATACGGGGCGCCGGGCGAGCCCGATAAGCGTGCCTCGCTCACGAATGCAAAAGCGGCATGCATCCACCACCAGGGCGGCAGAGGAGAGTAACGATTCGACTTCTTCCAGGCGCAGTTCCCGTACTGTGCCGCGCGCAAACAGCCGAGCCGCGGGAATTGTCAGCAGCCGCGCGGTGGCTTCGATCTCTGCATCGAGCGCGGCGATTCCGGCCGGACCTGCGGCGTGAGTCGCGCGCTCAAGTGCTTGGCGGGCGGCAGCCGCCTGGACCCGTCGCAGCGCGATCCCTGCCAGCAGCAGTTCGTGGACCGCCTGCAGCGGGCGCGGCAGGGCACGCGGGTCGAGTTGATCCAGAGATTGCGCAGCTGCACTCAGCCTACCGATCAGCAGCAAGCGCCGGATCTCCAGATAGCGTGCATGGGCCGCATTAATGCGGTCACCGTGCTTTTCGAGTGTCGCACGTGCGCTGGTGAGTAAGCGGACCGACCAATTCAGGTCACGTGACGCGAGCGCGACCTCAGCCTCGGCGACCGTGCAACGGGCGCGCGCCAGCACCTCGCGCGCTCCGTAGGTGCGCGCCGCTCTGCGCAGCAGAGTCCTGGCGAGGACGAAATCCCCGAGCTGGGCCATCGCCGTGCCGCGCAGCGCCAGAGCCGGCGCATCCTCGCGCAGCGCGATCCGTTTCAGCGCGCCCAGGGCATCACCAAGCGCCAGTGCACGCGCGGCGGCATTGATCAGCGAGTCCACGAAAATCCCGTCACACTTGTCACTCCCGCCCTGGGTCCACGCCCGTCTAATCTAACGCCTCTCCAATCACCGCCAGGAGATGAGCGATGCCGACACACCGGACCAGCACCCGTGAAGAGTGGCTCCGCGAGCGCCTCGAGCTTTTGCACGCGGAGAAGGATCTCGTCCGTCGCAGTGATGACTTGGCACAGCGGCGGCAGGGGTTGCCATGGGTCAAGATTGAGAAGGCCTACCAATTCGAGACCGACGAGGGGCGCGCCGCGCTGCCGGATCTGTTTCGGGGCCGTTCCCAGCTGCTCGTCTATCACTTCATGTTTGGTCCCGACTACCGCGCGGGCTGCCCCTCCTGCTCAATGATCGCGGACGGCTTCAACGGCTTTGCCGTGCATCTAGCCAATCACGATGTGATGCTGTGGGCGATTTCGCGGGCACCCCTGGCGAAGCTGCAGGCCTACAAGCGCAGGATGGGATGGACGTTTCCATGGGCGTCATCATTTACGACCGACTTCAATTCCGACTTCAGCGTTTCCTTCACCGAGGATCAGCAGCGTACCGGTACTATCGAGTACAACTACCGACGTGACGGCCACGCGATGGACGCCAAGAGCCCGCCCGAGCCTGTACGACAGTTTGCCACCATGTGCGGAACGGATGCGCCTACCTTCACCCGAGACCGGCCCGGGATGAGTGCGTTCGTGCTGGAGGACGGGACGGTCTACCACACGTACTCGAGCTACGCGCGCGGTCTCGATGGGCTTTGGGGAGCCTATCAATGGCTCGATCGCGCCCCCCTGGGGCGCAACGAAGCCGGCATCTGGTGGCGGCGTCACGACGAGTATTAGGAGCAGCCCGATGTGCCCCGTATGCCTTGCGACCACGGTGTTATCAGTTGCCGGTGCCAGTACCGGCGCCGGGGCACTCGCGCTGACCGCTGCCAGATGGCGTAACGTACAGCGTTGGTGCCGTGATCGGGTGCGAGCCTTGTTTTGAGCAGGCAGTTAGGTGGCGGGGTTCGGTCCTGGCACGTTCGGCAACGCGGCTTGCGCCCTGAGCGTGAGCCCACGGCGTTCGGGCGCCTGGTGCCAAAAGAGGCCGGCTGAGGCGGCCAACTGCTTAGCACTCGCTTGCTGGAGGGGGACTCCGGCGGGCTGCCGGACTCAATAATTATGTCATTGCGCCGCGGCCCGCGGTGGCAACTCCGTATCCGCCGAG
>Ga0335079_10009316_pt1 | contig 11190 bp, 6 predicted proteins | sample Lox_Sample_33_FD_206719 | JGI IMG/M metagenome (GOLD analysis project Ga0335079, IMG submission 206719) | Soil microbial communities from Loxahatchee National Wildlife Refuge, Florida, United States - Lox_Sample_3.3 | ecosystem: Environmental > Terrestrial > Soil > Wetlands | place: USA: Florida... | reverse complement strand
AGCCGGGCGCACTGCGGCAGTCGGCCGGCGGGGTGGTGGGCTCGCTGGTCGGTAACGGCCTCGCGGCGGGGCTGAAGTTCCTGGGCGCGACGCTGCTGCTGATCGCCGCGTGGATGGCCGGCCTGTCGCTCGCCTTTGGCGTTTCCTGGTTCACGGTCATGGACCGCCTCGGCGCGCTCACCTGGGGTGGCATCGCCTGGCTGCGCGCGCGCTTGTCTTCCTCCCGGGACGCGGCCGAGGGACGCGAGCGCCGCCAGGCACGCAAGGAGGCCGTGGAGAGCTCGCAGAAGAAGGCGGCAACGCGGGCGCCGCCGCGCATCGAGCCGCCGATCTCCGTGCCGGAGAAGAGCGCGCGCGTCGAGCGTGAGCGGCAGGTGCCGCTGTTCGAGCCGCCCAAGGCGAACGAGCTGCCGCCGCTGAAGCTGCTGGACGACCCGCCGGCGCGCGAGCCGCTGTACTCGTCCGAGGCGCTGGAGGCGCTCTCGCGCCTAGTGGAGATGAAGCTCAAGGATTTCGCCATAGACGCCGAGGTGGTGGCGGTGCAGCCCGGTCCGGTGGTGACGCGCTTCGAGCTGCGCCCCGCCCCCGGAGTGAAGGCGAGCCAGATCACCGCGCTTGCCAAGGACCTGGCACGCGCGCTCTCGGTGCTCTCGGTGCGCGTGGTGGAGGTGATCCCCGGCAAGAGTGTCATGGGGCTCGAGATCGCCAACGAAAAGCGCGAGGTCGTCACGCTCGGGGAGATCATCCGTTCGAAGGCGTATGACGAGCTGCACTCGCCGCTGGCGCTCGCGCTCGGCAAGGACATCGGCGGCCAGCCGATGGTGGCGGACCTGACGCGCATGCCGCACCTGCTGATCGCCGGCACCACCGGCTCGGGCAAGTCGGTCGGCATCAACGCCATGGTGCTCTCGCTGCTGTACAAGTCGACCGCCGAGCACGTGCGCCTCATCATGATCGACCCGAAGATGCTCGAGTTGTCGGTGTACGAGGGTATCCCGCACCTGCTGGCGCCCGTGGTGACCGACATGAAGCAGGCCGCCAACGCGCTGCGCTGGTGTGTGGCGGAGATGGAGCGGCGCTACCAGCTGATGGCTGCGCTCGGCGTGCGCAACATCACGGGCTTCAACCGTCGCGTCAAAGAGTCGATTGATGCCGGCAAGCCGATCAAGGACCCGGTCATGATGCTGCGGGCCGCGAACGATCCGAGCATCGACCAGCGCCAGATCGAAGACCTGATCCCGCTGCCCTACGTGGTGGTGGTGGTGGATGAGCTCGCCGACCTGATGATGATCGTCGGCAAGAAGGTCGAGGAGCTCATCACGCGCCTGGCGCAGAAGGCGCGCGCCTCGGGCATCCACCTGGTGTTGGCGACCCAGCGACCCTCGGTGGACGTGATCACCGGCCTCATCAAGGCCAACATCCCGTGCCGCATCGCCTTCCAGGTCTCCGCGCGCGTCGACTCGCGCACCATCCTCGACCAGATGGGAGCCGAAACGCTGCTCGGGCATGGCGACATGCTGTACCTGCCGCCCGGGACCTCGCTGCCGACGCGCGTGCACGGCGCGTTCGTTTCCGACCAGGAAGTGCATCGCGTCGTGGAGGCGCTCAAGACCTCCACGCCGCCGAGCTACATCGATGAGGTGCTTTCCGGTCCGAAGACGCCGATCCCGGGACTGGCAGGCGAGGAGGGCGAGGGCAGCGGAGCCGCCGGCGGCGCGGAGAGTGCCGAGCAGGACCCGCTCTACGACGAGGCGGTGCGCATCGTCACCACCGAGCGCAAGCCCTCGATTTCCTACGTGCAGCGCCGCCTCAAGATCGGCTACAACCGCGCGGCGCGGCTGCTGGAGGCGATGGAGATCGCTGGCCTCGTGGGGCCGCTGCAGGCCAACGGTGCGCGCGACGTGCTGGCAGCGGCGCCGCCCGAGGACTGACGGCGCGATGCACCCAGCCACGCCGCTGCGCGCACGCGCGCGCCGCCTGCTCAGTGCCGCATTGCTGCTGTGGGCGCCACTGCTGTGCGCGGCGGCCACGCCGCTCGATGCCTACCTGGACAACCTCAAGACACTGCGCGCCAGCTTCCTGCAGACGCTGGCCGATACGCACGGTCGCGAGATCGATCGCGCCACCGGCACGCTGATCGTGCAGCGCCCGGGCAAGTTCAGCTGGGAGATCCACCCGCAGGCCGCGGCGGGCGGTAACAGCGGTGCCGGCCAGCTGATGGTGTGCGATGGCACCAACCTGTGGTTCTTTGACCGCGACCTGCAGCAGGTGACCGTAAAGCCGGTCGATGCCGCCTTGAGCGCGACGCCGGCAATGCTGCTGTCGGGCGCCACGGACCTGCGCCAGAACTTCACGATCAGCGCCGCCGGTCACCGTGCCGGCCTCGAGTGGGTGCTGGTCGAACCGACCAGCGCCGAGGCCGACTTCCGCCGTGCGCTGTTTGGCTTCGATGGCAGCGAGCTCAAGCGCATGATCGTCGAGGACAAGCTCGGGCAGACGGCGACCATCATGTTCCAGCAAGTGGTGCGCAACGCCCCCGTGGCGCCGGGCGATGTGAGCTTCACGCCGCCGAAGGACGTCGATGTCATCGGCACCCCGCATTCCTAGCGTGCCGCCGGCGCTGCCGTGAGCGCGGGCGACCTGTTCGCGGCGGCGGATCCGCTGCGGCCGCTCGCCGATCGCATGCGGCCGCGCACGCTCGATGAGTTCGTCGGCCAGCAGCATCTGCTCGGGCCGGGCAAACCCCTCACCGCCAGCATCACGGCCGGGCGGCTGCACTCGCTCATCCTGTGGGGGCCGCCGGGCACCGGCAAGACCACGCTGGCGCGGCTGATCGCGCAGGCCTCGAACGCGCAGTTCATCCAGCTCTCGGCGGTCATGGCCGGGGTCAAGGACATCCGCGCGGCGGTGGAGGCGGCGCGCGGCGCGCGCGCCCGCGACGGACGCCCGACGCTGCTGTTCCTGGACGAGGTGCACCGCTTCAACAAGGCTCAGCAGGACACGTTCCTGCCTTACCTGGAGGATGGCACCCTGACTTTCGTCGGGGCGACCACCGAGAACCCTTCGTTCGAGGTGGTGAGCGCGCTGCTGTCGCGGGCTCGCGTGTACGTGCTGCGCTCGCTCACGGTGTCGGATCTGACCGGGCTGCTGCGCCGGGCGCTCAGCGACGGCGAGCGCGGTCTGGGCAGCCTGCAGCTCGAGGTCGAGGATGCGGCGCTCGAGCTGCTCGCACTGGCCGCCGACGGTGATGCGCGCCGCGCACTCAACATGCTCGAGCTCGCCGCCGGCCTGGTCGAGGCGGGACCCGGTGCGCGTCGCCTCACGCTCGCCATTGCGCAGGAGGTCGCTGGCGGGGGCCACCGGCGCTTCGACAAGGGTGGCGAGCAGTTCTACGACCAGATCTCGGCGCTGCACAAGGCGGTGCGCGGCTCTGATCCGGATGGCGCTTTGTACTGGCTGTGCCGCATGCTCGATGGCGGCTGCCACCCGATCTACCTGGCGCGGCGGATCGTGCGCATGGCCTTCGAGGACATCGCGCTGGCCGACCCGCGTGCCTGCAGCCTGACCCTCGAGGCCTGGGAGACCTACGAGCGGCTCGGTACCCCCGAGGGCGAACTGGCGCTGGCCACCGCGGTGGTCTACCTGGCGTGCGCTCCGAAGAGCAACGCGGTGTACGTGGCGATGGGTGAGGCCATGGAGGACGTCGCCAAGTTCGGAACGCTGGAAGTGCCGCTGCAGCTGCGCAACGCGCCCACCCGGCTCATGAAGGAGCTCGGCTACGGACGCAACTACCGCTATGCACACGACGAGCCCGACGCTTTCGCCGCCGGGGAGCGCTATTTGCCGGAGGGCATGCCCGATCGGCGATACTACCGCCCGGTCGCGCGTGGCCTCGAGATCAAGATCGCCGAGGCGCTGGCACGGCTGCGCGCGAAGAACGATTCGAAAGGAGCGTCGTGATCGACCCGAAGCTGTTGCGCGCTGATCCGGAAGCGGTGGCGAGCAATCTGGCGCGCCGCGGCTTTGTGCTCGATGTCGGTGCGCTGCGCCGGCTGGAGGAGCAGCGCAAGCCCCAGGCAGTCGAGGTGGATCGGTTGCGTGCCGAACGCAACGCCAACGCCAAGGCGGTCGGGATGGCCAAGGGCCGGGGCGAGGATGCCGCCGCCCTCATCGTCAGGGGTGAGGCGCTCACCGGGGCCCTGGCCCTAGCGGAAAGCGACCTGGCGGGGGTGCAGCAGGAGCTCGAGCAGTGGCAGCTCGGACTGCCGAACCTGCTCGATGACTCGGTGCCGGATGGCAGCGATGAGAGCGGCAACCGCGAGGTGGCACGCTGGGGGGAGTTGCCGCGCTTTACCTTCCGGGCGCGTGACCACGTCGAAGTGGGCGAGCGTCTCGGTGGGCTCGACTTCGAGGCGGCGGCACGGATTTCCGGGGCGCGCTTCAGCGTGCTGCGCGGCGGGCTGGCACGCGTGCACCGCGCGCTAGCGCAGTACATGCTCGACCTGCACACGCGCGAGCACGGCTACGTCGAGGTGTACGTGCCTTACCTGGTGCAGCGGGCAGCGCTGATCGGCACCGGGCAGCTGCCGAAGTTCGCGCAGGACCTGTTCGCGCTCGCCGGGGAGCAGGACTTCTTTCTCATCCCGACCGCCGAGGTGCCGGTCACCAACCTGGCTCGCGACCAGATCGTTCCGGCCGAGGCACTGCCGCTGAAGTTTGTCGCGCACACGCCGTGCTTCCGTTCGGAAGCGGGGGCGGCCGGCAAAGACACGCGTGGCATGATCCGCAACCACCAGTTCGACAAAGTCGAGCTGGTGCAGCTGGTGCGGCCGGAGGCCTCGGCGGCAGCGCTCGAGGAACTCACCGGACACGCCGAAGCGGTGCTGCGCACACTGCAGATCCCCTATCGCAAGGTGCTGCTGTGCGCGGGCGACACCGGCTTCGCCAGCAGCAAGACCTATGATCTGGAGGCCTGGCTGCCCTCGCAGGAGCGCTATCGCGAGATCTCCTCCTGCAGCAACTTCACCGCCTTCCAGGCGCGGCGCATGCAGGCACGCTGGCGGGCACCGGGGGGCAAGCCCGAGCCGCTGCACACGCTGAACGGCTCCGGGCTGGCAGTCGGGCGCACGCTGGTCGCGCTGCTGGAAAACTTTCAGCAGGAGGACGGCTCGGTCGACATCCCGGGCGTGTTGCAGCCCTATCTGGGAGGCCTGGCCCGGCTGCGTCCGTAGACTATCGATAATCGATAGCCATATACTGCTTTTCACAATGAAACGAACGCCGCGCAAGCTGACTCCGGCGCGCGCACGCGACCCGCTGTTCAACCGCTCGGTCGAGAAGGCACTGGCGATCCTCGCAGCCTTCGGCGGTGAACGGCGCGCGCTCAGCCTCGCGGACCTGGCCGCGGCCGTCGGCATGACCACCAGCTCCGCGCAGCGCTGCGTGCACACGCTGGTGCGGCTTGGCTTCCTGCGCCGTGACCCGGGGGTCAAACGCTGGGTGCTGACACCCCGCTCGCTGGCCTTTGCCCACGCTTACCTGTCCGGTCACGCGCTGCTCGAGCAGGCCACCACGCACCTGATCGATCTGAACCAGGCGTGCGGTGAGTCGGTGAGCATGTCCGAGCCCGAGGACACGGACATGATCTTCATCGCCCGCTTCCATAGCCTGAAGCGCTTTTACATCCATATGCCGGTGGGCCGGCGCCTGCCGATGTACTGCACCGCCTCCGGGCGCGCCTATCTGGCCGCGCTGCCGCCGGCGCAAGCGCAGCGCCTCGTGCGGCGCTCGGAGCTGAAGGCGCTGACTCCCTTCACGCTGACCGATCCGGCGCGCATCCTGCGCCGCATCCAGGAGGCGCGCGAGGCGGGCTACGCCTGGGCAGACCAGGAGTGCTATCGCGGCGACCAGACCATCGGTGCCGCCATCCTCGGTATCGACGGCCAGCCGCTGGCTGCGATCAACATCGCCGCGCCCACCAGCCGCTGGACGCTCGCGGAGATGCGCGACAAGCTCGCGCCGCTGCTGCTGCAGACCGCGCGTGCGGCCTCGCTCGGCCAGTCACTGCTGCGTACCGCATGAACGCGGCCGCGGACACCGCCAGGCCGGAGTTGAGCCGCTCACTGCAGCCGCGGCACATCACCATGATCTCGATCGGCGGCATGATCGGGGCGGGGCTGTTCGTCAGCAGCAGCGCGGCGATCATGGCCACCGGCCCGGCCATCGTCATCAGCTACCTGATCACCGGCGCTCTGGTGCTGCTGGTGATGCGCATGCTGGGCGAGATGGCGATGACACTCCCCAAGGTGCGCTCGTTCACGGAGTTCGCGCGCGCCGGGCTGGGTTCGCGGGGTGGCTTCGTGGCCGGCTGGCTGTACTGGTACTTCTGGATGATCGTGGTGCCGGTGGAGGCGATCGCCGGTGCCAACATCCTGCATGCGTGGCTGCAGCCGCACGAGGTCTCGCCGCTGCTGCTCGGGCTGATCCTCATGGCGGTCATGACCGCGGTCAACCTCATGTCGGCACGCTCCTACGGGGAATTCGAATTCTGGTTCGCGTCCATCAAGGTCGCGGCGATCCTGGTGTTCATCGCGCTTGCCGCCGCCTACGCGTTCGGCCTCAGTTCGCCCGGCGGCAATACCTTCGCGAACCTCACCGACTACGGGGGCTTCGCACCCTACGGGGCGGTGAAGGTACTGTCGGGGGCGGTCACGGTGTACTTCTCCATGACCGGGGCGGAGATTACTACCATCGCCGCGGCCGAGTCCCGCGAGCCCGCGCGGGCCGTGGCACGCCTCGGGACCAATGTGCTGCTGCGGATCCTCACCTTCTATGCCGGCTCGATACTGCTCGCGGTGACCGTCGTCCCCTGGGTGCAGGTGAAGGCCGGGGAATCACCGTTCACGCTGGCGCTGAGCACCATGCACTTCAAGTGGGCCAGCCTCGCGATGAGCATCATCATCCTGACCGCGGTGCTCTCGTGCCTCAACTCGGCTTTTTACGTGTGCTCGCGGGTGCTGTTCGTGCTCGCCGAGCATGGCGATGCACCGCAGTGGCTGGTGCAGCTGAATCCGCGGCGCGTGCCCACGCGCTCGGTGTGGATGGGCAGCCTCGCCGGCGTACTGGGGATACTGGCTGCCACCGCCCACTCCCAGACCGTCTTTGCCTTCCTCGTAAATGCCTCCGGTGCGCTCATGGTGTTCGTCTACATGATGACCGCACTCGCGCACCTGCGTGTGCGGCGCCAGCGCGAGGCAAGCGGCGCTGCCACGCCGCCCCTGACCATGTGGCTGTTCCCCTGGCTCAACTACACGGCGCTCGCCGGCATGGTCGCCGTTCTGGTTGCGATGGCCTTCACGCCCGATATGCGTCCCGACCTGAAGGCGAGCCTGCTGTCGCTCGGCGTGGCGCTGGGCGCGTACGAGATCCTCAGCTCGTGGCGCCGGGCCCGCCGCCTGGCCGGCACCCGTTCCGCGCCAACATGAAGCACCCCAACCCCACAATCTGGCGCGCCGTGCGCGCACTGCGCAGCTGGATCAGCGACGCCTAGGGCTCACGAGGCAGGGCTGGCGGGCGCGTGCCCTCATACGGACGTGCCGCGGACAATACGAGGTTGCGGGGGAGCGAGTGTCATGAGGCGTATAAGCCGGTTGCGTCGGATACAGGTGAGTGGTTCATGGTCCATGGTCGCGGCGGTGCTGCTGCTCGGCGGTAAGCTTGCCGCGGCGCAGGAACAGAGCGCGGCCACGGAGGCTATCGCGGGTCCGCTGCAGGAGGTCACCGTGACCGCCACGCGGCGCGCGGAATCGCTGAGCAAGGTGCCGATCAGCGTGACCGCGCTGACGCAGGAAAACCTGGATTTTCGCGGCGTCAAGGATTTCCAGGAGATTGCCCGCTTCACGCCCGGCGTGAATTTCGACAACTCCGGCACCAATAACATCTCGATCCGCGGCATTTCCGGCACGGGCGGCGCGGGTACGACCGGTATCTACCTCGACGACACGCCGATCCAGATGCGTGCCCTGGCCTTCAATCCCGATGAGGCGTTGCCGAAATCCTTCGACATCGACCGTGTGGAGGTGCTGCGCGGTCCGCAGGGGACCCTGTTCGGCGCCGGCTCCGAGGGCGGCACGGTGCGCTACATCACCACCCAGCCGAGCCTGACCCGCACCTCCATCTACAGCCGCGAGGAGATTGCCGACACCGAAGGTGGCGCACCGAGCTACGAGGCCGGTGCAGCCGTGGGCGGCCCGCTGGTGCCGGGGGTACTCGGGGCGCGCGTGGCGGTGTCCTACCGCCACGACGGCGGTTACATCGATGACATCAATCCGGTCACCGGCCAGACGGTGGAGGACAACGCCAACTCCCGCAACACGCTGCTGCTGCGGCTCGCGGCCTTGTGGGCACCGAACGACAAATGGTCGTTCACGCCGAGCCTGTACTACCAGGATGCCAAGCGCAACGACATCGACAACTATTGGCCGATCTACTCCGACACCTCGAGCGGCAATTTCGTCAATGCCGATCCGACTCAGCGGCGCGTGCCGGACAAGTTCTACCTGGCCGCATTTAAGGTGCAGGGCGATGTCGGCTTCGCGGACTTCATCTCCAACACCTCCTACTTCCATCGCAAGGAGCAGACAGGCTACGAGGGCACGCTCTACAACCTCGGCTACTATCAGACCTTCATGGGCTCGATGACGCTGCTGGACGCGGCCGGCGTGCACCTGCCGGCGGGCGCCCTCGATTACACCTCGCCCTCGAGCGTGGACAACACGCAGCAGAACATCACCCAGGAGTTCCGCCTGCAGTCACATGATCCGGGCGCGAAGCTGCTGTGGACCACGGGGGTGTTCGTCACGGTCAACCGCCAGACCTACCTCGAGCAGATCCACGATCCGATGCTCAACCAGCTGACCCTGGTGCTCACCGGCGCGCCCTACACCGATACGTTCACCGACGATGATGGCAACCCGGTCACCTTCGTGGCGGAATACCCGGATGACTCCTACTTCCTGCGCACACATGCCACCGACAAGCAGTACGCAGCCTTCGGCGAGGTGACCTATAGCTTCACCGACTGGCTCAAGGGAATCGCCGGGATACGCTTCTCGAAGAACGAGTACTCCTTCGACAGCTACACCGGCGGGCCGCAGCTCTTCAGCCAGCCGCGCGTGGGCACGGGCAGCAACTCGGAGAACGCGACCACGCCCCGTATCGGGCTGCAGGCCCAGGTCGATCCCAACAATCTTTTCTACTTCACCTGGGCCAAGGGTTTCCGGCCCGGCGGCGCGAACAACCCGCTGCCGGCGTTTGCTTGCGCGGAGGACTTCGCCAACTTCCACATCACCGAGGCCCCGCCCACCTATGGCTCGGACTCGGTGCAGAGCTTCGAGGTCGGCGCTAAGAACAATTTCGGCGGCCGCGTACGCCTGGCGAGCAGCATCTACTACATCAAGTGGAACAACATCCAGCAGACCGTGATTCCACCGGTCTGCCAGATCTCCTTCATCGCCAACCTGGGCCAGGCCGAGTCCAAGGGCGCTGATATCCAGGCGGAGATTGCGCTTACCGAGCAGTTCGATATCGAGCTGTCGGCCGCGTATACGGACGCACGCTACACACAGGATTCGAAGCTGAATTCGGCCGAGACCACGCCGATCGTCGCCAAGGGCGACGCCATCACCGGACCCTCGAGCGAGACCGGCGGCGGACAGCCGAACGCCCCCTTCACGGCCACCCTGGGGCTGCAGTATCGGTTTACCGCCTTCGCGCATCCCGCCTTCATCCGCGGCGATGCCGAGTACTACGCGCGCGCCAAGTGGACCACCCCGGGGCTGGACGGCACCCCGACCGACCTCGGCGGCACCGCCAACACGCTGCAGTACGATACCGGCAACTTCGTCCTGCCGGGCACGGTGTATACCAGCATGCGCACGGGCATGGAGTTCGGCAGCTGGCAGGTGAGTGCCTTCATCGACAACATCGCCAACCTACACCCGGTGATCGATTACAACAATTCCATTTGCCCGAACGACGTCACCACCACCGCCTGCAACCAGAGCAGCGGCTCGAGGCTGTTGCGCGAGTACACCTGGCGGCCGCGCACCTACGGGCTGACCTTCATACTGAGGAAATAGATGGGCTCGGGAAAGCGCAGCGGCAGCAGGGGCGGCGGCGCGCGCGCGGCGCGTCCGCCGCGAGTCTCGAGCCGCATTCCGCGACGCGACTTTCTCCAGGGAGCGCTGCTGGCCGCGGGCACGACCCTCAGCGGCGCGCTGCTGCGGGCGGTCGCCGGGGAGGGTGGGGAGGCGGCGACTGACGACTATCCTCCGGCACTGCAGGGGATGCGCGGGGCGCACGTGGGGTCTTTCGAGACCGCGCACGCACTGCGCGACGGTAGCGTTACGTCCGAGGTGCCGGTCGCTGAGGAAGCGTACGACCTGGTCGTGGTCGGCGCCGGCATCAGCGGACTGGCGGCCGCGCACTTCTACCGCGCCGCCGCCGCGGGACGCCGGGTCCTGATTCTGGACAACCACGATGACTTCGGCGGCCACGCCAAGCGCAACGAGTTCGTGCTCGGCGGCCGGCTGCAGCTGATCAACGGCGGCACACTGGACATCGACAGCCCGCGGCCCTACAGCGCGGTCGCGAGCGCGCTGCTGCGCGAGCTCGGCATCGACGCCGCGCCCCTCGCGCGACGCATCGAGCAGCGCCACTACTACGCGCAGCATGGTCTGCGCAGCGGCATCTTCTTCGATGCCGAGACCTTCGGCAGCGACAAACTGCTGCCTGGCTGGCGCTCGCTGCCGCTGCACACGCTGCTGCAGACGGCGCCCCTGACAGAGCGTGCGCGCGCGGACCTGGCGCGCCTGGAGGATGATGCGGCCGACTATCTACCTGGGCTGACCGAGGCGCAGAAGAAGGAACGCCTGGCACGCATGAGTTACCTCGAGTTCCTGCGCGATCTGGTCAAGCTCGATCCGCAGGCGCTGCAGGTGTGTCAGCGACTCACGCACGGAGAGTGGGGCGTCGGCATCGATGCCGTCTCCGCACTGGATCTGTGGGGCTACGGCTTCGCCGGCTTCCGCGGCCTGAAGCTCTCGCGCCGGGCCACGCCCTACATGGGCGCCACCGCCGCCGGTTACCTCGAGACTGGTGGCTCCGTGCACTGCCATCTACCGGATGGCA
>Ga0335079_10009314_pt1 | contig 11192 bp, 11 predicted proteins | sample Lox_Sample_33_FD_206719 | JGI IMG/M metagenome (GOLD analysis project Ga0335079, IMG submission 206719) | Soil microbial communities from Loxahatchee National Wildlife Refuge, Florida, United States - Lox_Sample_3.3 | ecosystem: Environmental > Terrestrial > Soil > Wetlands | place: USA... | reverse complement strand
GCAATCGCCCCACCGATCGCGCCGGTGATGTGGTCGTACCCGGGCGCGACGTCGCAGGTCAGCGGCCCGAGCACATAAAAGGGCGCGCCCGCGCATACGCGTTTCTCGAGCTTCACGTTAGCTTCGATCTGATCGAGCGGCACGTGACCGGGACCTTCGATCATCACCTGAACGCCGAGTTTGCGCGCGCGCTCGGTCAACTCGCCCATCACGAGGAGCTCGCCGATCTGCCCGCGATCGGTCGCATCGCCGGTCGCGCCGGGGCGCAGCCCATCGCCCATCGAGATCGTTACGTCATGCGCGCGGCAGATTTCGCATACCTCGTCGAAATGCTCGAAGAGGGGATTTTCGTTGCCGGTGCGCTCGATCCATGCCGCGGTGAGCGCACCGCCGCGCGACACGATGCCCTCGATACGCGGATGATTGCGCAGGCGCTTCACGGTCTCGCGCGTCACGCCGCAATGGAGCGTCATGAAGTCCACGCCCTGCTTGGCTTGGCGCTCGATAACATCGAGGAAGTGCTGGTAGCCGAGCTCCATGATCGAACCTTCGGAGCCGACCTGGTAAATCGGCACCGTGCCGATCATCACCGAGCATCGCGAGACCAGTTCGACGCGAATCTTGTCGAGGTCGGTGCCGGTCGAAAGGTCCATCACCGAATCGGCGCCATAGCGGACCGAGGTGAAAAGCTTTTCGATTTCTTCCTCGAGGAATTGATGGAAGTTCGACGCGCCGATATTGGAATTGACCTTGGTGCGCAGTCCCTTGCCGACGCCGATCGCGCGGAACTCATGATGGATGTTGCGCGGGATGACGATTTCGCCGGTCGAGACGCGCTCGCGGATCAGTTCGGGCGCGAGGCCCTCGTCTTCCGCGACCTCGATCATTTGTTGAGTGATAATGCCCTTTCGGGCCGCCTCTATCTGTGTCATTTGAAATTTCCCTCGACTCCGCTTCGCTCCGCCTCGGGAGCGCCTGCGGCGCGGCGCTGCGCGCCCCCTTCGGGTCTCAGTTTAGGGATCGGTAGCAGTCAGATTATAGCTTAGTTCGTGAGGCTGCCGATGCAAACCGGAATCGAGGCCTCAATCTTCGCCGTAGTCAATCCCGTTCTTTTCACACAATGTTCGAAGCTGCTGGATCATCCGCTCGGCGCGGGCCAGATGCGCGATCGCGATGAAATTCGCCAGCGCCACCATCGCGAGCGCCGCGGTCGCCCAGTACATATGACTTAGAGTGTCGCCGCCGTGGATGACTTGCACGCCTTTCGCATACGCGACGAACAGCATGCCGAGCCCCGCGAGCGTCAGCAGGATAGTGACTCGCGTCATCGATTATTTGCCGCCGGGCAAGCCTTGATGACGATCGATCGCGGGCAGCTCCTCGGGCTCCGGCGCGGGACGCTTTTCGGCCTCCAGCGGTAGCGCGCGCTCGGTATAGCGCTTGAGCTCCGGACGCTTGGGATCATAGACCTCGGCGTCCTGCTGTTTGTACCAATCCTGCATCTCCTGCATGTTGCCGTCGCGGCCCTTCTCCGCGAGCACGGTCGAGCGATGCATCAACTGTTCCTTGTTCTCGACGAAGTCCTTGCGATCGAAGCCCCAGATGCGCGGATGCACGTAAGTATCCATCCGAATGGCGTCGCACGGGCACGCCTCGACGCATAGCCCGCAGTAAATGCATCGCAGGGTGTCGATCTCGTAGCGCACCGGATACTTCTCAACATGCGGATTGGGCGACTCGCCCGCCTCGATGTAGATGCATTGCGCGGGGCAAGCGGTCGCGCAGAGAAAGCATGCGGTGCATCGCACTGAGTTGTCCTCGCGCAGGGTGAGGCGATGGCTGCCGCGAAAATGGTCGGGATAATGTTTGCGCTGCTCGGGATATTGCGTAGTTGCGGAGGCTTGGCGGTTTTTGGCGATCCCGAACAGATGCGCGATGTTGAGCGCGAGATTGCGCATAAAGTGGTAATTGGTGACCGCGAGGCCGCGCAGGATTTCGGGCAGGTAGGCCCGTTCCATCAGGGTCATTTCTTCACGTCGTTTCATTGCGTGACCTTATGCGAGAGCGGCGACTGGATGCTGAAAATTAATGGAGTATCTCACACGACTATAGGGAGGCCATCGAAGGACAGTCAAGGTTGCTCCCGCGATGAGTCGTAACGGTTGAGAAATCGATTCGACCGCGCGATATAGAGAAGAACAGCAATCTCCGGAGGCTAGTCCGATGACAATATCGATCGAATCCCTACTCGCGCGCGAGAGTATCCGCGAAGCGCTCGCCAATTATTCCATGCTGCTCGACGGTGACGGCGCCGGCCGCGACCCGCAACAGTGGGCCAATCGGCTATTCACCGCAGATGCGACCTTCGTGCTGCATCAGCCGGACGGCAAGGAGCAGTATCGGATCGAGGGACGGGAAAAAATCGGCTCGACCTTCGGCCGACCCGCCTCGCCGAAAGTCGCGGTGCGCCATTTCATGGTGAATACGGTCTTCGATGAGGTCACCTCGACCAGCGCGAAGACGCGGACCTCGGCGCTGATCCAGGTATCGAAGCGCGACCAGGGCGGCGAGCGGAAGGAAGGTATCAACGGCGCCGAATCGGTTGCCTCGATGCTCATCGTGTATCACGACACCTGGGTGCTCGAGGGCGGCGAGTGGAAAAAGAAGCTGAGCGTGCTGCGCCGCGACACCTAAGCTACTGCAGCCGGAGGCCGGCGTGGCGCGCGAAGTGGCGGAAGTCGCGGTCGCGCGTGATTAGCGGAACATCGTGATCAAGGCACGATTGCGTGATCAGTACATCTGCGAGGCGCGCTTTGAGGCCGAGCTGTAAAATCCGCGCGCGCAGCTCGCCGGCCCGCCTCCAATAGCCTTTGCGTATTTCGAGCTCTGGAATCCCGATCACCGCATTCAGGGTTTCCCCGCCGATCAAAGGGTCGCTCAGCAGCTCGGTAACTACGACTGGTGGAAGCACTGCGAGTCGCATCCGCAAGGCCTCACGGACCGCAAGTCGGTCGGCACCCTCATCTCCGGCCAAGAACGCGACGAAGGAACTCGTGTCTAATGCGATCATCGGCGGTCTTCGCGCAGCTTGTCCAGATTGATCGAGAGCTTCAGCTTTCCTTCCATCTTCAACAGTTGATCGTAGGCGTCGCGGGCGGCGAGAAGCTCCAGGCCTTTGCGCACCGTATCGCTGACTCCGGCTTTCGAGGCTTTCCGCGCCCGGCGCAGGAGCTCTTTGTTGACATGGACAGTGATCTTTTGCTCGGCGGCCTTCATGCCGGAGAAACTACCCAGATCCCGAACCGTAATCAATTACGGCTTCGATGCTGGCATCGCGCGTGAAAATCAAACGGCGGGAAGAGGCGATGCCTCTTCCCGCCGCGATGCTTCAGACGAGCTACGCCCGTCCTATGTGCGAGGATTGACTACCAGCGGTTGCCGCCGCGTCCGCCGCGGTCGCGATCGCCACCGCCACGAGGTCCGCCTCCTCGAGGGCCACCACCGCCGCCTTCGCGCGGCTTGGCCTCATTCACCTTGATGTTGCGGCCCTTGAACTCGGTGCCGTCCAGCGTCTGAATCGCCGCCGCTGCTTCGCCCGCATCCGCCATTTCGACGAAGCCGAAGCCCTTGGACTGACCGGAGAACTTGTCGGACACAACTGACGCACTCTCGACGGTGCCGGACTGGGAGAAAAGGTCGCGCAAATCCTCGTTAGTAACCGAGTAGGGAAGGTTCCCTACATACAACTTTTTGGGCACTTATGGCCCTCCTTACATTTGTGCTGGGAAGCTCTCGATACAGAAAAGCGGGGAGAAATTCCGGCGCCTACGGTCACGGGATGCGTCCGAGCGGTTTCGCTATCTGATATACGTGGTTTGCACAAATGAGTAAACGGGGGATCGCTCCATCCTGTAAAAACTTATCTTCTAGTTAGATCCCCGCAGCGCGCGCTGAACCTCCGCGACGATTTCAGCACGTGGCCGAGTGGTGTCCACCGCCAGATGTTGCGAGGCGGGAATCTCTGCGAGCGCGACGAATTCATTGAGCTGGCGCAGGTAAACCTCGACGGTCGCATCGGAGGGATTATGCTCCTTGCGCTGGCGCTCGATTAACCGGCGACGGATTTCCCCATCCTCGGCGCAGCATTCGAGGAAGAGAATTGGCGTCTTCATCTGCTCGGCCAACTGACGCGCACGCTCGCGATGCGCGCGGAACTGAAACGTCGCATCGAGGATCACCCCGACTCCTTCGCCCAGCGTATGTTTCGCCTCTTCGAACATCGCGGCGTAGGTCTTGTCGATATGCGGCATCGAGTAAATGCCGGCGCGGTATGCATCGGCCGCGTTTTCGTCGGCGGGGATCGCCTCCAGCTTCTTGCGCATCAGGTCGGAGCTGATGATGGGAAACCCGAGCCGATGATGCAGCGCCTTCGCGACCGTTGACTTGCCGGAGCCGGAGAGCCCGCATACGACGAGGATGGCGGGGGTAGCCGCGGTCGCGTAGCCGGAGGCAAGCTGGAAGCAGGTGCGCGCAAGCTCGCGGGCGCCCGCGCGCTCGCGCTCGCCGACTTCGGCCTCGCGGCTGCGCAAAGTTTCGACCACGCCGCGGATGACCGCCCGATAACACTGGTAAAACGGAATCAGCCGCGCGAGATCGGTGTCGGCGGTCGCCTCTGCGATCACGGCGACCAGTTCATCGCCGAGTTCCGGCGCTCCGAGGCGATCGAGGTCCATCGTCAAAAACCCGATTTCCGACGCGATATCGCAGGTGCGCAGCTTCTCGCTGAATTCGACGCAATCGAAAATCGAGATCTTCGCGCCTTCGATGCAGATGTGCTCGCAACGCAGATCGCCGTGACCTTCGCGCACGAAGCCGTTGTGCGCGCGCGCGTTGAGAAGCTGCCAATGCGAAGTGAGAAAGCCGCGGCAGAATTTGTCGATGACCGCGAGCTGATCGGAGGTAATGGTATCGCCGACCAGTGCTTCCGCGTCCATCAGCTCGCCGATAACCAGGCGCCACAGCGAAGATGCCATCGCGTATTTCGTGGCATGCGCGGAGGAGGCCGTTCGAAAGAATTTCACGATGACGTCGGCGAGAGCATGAATCGTCGCGACATCCACTTCGTGGCGCGCCAGTCGTTTATCGAGGATCGCGTCGGCGGGGAGCCGGCGCATCTTGATGACGTAGTCCGCGGCGTCGTGTGGCTCCTCCGAGAGCTTGCCCAACACGAAATCCTCGCCGCGGCGCACAATCGGAAATCGTCCGAGATAGACATCGGGCGCGAGGCGCCGATTGAGGCGGATTTCTTCATCGCACAGATGGCGCCGGGTCGCGATATCGGTGCAATCGAGAAAGGAAAAGTGCACCGCCTTTTTGAGCTTGTAAACGAAATCGCCGGCGATGAAGACGCACGAGATGTGGGTCTGAATCAGCTCAACCCTGCGCGGCCGTTCCGGATAAAACTCCGGCCGCATCATCGCGGCGACTATCGGCGGCAGCGCGGCCATCGCTTATTTTTCCTGAATCGATTCGATGAAATCCACCAAACCCTTGATCCGATCGCGGACCTGCTCCTCGCTGACGCCCTGGTTATTCTGATCGATGCGGTAGCGCGCGCCCCATCGCGGCATGTCGCCGTGAAAATGGGCTTTGATGCGACTGCGTCCGTCGATCGCGTCCTCAACCTTCTGGCGCGGAAACGTGCCCCCGTTGCGCTTGCTGATCTGGGTTAGATCGATGGAGATGTAGCCGGGCACGGCGCGTTTCGCGGCCTGCGCGCCTCTGCCGTCGGCGCCATGACATTCGGCACAGTCGTGCAGATAGTCCTGGCTTGGCAGCGCCTCGGCCAAGGCAAAGGTCGCGACCAACAGCGCGCCGGCAATGAGAATTGTGCTGATGAGAATTGTCCCGCGCATCGGAACCTCGCTCTTGCGATAGTGTGCGACCTTGCGCGGCGGCAGCCCGCACGCAAGGATAGCGCAGTCTTTCTCAAACGCGGGTGGAAATGAAGCGCAGAAATATTGGCCTAATCGCGATCCTCATGCTGACGCTTACCGTGGCCACTGCCGCGCGCGCGGCGGATAAGAACGATGTGGCAGACGGCGAGAAATATTTCCGCCGCTACTGCGCTTCTTGTCACGGGATGAATGGCGCCGGCGATGGCCCGGTGGCTGCCAGTCTGAGTAAATCGCCCTCGAACCTGCGCCTACTCAGCGACAAGTATGGCTCGCCGCTTCCGGTGGCGAAGCTCGCCGACCTGATCGATGGCCGCGATGCGGTCCGCGCGCACGGCACCGCCGAGATGCCGGTGTGGGGTGAACGCCTCTATGCGCTGGGACAGGGCGACCAAGGCGAAATGGGGATCGGCGAGATCATCGGCAAGATCGTCGCGTACCTGGAGACGATTCAGGATCGCCGGCGCGCGATGCGCTGATTTGGCGCGCACGCGTGCTAGGTTTCTTCCAGGCCGTACTTTTCGATCTTCGCATACAGACGCTTGCGCGAGATCTTCAGTGTGCGCGCCGCGTGGACCTTGTTCCCACCTGCCATCTCAAGGGCCCGCGCGATGATGTCGCGCTCGGCTTCCGCAAACGTTCCCACCGCAACTGACACAGTCACGGCGCCGGGCGGGCGCTTGCCGCCAACCTGCGGAGGCAGATTGGCGAGCTCGATCATCGGGGTACGCCCGAAGATGAAAGCCCCCTCGATCGCGTTGGACAGCTCGCGGACGTTGCCGGGCCAGGAATAACTGCGCATCGCTTCGAGCGCGCTATCTTCGATCCCGGTGACCGGCGTGGGGCGCAACAGTTTCTGGTTGAACAGATCGATGAAATGCTGCACCAGCAGCGGGATGTCATCGAGCCGGTCGCGCAGCGGCGGCACCCGCAGGATGCTGGCCTGCAAGCGATAGTACAGATCCTGGCGGAACTGCCGTTCCGCGATCGCCTGCTCGGGATCGCGATTGGTCGAAGCGATCACGCGCACATCAACCTGAACCTCGGCGCTGGAGCCCACCGGGCGCACCCGCCGCTCCTGGATTGCGCGCAACAGTTTGCTCTGCGTGTCGGGATTCATCTCGGTGATTTCATCGAGGAACAGCGTGCCGCCGTCGGCAGCGCGAAACAGTCCGAGGTATTCGGCGGTGGCGCCGCTGAATGCGCCCCGTTTGTACCCGAACAGTTCGCTCTCGATAAGTTCCTTGGGCAGCGCCGCGCAGTTGAGCGGCACGAATGGCGAGCTGGGGTTGGGACCGCATTCGTGAATCGCGCGCGCGACCAGTTCCTTGCCGGTGCCGCTTTCGCCGATCACCAGCGCGATGGCGCGCGCACGTCCTACCGCCTCGACCCGGCGATACAACTCGCGCATCGCGGGACTCTTGCCGACCAGACCGTGAAATCGCGTGCGCTCCTCGGCCGGAAGATACTTCGCCTCGAGCTCGAGCGCGTGAATGCGCGTGGTGGCCGACGCCCATTGCGACCGCGCATACGAATCAACCAGCAGGATGATGCGGATGTGACTGAGCTTGTCGAATTTGTTGTAAACGTCGGTGGTCGCATCCTTTGGAAACACCGACTGCGCGGCTTCTTCGAACAGATGCAGCGATGCGATGATCTCTTGTAGCGGCACGTGATGGTCCGCCAGCTCCTCGCCGAGCTTCAGGATTGCGCGCGCGTAGGCGTCCATATCGTGCTTGAGCAAAGCTTCCTGATTACGCAGCAGCGCGGGCTCAAAGATATTGCGGAATTCGACTTCGGAAAGCGCGCGGCGGTCGCCGAAGTGGAGTTGATAAAGCTCGTACCACACCGATACGACCTCGGCGCGGCGATCGCGCACGATAGTCAACACTTCGCGCAAATCGTCGAGATCCTCGTCCCACAAGAGGTGGAAATAACGAGGCGGATCGCCTCGGGTCAGACCCTTAACCGGCTCGTTCATGGAGCAGACCGCCTTTTTTCAACCTAGATAGGCAGCGCGCTACGTCACTTTTAGATATCCTAAGATGACAGAAGCCTCCCTTTGTGCCACACCCATTACCATTCTATCTCACTCGGCGCACACCTTTCCAGTGCGTTCGGGGGCTCCAGACAGTGTATCGAAAGTGTCCATTTGATTGTTTTTGCCTGAAGGCGCTCTTTGCGCTATGAAGAGTTGGCTGACTTCTTCCTGATTCAAACATATCTAGGATGGGTGGGTAGCTGCGGCGACCGACATTAAAGTGCGCGAACTAACCATTCTAGGCGGGGGGCCTGCCGGTCTTGCCGTCGCTTTCTATGCTCATCGGGAGGGACGCGCTTTCCACCTTTATGAGAAATCGGCGCGTCTGGGCGGATTATGCCGCACCCTGAGTCATGGCGAACATCTCTATGACTGTGGCGCGCACCGCTTCCATGATCGCGACGCCGACATCACGCGCGACATTCGCGCGTTGCTGGCCGATGAGTTGGTCACCGTCGATGCGCCGAGCAAAATCTACGATCGCGGCCGCTTTCTCGATTTTCCGCCGACGCCGCTCAACGTCATCTTCTCCGGCTTCAACCTGTGGGAGACCAGCCGTATCGGTCTCGAGCTGATACGGTCGCGACGCAATGGCAAAACTCCGGTCTCGTTCGCCGATTTTGCGGTAAGCCAGTTCGGCGAAACCCTCGCCCGCCGGTTGCTCCTGAACTATTCCGAAAAGCTCTGGGGCCTGCCTGGTGACCAGCTCTCGCCCGATGTCGCCACGCGGCGCCTGTCCGGCATGACGCTGACCTCGCTGTTCCTCGAGGTGCTGTTTCCGCGCAAGAAAACCACTCACATCGATGGCAGCTTCCTCTACCCGCGCAGCGGCTATGGCCGTATCGTAGCGGCGCTCGAAGCTACGCTGCCGCGCGATAGCATCCGCACTGGCCACGACGTCGTGGGTCTCGAATGCGATCGCGGCCGCATCCGCCGCCTCCACTTCGCCGAGCAGCATCATGTTGATGTGGACGCGCGCGTGATTTCGACCCTTCCCTTGACCTTGACGATAAAAGCATTGGGCGATCAGGTCAGCTCGGAGACGCGCGCGTGCGCCGCAAGCCTGCGTTTCCGCCACATCCGGCTGTTCTTCCTGCGCCTGATCCAGCCGCGCGTGTCCGCCAACGCATCGATCTACATTCCCGATCCAAAGTTGTGCGTAACGCGGATGTATGAGCCAAAGAATCGCTCGCCCCAGATGGCTCCCGCCAATGAAACGTCGCTGGTGGTCGAAGTGCCATGCTTCACCGACGATCCCATCTACGCGACTGCAACCGACGATCTCGCGGCACGCGTGATAGCTGAGCTCGACGGCATTGGGATCATCAAATCGTCGCGGGTGGTCGAGTGGCGGCATCATTTTCTGCCCAATGCGTATCCGGTCTATTCGCTGAACTATGCGGACCAGGTGGCAACCATTCTCGCGGAGCTTGGCGCGATTGCGAACCTCGACCCGATCGGGCGCGGTGGGCAGTTCTTCTATAGCCATCTGCACGACCAGCTTCGATTCGGCAAGGACTATGTCGCGAAGCTGCCCGCGCCTTCCGAAGAGATCCCCGAAGCGCTGATGGCGGCGGTGCCTAGCTAGCGGCGCGCTCAGTCAAAAGAAGTCTTCTTTACCATCCGGCTTCAGTCCGCAAGGACCGGCGGCGGGGATAGCGTTTCCGCGATTGCCGCCATCCGGCGTTGCGCAGGAGTCAAGCGGCGCGGCGGTCCGCGATCATCCGCAAGCTTTGGCGATGCCCAGCGAGCATGAAACAATCGAGGAACTGCAGAAACTGCTGCGTGCTGCCGGTGATTCTCAGCAGTCGGCGGGCGAGAGCATCTTCCGCAGTGATGTCTCCGGCGCCCAATGAATGCCAACTGTCGTTGGCGCAATAAACCGTCAGGCTCGGCTCCTTAATGTTGCCTTGTCCGGCGACACATCGGCCCACATCGATCTCGACGTAATAACTGCCCGGCTCCGGGCCCGATACGACGAACTGCACCGACAATTTCAGCGCGGGATACAGTTTACTTCGGAACATCAGCGGCAACCCGAGAATGAAAAATTCAGCCGACGCGCGTCGCAGCCCGGCGCGATGAATCAGCCGTCTTGGATAGGTGGCGCTGAGCGCACCTACCATCGCCGCGAGCAATGCAATAGACGCGGGAGAGACCGCGACCGCGGCCGACCATCGATACAAGAGGGCTGCCAACGCGCCGAAGATGATTCCCGACGAGGTCGCGATATAGCGCGATGCTCGTCCGAAACTCGCGCTGCGCTGCAACCAATTCGGATAGGCACGGCGCATCCAGTATGCGGTGAACGGCTCGGCACCGAACATCTGCGGAAGTATCGCGACAATCGCGAACGCCAGGCACAGGAAACTCGCCGAGCGATCGAGGAATCGCTCGGACGCCCCGGCCAGTAGCGCAAACTCTGCGGCAAGAAAGAACGCCACCGGCGCGATATCGAAAGTCTTGACCTCGTCCATCGCGCCCGCGACCAGCAGGTAGCTCAATTCGATCGCCTCGCCCAGAAGCAACCCAGCCGCCGCGCTTGTCTTGAATCCCTCGATCGCGACCGCGAAGGCGATTACCGAGGCGATGCTGGCGGCGGACGAGGACACGGTGTGCCAGACGATCTTGTGCTGCGGCCGTTCCATCTCCGGGCGGAGCGCGCGCGGCAGCGAGACTTCCGCCACCGTGCCGCCGCTATCGCCGCTGCTGTGAATTTGAAACGCAGCCGCATCGCCATAAAATGCGCGCAGCCGGTCGCGCAAGTTCGTCAATCCCACTCCCGCGCTTTGCGTCTGCGAGGCGCGACCGACCTCGAACCCTACCCCGTCATCGCTAACCCGGATGCATAGCGTGTCGCCGTTCAGCCATGCGGCGATGGTGATCTTGCCGGCGCAGGTTCCATTCATCAGGCCATGTCCCACCGCATTTTCGACCAGTGGCTGAATGAGCAGCGGCGGCACCGTGATGCTGCCGACATCGGGCGCGATGTCTCTTTCGATGCTGATGCGATTGCCGGAGCGCGCGCGCTCCAACTCGAGATACGATGCGACCGCGGCGAGCTCCTCGCTGAGCGGCGCCATCCTGACGCGACTCGCGCCAAGTGAATATCGGAGCACCCCCGCGAGTTGCAGGATCAACTTTTCCGCGCGCTCGGGCTGCACCGCCGCGGCCTCCGCAATCACATTGAGCGAATT
>Ga0335079_10009313_pt1 | contig 11193 bp, 6 predicted proteins | sample Lox_Sample_33_FD_206719 | JGI IMG/M metagenome (GOLD analysis project Ga0335079, IMG submission 206719) | Soil microbial communities from Loxahatchee National Wildlife Refuge, Florida, United States - Lox_Sample_3.3 | ecosystem: Environmental > Terrestrial > Soil > Wetlands | place: USA: Florida... | reverse complement strand
CCAGCGCCGCATTGATGCGCGCCGCCCACTGCATCTCGCGCCGGCGCCGCATCAGCTCGATGTCGTTCTCGGCGAAGCTGTGGACGCGGTTGCGACCGCCCTCCTTGGCCGCGGTGCAGGCGCTGTTGGCGGCCGACAGGACCGAGGCGACGTCCTCGTTCTCGGCGGTGATCGGCACGACGCCGATCGAGGCGCCGAGGCGGAACACGCGATCCTCCCAGGTGAAGCGGAAGTTGCGCACCGCCTCGCGCAGCGTCTCCGCGGTGCGCATCGCCTCATCGAGCGAGCAGCTCTCGAGAAGAATGCCGAACTCGTCGCCGCCGAGACGCGAGAGCGTATCGCGCCAGCGCACCTTGGACTTGAGCAGCGCCCCCACCTGGCCGAGGAGCGCGTCTCCCGCCGAGTGGCCGCAGGTGTCGTTGACGATCTTGAACTGGTCGATGTCGAGGTGGCAGAGCGCGTAGGAGGCCTCGCGCGCCTTGGCGCTCTTCAGCGCCCGCTCCAGCCGGCTCTCGAACTCGCGCCGGTTGACGAGCCCGGTGAGCAGGTCGTGGCTCGCGTGATAGGAGAGGCGCCGGTTGAGCTCGCGCGACTCGCTGACGTCGTGGAACACGAGCACGCCGCCGGCCACATGGCCGGCGCCGTCGCGGATCGGCGCCGCGGTCGACTCGACGTACAGCTCGTTGCCGTCGCGGCGGATGAGCAGCATCGGCCGCACCGACTTGATCGGGCGGATGCGGCGGATGGAGACGGTGAGCGGATTCTCCAGCGGCTCGCAGGTCTCCTCGTGGAAGGCGCGGAAAATCTCCTCCACCGGGCGCCCCATGGCGTCCTCGAGCCGCCAGCCGGTGAGCTCCTCGGCCACCGGGTTGATGTAGTCGATGGTCGAATTGGCATCGGTGGTGATGACGCCGTCGCCGATCGACTGCAGGGTGATCTGCGCGCTCTCCTTCTCGCGGAACAGCGCCTCCTCGTAGAGCTTCCTCTCGGTGATGTCGAGCTCGACACCCACCAGGCGCAGCAGCCGCCCGTGCTTGTCGACGCGTGCGGTCGCACGGCTGATCACCCAGCGCCACTCGCCGTTGCGGTGGCGCATGCGGTGCGTGCTCTCGAAGATCGGGGTCTTGCCGGCGACGTGATCGCGGATCGCGGTCTGCACGCGCGCCAGGTCATCGGGGTGCACCAGGCTGCGCCAGTCGGGCGAGCCGCGCATGTCCTCGTCCGCGTAGCCGAGCATCGCCTTCCAGCGCGGCGAGAAATACACCTCGTTGTTCTCGACGTCGAAGTCCCACAGGCCGTCGTTGGCGGCGGCCTGGAAGAGATTGGTGCGCTCCTCGAGCTTCGCGAGCCGCGCCTCGGTACGGATGCGCTCGAGGCCGGTGGCGAGGCTGGTGCCGATGAGCTTCATCAGCAGCTGCAGGTTCACGTCCCAGGCGCCGCGCGGCAGGCTCTGCGCGAGGGCGAGGATCGCCGCGGGTTTCCCCTGCACGTGCAGCGCCACCAGGAGCGCGGAGCCGATCTGCAGGTCCGCGAGCCTGGCCGCCTCGGCCGCCTGCTCGCGGCGCGGTGAGCTCGTGTCGCGCAGCTCCGAGAGGCGCAGGTGATCGAGCCGGCCCTTCAGCCACGGCAGCTCGGCGAGGGCGACGCCCGCGAGCCCCTCGGGGCGGCACTGGGCGAGGCCGCCGCGCGCGAGCTGCACGTCCTGGATGACCGGCTCTTCGGGATTGAGGGCTGCGAGGAATGCGCAGTCGCAGCTGGTCGCGGAGCGCAGCAGCTCGAGATTGCGCCGCACGCACTCATCGACCGAGTCGCGGTTCATGTTCTGGAAGTCGACCGCGATCTTGGTGCAGGCAACGTCCAGACCGAGAACGGGCTTCGGCAAGCGGCCGGGCCAGGCGTCAGTCGAAAGGATATCGGACGCGGTGAAGTCCGCTGGCTTATCCGGCGGGGGCGGAATCGCCATTTATCCGTGACCTCCCATGTGGGAATCCAGGCAGGCTAATCCAGCTCTCACGCAATCCGCGCGATACCCCGTCACGGATGGACGTGATTCGCTGCCCGTTTCCAACTGCTTACGTAAGATTCTCGCACACTGAGGCAGGATTACAAGCTAAGACCCTGTTGAAAAAGGCTTTGTGAGTTAACTTAAGCCCTCTCATGCGCCGCGTGGTGAGTCCCGCGTGAGCGCGATCCAGGCCTCGATCACGCGCTGCGGTGTGATGCCGAGAATATTGGCCTGGCCGTCGAGCGTACCCGTGAGCGTCGCCGCGGGTGTGGTCGCGCCCCCCGGGCGATAGAGCCAGGGATCGATGTGACCGAAGAGCGCGACGGTGGGGCAACCGAGGGCTGCGGCCGCGTGTGCCGGCCCCGTGTCGACCGCGATCAGGCTCGTTGCGCGCTCGAAGAGCGCCAGTAATCTCGCTACTGGCAGGTCGTTGGTGGCGTTCACGGCATCGGAGACGCCCGCGAGCCTCAACACCTCATCGACGAGCGAGCTCTCGGCGCGCGTTCCCGAGAAGATGATTGTCTCGCCGGGTCGGTGGGCGCGCACCGCGCGCACTACCTGCGCCCAGCGCTCCTCGGGCCAGTACTTGGCGGCTCCCGAGCGCGACCGCAGCCGCCGCCGCGCCACGTGGCGGCTGCCGGGATGGAACACCATGAAGGGCCGTCCCTGGATGCCGCGCCGCTTCAGCCAGGCATCGAGGTCGAGCCGCGCCTCGGGATCGACCGTGAGGTGCGCGGCGCGCGCCACGCCCGCAGCGGCCGGCGGCAGGAGTCCCGTGAACGCCACCGGCGTCACGGCGCCCAGACGCAGGTAGCGGTCGGCGAAGTTCTCGCCGGCCACGAACGGATAAGCGGTCGAGTCACAGATGTAGTCATCCGGGACGCCGCCGCGCGCGAGGAGCTCGCGCCCCTCGCCCCGATCGCAGAACCAGGTGGGGCCCGCGCCCCGCTCTGTGAGCCAGCGCACCAGCTGCCGCTGGCTGCGGCTCAGCCAATACGGCGTGCGGCGGCTGCGCAGCACGAACATCCGCCCGACGGCGGGGTGCCGGGCGAGGAGTGGCTCGGACCAGGGGCCGGAGGCGATGAGGTCCGCCGCTCGCCCGAAGCGCGCGTGCAGCTGCTCGAGGAGTACGGTGAGCAGCACCATGTCGCCGAAGGCGCCGCATCGCATGACGAGCGGCGGCAGCTCCGCGGCCCGCGCGGTGCGCGGCGCCGGCGGTGGTGACGGAAACGGCGTAGCCGTGAGCCAGGTCATCCGCGACCCGTGAGGGCCCCGCGGGCGATGCCGTAGAGGCGCTGCAACTCCACCTCCATCTCGCGCTCGAGCACCTCAATACCCGCAGCCCCCGTGACCCGCGGCACGTAACGCGGCGGACCGATCGCGATCGCGACGCGGGCGATGAACGGCACGGGGATGACGAACTTGTCCCACTTGACGAGCCAGGCGCGCGAGGCCGCGTACGCCATCGGCAGGATCGGCCGCTGCGACATCTGCGCGAGCAGGATCGCCCCGGGTTTGAACCTGAAGCGCGGGCCGCGCGGGCCGTCGGGGGTGATCACGGGCGAGACGGCATCCCGGGTGAGCGCCTGGTAGTAATCGCGCAGCGCCCGTGCACCGGTGTGGGTGGAGGAGCCGCGGATTACCGCGCCGCCGAAGCGCCGCACCAGCATGGCGCCGAGCTCGCCGTCCACCGAGGGGCTGATGAGCCAGCCGGGCTTGAGGCCCCGCGCACGCTGCTCGAGCAGGAACTTGCTGCAGTAGAGCTGATGCTGGTGCCAGTAGCAGGGAATGAGCGAGGGGGCGCGGCCGAGCGCCGCCTCGAGATGCTCCGTGCCGAGGACGCTCACCACGCGACAGGTGCGCCAGAAGAGCCGCAGCAATCCCGCGCCGAGGGGAGCTGCGAGCGCGTACAGCGCGCGGCGCGCGCGGGTCATCCGCCGCCCGGAGCGCGTTGCCGTTCGATACAGCGTGTTGCGCAACGTGCCGTCGTCGTCTGCGCTCATGAAGTGAACAACTCCTCGAGCGTGAGCGAGCGCGTCTCGAGGCGCGCCACCGGGAGGCTCGTCATGAGGCAGGCCACCGCTCCGGGAAACAGGCCGAGCGGCATCGCTCGCAGCCGCACGCCGCGGCAGGCGGCAGCGCCGGCGGCGAGCTCGACCTCGCGCGATGCGGTGATGCCGAGCCCGCAGGCCTTGAGGGCCGCCTCGCGTGCCGCCCATTCGGCGAGGCGCTCCCCGCTACCGAGCTCGACGTCGAAGCCGACGAGCCCGTTCGCCACCGCAGCGCACCCCACCCAGTGACCCGAGTGCGAGATGCTGAAGTCAGGGAGCGCCTCCGGCGTCTTGGGAAGCGCCAGCCGCGGCTTGCCGCCGTCGGGAAAAGCGAGCTCGGAGGCCGCGATCTCCCGGCCGCCGAGCGCCTGCAGCGCGCGCAGCGCGAGCGCGATCCCGGCGAGCGTCGCGGCGGCGCGCCTCGCGTGGGCGGCCACCTCGAGTCGCTTTGCATAGGGGAGTGAGCGGGCGAGCGCGCTGGCGGCCTCTTGCGGCCACTGACCGCGCAGGTCCGAGTGATATAAGATTAATTTTTGGCTTTCAACAGCTTGCATGACCGCCGCCGCACCCGCTACACCTGCGCCCCCCGAGGCTGAGCCGCAGTTCGACGTCGGCTCCACCGACGACTCGCTGGAGCGGATGATCGAGCTGTTTGCCCGGCACGGGGACACTTATCGCGTGTTCGTTCCCGCACGCCGATCTTATACCTATGTCATCCATCACCCGGACGACGTGAAGCGGGTGCTGGTCTCGAACCACCGTAACTACACCAAGGGACTCGGACTCGACCGAGTGAAGATCCTGCTCGGCAAGGGCATCATGACGAGCGAGGGCGAGCTGTGGAAGCGCCAGCGTTACATGATGCAGCCGCTGTTCCACCGCCGCGTCATCACCGAATTCGCGAAAGTCATCAGCGCGGCCAACGAGCGCCACATCGCCCGCTGGGAGCAGCTCGCCGCGCACGGCGAGCCCGTCAACCTCACCGACGAGATGAGCGAGCTCACGCTCGAGATCGTGCTGCGCTCGATCTTCGGCGAGGACCTCGACCGCCTCACCACACAGCTCGGCGGCAATCCCTTCGAGGTGGTCACGAAGGAGCAGAGCCGCGATCTGCAGTTCGCCTACAAATTCCGCTCGCTCACCAAGCTCGTGGCGCAGCTCATCGCGCAGCGGCGCACCGCACCCGAGGAGCACTTCGACTACCTGGCGATGCTGATGGCGGCGCGCGACAAGGAGACGGGCGAGCCGATGGGCGAGCGTGAGCTGATCGACGAGGTCATGACGCTCATCGTCGCGGGGCATGAGACCACGGCGAGCGGCCTCAACTGGACCTGGTACCTCCTGTCGCAGCACCCGGACTGCGAGGCGCGGCTGCACGCCGAGCTCGATGCAGCCCCGGAGTTGCCCGCGCCGGGCCTGGCGCAGATGGAGGCACTCGGCTTCACCTCGCAGGTGGTGAACGAGGCGCTGCGGCTCTATCCGCCCGGGTGGCTGCTGTCGCGCCGCTCGGTGGCGGCGGATGTGCTCGGCGGCTTTGCCGTACCGCCCAACACCAACGTGCTGCTGCCGCTCTATCTGCTGCACCGGCATCCGCGCTTTTGGCAGGATCCGGAGCGCTTCCGGCCGGAGCGCTTCGCACCCGAGCACGAGGCGCAGCGGCCGCGCTTCGCCTACATGCCGTTCGCCGCGGGCCCGCGGCATTGCATCGGGGAAAGCTTCGCGCTCTACGAGATGCTCATGCATCTCTACAAGGTGGCGCGCCGTTACCGCCTGGTGTACGTGCCCGACAAGCCGCTCGAGCTCGAGGCGCAGATCAACCTGCGCACCCGTCATCCGCTGCGCATGAGGCTGGAACGCCGCACATGATCGACGCCACCACCCTGACCGAAGTGCTCGAGGCCAACCGCGCCTTCCCGCGCAGCATCACCTACCTCGAGGGCGAGAGCGAGTCGCGCAGCGTCTCGAGCGCCGAGCTCTACGAGCGGGCACTCGGCATCCTCTACCACCTGCAGCGCCTCGGCGCGCGCCGCGGCGACAAGCTGATCCTGTTTCTCGGCAACAACGAGCAGTTCATCGACGTGTTCTGGGCGGCGATCCTCGGCGGCATCGTGCCGGTACCAGTGGCGCTCGGCATCAGCGACGAGCACCGGCACAAGCTGCTGCGCATCGCGCGCCGGCTCGGCGCGCCGTTCCTGTACACCGAGCGGCGCTCGCTCGAGCGCATCGGCGCATTCGCCGCGAGCAGCGGCGAGACGCAGCTGTTCGAGACCCTGCGCGCGCGCACCTTTCTGGTCGATGACCTCGACGACATCTCGCGCGCCGGCACCATCCAGCGCGTCAAGCCCGATGACGTGGCCTTCATCCAGTTCTCCTCGGGCTCGACCAGCGACCCCAAGGGAGTCGTGCTCACGCACGGCAACATCATCGCCAACTGGCGCGGCTCGACCGAGGTGGGCGGGTTCAACGAGCACGACGTGAGCCTGTCGTGGATGCCGCTCACCCACGACATGGGCCTGATCGGCTTTCACCTCGTCATGTTCGCGAACCGGGTGCACTCGCATTTGATGCCGACCGAGCTCTTCGTCCGCCGGCCGCTGCTGTGGCTGACGCTCGCCTCGCAGATCCGCGCCACGATCCTGTGTTCGCCGAACTTCGGTTACAAGCACTACCTCAAGGTGCTGGGCGAGCGGGCGGTCGAGGGCCTCGACCTGAGCGCCGTGCGACTCATCTTCAATGGCGCCGAGCCGATCTCGGTCGAGCTGTGCGACGAGTTCCTCACGCGCCTCGCGCCCGCGCGGCTCAACCGCAACTCCATGTACCCGGTGTACGGGCTCGCCGAAGCCTCGCTCGCGGTGAGCTTCCCGCCGGTCGGCGCGCCGCTGAAGACCATCACCCTCAACCGCCACCGCATGAACCCGGGCGACCCCGTGGAGCAGGTCGCGCCGGACGGCCCGCACGCACTCAGGCTCGTGAGCGAAGGCAAGGCGATCCCCTACACACGCGTGCGCATCGCGGGCGATGACGATCGCGAGCTCCCCGAAGATCGCATCGGCCACGTGCATATGACGGGCGAGAACGTGACGCACGGCTACTACGAGGACCCGGCGGCGAATGCCGCCGCATTCACCGCCGATGGCTGGCTGCGCACCGGCGACCTGGGGCTCATGCACGCGGGCGAGCTGTACATCTCCGGGCGCGCCAAGGAGATCATCTTCGTCAACGGCCAGAACTACTACCCGCACGATCTGGAGGCGATCGCACAGCGCGCCCCAGGCCTCGAGCTCGGCAAGGTGGTCGCGGCGGGCGTGCGCTTGGCCGGCGCCGAGATCGAGCAGCTGGTGGTGTTCGTGCTGCACCGGGGAGCAGTCGCAGATTTTCTCCCCCTGGCCACCCAGGTGGCGCGCCTCATCAACGAGCAGACCGGCCTCGAGGTCGCCGCGGTGGTGCCCGTCAAGCGCATCCCGAAGACCACCAGCGGCAAGATCCAGCGCCACCTGCTCGAGGAGAGCCTGATCGATGGCGAGTTCGATGCCGAGCTCGCGGAGCTGCGCGCGCTGCGCGCTGCGCAGCGCGGGCCGGAGAGCAAGGCGCGCAGCGAGCTCGAAGAGCAGCTGAAGGCCATCTGCGACGCAGCGCTCGAGGGCAAGCGCGTCGACCTGAACGACAATCTTTTCGAGGTGGGCGCGAGCTCGCTGAAGCTCATCGAGATCCACGAGCAGATCGACCGCCTCTACCCGGGCCAGATCGATCTCACCGAACTCTTCGACTTTCCGACCATCGCCGAGCTCGCGGCGCATCTCGAGAGCAAGCTGGCCTAAGGGCCAACGCCATGATATCTAAAGTAATTATTTTGACCTTGCCGGCCTAATGCCTATAATGCGCGCCCTATGAATCCCGATACCGCCCCCGCGGGGGCCAATCGCTGCGAGAAGCGCCTCTCCGCCTGCGGCATCCGCCCCACCGCGCAGCGCGTGAAGATCGCGAGCGTGCTGCTCTCGGCCCCGCAGCACCTGTCGGCCGAGCAGATTCTCGCCAACCTCCGCGGCAGCGGCGCGCGGGTCTCCAAGGCGACGGTCTACAACACGCTGAACCTGTTCGCCGAGCGCGGTCTCATCCGCCAGCTGTCGGTCGACGGCGCCCGCGCGTGGTTCGATTCCAATGTCGATCCGCACTACCACTTCCACGACCTCGCGAGCGGAGCGCTGATCGACGTTCCCGTGCCCGAGGTCGAGTTCAGCCGCCTGCCCGCCCCGCCCGAGGGAACCGAAGTGGCGGGAATCGACCTGGTGATCCGGCTGCGAAAAAAGCAGCAAAACTAGCGGTTTTCCGTAGAATTGCGGTCCCCCGGGGCCGGGATAGCTCAGTTGGTAGAGCAGCGCATTCGTAATGCGCGGGTCGTAGGTTCGAATCCTATTCCCGGCACCAATCTGCCCCGTGCGCCGTGACTCGAGACGGCGGCCGCGAAGGGAGCGCGGAAGCCCAGGGGCTCGGCCTGTCGCCCTGCCCTGTCCCTTCGGCGCGTTAGGGGCAGAAAAAACTGCGCGAGTGACTAAACTCGTCGCAAGGCGCTGGTTCTAAAGAATATCGGCGCAGGTCTCCTGAGCCCAATGTGTCATAAAAGGGAAGCTCCGTGGGCACAAACCCGGAACAACTGAGTCAGTCGGACGAGCTCGAGGCGGTCACCTGGATCGGGCGCGACCGTCCCGCATCCGAGCGGCCGCCTGTGCAGGAAGCTCCGGCACAGACGGGATCCGACCTGGTGCGCAAGTGGCTGTTGCCCGCCGGGGTGGTGCTCGGGGCGCTGCTGCTCGCGTCGCTGTCCTTCCTGTTGATGGGCCGCAAGCCCCACGTGACACCCCTGGTGCACCAGGACGAGGTGCCGCTGGTTACGGTCATGACGCCGGTCGTGAAGGAGGTCACGGCAAGCGTTAGCTTCACGGGGGCGGTGGCCGCCCGTTACGACATGCCGATCGCCAACGAGGGCGACACCGCGCGCATCGTGGGTGTGTACGTCGAGCCCGGCGACCACGTGCAAAAGGGCCAGCTGCTCGCGCGACTCGACGATTCGGTCATGGTGCCGCAGGTGAATCGACTCGCCGCCTCGCTCGAGCAGGCTCAGGCCCAGGCGGGGCTGTCTGCCGCCGAGTACAAGCGTGCGCTCGGGGTCGAGGCGGCCGGAGCACTCTCGGCCGAAGACATCGAGAAGCGCCGTGCCACGGCCGTGACGGATGCGGCCAACGTCAAGGTGGCCGCCGCGCAGCTCGCGGAGGCTCAGGCGCGCCTGGGCCGTACGCGGGTCACGGCGCCCTTCGCCGGCACCGTTCTCACGCGCCACGCCGAGGTGGGCCAGATCGCAAGTCCCGGCGGCGAGGCGCTGTTCCGCGTCGCGAGCGGCGGTGAGGTCGAGATGCGCGGCCAGATCGCCGAGCAGGATCTCGCGCAGGTGCAGGTCGGACAGCCTGCAACGGTGTACCTGACGGGACTCTCGCGTCCGTTCGCGGGCAAGGTGCGCCTGCTCGGCGCGATCATCGACCCGCAGACGCGCCTGGGTGACATCCGCATCCAGCTGCAGCCCGATCCCGCGCTGCGTCCCGGCGCGTTCGCGCGCGCCGAAGTGACCATTGCCAAGGCACGACGACCGGTTTTGCCCAAGACGGCCGTGTTCGCCGACGGCGAGGGCTCTTACGTGATCGTGGTCGACGCCGCGGGGCATGCGTCACGGCACGCGGTGACGGTCGCCGACACCTCTGACGATGGCGTGGTGATCGCCTCAGGGCTCAAGGGCAATGAGCAGATCGTGAAGAGCGCCGGCGGCTTCCTGCGCGAAGGCGAGTCGGTGAAAACCACCACCGCGAACCCGCAGGCACCGCCGCCATGAGAAACATCTCCGCCTGGGCCATCCGGCATCCGCTGCCGCCGGTGGTGCTGTTCGTGGTGCTGTTCTTCCTGGGCATCATGGCCTTCGTGCGGCTGCCCGTCACGCTGGATCCGGACATCACCTTTCCCGTGGTGAACGTCAGCATCGCGCAGCCGGGCGCAACCCCGCAGGAGCTCGAGACCCAAGTCCTGCAGAAGGTCGAGGGCGCGGTCGCCGGCATCGGCAATATCGACAACATCACCTCCTGGGCCCCGGAGGGCCAGGCCAACATCTCGATCCAGTTCAACATCGGCACGCCGATCGACCGCGCGGTCGCCGACGTGCGCGACGCCGTATCCAAGATCCGCTCGCAGCTGCCGCAGTCGATCCTCGAGCCGGTGGTGCAGCGCGTCGACGCCGACGGCAACTCGATCGTGTATTTCGCCGTCAGCTCGAGCGCGCTCACCGAGGAGGAGGTCTCGTGGTTCGTCGATAACACGATCACCAAGCGGCTGCTGGGTGTGGCGGGCGTCGCGCAGGTGAACCGCGGCGGCGGTGTCAACCGCGAGATCCGCGTCGAGCTCGATCCGGCCCGCATGCAGGCGCTCGGCGTCACGGCCGTGCAGGTGAACGAGCAGCTGCGCACCCTCAACCTCGATTCGCCCGGCGGCCGCGCCCAGCTCGGCGGCGGCGAGCAGGCGATCCGCGTGCTGGGCGGTGCGCGCACCGCAGCGGCCCTGGGAGAGACCCAGATCATGCTGCCCGGCGGACGCTTCGCCCGGCTTTCGGACCTCGCTGAAGTGCGCGACGGAGTCGGCGAGATCCGCAGCATCGCGCGCCTCAACGGGCGCCCGGCCACCACCTTCGGCGTGGTCAAGACCAAGGGGTCCTCCGACGTCAACGTGTACAACGGGGTGCTGGACGAGCTCGCCAAGATCCGCAAGGAGAATCCCGAGGTGAAGCTGACCCAGATCTTCACCACGGTCGACTACACCAAGGAAACCTATCACTCGGCGCTCAGCGCCTTCATCGAAGGCTCGCTCCTCGCGGTGCTCGTGGTGTGGCTGTTCCTGCGTGACATGCGCGCTACGGCCATCTCGGCGCTGGCGATCCCGCTGTCTGCCATCCCGACCTTCGCGTTCATGAGCTGGATGGGCTTCACGCTGAACTCGATCAGCCTCCTGGCGCTGTCGCTGGTGGCGGGAGTGCTGGTGGACGATGCGATCGTCGAGATCGAGAACATCGTGCGCCACATACGCATGGGCAAGAGCGCCTTCCAG
>Ga0335079_10009311_pt1 | contig 11194 bp, 8 predicted proteins | sample Lox_Sample_33_FD_206719 | JGI IMG/M metagenome (GOLD analysis project Ga0335079, IMG submission 206719) | Soil microbial communities from Loxahatchee National Wildlife Refuge, Florida, United States - Lox_Sample_3.3 | ecosystem: Environmental > Terrestrial > Soil > Wetlands | place: USA: Florida... | reverse complement strand
GTGCGCTGCGCGTTGCGCAGGCTGCGCGTGAACAGGCCGGCGATGACCAAGAGCATCAGCGAGCCACCCACCTGCGTGACCACGAGCGTGCTGCGCAGGATCTGGCGGCCAGACACCACCCCGCGCCCGCCGCCTTCATGCAGGATGGCGCTCAGGTTCCCCCGCGAAAGCCGCAGTGCGGGCACAACGCCCACCACAAGGCCGGTGAGAAGAGCGGCTCCGAACGAGAAGGCAAAAATGCGCCAATCGAAGCTGAAGTCGAGGTAGATCGGCAAGCTCGTTTGCAGGTCGACGCGGCCGATCAGGCTGCTGCCCCAGAGTCCGAGCAGGACTCCGGCGAATCCGCCGACCATGGCGAGCAATACGCTTTCGGTGAGCAACTGGCGAACCAGTTGAGAGCGCGCGGCGCCGAGTGCGGCGCGCACCGCCATCTCGCGCTGACGGACCGTGCCGCGAACGAGCAGGATATTGGCCACGTTCACGCAAGCCAGCACGAGGACCAGACCGGAAAGCGCCAGGAAGAGTCCCGAGATGACCAGCAGGGCGTTATCTTTGTTCGGATTGGGCCGTGAGAGCCGCTCCGGGTAGGCCAGAATTGAGAAGTCCTTATTGGAGTCGGGGTACTGCTTGGCCAGCCGCTGGCCCACGACCTGCAGCGCGGAACGGGCCTGGGCCAGTGTGGCTTCGGGTTTCAGCCGGGCGATCACGCTGATGCCGCGCACGTTTCGATTCGCCATGTAATCTGTGGCGTTCGCGCCGCCCGCGATAAACGCCATGCTCACAGGGAGGTAGGCGTCCGGCTCGATCACGGAGGCCGTTCCGTGGAACTCGGGGGGTGCGACGCCGACGACGGTCAGTACGTGGCCGTCGACGCTGACCTTCTGCCCGACAACGTTCGGATCTGCATTGAACCGCTTCTTCCAGTAGCCGTGGGCGAGCACGATGACCGGATCGGACCCCAGTTCCTTGCTTTCCGAAGGCAGGATCAGCCTTCCGACGGCGGGCCGCAGCCCCATTCCGCTAAAGAAGTCTCCCGTGACGTACACGGTCACGATGCGATCGGCATGGCCGTTGACACTGAGGCCGTCCAGGCCGACGAAGGACCCGGTTACGTCGGAGAAAACGGACGAGGTCTGTTCGCGAATGTCGACCAGGTCGAGGTACGAGAACTGGGATTGCAGGGGACCTTGATTCTGCTCAAAGGCAAGCACCACCAACCGGTCGGGATCTTTTACCGGCAGGGGGCGGAGCACGAACGAATCCACGATGCTGAAGATGGCGGTGTTCGCGCCGATGCCCAAAGCGAGGGTAAGCACAGCCACGACGGTGAACGCCGGGCTCTTCCACAACATGCGCGCGGCGAATCGCAGATCCTGCAACAGTGATCCCATGCTGCCTCCGGAAAGCGATAGTACTCAGGCGTTCTGTGGCCGGACCAGTGCAACCGCCGAACCATGCGGCCACCCTGTATGGTACGCATTTTCATGCAGTTGGGTTCCAAGCCGAAGGAGAAACCGCAAGAGGGTGCCCGCCTGTGGGAAGGAGCGTCCCCGAATCGGACACTGTCTCTGGAGAGACATCCGCGAGCCATATCGGCTCTATCACCGCTGCGACCGGCTGCGTAGAATCCGGGCTTCACGTACAGCCGGCCGGGGAGAGAAACATGGCAGAGACTCCGCAGCAATACCAGCAGCGCATGCTGGGCAACGCAGACGGGCACGAGCCGCGCAAGGTGCAGGCGGCAACTGCAGGGCGCCTCGAGAAGCTGCTGCGTGGGGCGACGCGCGCCAAGCTGTCCAAGCGTCCGGCGCCGGACAAATGGTCGATCAGCGAGATTGTTGCGCATCTGGCTGAGGCGGAGATTGTCGTGGGATACCGGATGCGGGTGATTCTCGGCGCGCCGGGCTCGCCGATACAGGCGTTCGACCAGGACAAGTGGGCCGCTGAAGGGAAGTACGGCGCCCGCGATGCGAAGAAGTCGTTGGCGCTGTTTCGCGCACTGCGCGAAGCGAACATCGAGTGGCTGAAGAGCCTGTCCCCGCAGCAGCGCAAGGCGTTCGGAATGCACTCGGAGCGAGGTCAAGAATCCATCGAGTTCATCGAGCGGATGATGGCGGGCCACGACGTGAACCACATCCGCCAGATCGAAGCGATCCTCGCTCGCAAGTAGTTCGCGGCGCGACCTACCAGTTGCGCGCACGCCCATCTTTCTGCAAACTGCCTGCCACCCATTCTCGAACTGTCGAATCATGCGCATTGCCATCGATTCCGGCGGCACATTCACGGACGCTGTCTTTGTCGCTGGCGGCCGCCTGCAGCTATTGAAGGTTCCCTCCACGCCGCGAAATCCTGCTGAGGCCGTTGCGCACGTGATCGAACGCGTGCTCGCAGATTATCCCGGCGCGGGGCAGGCCGCGGAGACGCTGGAACTGCTGTACGGAACGACGGTCGGCACCAACGCGCTGCTCGAACGGCGCGGCGGGCGCGTGGCGCTGGTGACCACGGCGGGGTTCGAAGACGTGCTGGAGATCGGCCGCCAGGCGCGGCCGCGACTCTATGACTGGTTCGTGGAGCGGCCTGCGCCGCTCGTACCCCGCGAACGGCGGCTCGGGCTGCGTGAACGAATCGGGCCCGGGGGAAGGGTGCTGTTGAAGCCGTCTCGAAGCGAACTGGCACGAGTGGCGCACGCCGCGCGCGCCTCGCGTGCGCAGGCGGTGGCGGTTTGCCTGTTGTTCTCCTACGCGAATCCGGCGCACGAGCGCTCGGCCGGGACGGCGTTGGCCCGCCTAGGCATCCCCGTGACCCTCTCCTGCGACGTTCTGCCGGAATTCCGCGAGTTCGAGCGAACGGCGACGACCGTGGTAAACGCTTACCTGTTGCCCATCATGGGCGAATACCTGCGGAAGGTTTCGCAGCATGCGTCGAACGCGTGGGGCGGGCGGCGCGCGCCGTCGGTCGCGGCGAGGCGCACGCCGCGCGTGCGGGTGATGCAATCGAACGGCGGCATCGTCTCTGCCGGTACAGCCGCGGGCGAGCCCGTGCGCACTATTCTTTCCGGACCGGCGGGAGGTGTGCTCGGGGCGGAGTACGTGGCGCGCGTGGCCGGCTACCCGCGCATCGTCACATTCGACATGGGCGGCACCTCAACTGACGTGGCCCTCCTGGACGGTTCGCCGCGCACAACCAGCGAGGCGGTCGTCGCGGGCCTGCCGGTTGCGGTGCCGGTGCTGGACATTCACACGGTAGGCGCTGGCGGAGGCTCACTGGCGCGATTTGATCGCGCCGGCGCTCTGCGCGTCGGACCGGAAAGCGCGGGGGCCGACCCCGGCCCGGCATGCTACGGACGCGGTGACCGGCCTACGGTCACAGACGCACAACTCGTGCTGGGGAGGATCCCCGGCGATGGCTTCCTGGGAGGAGAATTCCGTCTCGACAGCGAACGCGCGCGCCGCGCGATCGAGTCTGTGCTTCGGCCCGCGGCGTCAAGGCGCGGGACAGTGGAGAGCATCGCGCAAGGAATCGTGGACGTGGCCAACGCCGCGATGGAGAAGGCCATTCGAGTGATTTCCATCGAACGAGGACACGATCCGCGGGACTACTCGCTGGTGGCTTTCGGGGGTGCGGGCGGACTGCATGCATGCGAACTCGCCGCCGCGCTGCGGCTTCCACGGGTTATCGTGCCGCGCCTGCCGGGAGGCCTATCTGCGCTGGGAATCCTGCGCGCCGACGTTGCCAAGGAGTATGTGCGTACCGTACAGCTCGCCGGTTCGCCTCAGCCGGAGTTGCGGCGGCGACTCGCGACCGCTTTCGCGGCCGTCGAGAGAGCAGGCGCCCGGGAGCTCGCGCGCGAAGGATTCCGCGGCCCGCGCCGGTTGCGCGTCGAGCGCTTCCTTGATTGCCGCTACGCGGGGCAGGGGTACGAATTGACCGTTTCCGCCGCCGGCGACTTCGCTGGATCGTTCCATCGCGTGCACGAGCAGCGCTATGGCCACGCGGACGCTTCACGCGCTGTGGAAGTGGTGAATGTGCGCGTGCGCATGGCCGGCCTGACTCCCAAGCCGGAACTCCCACGGATGCGCCGCGCCGGGCCAGCGCCTGGCGCTGCGTTGCGAGGCGAGCGCCGAGTCTTCGCAGGCGGGGGCTGGGCTCGTTGCTCCCTGTACGATCGGGCCTTGCTCCAGTCCGGCAATCGCCTGCAGGGCCCGGCGGTTGTCAGCGAATACGGTGCGACTACCTTCCTGCCAGCAGGCTGGTGCGGGCGGGTGGACACGTTCGGCAGCCTGATTCTCGAGCCGGAGAAGCGTTGATGGCGCCGCGCGTCGATCCCATCCGCCTGGAAATCATGAAGAACCTCTTCCACTCCGTGGCGGAGGAGATGGGCGCGGCGCTGCGCCGCTCGGCGTTTTCACCGAACATCAGGGAGCGCCGCGACTATTCGTGCGCCGTCTTCGATGCTCACGGAGATGCGCTGGCCATGGGCGACCACATGCCCGTGCATCTCGGCTCCATGCCCATGTCGGTGGCAGCGGCGCTGGCTGCATTTCCGCTGCACCCGGGCGACGTCGCCATCCTCAACGATCCTTACGCGGGCGGCACGCACCTGCCCGACATCACGCTCGTGATGCCGGTGTTCGCGGCCGGCGCCGGGCGGCCGGCGTTTTACGTTTCGAGCCGCGCGCACCACGCAGACGTAGGCGGCGCGCAGGCCGGGTCCATGGCCCTCACGCGGGAGATCTTTGCCGAAGGAGTGCGCATTCCGCCCGTCAAGCTGTGCCGTCGCGGCGAGATCGACCGCGACGTCCTGGCGCTGGTTCTCGCCAATGTGCGCACCCCTGAAGAGCGGCAGGGAGACCTGACGGCACAAATCGCCGCGTGCCGCACGGGAACGCGGCGCCTGGAGGAAATCACCGCCCGATACGGCGCGAGAGAAACGGCCGCCTATTCCCGGCACCTGCTGGATTATTCCGAGCGCATGATGCGCGCGACGCTGCGTGGTATTCCTCCGGGGCGTTACAGCGGCGAGGATTTTCTGGATGACGACGGCGTCACGGCGGAACCGGTGCGCATCCGCGTGACGATCACCGCCCGCGGCGACCGGGCCCTGGTTGATTTCGCGGGCTCGGCCGCGCAGTGCGCCGGCAGCATCAATGCCGTGGAGGCCATCACCGTTTCCGCGGTTTATTACGCGTTCCGCTGCCTGCTCGACGAGCAAGTGCCGGCGACGGCGGGGCTGCTGCGTCCGATTCGCGTGCTGGCTCCATTGGGAACCGTGGTAAACGCGCGGCCGCCGTGCGCGGTGGCCGGCGGCAACGTCGAGGCCTCACAGCGGATCGTCGACACGCTGCTGCGCGCCCTCTCGCGCGCACTGCCGGAACGCGTCCCGGCGGCGTCCCAGGGAACGATGAACAACTTTTCCTTCGGAGGAGTCTTTCCAGCGGCTGACCCGCGTGCAGGCACGGCTTACACCTACTACGAGACAATCGCGGGCGGCCTTGGCGCGCGCCCCGGCGCCGACGGAATCTCCGGCGTTCACAACCATATGACCAACTCGCTGAACACGCCGGCGGAGGTGCTCGAGCACGCCTATCCTGTTCGCGTGCGTCGCTACGGCTTGCGCAGCGGCTCCGGGGGCAGGGGAAGGTGGCGCGGCGGAGACGGTATTGTGCGCGAAGTGGAGTTCCTCGCGCCGGCCGAAGTCAGTCTGCTCTCCGACCGGCGCCGTATCGGCCCGTATGGCCTGGCGGGCGGCTCACCCGGTGCGACGGGAAAAAACACGCTGCTGCGCGGAAAGCGCGAACGGCCGTTGGCTTCCAAGACGAGCTTCGCGGTTGAAGTGGGAGACGTGCTGCGTATCGAATCGCCGGGCGGGGGAGGCTGGGGCGCACCTCTCCGCCGGAAAGAACGAAAAGGGAAGCAGGAACCTGCCTAGTCCAACAGCTTTTCGCCGGCCGGCGGAAGCGTGAGCTTGCTCTTGGCCAGCGCTTTTGTGACGCTGTCTTCCACGGCCTGCTCGGGCGTGTTGCGCGCCGTAGCGAGCTCGCTGATCAGCAGGTGCCGCGCGCGCTCCAGCATCTTCTTCTCGCGGAATGAAAGCGGCTTCGAGCGGCTGAGCGAAACCAGGCTCTTCAGCACCGTGGCGACTTCATAGAGAGATCCGGTGCGCATGCGTTCGGAGTTTTCCTTGAAGCGGTGCTTCCAGTCGTGGTGGCTGCCGCACTTGGTATTCTCGAGGTAGTTCAGCACGCGGCCGGCCTCGTTCGATTGGATCACGGGGCGAAGGCCGACGGCCTGAACGTTGGAATGTGGCACCATCACGCGCAGGCCACTCGAGACCACACGCAACATGAAGTATTTTTCGGTGCGACCGTTGAGGACTCCGTAGCTGATTTGCTCGATGACGCCTACGCCGTGGTTCGGATAAACGACCTTCTCGCCTAGCCTGAAGTCCATGAGCGAAAGACCCCCGGAATCGATAGCCCAGTCTAGGGGGGTGTAGTGGGCACGTCAAGGCGTTCGATGGAGCGGCCGACCTCGCTCCAGGCGAACTAAAAGCGAATAGCGCCAAGCGGCCCTGTAGCCGGCCGAGGGGGCGGGTAGCGCCCCGCACGCCACAAACTACAGAAGAAGGATTTGCCGCCCCGCCTGCCTCGATTTCTGATTTCTTTCCGCCTGTGTCATCCTCACCCCATGGCGCATGGACGCATCAGCGGCCGGGATGTTCGGGGGCAAGTGCGCTCCGAATCCGGGGCGAAAGACAAGCCGAAGCCCCGCCTCCGCGACATGCTTCCCCAGGTTTGGGCGCTCATGCGCCCGCGGCGCGGGCTGCTGGCGTTCGGCTTCGTGCTGATGGTAATCAACCGCCTCGCGGGGCTTGTGCTGCCCGCTTCCACCAAGTTTCTGATTGACGATGTTGTGGGCCAGCGCCACGCACAGTTGCTTCTGCCGCTGGTCGGCGCCGTGCTCGCCGCGACGCTGGTTCAGGGCGCGTCTTCGTACTCGCTGACGCAAATCCTGTCCAAGGCCGCGCAGCGCCTGATTGCCGACATGCGCCGCCAAGTGCAGCGGCACGTGGGCCGTCTGTCCGTGTCCTATTACGACGCGAACAAGACCGGCGTGCTGGTGTCGCGCATCATGAGCGACGTGGAAGGCGTGCGGAACCTCATCGGCACCGGCCTGGTGGAGTTTGTCGGCGCCTTGCTGACTTCCGCGTTTGCCCTGGTGATCCTGCTGCGCATCAGCCTGCTGATGACCGGCGTGGCCGTGGGCTTCCTGCTCATCCTGGGCGGCGCGCTGACAAAGGCCATGAGCAAGATCCGGCCGATGTTCCGCGCGCGGCCCAAGATTCAGGGAGAGGTGACCGGCCGGCTGACGGAGTCGCTGGGCGGCGTCCGCGTGGTGAAAGGCTATCGAGCCGAGGAACGCGAGGCGGGCGTCTTCTCACTCGGCGTGCAGCGCCTGCTGGATAACGTGCTGAAGACACTGACGGCCATGTCCGTCATGAATTTGTCTTCCAGTGTGCTGCTGGGTGTAGTGAGTTCAGTGATCATGTTTCTCGGCGCGCGGCAGATTCTCGCCGGCACGATGACGCTCGGCACGCTGGTCACCTATACGGCCTTCCTCGGGATGCTGGTGGCGCCGGTTTTTCAGATCGTGGCCATCGGCACGCAGATCACCGAAGCGCTTGCCGGCCTCGAGCGCACCCACGAGGTGCTCAAGGAACTCACCGAGGATGAAGATCCCAGGCGCACGCGAGACCTTGGCCAGATTCGCGGCCTCGTGGAGTTTGACGATGTAAGTTTCTCGTACGAAGCCGGCAAGCAGGTGCTCGACTCGATCAGCCTGCGTGCCGCTCCCGGGACGGTGACGGCCCTCGTCGGTCCTTCAGGCGCCGGGAAGTCCACAATTGTGGGCCTGCTCGCGGCGTTCTACGTTCCCTCGAAGGGCGCAGTTCGAGTGGACGACGTGGACCTGGCCACCGTGCGGCTGGAGTCGTACCGCCGCCAGCTCGGCGTCGTACTGCAGGAAACATTCCTCTTCGACGGCTCGATTCGAGAAAACGTGGCGTTCTCGCGTCCCGGCGCCACCGAGGAGGCCATCCTCGCCGCCTGCCGCATCGCCCGCGTGGACGAGTTCGCTGAATCGTTTCCGCAGGCCTACGACACGATCGTCGGCGAGCGGGGCGTGAAACTCTCCGGCGGCCAGCGCCAGCGCGTGTCCATCGCGCGTGCGATTCTGGCCGATCCCCGCATCCTGCTGCTTGACGAAGCGACATCCAGCCTCGATTCCGAGTCCGAAGCGTTGATTCAGGAGGGACTCGGCCATCTGATGCGCGGCCGCACCACGTTCGTCATCGCGCACCGCCTGTCCACGATTCGCCGCGCCGACCAGATTCTTGTCGTTGAATCGGGACGGATCGTCGAGCGCGGACGCCACGCGGAGCTGCTCGCGGCGCACGGCCGCTACTATGACCTGTACACGCGTCAGCACAATTTTGAGGCCAATCTTCTTCTCGCGCCCGGCGAGTCCATCGAGAAAGCGGAAGAGCCTCTTTCCTCCGCCGGGAATGGCAGGGAACGGACCGAATCCAGCGACTTTGCCGCCGGCGTCGAGCTCTTGCGGCGGCCGCAGGGGACATAGGCTGGAGCGGCCGGCGCACTGTCGCGTGCGCACCCTCGTCTAACATGAACATTCTGGCCATCGACACGACCTCCGGGACCGGCAGTGTGGCACTGCTGCGGGACGCCGAGGTCTTCGCGGTGATCGCGTCGACCGGCGGCGGACCGCACTCCCAGCGCCTGTTTCGCGACGTGGATCGCCTGCTGCGCGAGTGCGGAGTGCCTCCGCCCGGCATCGACCTCTACGCGGTGGCCACCGGGCCCGGCTCGTTCACGGGAGTGCGCGTGGGCGTTACCGCGGTGAAGGCCTGGGCGGAGGTCTATCGCAAGCCGGTCGCCGGCATCAGCGCCCTCGAAGCCATGGCGTCCCAGAGCGCGATGCGCGGCCTGGTGGCCGGGGTGGCCGACGCGCATCGCGGGCAGTTTTTCGCCGGCTTATACGAAACTGCGGACGGCCTTTTGCGGCGACGAGGCGACGACGTGGTGCTGGCGCCTGCGGAAAGCCTGTTGTATCTGGCCGAGCAAGCGGCCGGCGAGCCCTTTGTGATCCGCACGACCGCGCCGGATGCGGTGCACGCAGTGCTTGGCGGGTCGGCAGCAGCCGGCGCGACCGTGGAAACGGCCGACCCTGCGCTCGCCGCGGCGATTGGGCGCCTTGGGCACGTCAGGGCGCAACGCGGCGACGTGGTCGACGCGTTGACACTCGATGCGCATTACGTTCGCCGCTCAGACGCCGAACTGCTGTCGCGCGGCGCCAGCGAAAAGCTCCCGGCAGATCCGGTGGCGGTGCGCCGGGCCGAATCGCGGGATCTCGACGCCATTGTCGCCATCGAGGCGGAGGCGCGTCCCTGGGCGGCGCGCTGGCCGCGCGAATCGTACCTCGCAACCGCTGCCTCGGGCGACACCGCGACGTTTACGTGGGTCGCGGAACATGCAGGTGAGGTGGCGGCGTTCCTGCTGGTGCGTTACGCGGGCGGAGAAATGGAGATACTGAACCTCGCAGTCGCGGGCCGCGCCCGGCGGCGCGGCATTGGACGCGCGTTGGTGCGGGCGGCGCTCGCGGACGCCGCCACACGCGGGATTGCCCGGGCGTTCCTGGAGGTGCGCGAATCGAATGCGCCCGCAATCGCCTTATACGGCGCGCTCGCATTCACGTCCGCAGGCCGGCGTCCGGGCTACTACCGGGAGCCGGACGAAGACGGGCTGATCCTTGCGCGTCCACTACCCGCGCGGACCAATCCGCAGATTTCAGTTGCAGGATGATTGCGCCCGCATGACTGCTGTGTTACGCTGCGCGCATGCGGTAGATTCACGCGCTCTTCAACAGGGAGGACGCATGGCCGTCTCACCTCAGGAAGTGCGCGAGATGCTTTTGGCGCGCGACGCGGATTTCCAGCGTTTGGCCCAGGAGCACTCGCAGTACGAGAATCAGCTCGATGTACTCGCCCGGCAAACCTACCTGAACTCCGAAGACCTCCTCCTCGAAATCGAACTCAAGAAACGAAGGTTAAGAGTCAAAGACGAGATGGAAATTCTCGTCTCGCGGCGCCGCCGCGAATTCGACAACCGTTAGCGCGGTCGGCCGCGCCTTCCTCGGGTACAATACGCTGGAGGTGTGCGCGCCCCTGGTGCCGCTGCCCGCCATGGTATCTGAGGGATATAAATTTGCTTCGCTGCCGCTGTTTGCGGCGCTGGCCGCTTTTGCGGGCGGCCGTGCGCTCGGCGGCAACGCCTGGCTGAGCGCGCTCGCCGTTGTCCTGGCCGTCCTGGGCGTTTTTGTCCTCTATTTTTTCCGGGATCCCGAGCGGCAAATCCCCGCTGATCCCGAAGCCGTTGTCTCGCCCGCCGACGGACGGGTCACCGTGGTGGTGCCTGAAGCGTTCCAGGGCCGGCCGGGCCAGCGCATCAGCATTTTTCTGTCGGTTTTCGACGTGCATGTGAACCGCGCACCCGTTTCCGGTACCATTGCCAGCCTCGACTACCGCCGTGGAAGTTTTCACGGTGCGCTGTTTGAGAAGGCGTCCGCGGAAAATGAACAGAATGTGATCGTGCTCAAGACGCTCCGCGGCGAGATGGTGTTCAAACAGATTGCCGGCCTCATCGCCCGGCGTATTCTCTTCTGGAAGGAACGCGGAGAAGCAGTGGCCATCGGCGACCGTGTGGGGATGATCCGGTTTGGCTCTCGCTGTGACGTGTGGCTGCCGGCCACGGCGGAAATCTCCGTGAAGCCCGGTGACACCGTGCGCGGCGGGGCGAGCATTCTGGCGAGGTGGAAATGAGCGTTGGCCCGGTATTCCCGCACCACGAGAAAGGCTCGCGCCTGCGGCGCGGGGTCTACCTTCTGCCCAGCCTGTTCACCGTGGGAAACATGTTGTGTGGCTACTACGCCATCCAGATGACCTTGCAGGGCACTTCGCAGGACTTCGACAATGCGGCGAAGGCGATCGGCATGGCGATCCTCTTCGATTCGCTGGACGGCCGCGTGGCACGGATGATCGGCGGCGACTCCGAGTTCGGCAAGCAGTTCGATTCGCTGGCCGACGTCATCAGTTTTGGCGTGGCCCCGGCGCTGCTCGCGT
>Ga0335079_10009309_pt1 | contig 11195 bp, 11 predicted proteins | sample Lox_Sample_33_FD_206719 | JGI IMG/M metagenome (GOLD analysis project Ga0335079, IMG submission 206719) | Soil microbial communities from Loxahatchee National Wildlife Refuge, Florida, United States - Lox_Sample_3.3 | ecosystem: Environmental > Terrestrial > Soil > Wetlands | place: USA... | reverse complement strand
TACCCAGCGAGCCGGCACGATCACGCGCGTGCCGCATGTCGGTGGACTGCACCACGCGTTTGTTCGAATCTAATAAACCGAAGCGACAGGTACCACCACGTCACCCTCACTCGCGCGAACCAGCGGCGCGAAGGCATCTATGGTGAAGCTGTCCTTGGCAGAACCGAACAGATTGTTATCGAGCTAGACGACAAGTCTCAACGAGCGTTCTCCGGCGTCATGCAGAACGTAATGGAGATGTGGCGAAAGCAACTGGCGGACACCGGGCTCTGACAACGCAAAACCCCCGCTCAGCGCCACACAGTGACTTGCGGGGGTCCATTGCGGAGCCATAGCTCCCGGCTCGGAATGCCGAGCGTAGTCTTGGACCTCACGATCAGGCATCGGTGCCAAGCGGCCGACACCTCGCTACAGCCGGGTGGGGTCATGTGGTTTGGGCATCCTCCGTTTGGTTCATTACTTATTACACGTGGGTCGCAGGGCGGGGGGCGTCAAGGGCGGCGCTCGATGTGCCTTCATTCCGGTGTTCACGTCCCATATGCTTAGGGCAAAGCACCGCGGGAGACCCATGTTCACAGTCGAGATGTTGAACATCGATTGGGATGACAGGGACAATCCGCAGGTCGTCCAGCGTATTCCATTGCAAGTCCCGCGCCTCGGGGAGGCAACCATGATCGCCAGGTGGATACTAGACAACATCAAATCCCCACCTCCTAACGCTTACCGCATCAAGGACGAGGGCGGAAAAATTGTTCTCCACTCGTGGGGAAAGGATGTCCTGGCCAGATGTTCCCCGGACTAAGACAGCGCCCGGAAAGCCAATGAGCCCCGCAGTCCACGCCCAGCAACCCGGAAAGCCGAAGCCACCCGGTAATCCGCGGAGCCCATTCCTGTCCCACCGGATCAGGACGAGCCGCGGCCCATGAATGCGTGCTGAAGACAGGGAGCCCGCCGGGCCGAGAAGCACGCAAACCCAAGTCATTGGTCCGGCAACCGCGAGTTGTGAGAAAACCGCAGAGCCCGGCGAGCTACTAGCCATGCTCAGGCCACATCCACCCGAGGAGATGGAAGCGATCCCGATTGGCCGACGCATCGGCAATGTGAAGTTTGATGATTCGTTGTTGATCGAGCCCGTGACGGTTGCCGAGGCAGTCAAACGGGGAGCGGCTTGACGAGCCAATGACTAGGCCCGTTCCATGGTATCAGCGGGTGGCGACGACACGTCTCTTAGCTATCATCCGCGTCGCTTCGCCTGTCCAGAAAGTGCACCCCTTATGCGCCTTTTTGTGTCGAGCACTGAGCCATTGTTTCAACCGCGCGGTTTGGCGGCGCTCATCACCGAGCACGGGCACAAAATGGAGAACCGTAAAAAGAAGAAAAACAAAGACCAGGACTTGCGAGAAGTCATATACCGGGAGTTGATGCGCGCCGTGCCTATACAGGAGAATGGCAAGAAGCGGTGGGTCAGTAGGGTTGAACTGGTAGTAATGGGAATTTGTAAGGCAGCCGTGACAAAGGGCGACCCGCGTTCATTCAAAGTAATCACAGACTTCGTCGAGCGGTACCAACCTGTACACGACGAGCAGGTCCGCATGAGTGAGCCACCGCATCATTTTGACCGCGAGGACGCCGACTTCGCGAGGTATCTCCTGGACAGCGTGCCTTATGCCAAAGAGGAGGATGAGGTGCCTCTGCCGTACGAATCCCGGTGACACAACTCCTCAGAGACACCTGGAGCGCCGCAATAGCGAAGCACGGCCCTGATGCTGGTCGAGCAGGTGCAGCTTGCTGATCAGCATTGGGGCCGGCGCGCTTGCCGCAGTCGCACGTGCCGGCTGAGGATGCGTGCCCATCCAGATGACTCGACCGGTGCTGTCGTTGGGCAATACCGCCGGTCCTCGCCCAAAGTTGAGGATGTCGCCGCCGCGAACTTGATCAGCTAGGCGTGGCCGACCGTCCCGGCCAGGTGCTCTTGCTACTCGAGCAGAGCGCCGCGAGCCCAACGAGCAGAGCGGCCACCATGCAGACGGCGCCGTAGCCGGCCAATTCCATCGCCCATCCACCGAGAAACGCGCCCACAGCGCCTGCAGCCGAAGAGCAGGCATTAAACAAACCGAGCGCTTCCCCCTTCTCACCACTTGCCAATTCCGCGACGAGTGCCGTGCCACTAACCCCCAGCAGCGGCCAGGCGAGTACCAGAATAGCAAATCCGGCCAGCGCCACCGTCACTCCCCATATCGGCGACATGAATGCGCTGCTCAGGGCGGCAATGGCAACTGCGCGTAACGCAAAACCTGCCTGCAGCACGTAGCGGGCGCCGTACCTTTGGGCTGTACTCGCCGCCAACGGGTAGATCGCCAGGCTCCCGGCGGCTGCGAAGGCGTAGGCGGTGGCGGGTACCGCGTCTGAGACACCGAACGCCCGAATGAGTGCCAGTGGAAACATCGTCAGCACGGCACTGATCGCGACGAACGCCACAAACCAAATAATCTGCAGCCGCACGAACGGCATTTCGTGCCGGAAGCCGCCCCGTGGCTTGCCACCTGGCTCAACGAACTCCTCGCCTTCCCCAATGGCCGGCATGATGACCAGGTCGACTCGACCAGCCAAGCGCTCGATTGGCTGTCCCGACGAATCCACCCGCTCCATGCGGCCCGGGAGCCGCGCGAACGTCCAAAGATGGGGCCGCGTCCGGCGGGATCCATTCGGCGGCCTGGTTTCGTCAGGCGCTGAGCGCACAGCCAGCCGTCCCTATCGAAAACTTCATCCGAGCTGAATCATATGGTTAGATAAGTAATCTGATACAACTCGGCGCTCCGTGGCCCACGCCGTATGAGCAGGAAGAGGGAAACAGTCGGGTGCTGCGCTATATCGCCCCGCGTCTCATGATCGCCGCGGTGATGGTACTGCTAGCCACGCTGATCATCTTCCTGATCGCCAACACGGTGCCGGGCGATCCGGTGTTGACGCAGCTCGGCGACATCGCCGCCAACAACCCAGCGATCGTGGCGGCCTACCGTCACAAATGGGGCCTCGATCTGCCGATGTGGCAGCGTTACTGGATATTCCTGGGCGGGTTGACGCATGGCGATCTCGGCATCTCAATCTCCTCGCAGCGCCCGGTGATCGAGGACATCGCGCAATATGCGCCAGCCACGATCGAGCTTTCCACCGCGGCGTTCCTGCTATCGCTGCTGTCTGGCCTGCCGCTCGGCGTGCTCGCGGCGATGAAGCGCGATTCATGGATCGACCACTTGGCGCGCACCGTCTCGCTGATCGGCGTCTCCGCGCCGACCTTCTGGCTCGCCTTCATTATGCTGGCGGTGTTCTACGGTTGGCTGGGTTGGGCGCCGGGCCCCGGGCAGATCGGTGCCGACCAGTTCCCGCCGCCAGAGGTCACCGGGTTCATGCTGATCGATGCGCCGCTGGCCGGGCAGTGGGACACGTTTTGGGACGCGTTGGCGCATCTGGTGTTGCCATCGACTGTGCTGGCTTCGGCGACCATGGGGCTGATCACTCGCACCACGCGTGCGGCAATGCTGGAGGCTTTGTCGCAGGACTACATTCGCGTCGCCCGCGCCAAGGGGTTGCTGCGGCGTCTCATTATGCTGCGCCACGCGCTGCCAAATGCCCTGCTGCCAGTGGTCACGCTGGGTGGGTTGGCCTATGCGCAGTTGCTAACCGGCACAGTGCTAACCGAGACCATTTTTTCCTGGCCGGGCCTAGGCCGCTACACATTCCAGAGCGCGGTGATCCTCGACTTCCCAGCAATCATGGGCATAACGCTTGTGGTCGCGGTCGTCTACGTGATGGTCAATCTGATCGTCGACTTGTCCTATGCGCTGCTCGATCCACGAGTGACACGGCGATGATATCACCAGTCTCCAGTTCGGCATTGACCGACGCGGCGGCCGTGCTGGCGGTAGATGGGACGGACTCCGCCGGACGGCGCCGACGCTGGCGGCGGCGCTACTTGCTGCCGGCAACGGGCGCCTCGGTAATACTGGGGTGGCTACTGATGGCCGCGCTCGCTCCGTGGTTCACACCCTATGAGCCCGACACGGTAAACGTTGTTGGACGCCTCGCAGAACCGTCGCTCGCGCATTGGCTCGGCACAGATGAACTGGGCCGCGATGTGTTAACGCGCATCATCTTTGGCGCACGCACCTCGCTGACGGTGGGTTTTGCAGTAGTGCTGATCGGCGGCGGGGTTGGCACGCTGGTCGGCGCGGTCGCCGCTTATGCGCGTGGCTGGGCTGAGGAAATCATAATGCGTGGCACCGATCTGATGTTCTGTTTTCCGCCGATCATCCTGGCGATGGCAATTGCCGCCGCACTGGGTATCGGCACACGTAACACGGTGATCGCCATGCTGGTGGTGTGGTGGCCGAAATTTGCCCGACTGGCGCGCAGCCTGGTGCTTGGCCAGCGCTCGCTGGAATACGTCGCGGCAGCCCGCACAATCGGCTTTTCGCCCACCCACATCCTGTTTCGCCAAATCATGCCCAACGCCGTCGGCCCGCTAGTGGTGCTGATCACGCTCGACCTCGGCAACGCCATTCTCGTATTCGCCGGCCTCTCTTTCCTCGGCCTAGGCGTGGTGCCACCGACGCCGGAATGGGGCTCGATGGTCTCCGAGGGACGCGAGCTGGTCTCGCAATGGTGGGTCGCGACCTTCCCGGGCTTGGCAATTCTGACAGTGGTGATCGGCTTCAATTTCGTGGGCGACGGTCTGCGCGACTGGCTCGACCCGCATGCCAGACGACGCTGAGACGCTGCTGCAGGTCAGCGACCTGCGCACCTGGTTCTTCACCGACGCCGGCGTGGTACGCGCGGTGGACGGCGTCAGCTTCACGCTGCGCCGCGGCGAGACTCTAGGCATCGTCGGCGAATCCGGCTCTGGAAAGAGCGTCGCGGCAAAGTCGATTATGAACCTGCTGGAGGAGCCGGCGCGCATCGTCGCCGGATCGATCCGCTTTCGTGGCAAGGAAATCACCGCGTTGTCCGAAGCGGAGCTGCGCAAAATCCGCGGCGCCGAGATCGCGATGGTCTTCCAGGATCCGATGACCTCGCTCAACCCGGTGCTGCGCATCTCGCGCCAGTTGATCGAGACGATGACGGCGCATCAGCGGTTCACGCCGGAGATGGCACGAACTCGGTCGGCCGCGCTGCTGGGGCGTATGGGCATTGCCGACCCGGAGCGGGCGATGGATTCCTGGCCGCACCAGTTCTCCGGCGGGATGCGCCAGCGGGTGATGCTGGCGATGGGGTTTGCCAACCAACCGTCGCTGATCCTAGCCGATGAGCCGACAACGGCGCTAGACGTGACAATCCAGGCGCAGATCCTGGATTTGCTGCGCGTGCTGAACGTCGATCTAGGCACCGCAGTGATCCTGATCAGCCACGATCTGGGCGTGATCGCGACGATCTGCTCGCGCGTGCTGGTGATGTATGCTGGCGAGGTGGTCGAGGAAGGTCCGCCGCAGGACCTGTTGACCGATCCGCGCCACCCCTACACATGGGCGCTACTGCATGCCGCGCCGCGTTTGGACGGGGTGGCTGGCGACCGGCGGCTAGCGACGATCGAGGGGCAACCGCCCGATGCCCGCGCCTGGCCCGAGGGCTGCCGATTCCGTGCTCGCTGCCCCTTCGCCATCGATACCTGTGCGGAACATCCCGCACTGCTGCCGATCGATGCCGATCGCAGCGCAAGGTGTTGGGTGACGCAGGGCGGCGCCCCCCTGCGTCCCCCTCCGCCTCGCGCCGTTGGCAACTCGGCTGCATTCCGTCACGGTTCCGCGCCGGCACCGCTGCTGGACGTGCAAGACCTGGTCAAGCATTTCAAGTTGCCGCGTGAGAACTTCCTGGGGCCGCACCGCGTGCTGCGTGCGGTCGATGGCGTGGACCTGGCGGTGTTCCCCGGCGAGACCGTCGGGCTGGTGGGTGAATCAGGCTGCGGCAAGTCGACGCTGGCGCGCCTAGTGATGCGGCTGGAGGCACCGACCGCCGGACGCATCAAGTTTGACGGACAGGACATCTCGCACGCGTCTCAGTCTGCCATCCGGCCGTTGCGGCGGCGGATGCAGATGATCTTCCAGGACCCGTATGCCTCGCTCAATCCGCGTATGAAGGTGGGCGAGATTCTTGCCGGGCCGCTGCGTCTGCACGGGCTGGCACGCGGCGCGGCGGAGGCACGCGAGCGGGTCGGTGAACTGCTGAACCTGGTGGGGTTGCCGCCGGAAGCTGCCACACGGTTCCCTCACGAATTCTCGGGCGGCCAGCGCCAGCGTATCTCGATCGCCCGTGCCCTGGCGGTGGAACCAGTATTCGTGGTGGGTGACGAGCCGATCTCCGCGCTGGACGTGAATATCCAGGCGCAGATCATCAACCTGATGATCGGGCTGCAGGAGCGGCTGCGTCTTACGTACCTGTTTATCGCGCACGACCTGGCGGTCGTGCGTCATATCTCCGACCGAATCGTTGTGCTGTATCTGGGTCGAGTGGTCGAGACGGCGTCGGCGGTCGAGCTGTTCCGCCGGCCGCTGCACCCCTACACGGCGAGCCTGATCTCGGCTGTGCCGACACTGGAGGCGACAGGGTCAAAGCAGCGGATTGTCCTGAGCGGCGAGTTACCGAGCGCGCTCAACCCACCTTCCGGCTGCCGCTTCCGCACGCGCTGCCCCGCGGCGACGGCGCGCTGCGCGGCCGAGGTACCGGTGTTGGCTGAGGTCGCCTCGGGTCATCGGGTGGCGTGCCATTTTCCGGGCGCGGTGGTGGTCGACCAGCCGTTCACATTTCGGCCTATCGCCTAACTGTCATGGCCGGGCTTATCCAAGCTTGACCTGGCCATCCACGCACCGCCGTCCCACTCACCCGCCGCTTCTCCCCACTATTCCACCGGGAACACGGCTCGATCAGTTGATGTCATGCCTGCGGGCGGCATGCTCGAAAGTAAACTCCGCACGTACGCGAGGCCGTCCCCGCGTTACGTCGTGGCCTGATACAGCTCCGCCTCCCACCCGGCCGCAGTCAGTGGGAATCCCTTCAGCGTGCTGCGCACTGCGAACTGATAGATCGGTTGGAACAGGATCAAAAGGCTGGCTTGGTCGATCAGCGTCTTTTCATACTCCACATACAGCGCCGCGCGCTTGGTCGCGTCCTGCTCCGCCGCGGCCTCCTGCACCGTCTTCATCAGCGCCGGATCCGGCGTCCAATGGATACGCTTTGCCACGCGCAACACGCTGGCCGAGGCCCACTGATCGGTTTCCACTCCAGACGGGTTCCAGAAGGTCAGCACCGCCGTAGACTTGCCGGTGGTGTACTGCGTCCGCAAGTTCACCTGATCGATTGGATCCAGCACCACCTTGATGCCGATGCGTGCCAAGTCCGACTGCAGCTTCTGCGCGAGTACCGCGTAGGACAGGCCGGACACTGCGGCATCGCCATAGCTCAGCTTGAACTCGAACCCGTCCGCCAGCCCCGCCTTCTGCAGCAGCTGTTTCGACCGATTCAGATCCTGGTGCCAGCCATACTGCTTCGTCGTCTCCTCGGTCGAACCATACAGTCCGATCGGGATGAAGCTCGCGCAGCGCATCGCCTTGCCCCCGAGCAGGTTGTTGACGATACCGTCGTAGTCGATCGCGCTGGCGATCGCCTGGCGCGCCTCTTTCACTGCCAGCGCTTTGTTGAATGCGGGCTCGTTGGTTAGCGCCATGTAGACGTAGTCCAGACTGCGCAGCCCCTCCACGCGCACCTGCTTGTCGTCCTTCAGCGTGGCAATCTGCTCGGGGATTAGGTTGAACGCCACGCCGATATCGCCGCGCTTAATCGCCAGGAGCTGCGTCGCGCTGTCGCCCATGTGCCGTACGATCACATGCTCGAAATGTACCGGTCCGCGGAAGTAATGCGCGTTACGGGTCAGGAGGATCTGCGCGCCGCGGGTCCAGCCCACCAGGGTAAAAGGTCCGGCGCCGGCTGAATTTTGGTTAAGCCATTGCGTAGCCTTGTCGGCGGTGTTGGCATCCTTGGCCGCAGTGCCACCCTGCGCCTCCACCGCCTTGCGCTCCATCACGCCGAAATTCGGCCCCGACAGGATAGCAAGCACTGGCTGGGTTGGATCGACCAGCATCAAATCGACCGTCTTCGCGTCAATGACGTTCACGGAAGAAACGTTAGTGACGTATTGCGAGGGCTGGTCCTTCAGGTTGATCAGTCGATCGAAGGTCCATTTTACATCGTCGGCGGTCACCGGGTTGCCGCTGTTGAATTTCGCCTCGGCCAGGATGAACCGCCAACCCTTGCCGTCGGCGGTCCGCGCCCATGATTTGGCCAGCGCCGGCTTCACGTTCAGGTAGTCGCCGGGCGACATGGTCACCAGCGACTCATACGCCGCTCGCAGGCTCAGCGGCGCGGTGTACTGCGCCTCGCGCGCTGGATCGAAGGTGATCGAATCGCTGATGTCAATGCCCAGCACCAGCGTGCCGCCGCTGCTGGCGGCATGTACCCTGTCCGGTAAACCCGCCACCAGCGCCGCGCCACCGATTCCCAGCAGCCGCATCGCATCCCGTCGGCTGATCCAGCCAATCTCGCGCATGTGTCCCTCCCTTTGTTGGTCGTGTTATGACGGGATCATATCGGCACGACCGGGCAATACAACCCGCATTCCCTGGGCTCACGCGCAGCGCGGCGTAGGATGTTAATCTGATGTCGCAGGACGAGGTTCTCGGTCTGGAGCCGGAATCGAGACCTAAAACACGATCGTGCCGCCGCAACGAGCAATCTCAGGACCGCGATCATCACCGCCGATCGTTACATCATCGGGCGCTCAAGCGCGAGCCCGCACGAATCTATTTCTCGGAAAGGACAGCACCGGTATGATGCGTCCGAACGCCTGCACCGGCCGCCCGACTGAATAGCCCTACTACCCGGCAAGTTTATCGCTGTTGGAGCAAACCGCTCGCGCCTTGGGGGCAGGTCACAAAGAGCCGGGTGACTGATGGGTGCGGTTGTATCAAGGGTTTGGCCCTTATGCGCTCAAATTCGGTGCCCGTGCGCAGCACCCATTATTGCCGCAGCCGCCCTTCTCATCCCCCGCCGATCGATGATGAAGCGTTTTCAAAGACCGAAGGGACCTGTGATCCTCGCCGGCTAATGTCTGCCTATTGTTGAGTCGCGCGCGAAGGCACGGCGGACAGGATGATTCAAGGATCCATTCGTATCTGAACGAACATTGCGCTGCTGGTCGAACTGGCTGACTTTTGCAGCAGTATCTGCCAAAGCCGGACATGGCCGCTACGTGGCCAGTCGCTGGCGCGACGCTCAACACCTCTGCACTACGGCAGCACAGAGCCAAGCAATAGCACGAGCACGGCATACCAGCGGCCTTCAGGTGCTCGTGGCGGTATCGGTGGTGGTACGGATCGTCCGTGGCGTCGCAGTTCAACGGCCTGCGCCATGTACTCGTCTGCGAAACCTCTGAGCATTTCTAGGGTAGCCGGATCAGTGCAGCCTCGCATCAGCCGCAAACAGTCCCGCGCCTTCCTTTCGTACAGCTCGGCGAACATGGACGGGTGCTCCCAGGCCTAAAGCCAGATTACGATAGATTAGCCTCGTGGACCGTCAACGTCTCACCGCAGCTCGCCAGCAGCGTCTGTGTGCACCTCCATGAGGGCTGTAGCTAGCGTGCCGGTTTGTTCAGCCAGCAAATATTTTGCGATTAACGCTGATTATCGCTCGCTGCAGATGCCAACACCGCACTTTCGCTTTCCGGATTGAGGTTAAAGACGAGGTACGCAAGCGGCGAATTGCCGGGGTTGCTCCATTGATAAGAAAGCTCGGCTGGCTCGTAGGATACTGAACCCGGACCCTTGGCCACCGTCACGCCCTTTGCGTTCTCTGCCCCGAACCCGGACAAAACGAAGTGCAAGGCTGCCCCAGAGCGGTGATGTAGCACGTCGGGGGGCGCTTGATGCGGTAAGGTCACTCTTACGAGACTCAGAACATAGGTGCCTTCCCGGAGACCTGGAATTGGTGAACTCGAGTGATAGAGTTCGCGGGCACTGCCAGGCGATATATCGGGCAATTCAGGAAAGGCGATCGGCGAGAGCAGGAATTGAAGGTAGACCGACGGTTCCTCGGTGACAGCTTTCAACACCACTCTGGCGCCGGCCGGGATGAAAGTACCGCTGCCAGCAGAGATTGGCGTGGCTTTTCCATCGACCGAAACCACTGTCGCGCCGGAGACTTGATAGAAAAATCCGTTTGCGGTCGAGACACCATTCACCTCATCTGACCAAAGACTGCCGCCAATCACTCTGATGTAGAGAGGTACTGCGGTTACCTCGGGCAGTGTGGTTGCGGCAACGATGGTTGCCTCTTTTGACGTCGAGTGCGTCACAGTTTGAGCGGGAACGGGCGTGGCGAAGACTACTAGGAGCAGCGCAAGAGCGATTCTTCCGTAGTGCATGCTAACCTCCAACGCCCCACCAAATCGGTTGGGCCGGTTACCGCTGAGGGGTTTTCGTCGATCCGCTGGTGTCGCACGATAAGCGACCGTCCGCCTGTCGCTCGTCGAGCAATCGCGCACTCCCTTGTAGGCACGAAACCAGAAATCGAACCGATCCCAATCTCGGGAGAACAGCGCCTGCTCGCATTGGGTTAAAGCAAATTCGGCGAAGGCTTGGTTGCGACCAACGTGCTGCCGTCTCCTGGCGGTCCAGAGATCAACCACTGGCGGTTCGGTCATCGTGACCCTCCGCTCGGTAGAGGTGGGTTCGGTATCGATGGAACGTCCCGAACCGACGATCGCGATCGAGATTTTACCTTTAGTCGGCTGGGCTGCAACTCCCCGGCAGCTTCAAGTATGGGGTAGGCCGCCGAGCAGATATGTGAATGGATACGCTTGAGGTCTCTGAGCACGTCGAGATGAAGCGAGCTGGTCTCGATACTCTCGGGGCGGCCCTCGCGCAGGCGGGCGAGGTGATTTTCGGCGGCGAGACGCTCCGCCTCCCGAATCTGAACCTTTTCCTGCAATAATTGGCGCGCAATCTTGACATCGCCCGAGATGAAGACGCCGAGAGCTAGTTTCAAATTATCGACCACCTTTGCGTGGAAGGCTTTCAGCTCTGTCTCACCTTCCTTCGAGAAGGCCAGTTGGCGCTTGATCTTCTTGGCCGCTAGCTCCATCAAGTTCTTGT
>Ga0335079_10009305_pt1 | contig 11197 bp, 4 predicted proteins | sample Lox_Sample_33_FD_206719 | JGI IMG/M metagenome (GOLD analysis project Ga0335079, IMG submission 206719) | Soil microbial communities from Loxahatchee National Wildlife Refuge, Florida, United States - Lox_Sample_3.3 | ecosystem: Environmental > Terrestrial > Soil > Wetlands | place: USA: Florida... | reverse complement strand
CACCGCCGTATTTCTTGGATAAAATAATGGTCATCGCCGCAGTCAGCGTGGTCTTGCCATGATCTACGTGCCCAATCGTCCCTACATTGACATGCGGCTTGGTCCGCTCAAATTTGCCTTTTGCCATAGCGCTTCCCTTAATACCTCATTATTTCTTGTTGATGATTGCTTCCGCTTCGCTCTTCGGCATTTCAACGTAATGCTTGAATTCCATGGTATAGGTTGCGCGCCCCTGGGTCGCCGAACGCAGCGAAGTTGAGTAGCCGAACATTTTAGCAAGCGGTACTTCCGCGCGGATCAACTTTATCCCGGGCAGCAAATCTTCCATGCCCTGGATAATGCCGCGCCGCGAATTCAAATCGCCGACCACGTTGCCCATGAAATCTTCCGGGGTCTCCACTTCCACCGCCATCATCGGCTCCAGCAGCACCGGATTGGCTCTGCGCATGCCATCCTTGAAGGCAAACGACGCAGCCATTTTGAAGGCATTTTCGTTTGAGTCCACTTCGTGGTACGAGCCGTCGAATAATGTCACTTTCACGTCCACCACCGGAAAGCCGGCCAACACACCGTTGGGGAGCGTATCGAGCAGCCCCTTTTGAACTGCGGGAATGTATTCGCGCGGCACCGCACCGCCTTTTATCGAATCCACGAACTCATATCCCTTGGCGGGATTGGGCTCGAGCTTCAGCCAAACATGGCCGTATTGCCCGCGGCCGCCTGACTGTTTGATGAACTTGCCTTCCACCTCGTCGACATTCCTTTTAATGGTCTCGCGATACGCAACTTGCGGCGCTCCCACGTTGGCCTCGACGCCGAATTCGCGCTTCATGCGGTCAACGATTATTTCCAGATGCAGCTCGCCCATTCCCGAGATGATGGTCTGCCCGGATTCCTCGTCGGTGCGCACACGGAACGAAGGGTCTTCCTGCGCCAGGCGGTTCAACGCCACACCCATTTTCTCCTGGTCGGCTTTGGTCTTGGGTTCCACTGCGACGTGAATTACGGGTTCGGGGAAGACCATGCGTTCCAGCGTAATCACTTTATTGGGATCGCACAGCGTGTCCCCGGTGGTCGCTTCGCGCAAACCGACCGCTGCTGCAATGTCGCCCGCCCGCACTTCCTTGATTTCGTCGCGCTGGTTGGCGTGCATCTGCAACAGGCGTCCAATGCGCTCCTTCTTGCCCTTTACCGGGTTGTACACGGTATCTCCAGATTTCACCACACCGGAATAGACGCGGAAGAAAATCAGCTGCCCGACGTAAGGATCACTGGCTATTTTGAACGCCAATCCGGAAAAAGGCTCGTCATCCGAAGCATGGCGCTCGCCGGGCTGGCCGTTTTCCAGCTCACCCTTGACCGGGGGGATATCCACCGGTGCAGGAAGATAGTCTATCACCGCGTCCAGCATCGCCTGTACGCCCTTGTTCTTGAAAGCGGAGCCGCACAGCATCGGCACGATTTCGTTATGTATCGTGCGCAGACGCAAACCGCGCTTGATGTCCTCGGGCGCGAGATCGCCTTTTTCGAGATACGCATGCATCAGGTCTTCGGAGGCTTCTGCGGCGGTTTCAATCATTTTTTCGCGCCACCGCTTGCATTCCTCAAGCATTGCCGCCGGAATATCGCGCTCTTCAAATTTCATTCCCTGGGTGCCGTCGTCCCAGTAGACCGCTTTCATTTTCACCAGATCCGCTATGCCTTCGAATTTTTCTTCCGAGCCCACCGGCAACTGAATCGGCACCGGGTTGGCCTTGAGTCGCGATTTCATTTGTTCATAGACGCGCATGAAATTCGCGCCCTGACGGTCCATCTTGTTGACAAAGGCAAGGCGCGGCACGCGGTACTTGTTGGCCTGGCGCCATACTGTTTCGGTCTGCGGCTGCACTCCGCCCACTGCGCAAAACACCGTGCACGCGCCATCCAGCACGCGCAAGCTGCGCTCGACTTCGATGGTGAAATCCACATGGCCCGGGGTGTCAATGATGTTGATACGGTGTTCGGGATGGCTGCGATCCATGCCCTTCCAGAAACAGGTCGTGGCCGCTGAAGTAATGGTGATTCCGCGCTCCTGTTCCTGCTCCATCCAGTCCATGATGGCCGTTCCGTCGTGCACTTCGCCCAGCTTGTGCGATACGCCGGTGTAAAACAGGATGCGTTCCGTGGTCGTGGTTTTTCCGGCATCGATATGCGCGGTGATGCCGATGTTGCGGTAACGGTCGATCGGTGTTTTGCGTGCCACGGCTAAATTCATCCTTGAATTTTTCCTGGGGCCTAGAACCGGTAATGCGAGAAGGCCTTGTTCGCTTCGGCCATGCGATGCACTTCCTCGCGTTTTTTGATTGCCCCGCCCCGGCCTTCAGCGGCCTCGGCAAGCTCTCCCGCGAGGCGCGCGCCCATGGACTTTTCGCCGCGGCCGCGGGCCGCATCGCGCAACCAACGCATGGCGAGCGCAGTGCGGCGTACCGGTCGGACTTCAACGGGCACTTGATAGTTCGCGCCGCCGACGCGGCGGCTCTTCACTTCAACCATCGGCCTCACATTGGCGATAGCCTGGCTGAAAACCTCAAGCGGGTCCTTGCCGGTTTTCTTCGCAATTTGTCCCAGAGCGCCGTATACGATTCTCTCAGCGACCGATTTCTTCCCGCGCGTCATCAGCACGTTCACGAATTTGGCGACGTCCTGGTTGCTGTACTTCGGGTCCGGCAAAATCGTGCGTTTTGCAATTTCTCTGCGTCGTGGCATGAATATCTCAAGAATTCGTTAAGCCGGTTTCACGCGCTTTGCGCCGTACTTGGAACGCCCCTGCTTGCGGTCTTTCACTCCCGCGGTATCGAGGCTGCCGCGCACCGTATGGTAGCGCACACCGGGCAGGTCTTTCACGCGCCCGCCGCGGATCAGCACGACTGAGTGCTCCTGCAGATTGTGCCCCTCGCCGCCGATGTAACTGGTCACTTCGAATCCGTTCGTGAGCCGCACCCGTGCCACCTTGCGCAACGCGGAATTCGGCTTTTTCGGCGTAGTGGTGTAAACGCGCGTGCACACGCCGCGCTTTTGCGGCGAATTGCCCAGCGCCGGGACTTTGCTTTTCGTGCGTTTGGCAACCCTCGCCCCGCACACTAACTGGTTGACCGTCGGCATGAGTCTGGTTTTCCTAAAAAATACGGACGGCGTGGTTGCGTGCCGCGCCGCCCGAAAGGACTGTGGATTTTATGGACTTAATCGCTACCTGTCAAGCTGCGTGCTCGGCGTCTTTCGCTTCTCCTGCACCGACTTCGCCCACTTCCGGGGTTTCCGCGGGACCCGCTGCCCCTTGCTTGCGCCGCGTATTGTGAAAAGCGAGTCCGGTGCCGGCCGGAATCAGACGGCCGACAATGACGTTTTCCTTGAGACCGCGCAATTCGTCCTTCTTGCCCATGATCGCAGCTTCGGTCAGCACGCGCGTGGTTTCCTGGAACGAAGCCGCCGAGATGAAGGAATCCGTTGAAAGCGAAGCCTTGGTGATGCCGAGCAGCAGGTAATCAAACGTCGCGGATTTCTTGCCCTCGGAGGTCACGCGCTCGTTTTCTTCCAGCACGCCTGCACGCTCAACCTGTTCGCCGGGAATAAAGTACGTATCGCCGGCATCGATGATCTGCACCCGCCGCAACATCTGGCGCACGATGACTTCGATATGCTTGTCGTTGATCTTCACGCCCTGCAAGCGGTACACGTCCTGTACTTCATCCGTGATGTAGCGCGCCAGCGCCTCGACACCCAGCAAACGCAGAATGTCATGCGGATCGGCCGGGCCGTCCACGATCATCTCGCCCTTGTTTACAACCTGGCCGTCATGCGCCATCACATGCTTGTCCTTGGGTATCAAGTACTCGTGGGCCACGCCGTCAAGATCGGTGATCACCAGGCGCTGCTTGCCCTTGGTATCCTTGCCGAATGATACGGTGCCGGTGACTTCCGCCAGCACGCCGGCGTCCTTCGGGGAACGCGCTTCGAACAGCTCGGCAACGCGCGGCAGACCCCCGGTGATGTCACGAGTTTTGCTGGTTTCCTGCGGAATCCGCGCCAGCACTTCGCCCACGCTAACCTGCTGTCCGTCTTTCACGGTAATGATGGAGCCGATTTGAAAGGTAATGTTGACCGGCAAATCGGTGCCGGCAATTTTCACTTCCCGGTCTTTGTCATCCAGCAACTTCACTTGCGGGCGCAATCCCTTGGCCTGCGCCACGCCGCGCCGTTTCGGATCGATTACCACCAGCGTCGCGAGCCCCGTGACCTCGTCGATTTGCTTGGCCACGGTAACCCCTTCCTCGACATTCTCAAAGCGGATGCGGCCGGCGTATTCGGTGATAATGGGCCGGGTATGCGGATCCCAGGTCGCAAGCATCTGTCCCGCCTTGACCTTGGCGCCGTCCTTGATCGTCAGATTGGCGCCGTAAGGCACTTTGTGCCGCTCGCGCTCGCGTCCGTTGTCGTCCTGTATCACCACTTCACCGCTGCGCGAGATCGCGATTTGCTCGCCTTTGGCATTGGTCACATAGCGCATAATCGAACTAAAGCTCGCCGAGCCGTTGGATTTGGCCTCGACTTGACTCACCACCGCGGTACGCGAAGCGGCACCGCCGATATGGAAGGTGCGCATGGTAAGCTGAGTTCCCGGCTCGCCGATGGATTGCGCCGCGATGACCCCCACCGCTTCGCCTACGTTTACCAGCTGTCCGCGCCCGAGATCTCTGCCGTAGCATTTTGCGCACAGGCCGTAACGGGTTTCGCAGGTCAACGGGGTGCGCACTTTCACTTCGTCTATGCCCAGCAGTTCAATGCTTTCGAGCAGATCCTCGTCCAGCAACGTGCCGGCTGCGATCAGTGTTTGGTTTGTTTCGGGATGCGCAATGTCGATAGCTGCCACGCGACCGAGAATGCGTTCGCGCAAGGCTTCCACCACTTCGCCGCCTTCCACCAGCGCTTTCATCACCACGCCCTGGGTCGTGCCGCAGTCTTCTTCGGTCACCACCAGGTCCTGGGTCACATCCACCAAACGCCGCGTCAGGTAACCGGAATTCGCGGTCTTTAACGCGGTGTCTGCGAGCCCCTTGCGCGCGCCGTGAGTCGAAATAAAATACTGCAACACGTTCAGGCCTTCGCGGAAATTGGCGGTAATCGGGGTTTCAATGATCGAGCCGTCGGGCTTCGCCATCAGTCCCCGCATTCCCGCGAGCTGGCGAATTTGCGCCGCCGAGCCGCGGGCCCCGGAATCGGCCATCATGTAAATCGAGTTGAATGATTCCTGGGTCACGGCCCCGCCTTTCTTGTCGAACATCGGCACGGCGCCTTTCTTCGGGTCCCATTCCAGCACCGCTTCGGTGCCGAGTTGTTCCATCATCGCTTTCGCCACCACATCGCCGGCGCGTCCCCAGATGTCCACCACTTTGTTATAGCGCTCGCCCTGGGTTACAAGTCCGGAGGTATATTGCGCCTCGATTTCCTGCACTTCTTTCTCGGCGGCGGAAATGATTTCATTTTTCTGCTGCGGCACCAGCATATCGTCCACGCAAATTGAAATGCCCGCGCGAGTTGCAAGTGTAAATCCGGCGTACATCAGCTGATCGCCAAATATCACCGTCTCTCTAAGCCCGCAGCGGCGGAAGCTTGCATTGATGAGCTTGGAGATTTCCTTCTTCTTGAGCGGTTTGTTGATAAGTTCGAACGGCAGGCCCGCGGGCAAAATTTCGGATAACAAGGCCCGGCCGACCGTCGTTTCATAACGCGTGACCTTCTCGCTGCGTTTACCCTCGGCATTAATCTCAAACTCCTTGATGCGTACGTGAATCCTGGCGTTGAGTTCGACCTGCCGCGATTCGTACGCGCGCGTAACTTCCGCCACATTGGAGAATTTCATGCCTTCTCCCCGGGCGTTAATTTTCTCGCGCGTCGTGTAATAAAGTCCCAGCACGATATCCTGCGAAGGCACGATAATCGGCTCGCCGTTGGAAGGCGAAAGCACGTTGTTGCTGGACAACATGAGCGTTCGCGCCTCCATCTGCGCCTCCAGCGAAAGCGGCACATGCACCGCCATCTGGTCGCCGTCGAAGTCGGCGTTGAACGCAGCGCAAACCAGCGGATGCAGTTGGATGGCCTTGCCCTCGATCAGCACCGGTTCAAAAGCCTGAATGCCCAAACGGTGCAGAGTGGGCGCACGGTTGAGCAGCACCGGATGTTCGCGAATCACTTCTTCAAGAATATCCCACACTTCCGGCACCTCGGCTTCGACCAGTCGCTTCGCGGCCTTGATCGTCGTGCCGGGTTCGAGCAGCTCCAGCTTGTGGAAGATGAACGGCTTGAACAGTTCCAGCGCCATTTTCTTGGGCAAGCCGCACTGATGCAGCTTCAACTGGGGACCGACCACGATCACCGAGCGCCCCGAGTAATCCACGCGCTTGCCCAGCAGGTTCTGGCGGAAACGCCCGCCTTTGCCCTTTATCATGTCGGCAAGCGATTTCAACGCGCGTTTGTTGGCTCCGGTCATCGCTTTGCCGCGCCGCCCGTTGTCGAGCAGGGAATCCACCGATTCCTGCAACATGCGTTTTTCATTGCGCACGATGATTTCCGGCGCCTTCAGTTCCAACAGCCGCTTCAGGCGGTTGTTGCGGTTAATCACGCGCCGGTACAAATCGTTAAGATCGGAGGTCGCGAAACGCCCGCCGTCAAGCGGCACCAGCGGACGCAATTCCGGCGGCAGTACCGGCAGGACTTCCATGATCATCCAATCCGGCTTAATGCCCGATTGATGAAACGCTTCCAGCACCTTCAGGCGCTTCGCCAGCTTCTTGATCTTGCTGTCGGAGCCGGTGGCCGCAAGTTCCTTGCGCAGGTTTTCCACCTCCTGGTTGAGATCGAGGTTGCGCAGCAATTCACGAATTCCCTCCGCCCCCATGCTGGCCGAAAACTCATCGCCGTATTCTTCCACCTTGGCAAGATAATCGTCTTCCGAAAGCAGCTGGCAACGGTTTAAAGGCGTCATGCCGGGATCGGTCACCACGTAGGCTTCGAAATACAACACTCGTTCAATGTCGCGCAGCGTCATGTCGAGCACCATGCCCAAGCGGGACGGCAACGACTTCAGGAACCAGATATGAGCGACCGGGCTCGCGAGTTCGATATGTCCCATGCGCTCGCGGCGCACTTTGGACAAGGTCACCTCCACACCGCATTTTTCGCAGATCACTCCGCGGTGTTTCAGCCGCTTGTATTTGCCGCACAGACACTCGTAGTCCTTGACCGGGCCGAAAATCTTGGCGCAGAACAGTCCGTCGCGTTCCGGTTTGAACGTGCGGTAGTTGATGGTTTCCGGCTTTTTGACTTCGCCGTAAGACCAAGAACGGATTTTTTCAGGCGAAGCAAGTCCGATTTTGATCGCGTCGAATTCTTCTTCCTGCGTGACCTGTTTAAACAAATCGAGCAAAGCTTTCATTAGCTACTCCTAAATATTTAGCGGTCGGTGCCTTAAATCAATAACGATCCAAATCAATGTCTATCGCCAGCGAGCGAATTTCCTTTACCAGGACGTTGAACGACTCCGGCATGCCGGCATCGATCTTGTGATCGCCCTTGACGATGTTTTCATAGACCTTGGTGCGGCCCGAAACATCGTCGGATTTGACGGTGAGCATTTCCTGCAGCGTATAGGCCGCGCCGTAAGCCTCCAGCGCCCACACCTCCATTTCGCCGAAGCGCTGTCCGCCGAATTGCGCCTTGCCGCCCAAAGGCTGCTGGGTGACCAGGCTGTATGGGCCGGTGGAGCGCGCGTGCATCTTGTCGTCCACCAGATGGTGCAATTTCATCACGTGCATGAAGCCCACGGTTACCGGCCGGTCGAACGCGTCGCCGTTTCTGCCGTCGTAAAGCGTGATCTGCCCGGAGCGCGGCAATCCCGCGAGCTCGAGCATGTTTTTAATTTCTTCCTCAGTGGCCCCGTCAAACACCGGAGTGGAAAACGGCACTCCCCCCTTGAGGTTTTGCGCCAGATTCAGGACCTCGGCATCGCTCAGCGCGGCAATGTCTTCCGGCCTGCCGCTGGAGTTGTAAACCAGGGTCAGGGCCTTGCGCACGTCGGAAACCTTGGCGTGCGCGTTCAGCAGGTCGCCAATTTTCTGGCCCAGGCCTTTCGCCGCCCATCCCAAGTGCGTTTCCAGGATTTGACCCACGTTCATGCGCGAAGGCACTCCCAGCGGATTCAGCACGATATCCATCGGCGTGCCGTCCGCCATATGCGGCATATCCTCCACCGGCACGATCTTGGAGATCACGCCTTTGTTGCCGTGACGGCCCGCCATCTTGTCGCCCGGCTGCAGGCGGCGCTTTACCGCCACATAAACCTTCACCATCTTTTGCACCCCGGGCGGCAGTTCATCGCCGCTGGTCAGTTTCTTTTTCTTGGCTTCAAAAGCACCATCAAAATCCAGTCGCTGCTGCGCCAGGCGTTCCTTGAGCTGCTCCAGCTGGCGGCTCGCCTGATCATTGGCAAGGCGAATATCAAACCAGCTGTGACGCTCCACCTCGGTAAGATACGACTTGGTCAGCTTGCTGCCCTTGGCGAGTTTCTTGGGCCCGCCGTTGGCCGTTTTGCCCAGCAGCAAGCGCTCAATGCGGCCGAACGTGTCATCCTCGACAATGCGCAACTGATCGGCCAAGTCTTTTTTGTAGCGTCTAAGCTCGTCGTCGATGATTTGCTGGGCGCGTTTGTCGCGCTCGATTCCTTCGCGCGTGAATACCTGCACGTCGATCACCGTTCCCGACATGCCCGAAGGCACCCGCAGCGAGGTATCTTTCACGTCGGACGCTTTTTCCCCGAAAATCGCGCGCAGCAATTTTTCCTCCGGCGTTAGCTGGGTTTCGCCCTTGGGCGTTACCTTGCCCACCAGCACGTCGCCCGCTTCGACCTCGGCGCCGATGTACACAATGCCGGATTCGTCCAGCCGCGACAGCATGGTCTCGGAAAGATTGGAAATATCGCGCGTGATTTCCTCCGGTCCCAGCTTGGTGTCGCGCGCCACCACCGAAAGTTCTTCGATGTGGATCGAAGTGAAGCGTTCATCCGCCACTATGCGCTCCGAAATCAGAATCGAGTCCTCGAAGTTGTAGCCGTTCCACGGCATGAACGCCACCAGCAGGTTTTGCCCCAGTGCAAGTTCGCCCATATCCGTCGAAGCACCGTCGGCAATCACGTCGCCGCCGGCAATTGCATCGCCCACTTTCACCACCGGCCGTTGATTGATGTTGGTGTTCTGGTTAGAGCGGGTGTATTTCACCAGGTTATAAATATCCACTCCCACTTCGTCCGCGGTGGTTTCGTTATCGTTTACACGCACCACGATGCGGGACGCGTCCACATAATCCACCACGCCGCCGCGCACCGCCTGCACCGCAGTGCCTGAATCCACCGCTACCGTGCGTTCGATGCCGGTGCCGACCAGCGGCTTTTCGGCGCGCAGGCAAGGCACCGCCTGGCGCTGCATGTTCGAACCCATCAGCGCGCGGTTGGCATCGTCGTGCTCGAGAAACGGAATCAAGGACGCCGCGACCGAAACGATTTGCGAGGGCGCCACATCCATGTACTGAATCCGATCCGGGCTGGACATGGTGAATTCGTTGTGATGCCGGCAGGAGATCATTTCATCGACGAACTTGCCTTTTTTGTCGAGCGCGGCATTCGCCTGTGCAATCACAAACTGGCCTTCCTCAATGGCAGACAGATAATGAATTTCGTCGGTTACTCTGCTGTTCACTACCTTGCGGTAAGGCGTTTCCATAAAGCCGTACTGGTTGGTGCGGGCATAAAGCGCCAGCGAATTGATGAGGCCGATATTCGGGCCTTCCGGCGTTTCGATGGGGCACACGCGACCATAATGCGTAGGATGCACGTCGCGCACTTCAAATCCGGCGCGCTCCCGAGTGAGACCGCCGGGACCCAAAGCCGATACGCGCCGCTTGTGAGTGATTTCCGACAGCGGGTTGGTCTGATCCATGAATTGCGACAGTTGACTGGATCCGAAAAACTCGCGGATCGCCGCCGACACCGGCTTGGCATTGATAAGGTCGTGCGGCATCAGATTTTCCGATTCCGCCTGCGACAATCGCTCGCGCACTGCGCGTTCCACCCGGACCAAACCGGCGCGGAACTGGTTTTCTGCGAGTTCGCCCACCGAGCGCACGCGGCGGTTGCCGAGGTGATCGATGTCGTCGATTTCGCCGCGCCCGTTTCTGAGTTCAACCAGTATCTTGATCACCGCCACAATATCTTCATTGGTCAGCGTGCCGGGACCGGTCAATTCCTGCCGTCCCACACGGCGGTTGAACTTCATGCGCCCCACCGCGGATAAGTCGTAGCGGTCTTCCGAATAAAAAAGACCGTGGAACAGCGTTTTCACCGCGTCTTCGGTCGGCGGTTCGCCGGGCCGCATCATGCGGTAGATCGCCACCTGCGCCGCCATGGTGTCCGCGCTCTCATCTATTCTCAGGGTCTGGGAAATATAGCTCCCCTGGTCGAGGTCATTGATATAAATGGTGTTGACCTTGCCGACCTGCGCCTCCTGCAGTTTTCTGACCATATCCTCGGTTATTTCGTCGTTGGCGCGCGCCAAAATCTCGCCGCTTTCCTTGTCCACGACGTTGTGCGCCAACACGCGCCCGACCAAAAATTCGCCCGGCACCAGCATTTTCTGCAGACCTGCCTGCTCCATATCGCGGACATGCTTGACGGTGATGCGCTTGTCCTTGGGAACGATCAGCTTGCCGCTCTTGGTGGTGATATCGAAGCGCGCGATTTCGCCGCGCATACGCTCCGGCACCAGCTCAAACTGAATGCCTTTCTTGCTGATCTGGAACGTATCGAACGCAAAAAACTCCGCCAGGATCTGTTCCGGCGTGTAGCCGATGGCCTTGAGCAGTGTGGTCACCGGCATTTTGCGCCTGCGGTCAACGCGGAAATACAAATAGTCCTTCGGGTCAAACTCGAAATCGATCCACGAGCCGCGGTAGGGTATGATGCGCGCGGAAAAAAGCAGCTTTCCCGAAGAATGCGTTTTGCCCCGGTCGTGCTCGAAGAACACGCCCGGAGAACGGTGCAGTTGCGACACGATCACGCGCTCGGTGCCGTTGATGACGAAAGAACCGGTCGAAGTCATGAGCGGTATCTCACCCA
>Ga0335079_10009303_pt1 | contig 11198 bp, 8 predicted proteins | sample Lox_Sample_33_FD_206719 | JGI IMG/M metagenome (GOLD analysis project Ga0335079, IMG submission 206719) | Soil microbial communities from Loxahatchee National Wildlife Refuge, Florida, United States - Lox_Sample_3.3 | ecosystem: Environmental > Terrestrial > Soil > Wetlands | place: USA: Florida... | reverse complement strand
CAACAGACTGTATGGGAGCAAATGAACGCGTGGCTCGACAACGTCGCCCTCGCTTTTTCGGAAGAGGCGCTGCCGTTGCGCGAGTGGCTGCCCATTTTGGAAGCTGGCCTGGGAAATCTGACTGTCGGCGTTATCCCGCCTGCGCTCGACCAGGTGCTCATCGGTGCGATTGACCGCGCCCGCAATCCCGATTTGAAGCTGGCGCTCGTGCTCGGCGTGAATGAATCGGTGTTTCCCGCCGCGCCGGCCGCGCCGGCAATTTTAACGGAAGCCGACCGGGACGAATTGAATCAGCGCACCGGCGCCCCCGGTCCGGATTTGCGCGAACGCCTGGCACGCGAACGCTACCTCGGCTACATCGCCTGCACGCGCGCCAGCGAAAAGCTCGTCGTGACTTTTTCGCGTCACGATGCAGACGGCAAAACATTGAACCCATCGCCATTCATTGCGCATCTGCGACGGATTTTTCCCGGACTCGAAATTGAGGAATTCAGTGGTGAAATCAAACCGGCCGACGTGGAACAAGCGAGTGAAATTGTTCCGGTGTTGGTGGAAATACAGGCAAGAAATGATGTTCCAGACAAAACGCCTCATTCCGCCAACAGCCATCCTCTTCCCGCCGGGCGGGGCGAGCGGCGCGTTAAAAGCCGGGACGAATTGTTAAAGCTCCCCGTCGTTGCTTTGTTGGCCGAAAGCCTGCGTGCTCTGCGCGAACCGGAATTGGCGGAAAGTTTGTCACCCGCGCTTGCGGAAAAACTCTTCGGCCCGACCCTGTACTCCTCGGTAAGCCGTCTGGAGGAATTTGCCGCGTGCCCTTTCCGGTTTTTCGTCCATTCCGGATTGCGGGCCGAGGAGCGGAGAGTTTTTGAACTGGACGCACGCGAACAAGGCAGTTTCCAGCACGAGGTGTTGAAGCTATTCCACGAACAATTGAGCGCCGAAAACAAACGCTGGCGCGACCTCGCACCGCTGGAAGCCCGTAAACGCGTGCGTAAAATCGCCGAGACCCTCGCGCCGGATTACCGCGCCGGTTTGTTGCATTCCGGTGAACAAAACCGGTTCACCGCGCGCGTGCTGGCGGAATCGTTGCAGGACTTCGTCGAAACCCTGGTAATCTGGATGCGCGAACAATATGAATTCGACCCGGTGGTGGCCGAACTCGAATTTGGCATCGGTCCCGGCGGCGCGCCCGCGTGGGAAATTGATCCGGGCAACGGGCACCGGCTCGCCCTCCGGGGCCGGATTGACCGTATTGATTTGTGTCCTGACGATGAAGGCCGGAGCGACCGCGCGTGGTACGTGGTAATGGACTACAAATCGGGCCGGCGTAAGCTCGAAAAAATCCTGGTCGAGCACGGCGTACAGTTGCAATTGCTGGCGTATCTGGCGGCGGTGCGTGACTGGCCGGATCCACGAGCGCTTTTGGGCGTGTCACAATTGATTCCGGCGGGAGTTTTCTACGTGAACCTGCGCGGGCAGTATGAACACGGCGACACCCGCGACGAAGCGCTGGCGGACGCCGCCGCCGCGCGCAAACGCGCGTATCGGCATGCCGGACGCTTCGACGCCGGTGCGTTGTCCCGACTCGACCACAGTCGTGCGGCGGATCAATTTAATTATCGATTGAACAAGGACGGGAGCGTCCGGTCGAATTCGGTGGAAGCTTTGCCGCACGCGGAGTTTGCCGCCTTGCTCGACCTTGTTGAAACCCGGTTGCAGGGAATGGGGCGCGCGATTTTTTCCGGCGCGGCGCAGGTGGATCCGTATCGCAAAGGCCATGAAACACCATGTGAATTTTGTGATTATCGCCCCGTGTGCCGGATTGATCCGTGGACGCACCGGTACCGCGGATTGCGCCCGTCCGCGGAGAATATTTCCGATCCTGCATGCGCTTCTTGAAGCCGGCACGGGGCCGCCGTCCGGCTGCCGCACTCCGCGCCCGCCCGAAGGGCACGACGCCCCGACTTCATCCCTTGCGTTTTTCATCCACTTGGAATAACATATTAAAATGGACGCCATGAAATCAAATAATATCATTACGAATTTTCTGGCCACCGAGCACACTGTGTTTTGCGAGTTATTTGACGGGATTGAACGTCTCCTGCCGGAGGTACAGACGGTGGCCGAGGTGCGGCTGCTCGCCCGGTTGGTTGAAGGGGTGCTCTCCAGCCATGCCGATGTGGAACAGAACCTGGCCTATGCGGCGCTGGATCATGCGCTGGCGGAAAAGGGCGAGTTGAACCAGTTGTACCAGGATCATCAGGAGATTGACGTGTGCCTGCAACATGCCACGGCGGCAACGGAGTTCGTCCCGGCCATGCGGTTTCTGCGGGCGGGGCTTAAGGCTTCCCGAGAGCATTTTCGGCACGAGGAGGAAACGGTTTTCCCGCTTTTCGAGAAACTGTTCGATCCCGAGACGCTGAAAGTTTTGCGGGGCGGAGCAACCGGCAGTGCATCGGCTCAGTGGCCACACGGCTTTGAGAAGGCGCTGCGCGGCCGATTGTGGGATCCGGAATATCTCTATCAGTTGGCCCCACCGACGACGCCTGCCCCGGCCCACAATCTCCGGCGTGTTGCGATACGCCGCCGCAAAGAAGCCAGCACCGATAATTGATAATTTTTTTTAACCCTTTTCAGACCCAAAGCGCTGTTTGTTCAAACATGAAAGCAACGATTAATTTGTTCGCGGTCGGCGTGCTGATTCTGGCTGCGCCCTGCCCCGCCTCGCCGACCAACAACGCGGCTGCCGCGCTGCGAACCGCCAACTCAACCACGAAACCAACCATGAAATTCCCAGTCACCAAAACCGACGCGGAATGGCGCCAGGAACTGACGCCGGAACAATATCGTGTGCTGCGCCAGGCGGACACGGAACGGCCGTTCACCGGAAAGTATTGGAACACCAAAGAACCGGGGATCTACCGCTGCGCGGCGTGCGGAGAAGTCATTTTTACTTCGGACACCAAGTTCGACTCCGGTTGTGGCTGGCCGAGTTTTTATGACCTGGCCGCGGCGAAAAAAGTCATTCTGCGCGACGATTACAGTCTGGGTATGCACCGCAAGGAGGTGTTATGTGCGCATTGCGGCAGCCATCTCGGCCACGTTTTCGACGACGGCCCGAAACCGACCGGCTTGCGCTATTGCATCAACTCGGCATCGCTGAATTTTGAAAAAACCAATCCACCGCCGCCGGGTCCGGGAACGAAAAAGTAGGACAGGCATCTTGCCTGCCTCTATCCTGTTAATTGGGATACAAGGTGGGAGCCTGTCTGCGCCCGGGCGGCGCGGCGAATGAATCATCGGCGAACATCTGGCGCGGATGGGATTGCAAACAGGTGGCGATTTCGGCAAGAAATACGCGACCAAACTCGCGCAATTTCTTTTCGCCCACGCCGGTGATACGGGCGAACTCGCGCTCGTTCGCCGGATAATCACGGGCCATCTGCCGCAGCGTTACATCGGAGAAAACAATGTAAGCCGGCACATTGCGCTCGTCGGCCAGTTGCTTGCGAAGTTTGCGCAACCGGTCGAACAACACCTCATCGCACGCTATTTCACCCGGGCGATGCCCTTTCGGCTCCGGCGCGGTCACGGGTTTGGTGAGAGTCACTTTCCGGCGTTGCTTGAGCGCGGCCAACCCGTCGTGGGTCAGCTCCAGCACGCTGAATTTCCCGGACGTTTGCCGCAGATGGCCCAGCCGGATCAACTCCCGCCCGATTGCCGCCCATTCCGGCCGGCTGTGCTCCCCACCGATGCCGTAGGTCGAGAGTTGCTCGTGATGCCATTTGCGAATCTTCTCCGTATCCGCGCCGGTCAGGACCTCGACCACGTGGTTCAAACCGACACCAAACCGGGTGTTCTCGCGGATGCGGTAAACGCAGGAGAGGAACTTTTGCGCGGCGAGCGTACCGTCAAAGGTGGCGCGTGGCGAAAGACAGTTGTCGCACGCGCCGCAGTTGGGAGCGCCGATCTCCGAATCGGCGGGTTGAGCTGGACCATCCGTGCGGGCCGAATCGGAGTTCGGCGCTCCAAACTCCTCCCCAAAATACGCCAGCAACTCCCGTCTCCGACAGCCCGAGCACTCCGCGTAATGCACCATCTTCTGCAATTGTTCGCGCGCAATCTGTTGCTCCTTCGGGTCCGGCTTTTCGTCAATGAACTGTGTTTGCTTGATCACGTCACCCGCGCTGAAGAGGAGCACACATTCACTGGGCAGCCCATCGCGGCCCGCCCGGCCGGTTTCCTGGTAATAACCCTCGATGTTTTTCGGCAGATCGTAATGGATGACGAAGCGCGCGTTCGGCTTGTTGATGCCCATGCCGAAGGCGATGGTCGCGCAAATCACGCGCACGTCGTCGCGCAGAAAAAGTTCTTGATGCTCCGACCGTTCCTTCGGCGTCAACCCGGCGTGATAGGGGCGGGCTTTCACGCCGTCTCCGTTCAAACGCAGCGCCACACTCTCGGCGGTCTTGCGGGACTGGCAATAAACAATGCCGCTTTCGTTCGGTCGCGCGCGGACGAATTCCAACACCTGGTCGTACGGTTTGTTTTTGGCCAGCACACGGTACGTGAGGTTGGGACGGTTGAAGCTGGCGACATAGCAGCGCGGCTCGCGCAGTTCGAGCAGTTTGATGATGTCGGCGCGCACGCGTTCGGTGGCGGTGGCGGTGAGCGCCATCATCGGCGTTTCGGGAAAAAGCTTCCGCAACTCCGCGAGCTGGCGGTATTCCGGGCGGAAATCGTGTCCCCATTCGCTGATGCAATGCGCCTCGTCCACTGCCAGCAAACGCACATTCCAACGCTGCAAATCCGAAAGCACTCCCGACAGCATCAATCGCTCCGGCGCCAGGTAGAGCAGGCGGAACTCGCCGTTGTGCAGGCCGCGCAGCCGCGCCCGCGATTCGCCCTGGGCGAGTGAGGAGTTGAGAAACGTTGCTGGAATGCCGCCGGCCAGCATCCCGTCCACCTGATCTTTCATCAACGCAATCAGCGGCGACACTACGACCGTCAATCCGGGTTGGGCCATTGCGGGTAGTTGAAAACAGAGCGATTTGCCGCCGCCGGTGGGCAGCAGCGCAAAGACATCCTTCCCGGCCAGCGCATCGCGGATGATTTCCTCCTGCAACGGTCGAAACGAGGTGAACCCGAAATATTGCTTGAGCAAAGGCAACAACGGCGCGGCCCCGGATTTCATGACGGCCAAAGTATGACAAGCCCGCTGGAGTTCAAGCTTTAGCTGGCCTGAAGATGTGGTGGTGGAAACAGGCTGAGGCGCGAACTCCAACTCAGTGATACTCCTGCAGTGTCTGCACGCCGTAGCCGCTCTTTTTCAACGCGGCGATGCCGCGGGCGGCGGCTTTGGCGCCGCTCAACGTCGTCATGATCGGCGTGCCGGTGTAAACGGCGGTGGTGCGGATTCTCACTCCGTCGGCCAGGGGGGTGGCGCCGGAGGGCGTGTTGATGACGAGCTGGATTTCCTTGTTCTTGAGCAGGTCAATCATGTTCGGCCGGCCTTCGGCAAGTTTGAAAATGCGTTGTACGGTCAGCCCCGCTTTTTCCAGAACCGCCGCCGTGCCGCTGGTGGCGGCCAGTTCAAAGCCCAGTTCGGTGAATTGTTTCGCCACCGCCGCAACTTCCTTTTTGTGCGCGTCGCTGACGCTGATGAAAACTTTTCCACTGAGCGGCAGCGGTGAGCCGGCGGCCATCTGCGACTTTGCGTAGGCGATGCCGCGATCCGCGTCAAGCCCCATGACCTCGCCGGTTGAACGCATTTCCGGCGAGAGCAGGATGTCCTGCCCGTGAAACCGGTTGAACGGGAACACGGATTCCTTCACCGCCCAATGCTTCGGACAGATTTCCCTGGTGAAGCCGAGTTCCTTCAAGGTTTTCCCGGCCATGACTTTCGCGGCGAGCTTGGCCAGCGGAAAACCAATCGCCTTGCTCACAAACGGCACGGTGCGCGAGGCGCGCGGGTTGACCTCGAGCACAAAAACCTTTTCGCCCTTCACCGCATATTGCACGTTCATCAAGCCGATGACTTTCAGCTCGCGCGCCATCGCGTGGGTGTGGTCGCGAATCGTCTCGATGACTTTTTTGGAAAGCGTGTGCGGCGGCAAAACCATCGCGGCGTCGCCGGAATGAACGCCGGCAAATTCAATGTGCTCCAGCAGCGCGCCGATGACGATGTGGCCGTCATCGGGGTTTTGGAATCGGCCGACGTCCGCAATGCAATCCACGTCCACTTCGATCGCGTCTTCCAAAAATTTGTCCACGAGCACCGGGCGTTCCGGCGACGCCTCGACCGCAAAACGCATATAATGCTGAAGCTCGGCGTCGGAATAAACGATCTGCATCGCACGTCCGCCCAGGACGAATGACGGCCGGACGAGGATCGGATAGTCCAGTTTTTTCGCCACCGCCAGCGCCTCGGTTTCGTTGGTGGCGATGCCGTTGGGCGGCTGCGGAATTTTCAATTTGTCGAGCATCGCGGCGAAGAGCTTGCGGTCTTCGGCAATCTCAATGCTTTGCGGCGAAGTCCCGATGATGTTGACGCCATTTTTCTGCAGGCCGAGTGCCAGGTTCAGCGGCGTCTGCCCGCCGAATTGCGCAATCGCTCCCCAGCAGCCTTCTCGCTCGTAGATGTGCAACACGTCCTCGAGCGTGAGCGGCTCGAAAAACAGTTTGTCGCTCGTGTCGTAGTCGGTGGAAACCGTTTCGGGGTTGGAATTGACCATGATGGTCTCGAAACCGTCTTCCTTAAGCGCGAACGCCGCGTGCACGCAGCAATAATCAAATTCAATGCCCTGGCCGATGCGATTTGGCCCGCCGCCGAGAATCATCACCTTCTTCGCGGTGTTGCCCTTCACCTCATCATCGCCGCGGTCGTAGGTCGAATAATAATACGGCGTGTAGGCCTCGAACTCGGCGGCACAGGTGTCCACGAGCCGGTAGCTGGGCAGCAGGCCGAGTTTTTTCCGCAATGTGCGGATTTTGTCCTCGGTCGCGCCGGTCAAATGCGCGATTTGCCGGTCGGAAAAACCGAGCGACTTGGCTTTGCCCAGCAATTCAGCGTTGAGTGGCGGCATTGACGCAACATTAGGCCGGAAAATTATCCGCGTGTCCAGCGAGGAGTGGATTCGGCAGCGGCCGGATTTGGGTTGTAGTGTCGGCGATGTGCGCCGATACACGCGAGCCGCAGGCCTGCCGCTACAGCAAATCGGGACGCCACCATGGATTCGCGCTTGCTGACGGCGCGGCTTTACGTTACGAAAACGGCGATGAAACAAATCGGGTGCGCGCTGTTGTGGCTGATGTTGTTTGCCCCGGTTTCCGGGTTCACGCAAATTGATCCCATCAAGCGCGACCTGATTCAACTGGGTTACAATCAGCCGCTCGAGGGCCACGCGCCGTTCGCCGGTTACGCGTTTTACTATCACAACCAGCCGGATTTCCTGCGCACCAACCAGACCCTCCGGCTGGCGGTGGCGCCGGTGTACCTCGATTCCGAACTCGGCTTCGTCCAAGGGCTGGGGCCGCACACCGATTTCGGCATCGGCCTGGCCGGTGGCGGTTTTGCGGACAGCTACAACGAAATCCATGGCGGGACATACTATCCCAATCAATCCTTTGAAGGCAGCGGTGGAGAAATCTCCGCGAGCGTTTATCATTTGTTCAATCCCACCGACCAGATTCCGCTGAATTTGGTCGTGCGCGGCACGGCGCACTACTCCACCTACGACCGCACCGACGACACGGACCCCGATTTTCGATTGCCGGGGGAACGCGGCGACTTCAGCGTGCGCACCGGATTGCGCTGGGGCGGCATCGAGCCCACGCTCTTCCCGGCACTCGCTATGGAATTGTCGGCCTGGTATGAGGGACAATTTCGTACCAGCCACGGGCCGTATGGATTCAACGGTGACCGTGTAACCGAGCAACAATCACATCTGTTTTGGACGGAAGCCGCCTTGTCTTACACGCTGCCCAAGAGTCAGCAGAATTTTTATGTGCGGTTGATGGCCGGCACGAGCGTGGATGCCGACCGCTTCAGCGCCTACCGGCTGGGCGGGTATTTGCCGCTCGTCTCGGAATTCCCGCTGTCGTTGCCCGGCTATTATTTTCAGGAAATCAGCGCCCGGCAATTCGTGCTGTTCAACGCGAACTACCTTTTGCCGCTCGACCGCAGTCAGCGCTGGAACTTCAGCGTGAACGCGGCCAGCGCTGTGGTGGATTATCTGCCCGGCGAAGGACAGGCCGGCAACTCACTCACCGGTGTGGGCGGCGGCATCTTTTATCGCGCGCCGAACGACCGCTTGAAAATCGTGCTCGATTACGCCTATGGAGTGGACGCCATCCGGTCACACGGCCGTGGCGCGAACAGCATCGGCATCCTCCTGCAATGGGACCTGGAGAAGGCCCGAGGCGAAAAATTCACCCCGGCGCATCCGGATCGCTGGCGCGGCTGGCAATGGTTTTTCCCGGATTAGAAACAAATGGGGCTCTTTTGCGGCCAGGCTTCGATTCAACTTGCGCAAACCGCTTTTGCTTGCTTCATTATGAAGGTGCGTGCGCATATGGTGGAATTGGCAGACACGCTACTTTGAGGTGGTAGTGGGGCAACCCGTGCAGGTTCAAGTCCTGCTATGCGCACCAGCCTTCGCCCGTCGCGCAGCAAGGGGGAAGGCTGCCGCGCCGGAGTGCGTAGCACGAAGGCGGGCTGGTTCGATGTTAAATCAGCCGGCTATGGCTCGGCAAGCCAGCCGAGGCGTTTCGATCGCAGCACAGCGCCGGCGGGCGGCAGCCCAACAGAGCCAATCTGATCTTCATGGCACGGCATCAAACACACCGGGGACTCGCTCCCCAGGATGAACGGCTTTTTGCCGCCCGGCAACTGCCCGCCCTCCGCGGTGCCGCCGCCGACCTCTGCTGGCTGCTCGACCGCGGTTACGCCGCGCGCTCGGCCGTCGAGTTGGTCGGCAACCGCCACAACCTCACCAGCCGCCAGCGCATGGCCGTCTCCCGTTATGCCTGCTCATACGAAGATGTTCAATGCCGCCAAAAGCTTCGCGTCGAACCCGGCCGGTTGCAAGGCAAGGAACTCTGGCTCGACGGCTATAACGTCCTGACCATCCTCGAAAGCGCGCTGGCGGGCGGAATTGTGCTGTCCTGCCGTGACGGTTGCTGTCGGGACATCGCCGGCATACATCGCCGCTATCGCAAGCTGGCGGAAACCCTGCCGGCACTGCGGCTGGTTGGTGAAACGGCTGCGGCGCTGGGCGTAAGTTGCTGTCGCTGGTGGCTCGACCAACCAGTTTCCAATAGCGGCCGCCTCAAAACGCTCATCCGCGAAGCCGCCGCTGAAGCCGGCTGGAAAATGGAAGTGGAACTGACCATCAGCCCCGACCATGTGTTGTCGCACACCGATGAAATCATCGCCACGTCTGACGGCATTGTGCTCGACCGCTGCCAGCGTTGGGTGAACCTGGCCCGGCTGATTGTCACCGAGCGCCTCCCGCAAACGCGGTTCTTGGATTTGGCGACGGACGGGGAATGAAGAGGCTGGCGAGTGTAAAGTAGGGCAGGCGTCTCGCCTGCCCAGCTTGCGCGACAGCGCAAGCGATGCAAGTAATTCCCTGTCTGCTTCGCCGACTTGGGCAGGCGAGACGCCTGCCCTACTTTAAAATTCATAAAAAGCTGAGACTGGAAAAAGCATTGCCTTCCCGCTCCGTTCCGCGCAAGAGAAGGACATGGTCTATCAAAAACAAATCCAATTGGAAAACCGGGGCCATCGGCAGATGCACAACCTGACCGAGGACGTGGCGCAAATCATCCACGACTCCGGCGTGCGCACGGGAACGGCTCACGTGTTCAACGTCGGCAGCACCGGCGCTCTGGGCGCCATCGAGTACGAACCGGGACTACTGGAGGACCTGCCCGATTTGCTGGACAAGCTCATTCCACCGGGCCGCGACTACGGACACGAGCAGGCCTGGCACGACGGCAACGGCCATTCGCATTTGCAGGCCACACTGCTGGGGCCGTCATTGACGGTGCCGGTGGCCGGCGGGAAACCGGTGTTGGGCATCTGGCAGCAGATTTTCCATCTGGAATGCGACATCAAACCCCGCCGTCGCACCATCGTAGTAACGGTCTCCGGCGAGTGACGGTTTACAACGTCAAGGCGAAGAGGACATTTCCAGATTGCGAAGTGCGGGGCCGACGAGGTTGCCCAGGTGATTGCCCGACCAGTACAGCACCACCACAAAACCCGCCAGCACTACGGCGAGACAGATGAACGCCCGGAAATGACGCGCCTCCAACCGTTCCAGCGACCGCAAGAAACCCACCAGCCCGATCAGCGCCGCCACGACAATCACCGCATCCACACTCGCCCGCTGCCAGTAGCTGCCGCCCAGATGCAGCCACATGCCGAACTCGTCAAAGGTCAGGCCCAGGGCGATACCGTAAACAATCGCGGTGATATCGGCGGCGCGCCCGGCCGGCCGGCGGAAGATGGCGTAGCCCGCCACCGCCGCCAGCAGGAAAATGCCGTAGTTCAAATGGTGAACATGCGTCCCCTTCAGGAAAAAATACATATTGGGGATGGTCCCGGACATGATCAGGAAAACCGTGGCCCGTGAAATGATGAACGTCAGCAGGAAACTGAACAACGCCCGGCGCGCCAGCCGATGCGGCGTGGCCCGGTGATGGACGGGTTCATGCGGGGGTATAGGTTCGGTGTCCATCGGCCGGGCGGAGGTTCAATTGAATTATTACCACTAGTTACACCAACCGCACAGAAAATTAAAGGGCGGAGAAGTTGAGGATTCCGAAATTCGCCCCTCCAAAGTTTGGTGCATTTCTTGGTTTAACTCGTGGCGCACGATTCAGTCCTTGGTGAAGGCAAAGGCGCCGTAGCCGACCACGCGGTCGCGGCTGCCGGACGTGTCGCCCGAATTCCGCAAATCCAGCGTGTGACAACGCAGACCGTGCAATTTCGCTGTCCACAGGAGTCCGCCAATTGGCCGGCATCCGCACGCCCGGTCACCATCGAGGCCTTGCCAGGTCAGCAACTCGACGAGGCGCGCCGTCTTGCGGTCGGTTTGCTGCGCGGTTGGATAGTCGTGGTAATGGCTCAGGTCCGAGCTGATGACAATGCAGGTTTCGTCAGCGCCCCAGAGTTCGTTTAAAACGCCGCC
>Ga0335079_10009301_pt1 | contig 11198 bp, 10 predicted proteins | sample Lox_Sample_33_FD_206719 | JGI IMG/M metagenome (GOLD analysis project Ga0335079, IMG submission 206719) | Soil microbial communities from Loxahatchee National Wildlife Refuge, Florida, United States - Lox_Sample_3.3 | ecosystem: Environmental > Terrestrial > Soil > Wetlands | place: USA... | reverse complement strand
TTTTTCCGTGATCGGCGTGGACGTCAGCCCGCCGCGCACGGACACCGAACTGCAGTTTGAAAGCATCGATCTGGGCCAGGAGTCGTCGACGCGAACTCTGTTCGAGCTATTGCGCGACACGCATCCCTTTGCGGTCGTTCACCTCGCGTTTGTCATTGACCCGGTGCGCACCGGCGTTCTCGATATTGACCGGATGTGGCAGATCAATGTAGCGGGCACCGCACGCGTGATGGAGGCCGTCACCGAGGTCAACCGGAATTACGACGATGCCATCAAGCAGTTTATTTTTCCCAGCAGCGTCTCGGCCTACGGACCGGACCTTCCCGATGCTGTAAACGAAGAAGCGCCGCTGGCGGCGCATACCCTTCCCTATGCGATTCACAAAAAGGAATCCGATGAAGTTGTGCAGCAGCGCTGCACCTCGTTGCGCGGATGCAGCGTGTACATTTTGCGCCCGCACATCTTCGCCGGCGCCAGTGTTGAAAATTATCTGATGGGCGCCTTCCGCGGTACGCCCAACGGCAAGAGCGCTCGCGCCGAAAAAATGCGCAACGCCGGAAGACGCCTGCCTTGCATGCTGCCGCGCGGCCAGCAGTATCTCGACAACAAAATTCAATTCATTCACGTCGACGACATGGCTCGCCTGCTGCGCCACATCCTGCAGCGCGAGCCGGAGTCACAGCGCCTGACGATCTTGAATGTCGCTGGCCGCGGCGAGCCTCTGACGTTCGCCAAATGCATTGAGACGGCGCAAGCCAAACTATTGCGCGTCCCCGGCAAATGGGCGATGCGGCAGATCCTCTCTTTCTTGTGGAAGCAGAAAATTTCCGCCATTCCGCCCCAGGCCGTGCCCTATATGACCGGGCAATACATCATGAACACCGACCGCCTGCGCCGTTTTCTCGGCCCGGAGTATGAGGACGTGCTTCGCTACACAATCGCCGATGCGTTCGCCGATTCGTTTCGCCGCGAGAGCCCGCCAGTCTGAGCCGGAATTCTGTTTCCCTTCCGCTGCAGCAGCGAATCCAGCGACCACCTGCCCGGACCATTGATCATCAGAAAAGCAGACGTCAGCATCTGCGCATATTCCGACCGCACCTCGTGCAGCACCGCCCACATTCCGACTTTCGGCGGAGCCGCAGGCAGCGGCAAAGGATAAGTCCCGAGGTAGAGCGTGATCTTCGTGGAAAGAATGGCGACGATCATCTCGCCGATGAACACAACCGAGATCATCCGCGTCACAAGACCAGACAAGAGCAGGATTCCGCCTACGATCTCGAGAATCGCCACGAAGTCTGCCGTTAAATGTGGCAATGGCATTCCTAACTTTGTGAAACGCCCGATCCCCTGATTGGCGTAGACAAATTTGAGAATTCCTTCCCATAGAAACACCGCCCCCGCCATGAGACGCAAGACAATTGTTGAGTCTGGCCCGTCCGTCGGGGTGTGGGTCAGCCAGTTGATGATTTTCTTCACGTGCGATCTCCTTGTTACGAAATTGACGACCTTGCTTTGCGCCGATAACTCCCCCGCTGCACTTCTATTCCGAAGAATATTTTTGCGCCGAGATGGAATAAAGCGGAGGGCTCGGGAGTTTATGCTATGGAGGTGCCAGACCAGCGCTTGCCCGCAGCGACATTCGAGAATCTGGCGCTTCCTCTTTTCGACCAGCTCTATAACTTCGCGCACTGGTTGACGCAGGATCGAGCTGAAGCCGAGGACCTGGTGCAGGAAACCTACGCGAAAGCGCTCCGCGGATTCGCTACGTTTCAGCCGGGAACAAACTTCCGGGCCTGGATCTTCCGCATCCTGCGGAACTCTTTTCTCACGACCCGGGCTGGGTTGAAGGCAACGGTCGGTTTTGACGAGGAGCAACACACTGATGCAGCAACCCACAATGTATCCGCGGAAGAAAATCTGATCGAGCAATCGAATCACGAGATGGTGCAGCAGGCGCTTGAGAGATTGCCGGTTCCCTTCCGCGAGATTCTGCTGTTCTACGAGGTCGAGGAAATGTCGTATCAGGAAACGGCAAATACGCTGGGAGTGCCCATCGGAACTGTGATGTCGCGGCTTTCCCGCGCGCGTAAGGCTCTTCGGGCAGACCTATTGAAGCAGCTCAAGGAAGGTCGACATGGCATGTGATTCGCCACCGGAACGGCTGGATGCGTACGTCGATGACGAGCTTTCGGCAGCTGAGGCCTCGAGCGTGCGGGATCACTTGCGGAATTGCCCTTCCTGCGCTGCTGATGCTCTCTCGCAGATACGGTTGCGGCGCAAGGTGGCCGACGCCGGCGTGCGTTATCAGCCGGCTTCGGAGCTGCGAAACAAGATCGTCGGTCGATACTCCACTCGGGCCCGCCCGCGACATTTGCAGTGGGCGATTCTTACCGTGCCGGCACTGGTTGTTCTGCTCGTGATCCTGAGCGCGAATTTCTTCGTGGCTCGCGAAAAGATGCGCCAGCAGCGCGTTCTTGGTGAAGTCGCCGATCTTCACATCGCAGCCCTGGCCAGCGCTTCTCCCGTCGATGTCCTCTCGACCGATCAGCACACCGTCAAACCGTGGTTCGAGGGAAAAATCCCGTTTACATTTAATCTGCCTGACGTGCAGGGTTCCGACTTCACTCTTCGCGGAGGCCGCGTCAGCTATCTCGCGCAATCGCCCGGAGCGCAACTGATCTACCAGTTGCGCAAGCACAGTCTTTCCGTTTTCATTTTTCAGGATCGCGCCGAGCAGTATGGCACGACGGCTTTAGAGCCAGTGGAATTCCAAACCTTCCACGTGGAAAGCTGGAACCAGCATGGACTCCGCTATTTCATTGTCGGAGATGTGAACGCCAACGACATCCAAAGCTTGAGTAAGCTGTTCCGCGACGCGGGATAGGTGCTCCTCTGATGCGGTTGCCCCACCCTTAACGCTCCCGCTTTTGGAACGATAGGGTGGATCATCACGATTTCTTGCCCCGATACAATCCTGCAATCCCGAACGTATATGGCTTCCACGTGACGTCAACGAAGCCCGCCTTCTTCATCCGTGCCAGCATTTCGTCGGGAGTAGGAAAGCGCTCGACCGAAGCCGGAAGATATGCGTATGGCCCACGCACGCCGGAAATCAGCGTTCCGATTCGCGGCAGCACCTGCTTGAAATAAATTCGATAGAAAGAGCCGAACAGTCCCTTTGGCTCGCCGAAATCCAGGATCCCGCACTCTCCCTGCGCCCTGAGCACGCGGAAAATCTCACGCAGCCCAGCGTCGTAATCGGCCAGATTGCGAAAGCCGAAGGCGGAGGTCACCAGATCGAAGTGATCGCCGGGCAAGGGCAGATTCAACGCATCCGCTTCAACCCAGGCTGCTGCTGAGCGGCCGGCAGATTTTGCCGATGCGCGTTGCAACATCGCATGAGAGAAATCCGCTCCCACAATTTCCGCGAGGCGTGCTTTCGACGCCTGCCGGCGCAAGGCGAACGCCATGTCGCCGGTGCCGCAGCATAGGTCGAGAACTCTGGCATCATCACGAACCAAAATGTGACGGAACGTACGCGCCGTCCGGCGCCACCACATGCGATCCACATTCAACGAAAGCACGTGATTCAGCAGGTCGTAGCGGGGAGCGATTGAAGTAAACATCTCGCGCACCGCCCGGCTGGCAGAATTCCTGTCGGTCGCTCCTTCGGGCACGGCTCCAGTGACTGGGCTCTTTTCAGGCACGATGACGAGACTAGCGCCGCTTTTTCGCTTTGCTTCTGGACTTAGCGCTTCCGGATCTGGCAGCTCCGGACTTCGCGATGTTCAATTGCTTGACGATGCGTTCGATCTGAAGAAGATGATTCGTATCGTGGCCCGCAAACATGCGGGTGAGATGAGCGATCGTTTCCTTCCCGCGCTCCAGGTGCATGCCATAGTTCTCCCAGCTTTGTGGCGGAACTTCCTTCAGCATCGCCAGGTTGTTCTCGCGCAGCACGCGAAAAATCTCCAAGGACCGCTTGGCATCGCGTTTTTGATAGTCGAATGCCGATGCCCACGCATCCTGGTCGAACGGCTGGATGGTAATCCCGTTCTCTCCGATTACCGATCGCATGCGCCAGCTGGCTACGATTTCCACGTCCGCCAGGTGCGCCAGGATTTCCGCGATCGACCATTTCGCCGGCTCGGGCCTCCATTTCAGTTGCGCCGGTGTCAGTCCCTGGATAGTTTTCTTCAACTTTGCCGCCGTAGTCCGCTGGAGCTTGATTGCGTCCTGCCCTTCCACGTAGCCCAGAGTTCGCTCGATGTATTGCTGCGCTGTTTCCTGCATCGTGTATTCCCTTCCTTTAATTTCGGTCTTCTATTTGCCCCAGCCCCCGCGCGACAGGCGCCGCAATTCGTCGACTGCGACCAGGACCGCGCTCGGGGGCACGTCGCTGGCGATTTCGACCTTGCCGATTTCCCGTGGCAGGACAAAATGAACCACTCCATTCTGTGTCTTCTTATCGGACTGCAGCCGGGAAAGAATCTTGCGCGAGTTGACGTTCACTTCGGGCAGCCGGCCAAGACTCAACACGGCATCGGCGATGCGGCCCGCAGAAACACTGTCGGTTCGCCCGACGCTCAGCGCAATGTTAGTGGCGGCAATCATCCCCCAGGCGACGGCTTCGCCGTGCAACAGCCGACGATAGCCGGTTTCAGCTTCCAGCGCGTGGCCGATGGTGTGGCCCAGGTTCAAGACGCGCCGCAGGCCACCCTCATGCTCATCCGCCGATACGACCTCCGCCTTCAGCTTCACCGATTGCGCAATGAGCCATTCCAATTCCACCGGATCGCGCTTTAAAATCTTGGCGCGATTCTGCTCGAAGCGCAGAAACAGCTCGACATTTCCGATGATGCCGCACTTCAGGGCCTCGTAGAGTCCGGCGCGGAACTCGCGGTCCGGCAGAGTCTTCAAAACGTTGGGATCGATCAGCACCACTCGCGGGTGATAGAAGGTTCCGACAAGATTCTTGCCAGATACCAGGTTGACCCCGGTCTTTCCGCCGATGGATGCATCGACCTGCGCGAGCACCGTGGTCGGCACCTGCGCGAACTCGACGCCGCGCATATAGAGCGAGGCCAGCAGCCCCGCCACATCTCCGACAACGCCGCCGCCCAGCGCGATGATCACCGCCTTCCGGTCCGCCCCCAGCTTGGCCATCTTTTCCGCCAGCCCTTCCACCGTTTCCAGCCGCTTCGACGGTTCCCCATCCGGCATGACGATGACCTGCGGGTCGAATCCCACCGCCTTGAGAGACGAAACCAGCTTCGATCCCCAGCGTTTTCGCACCGGAGGGACGGTCACGACGAAGATTCGGCTCGCCTGCGGCAGCAACTCGCCCAGCACCGATCCCGCGCGCGACAGCAGCCCGTTTTCGATCAGCGCCTGGTAGGGCCGGGGCTCAACGTGGATAGTGGCTTGCGCCATGGCCGTTCCATTTTCGCACGGGGATAGCGTATGGCGCTTGAATCTCCGCGCCGGGCCACTCGGTGTTACTATCTGTGGCCGGGTTATGAAAGGTCTTCCAGCCGAGACCGATTTCGTCGTAATTGGCGGCGGCGTAGCTGGCCTTCGCGCGGCCATTGACCTGGCCGCCGCCGGGCGCGTGCTTGTCCTCTCCAAGAAAGAGATTCCCGATCTCACAGTCGGCGACCCGAAAAGCGACGCCGCCTGGCTCAGTGACGAGGATGAACTCACCCTGCACTTGCAAGACACGCTCAATGCCGGAGACGGCATTTGCGACCTCGCGGCCGTGAAGCTCCTTTTCGAGGAAGCCCCCGAGCGCATCGAAGAATTGCTGGCATGGGGCAAGCCGCCGGGAACCAAACTCACCTTTGGTCTTGAAAACACCCACAGCAAAAGCCGCGTCTTGCACGCTTCAGGCGAATCCGTCGGCAAGGAAATCGTGCGCATCCTCACCGGCAGAGTGCATTCCCTGAAGCAGGTGTCGGTTGCACCCTTTGCTTTTACGACATCGCTCCTAATGGACTCAGGCCGGACCGCAGGAGTCGCGGTTCTTGATGAAAAGGGAGTCCCGCACGAGGTCACGTGTTCAGCCGTTCTGGTGGCCACCGGCGGATGCGGCCAACTTTATCGCGACACCACGCATTCCGACGCGGCGACCGCCGATGGCATCGCACTGGCCGTCCGTGCAGGAGCCGAAGTCAGCGACATGGAGTTTGTGCAATTCCATCCCACCGCCCTCTACATGAAGAAGGTTCCACGATTTTTGCTCTCCGAAAAACTGCGCGGCGAGGGCGGATATCTTCGCAATTTTGAACTCGACCGATTTATGGCGAAGTATCACCCGCTCGCCGAGCGGGCTCCACGGGAAATCATGCTGCGCGCCATTGTTCATGAGATGGAGGTGAGCCGCGCCAAAGATCCCTTTGTTTATCTCGATCTCACGCATATGAATGCCGCCGCCGTTCAAAAACATTTTCCGCGGATTCATGCTGCCTTCATGGCCTACAACATCGACATTACCGAGGATGTCGTTCCGGTTCGTCCCGCGGCGCAGTTTTCCGTTGGAGGCGTGCGCACGGACCTTGACGGCAGGACGAATGTCCCCGGCCTGTTCGCGGCGGGGGAAGCAGCGTCCACCGGAGTTCATGGGGCTGAACGCCTTCCCAGCAACGCGTTGCTGGAAGGAATCGTCTACGGGGCGAGAGCGGGGAAGGCCATGCGCGATGTCGCAAAAGGGATAGCGAAACCCGGTTCCGAGCCTCAGGCCGCGTACTCGAACGGCCCCGTTGATGCGGGCGTAGAGGAATTGATCAATCAGATTCAGCAGGTGATGTGGAACGAGGTCGGAGTCGTTCGTACCCGGCAGGGATTGCAAAAAGCCGTCAAGGCTTTGGAAGAAGTGAAATCCAAAGTGGAGCATCCTAAGACGCGCCGACGGCATGAAGCGGCGAACCTGCATCTGGCCGCGACTCTGGTGGCCCGCTCAGCCCTGGCGCGAGAAGAGAGCCGCGGATCGCACTACCGCATGGAATATCCCGACCACGACGACAAGAAATTCCTGAAGCATTCGGTGGTCAAGGGAGAAGGAGCGGTGCGGTTCGTTTAAGACATTGTTGATTCTTGATCACAGATGGTTTGAAAAGCATTCGCCAAGGGGTTTCAATCAACAATCAAAATTCCACCAGCAAGAAATAGCCGCGCGACTACTTATCGTCTTTCTTCTCGCCCGGCCAGGCTAGCGACGCCACGATCGAAGCCAGCAGCACTCCTGCGATCACTGCCAGCGTGCCGTGGATCGGAACACGAATGTGATCGGAGGCCAGCATTTTCAGTCCTACAAGAATGAGAATAACCGCCAAGCCATAGTGCAAAAATCGGAACACCTTCATTAATCCAGCCACAGCAAAGAACATCGAGCGCAAGCCCAGAATCGCAAACACATTGGACGTATAGACGATAAACGCGTTCAGCGTGATGGCCAGCACCGCAGGAATGGAGTCAACCGCAAATAAAACGTCGGTGGTTTCGATGACCAGAAGAACAATCAGCAGCGGTGTGGCAGACAGGCCGCCATCCTGAACACTGCGCACGAAAAACCGGCCGCCCCTGTATTCATTGGTGACCGGAATCCACTTCCGGACCGCCTTTACGATCGGATTCGCCGCCGGATCGATCTGATGCTCGCCCGCCGCACATACGCGCACACCGCTGTAGACCAGCAGGGCTCCAAAGATAAACAGCAGCCAATGGAAGCGATGAATGAGTTCGATGCCCGCGCCGATGAAGATTCCGCGCAGCACCAGCGCGCCCACGATTCCCCAAAACAGCACCCGATGTTGCTGTTCTTCGGGAACCGCGAAGTAGCTGAAGATCACAAGAAAAACAAACAAATTGTCGACGCTGAGCGAGAGTTCGAGAACATATCCGGTAACGAATTCCAGCTCAGCCTGCCGTCCCTGCCAGAAGTAAAGAATCACCGCGAAGACGGCTGCCAGCGCCACATACATGACGCTCCGTCCCATCGCCTCGCGAAAGCCGACAACATGGCCCGGCCGGTGAAAGACCCGCAGGTCGACGACCAGCATGCCCAGCGCGAAAAGGTTGAAGAGAATCCAGAAATAGAGCAAGGCGAATTGCCGATTTTCGATTGGCGATTTTCGATTAGGTAAACACTGAAGTTCAATCGGCAATCGGCAATCGGAATTTGGAAATCAGTTTATTTCTGCCTTCCCCGCTTGCCGCTCTGCCAATCGTCCCACAGGCCAAAGGCTCTGAACATTTCGAGACTGTTCGTATCGTGCATGGTCTGCTCAATCTGATCGTGAGTCAGCCTCGGGCCCAGCCGCTGCGGGAGATTCGCCAGTTCGATGCTCAGTCCGGCAGCTTCCGCCACATGCTTCTTCAACTGCGCAAAGTCCACCTTGTCGTAGGTGTCAGAGACGGCATGATAGTTCTCCAGATAGTTCGCTTCTTCCTGATCGGCGAGGAACGTGGGCACGCCTTCCAGCATGAAATCGAAGTGGTCGCTGCCCCACTCCATGTCGGTTGCGAGATCATTGACTCCGAATTGCGCGAAGGGAGCGATCAGCAGCCTGGCCAGCGAACGCACGTCTGTTCTTCCACCAAGTGAAAACCCGGTCGTCTTGCCGGTGCCGGCGTCGTAAATGATGACTCCTTGCGCCTTGTCGAGTTCGCCGCGATGGGTGAAGGCGTAGGCGCGAGAGCCGAGCAGACCCTCTTCTTCACCGGAAAAAAGAATGAAGCGAATCGTGCGCTTGGGCGTCACGCCGGATGCCTTGATGGCGCGGAGCGCATCCACGACCATCGCGGCATTGCAGCCGTCATCGAGTGCGCCGGTGCCAAGTTCCCAGGAATCCAGATGCGCGCCGAGGATCACGAATTCGTCCGGGCGCTCGCTGCCGCGAATCTCGCCGACAACATTGGCAGCGCGGATCGGCCCGCCAATCTGATTCGGAATCGACAAGTCCGCCCATACTAGCTGGCCCGCCGCCAGCAGGCGCGCCATGCGCTCGCCATCTTCGCGGGCGACAATCACCATCGGCAAACGGTCAATCTCGCCCGACTGCGAATTGATGTGGCGATACAGGATGTCGTGTTGACGCGTGGCCATGAACGCAATCGCCTTCGCCCTCGCTTTCACTGCCCGGTCGATCACCGGGGGCGCATTCATGTATTCGGCGAACAGATCGTCCCATTTCTTGAGAACGGTCGTATGGACGAGAAGAATCTTGCCGGCAACCTCTCCGGCCTTCTGAAAATCTGCGTCCTTGCCTTCGCCGATATCAATGACCGGAACGTGCTTCACCGGCGCCAGCGCTGGAGCCCATGCGAGCGATACTGCCCGCACGCGAAATGAAGTCAGAATCGTGCCGCCGCCAACCTGCTTGGGACTCACTTCGTAGGTCGTCGTGGCCGTCATTTCCGTGGCGCCTTCCGCCCATGAATTCGGAATCTCGAACGCCTCGCTGTGAACGCTATCCGCACCCGCCCCGCTCAGAGCCTGCATTCCCCATTGCACGGCGTGCTGCATGGCCGGCGTTCCGGGAACGCGTCCTCCTATCTCGTCCGTCAGGCGGCGAAGGTTATCTTCGAGTGGTGAGGGCAGAAGCGCGGCCTGTATCACCTGGTTAACTTCATTGTTACCGGCGGGGGTTGCGGCGAGACACGTCACCGCAAGAATGCAAAGGAACAGGCCTTTTGCGGTTCGCATATCGGAGTGCATTAGAAACGAAATTGGGCAAAAAAGCTATGAGCCATAGGCAGTGAGCTATGAGTAGAATCGGTTTGCTCAGCGCTCATTGCTCACAGCTCGGTTTACTTCGGCGGCAGCGGACTCATCTTGTCGAGAATCTGAATCGATTCCAGAATCACGCTCCCCACAATCTCCAGGCTCTTGGGGCTGAGCTTGTCGACGGTGTCCTGCGTAGTGTGCCAGAACACGTTGTTGTAGCCGTAATCGAAATCGATGAGGTCCGCACAGGGGACCCCCCGTTTCATGAAGGGGATGTGATCATCGGTCACCTGGTTCTCATGCCCGAAGAAATGAGATTGATATCCCAGACGCTTCGCGGCCTCACCCACAACATCTTCCAGCCATGGTGTGGAGTAGAGGTCGCGGTCGATGTTCAGGTCGGCGTCGCCGATCATGTCGGCCAGCAGAAACGCCTTCACCTTCTTCAGAGTTCCATCTGCTTGCCATTTCTCCGCGAGATGCGCGATCCCGTACAAACTGTCTTTATCGAATGGCATTTCATTAGGAAGGCCGCCCGAGCCGTCGGGCTTCATGGCTTCTTCAGCGTCATCCCAGACAAGCCAAACGCTATAGCCGTCGCGCGGCTTGCCGCGGAGTTGATTCGCTAGTTCGAGCAGGAGCCCGCTGGACGACGCTCCGTCATTCGCCCCGACGTATGAAGTATTCCGTAAGGGATAGTTCGTATCGTAATGGCTGGCAACGATGATGATGCCGTCTTTTGTCCCGGGATATTTCGCAATGATGTTGTGCACCGGAAACTTTCCTTCCGGCGTATCGGCGGTAAAGCTGTCGTCCTCAACCTCATCCCCTTTCAGGTGCGACGAGATATATTCTTCAACTTTCTTGTGACTGGCGCTGGCCAGCGGACGGGGGCCAAATTTCACAATGTCTTTGACGTACTGCATCGCGCGATCGCCGTTGAATGCCGGCAGCACACCGGTATCTGGCGGGAAGGTTAACGGCGCGTTCGCTGCGTTAGTCGCCGCTGCCGCTTCCGGCTGCACTTGCGCAGTCTGCTTCGCGCGGTCACACGCAAGCAGGGTCAGCACGCAGGCAAAGAAAATCCAGCGCAAGGGTTTCGAGCTCATGAACGCGCCTGTTTCTCTCTCCGCGCCGCGCGCTGCTTGGGATGGACCAGCCACGCCACGCCGATGCTGACGGCATAGAGCGCGATCATGGGCGCGGCGAAAATACACATGTTTAAGATGTCGGTCGTCGGAGTGACGATTGCCGCGATAATGAAAATCACCAGGATCGAGTAGCGGAAGTTCTTCCACATGAATCCGGCGCTCACGATCCCCATCAGCGACAGGAAAAAAACCAGGATCGGCATCTCAAAAATCAGCCCCATGCCGAGGATGATGCTCAGAAAGAGCGACGTGTATTCGTTGATCGTGATCATCGGCTTGAACTGCTTGCCGAAGTCGATGAGGAAATTCAGGGCCGCCGGATA
>Ga0335079_10009297_pt1 | contig 11199 bp, 11 predicted proteins | sample Lox_Sample_33_FD_206719 | JGI IMG/M metagenome (GOLD analysis project Ga0335079, IMG submission 206719) | Soil microbial communities from Loxahatchee National Wildlife Refuge, Florida, United States - Lox_Sample_3.3 | ecosystem: Environmental > Terrestrial > Soil > Wetlands | place: USA... | reverse complement strand
TCTGCGCCCCACCGGTTCCGGGATCGATGTCCATGTTCGCTACGTCACGCGCGCGTCGCAACGCGTGGAGATGCGCAACCGCCTCTATCAGATTGCGATCGACCTTCTGCACGAGAAAGATGCGGCGGCGGCGCCACCCCTCTGAGAACGAAAAATGCATGAGGATTTCCAGACGTGTTCCAGGTCACGGAGCTTGCGTTCGTGCGAGGCTAGACTCACTCGAAGGATTCACCGTATGCCGAATACGCGCCGCGAATTTCTGCAATCCAGTGCAGCGCTCGCCATTGGCATGATGGGCGGGGCGCCTGCGTCTGCCCTTGGCTCGGAGCGGGCTCCATTCGGCCAGACCCAAGACCGGCCTTCGGAGGATCAGGAGCCGCATACCGGCGAACCCGAGGCCCAGGTGCCGAAGATGAAGTTCGGCGGCGTCGAGATCGGCCGCATGGTGCTGGGCGTCAACCCCTTTTACGGGTTCGCTCACTACAACAACAATTTCTCCGGCGCCATGCGCGACTGGTACACGCAGGACAAAGTCTGCGAGGTGCTGCATCGTGCCACGCAGTTTGGGATCAATGCCTTCAATTACGTGAACTGGGGCCGCGCGCCGGAGGACTGGGCCCGCTTTCTCGCCGAGGGCGGCAAGATGCACCTGATCGCGCAGGTGCCTGCCAAGGACGATGCGGCAGCTCTCGTGCAGAACCTCAAGCCGCTGGCCCTGCATCGCCAGGGTGAGGTGGTGGATATCGCCTTTCGCGAGCGCAGCATGGACACGGTGCGGGAGTGGTGCAAGCAGGTTCGCGACCTGGGCGTGATGGTGGGTGTCGGCACGCACAAGCCCGAAGTGATCGAACTTGTGGAGGAACAAGGCTGGGATGTCGACTTTTACGCCGGCTGCGTCTACAACCGCACACGCAGCGAAGACGAGTGGCGGCGCATCCTCAACGGTGAGCTGCTCGAAATGCCGCGCGAGATCTATCTGCAGAGCGATCCGGCGCGCATGTACAAGGTGATGCGCCAGACGAGCAAGCCTTGCTTCGCGTTCAAGGTCCTCGCGGCCGGCCGTGTCGCCGACCAGGACATCGCAAGCGCCCTCCACACCGCGTTCTCCAGCATCAAGCCGATCGACGGCGTCTTCGTCGGCGTCTTCCCCCGGGCCAGGGATGAGCTGAAACAGAACGCCCAGATCGTGCACGACATTTTCTCCGCCGCCTGAGCCGCATGCGAAGCTTCACCAATGCGGACCGTAGCTCTTGACCCTGGGGACCGGTTGAAAGGTAGGGGCTCACAGGTGCGGAAGGACCTCCGATGTAGGGCTTTGTAACAGGACACGACTTCAGTCGTGCCGAAAAAGCACCAAAATTCGACGTGGGGCTTCAGCCCCTGAGAGAAATCGGCCACCTACCGACATTTGACAGCCCGCTGTGTTTCCGTTACGTTGAGAACAAGATGCAGTCTCGCCGCCATCACGGCCATCGCCACCATCATGGGACCCCCATGCCGGCGGACTTGCATGGCCTGACGTAATCGGCCAGAAAAGATCGGAAAGATCCAAGCCCGCCGGCGAATCCAGCCGACGGGCTTTTTGTTTGCGCTCACAGCGAGCCGACCAAAGGTTGAAACCATGGGATGGATCGATTTTGAAAAAATGGACGGCCTCGCTCCCGGCATCGTGCAGGATGCGCGCACCGGCGAGGTGCTGATGATCGGTTTCCTGAATGCGGCGAGCTTTGCGAAAACGCTCGAGACCGGCTACGTGACCTTCTGGAGCCGCACACGGCAAAAGCTGTGGATGAAAGGCGAAACCAGCGGCAACCGGCTGCGCGTCGTCTCGGCTTCAACCGACTGCGACAACGATGCGCTTTTGTTTCGCGTAGAGGTGGAAGGTGACGGCCTCGTCTGTCACGAGGGCACAGTGAGCTGCTTCACTCGCCCGCTCTTCGTTCCCGAAAATAGCCGGCAGGAGGTTGCTCGTGGCCAATAAGCTCAGGCTCGGCATTCCCAAAGGAAGCCTGCAGGATGCCACGATCGATCTGTTCCGGCGCGCCGGCTGGAACATCTATGCTGACGGTCGCTCTTATTTTCCTTCCATCGACGACGGCGAGATCGAGTGCATGCTGATTCGCGCCCAGGAGATGGCGCGCTATGTCGATCACGGCGCGCTCGACGCGGGACTCACGGGCAACGACTGGGTTGTGGAGAGCGGACTTGAGGTGGCCAGTGTGACTACGCTCACCTATGCCAAACAGAGCCGGCGCAAGGTGCGCTGGGTGCTCGCGGTGCCGGAGTCGAGCGGCTATCAAAGAGCCGAAGATCTGGAGGGCCGCATTGTTGCCACCGAACTCGTGGAAGTGAGCAAGCGTTATTTTGCCGGAAAGGGCGTCAGCGTGAAGGTCGAGTTCAGTTGGGGCGCCACGGAAGTCAAGCCGCCCATGCTCGCCGATGCCATCGTCGAAGTCACCGAAACGGGCAGTTCGCTCAAGGCCAATCATCTACGAATCATCGATACCGTGATGGAAAGCGAAACGCATTTCATCGCCGGCAAGCAGGCGCTCGCCGACGAGTGGAAGCGCAGCAAGATCGAGTCCATCGCGCTGATGCTGCGCGGCGCCATCGACGCGCAATCGCAGGTGGGGTTGATGCTCAACGTCCGGCAGGCGGATCTCGAGGGCGTGCTGGCCGTATTGCCCGCTCTGAACTCGCCAACCATTTCGCACCTCAGCGATCCGGAGTGGGTCGCGGTCAACACCATCGTGGAGGAACGCGTCGCGCGCGAGGTGATTCCGCGACTGAAGGCCGCACGTGCGACAGGAATCGTGGAGTATCCACTGAACAAGGTGGTGCTGTGAAAAGCGGGCGTGAGTTCAGCAAATCGGCCACCACAACAGTTGGAAGGTAGGGGCTAGGTGTGAAGGGTACGGGTTCGGTGTGAAGGGTACAGGCTTCAGCCCGCACATCGACCGACACGCAACAAGAACGGGGCTTGATCGCATTTCCTGAGTTACTGTATCCCGAAGCCGCAACATCCAAGTCGACGCGACCCCCAGGAGCGGCGACCTTGCTCAGAATTCCAAAGGACACAGCAACTCAGGAAATGCCGTAGCCCCTGAGGGAAACGAGCCGCTCGAACAATGAAGCTTATTCGCACCACAGGCCGTGGGGCACGCCAAACAACGAAGATCATCGCTGCCCTCGAGAACCGCGGCTCCGCTGCGTTGGAAACGGTGACGCCGCGCGTGCATCGCATTGTGGCCGAAGTGCGCCGACACGGAGATCGCGCCTTGCTTCGCTTTGCTGCGCGATTCGATGGTATGACGGATGCGACGAAGTTGCGCGTATCCCGGGGCGAGATGGCCGCTGCGTGGGATCGGCTCGATTCTGCTCTGCGCCGAGCGCTCTCCACTGCCGCCGCGCAAATCCGCGGCTTTGCTGAGCGCCAGATGCCGAGTGCATGGACGATGTTGCCGGTCGTCGGGCTCTCCACCGGGCAATTGGTCAGACCACTCGATGCAGTAGGCTGTTACGTGCCCAGCGGCCGCCACCCTCTGCCTTCTACTTTGCTCATGACCGCGATTCCGGCGCAGGTAGCGGGTGTGCCGCGTGTTGTTATGGTTTCGCCGCGGCCCGCTGACGCCACGCTGGCCGCCGCCCATCTGCTCGGCGTCACGGAGTTCTATCGCGTCGGAGGCGCCCATGCCATCGCCGCGCTGGCCTACGGCACAGAGAGCATTCCGCGAGTCGACAAGATCGTTGGACCGGGAAATCTCTACGTCACCGCTGCGAAAAAGCTCGTCGCATTCGACTCTTCGATCGACATGCTCGCCGGGCCGACGGAGGTCGTGGTCACCAGCGACATCGGAGACCCGGCATTCATCGCCGCCGATCTGGTTGCCCAGGCCGAGCACGATCCGGAAGCGCTGGCGATCCTCGTCACGACGCGCGAGGCCTTAGCCAAAGCCGTCATTGCCGAGACCAGGGAGCGCGCTCGCCGCAATTCTGTAGCGCGCGCGGCTCTCGATCGAAAGGGCCTCGCAATTCTCGCGGCGAACCTGTTCGAAGCGCACGAGATCACCAACCTTATTGGCCCCGAACATCTCACCGTCGACACGGCCGCCGATCTCGAGTGGGTGAGCAACGCAGGTTCTGTCTTTGTCGGACCATGGTCCGCACAGCCGATGGGCGACTACATCTCGGGCCCCAACCACACCTTGCCGACAGGCGGAATGGCGCGCGTGCGCGGCGGGCTGAGTGTGAACGATTTCCTGAAGCTCATTACGGTGCAGGAATACTCCGCACCGGCATTGCGTTCCCTCAAACAGCCAGCCATCACCCTGGCTGAAGCCGAGGGATTGACAAGGCATGCCGAAGCCATTCGCGCGCGCTTCGCAGATGTCTCCAGGAGGGCCCGTGGCTGAAACCAAAACAGCCGTTCTTCCCGCGCCCCGGCCACGCGTTCTCGCCATGAAGGAGTATCACCCTCCGCTGGGGAATCGCGACGCGTTGCGACTCGACTTCAACGAGAACACGCTAGCCTGCTCGCCGAAAGTCCACGAGGTCCTGGGCCAGATCTCGGCGGGCGCGCTGACGCGATATCCGGAGCGCGAGCCCGTGGAGGCGCTCACTGCCTCCCATCTGGGACTTAGCGCAGGCCAGGTCGTCCTCGCCAACGGCGTGGATGAGGCGATTCACGTGCTCTTCGAGACGTTTCTCTGCGCCGACGACGAACTGCTGCTGCCTGTGCCCACATACACCATGTACGAAGTCTACGCATCGGCTACGGACGCGCGGGTGGTCGCCGTTCGGGCCGCCAGCGGCCTGCAATTTCCGTTCGAGAGTCTCATCGCTGCGATCACACCGCAGACCAAGATCGTTGCCGTTGCCAGCCCCAACAGCCCTTCGGGCAGTGTTGCCACGCGCGGGCAAATCATCGATCTTGCCCGCCGCGCGCCGCAGGCCATTGTGTTTGTCGACGAAGCCTACTATCACTTTCACGGCGAAACGGTCATCGATCTCGTGGGCAAGATTCCAAATCTATTCGTTTCGCGCACTTTCTCCAAGGCGCACGGCCTTGCCGGGCTTCGCATTGGTCTGATGGCCGGATCGGTGGAGCTTATCCATTGGGTGCGACGCGTGCTCTCTCCTTACAGCGTCAATTCCCTTGCACTTGCCTGCCTGCCGGCGGCCCTGGATGACTCCGCCTATGTCAAGCGGTACGTCGATGAAGTGCTTGCAGCGCGCGCCGAGTTCGAATCCGCGCTCGATGCCGCCGGAGTCCGCCGCTGGCCCAGCAGGGCGAACTTCGTTCTGGTCGAAATCGGCCCCAGGCACGCGGAGTTCGTGCAGCGGATGCGCGCCGCCGGCGTGCTGGTGCGCGACCGGTCGAGCGACCCCGGATGCGAGGGATGCGTGCGCATCACGATTGGCACGCGCGGGCAGATGCGCCATGCCGCGATCGCGCTGGAAGAGGCAATAACGGAACTGCGCGGGCGAAGGAGAACGGATTGACTGCAGGAAAAACAACGCGAGTCCCGCCTCGCCGCGTCCGCTCCGCTTCGCTTGAGCGCAACACTGCCGAGACGCGCATCGCGATTCAACTCACCATCGAGGGTCGCGGCCGATACGAGGTTGCGACCGGCATCCGCTTCTTTGATCACATGCTGGAGCTGTTCACGCGCCACGGCGTATTCGATCTGCAATTGAAATGCGCCGGCGACCTCGACGTGGATCAGCATCACACGGTTGAAGACGTGGGCATTGCGCTGGGCTTGGCCTTCGATCGCGCTCTTGGCGACAAGCGCGGCATTCTGCGCGCGGGCTATTTCATCATGCCCATGGACGAGACGCTGGCCATCGCTGCGGTGGACCTGAGCGGCCGCTCGGCGTTCAGCGTCGACACGAAAGTGCGAATGCGCCTGGTCGGAGATCTGCAATCCGAGCTCCTCACCGACTTCTTCGAAGGCTTTGCCCGCGGGGCGCGGGCCAATGTGCACGTAAAGACGATGTACGGCCGCTCCAACCATCACAAGATTGAGGCCATTTTCAAGGCCTTTGCCCGCGCTCTGCGCACGGCATGCTCGCGCGACCGACAGCTGAAGGGGATGCTGCCTTCAACCAAAGGACTGCTGTGATGCGCGTAACCGTGATCGACTACAGGGCCGGTAATCTGGCCTCTGTGCTCAAAGCGTTGCGCTTTCTGGACGCGGAGGTCGAGGTCACGGATCAACCGGTTTCGCTCGAATCCGCCGAGCGCATCGTCCTTCCCGGAGTCGGACACTTCGGCGCAACGCGGCGTCTCGACGAAACAGGCCTCACTCCCGCGATCCGCGAGGCCATTGCCCGCGGCGTGCCGTTTCTCGGCATCTGCGTGGGCATGCAGTGGCTGCTCGAGGGCAGCGCCGAGGCGCCCGATCAGCCCGGCCTCGGGCATTTCCCAGGTCGCTGCGAACGCTTTCCCTCCGGAGCCGCGAAAGTTCCGCATGTCGGATGGAGCAGTATTGATACCGACATGGCTGGTCCTCGAATGTTTCGCGGATTGAGAGCCGTCGAATACTTCTATTTCACGCATTCCTACTACGTTCCGATACGTACCTGCGTGAAGGATAGCGACTATGAGCTTCATAGCGCCGTTTCCGCAAATGGCGAATACGTCTGCCGTTTCGCGGCGGCTCTTGAGTGGAGAAACGTCTTCGGTGTCCAGTTTCATCCTGAAAAATCAGGCGACGCCGGCCTTCAGGTTCTGCGCAACTTTCTGGGGGCGGCGCCATGCTGACCAAGCGCATCATCGCCTGCCTGGATGTCGATCGCGGTCGCGTCGTCAAAGGAGTTCAGTTTGTCGATATCGTCGACGCGGGCGATCCGGCGGCGCTGGCTCCGCGGCATGCGCGCGAGGGCGCCGACGAGATCGTGCTCCTCGATATCACGGCCACCCATGAAGGCCGCCAGACGCTTCTCGAGACGGTGCGCAGATCGGCGCGGTGGCTTTTCATTCCATTCACGGTAGGCGGCGGAATCCACAGTGCCGACGATGCAGCGCGCGTCTTCGAAGCCGGCGCGGACAAGGTCAGCGTCAACTCCGCCGCCTTGGCCGACCCCTCGCTGATCGACGCCATTGGCCGCAGCTTCGGCGCGCAGGCGGTGGTCGTCGCGATTGACGCGCGACGGGATCTACAGGCGGCAGATCCCGCACGCGACGCGCAGGTGTTCGTGCAAGGCGGGCGAATGCCGGCCGGTCGCCGGGCCGTCGAGTGGGCCCGCGAAGCCGAATCGCGCGGCGCCGGAGAAATTCTGCTCACCTCGATGGATGCCGACGGAACGCGCGCGGGCTTCGATTGCGAGTTGACCGCGGCGGTGAGCGAGGCCGTGAACATTCCCGTGATTGCTTCGGGAGGGGCGGGAAGCGTCGATCACTTTGTCGACGTATTCCAGCGAGGAAAGGCCGACGCCGCCCTGGCGGCGAGCATCTTTCACTTCGGCGTGTCGAGCGCCCGCGCGCTGAAACAGGATCTGGCTCGCGCGGGCATCCCTGTGAGGTTGTTATGCTGATTCCGTCGATCGATCTGCTTGGCGGCAAGATCGTTCAGCTTGTCCAGGGCGAAAAGCTGCGTCTCAGGTTTGACGATTTCGAATATTGGATCGAGAAGTTCGCCCCGTATCCGCTGGTGCAGTTGATCGACCTTGACGCTGCCATGCGCCAGGGCGACAACTCCACGCTGGTTGCGCAAATCTCGCGGCGACTGCGCTGCCAGGTGGGCGGCGGCGTCCGTTCCATTGAGCGGGCTCGGCAATTGCTTGACTCCGGCGCGCAGCGGGTCATTGTCGGTTCCGCTCTGTTTTCCGATGCAGGTGGCCCCGGAGAAATCAATGTCGAATTTGCTGAAGATCTTGCTGCGGCGGTCGGCGCAGAGCGCGTCGTCGCCGGCATCGATACGAAGAACGGCGCGATCGCCGTGAAGGGATGGAAGGCGAACGTGCCTCTCACGCCCGACGAAGCGATTCCGGTGCTTGAGCCCTACGCCGGAGGTTTTCTTTATACGCACGTCGATGGCGAGGGGCTGATGCAGGGATTCCCGTTCGCCGTGGCCGAGCGATTGCGCAAGCTCACCATGCGGCGGCTCGTCGTGGCCGGGGGCATCCGCGGCCGGCGAGAAGTCGATGCGCTCGACGCGATCGGGGTCGACGCCGTGGTCGGAATGGCCATCTATACCGAAGCGTTGGCGGTTTGACTCGTCGAATCGGATGTGGATCGCCGGGAGACGCGAATCGCGCATCGGATAAGCTGTTGGTGAGCAGCGACCTGCTCGGCGAAAGGAAGCGCAGCGATGGCGACAGGGATCAGCGGCATCCGACTGGCCAAACGGCTCGACGAGGTAGGATTCTCCGACATTGTGCAGATCCGCAACCGCGTGATGGAACTGCGCGCGGCCGGAGTGCAGGTTCACTCGCTTCACGGCGGCGAGCCGTACTTTGAAACCCCGGACGCGATCAAATATGCGGCGATCAAAGCGCTGACGGAGAACCAGACGCACTACGCGCCTTCGTCCGGCATTCTGCCGCTGCGCAAAGCGCTGGTGGAGAAACTCGCGACGAAGAACAAGATCTTTACCACGGTGGATGAGGTGATTGTCACCGTGGGCGGCTCGCAAGGGTTGTACGCGGCATTTCAGAGTGTGCTCGACCCGGGCGACCACGCGCTGGTTTTCTCGCCGTACTGGACGCCGATCGGCGACCTCGTCACCGGCACGCAGGCGCGACCGCTGCTGGTGCCCACCATCACGGCGCGTCGCAATGGCCTGCGCAAGACGCTGGAGCAATTCTCCACGCCCAAAACGCGCGCGATCTACTACAACACGCCGCAGAATCCCAGCGGGGTGGTCTTCACCCGGGCGGACGCCGAAGAAGTGGCGCGGTTCGCCAACGAGCGCGACCTGATCGTGATTGCCGACGAAGCTTACGAAGATCTTGTCTACGAGGGCGAACACGTTTCCATCGCATCGCTTCCCGGCATGGCCGAGCGCACGATTTCGTGCTTCACTTTCTCCAAAACATACGCGATGACCGGCTGGCGCGCAGGATATACCGTGGCTAAAGAGCCCTTCATGACGGCGCTGCGCAAAATCGTGCTCTACTCGACCAACGGCGTTGCCACGCCGGTGCAACATGCCATGCTGCAGGCGCTGGCTACGCCGGAATGCGACATAGCGGCAAGGCGCGAAGAGTATCGCAAGCGGCGCGATCTTCTGCTCGCCGGCCTGAACGAGGTTGGCCTGGAATGCGAACTCCCCGCAGGAGCGTTCTATGCCTTTCCAAGCGCGGAAAAGATCCACAAGAAGAGCCGCACCGCCGCGCAAATTCTGCTCGAGAAGGCGCACATCGCCACCATCCCCGGAGTGGTCTTTGGCGCGCAGGGCGAAGGGCATCTGCGATTCGGCTACGCCATCACGCCGAAGGAAATCGAAGACTGCATAGAGGCATTGCGCAAGTTCTTCGCGTAAAGACGGGCATCGACTGCGCCATCGCCCTCACCCATCGGTGCTCGCTTAGCGCCTCGAAGGGATCTCGCTGGCGCCCCGTGCAACGCTTGTACGGCGAAACCAGTGTCCTTTTGACTGTCCATCAGGGTCGCTGCTCCAGGGTCGCATCGACTCAGGGTAATGGATTCGGGGTGCGGCATCTCTGGCTTTGCTTTAGCATTAGATTCAAGCGCCGGCCACCGGCGCATTTACCTGCCCATGCTGCGAGTCGGATACCCCGAAACATTGCTGCCCGAGTTATTGAGCGAATTTCCGCAGGGAATCGAGCTAATCCGCCTGTCGGAGCATCTGGATCACGACGTGGAGATCGACGTCTGGATTCCCGATGCGTATCCTTCTCGCGCCGCTCGCACCTGGCCGCACCTGCGCGGCGTCAAGCTCGTGCTTGCGCTCGTGGCCGGCACGGAATGGCTTCCGGATCTCGTTGGTCCCCGCGTCACGGTCTGCAATGCCCAGGGCGCACACAATATTTCCACGGCGGAGTGGACGATTGCCGTGATCCTCGCCATGCTGAAGAATTTTCCTTTGTTTCTCGACATTCAGCAATCGGGCCATTGGAAACGCCGCTTCGAGCTCCCGGCTCGTTATGCCCAGGTTACCGGCGATTCGCGCGCGCTCTATCCGCCTGTAATGCTCGAGGAGCTCACGGGAAAGACCGTGCTGCTGATCGGCTACGGGTCGATCGGAAAGGATATCGAGCGGATGCTGGCTCCGTTCCGCGTTGAGCTATTGCGCGTGGCGCGCAGCGCTCGCTACGATCCCGAAGTTCATGCCGTCACCGAGCTCAATTCGCTGATTCCGCGGGCTCACGTGATCGTGCTCATCGTGCCTTCCAGCGCCGAGACCAGATGGCTTATCGACGCGCCTCAGCTGGCGCGGATGCGCCAGGGCGCTCTGCTGGTCAATGCGGCCCGCGGGCCGGTGGTGAACACGGATGCGCTGGTCGCCGCTCTGCTGTCCGGCAGGATCCGCGCCGCCCTTGACGTCACCGATCCGGAGCCGCTGCCGGACGGTCACCCGCTGTGGAGCTGTCCGAATCTATTCATCACGCCGCATGTCGGCGGATCGAGCCCGGAGTTTTCACCCAATGCGGTGCGCATTGCCGCCGCCGAGCTGCGACGGTACATGAATGGCGAGCCATTGCACAACGTAGTGCAGGCGGGAGTCTGAACCATCCCACCCTTTTGGTGGTCCGCTGCCGCGGGCCGCGAAAGGATGGGGCACCCAGTGTTGTCTTTGGCTAAGAGCATCACGCGACGGAAGCGGCGACTTCCGCGCGTCGCCATTCCAGCAGGCCCAGAATGGCCAGAGCCACCAGCCCGGCATAGAGCACGGCCGTCAGCATCAGATGCTTATAGATGTACTCGCCGACATACGCGACGTCGACGACAATCCACAGCCACCAGTTAGCGGTGTGCTTGCGCGCCTGCCACCAGCTTGCGACAAGGCTGTAGCTCGCGAGCGCAGCGTCGAGATGCGGCAACGCGGCGCCGACGCGCGTCATCATCCAACCCAGCAGCACGCTGCCAAGCGCGCCTGCAGCCACGGCAGCCGCCAGGTTGGGCCAGCGCAGCGGCTCGACGCGCACCACGCCCTCCTGACGCACGCCGCGCCACCAGTGCCACCAGCCGTAGAGAGTGAAAGCCACGAAGAAGATTTGCAGCAGGGCATC
>Ga0335079_10009291_pt1 | contig 11200 bp, 7 predicted proteins | sample Lox_Sample_33_FD_206719 | JGI IMG/M metagenome (GOLD analysis project Ga0335079, IMG submission 206719) | Soil microbial communities from Loxahatchee National Wildlife Refuge, Florida, United States - Lox_Sample_3.3 | ecosystem: Environmental > Terrestrial > Soil > Wetlands | place: USA: Florida... | reverse complement strand
ATGTTCGGCTTGGACCAGTGCACCCATCCGCGCGTCTGGACTCAACAGGAGCAGTTGGTATTCGAAGAGATTGGTAGGCGGCTTACGGACACCCTCACTAGTCTTTTGATGTCTCGCGATCTGCAGGAAAGCAAATCCAAACTTGAAGAAGCTCAGCGCATCGCGCATGTCGGTTACTGGTCACGCGACCTTGCGACGGATGGCCTGACCTGGTCAGACGAAACCTATCGCATCTGTGGCCTGCAGCCGCAGGAACGTCCCATGCATTTCGCGACGCTACAGGAAATGATCCATCCCGATGATCGGGAGAGTGTGTCCCGAGCTATGGAGGAAGCCCTCCGCGGCGGAGCACGCTACAACGTGGAATATCGATTGGTCCGTCCCAGCGGCGAAGTGTGCATCGTCCAGAGTCAGGGCGATGTAAAGAGAGACGCGTCGTCCAGGCCCTCCCAAATGTTCGGCACGATCCAGGACATTACAGAACGCAGGAACGCGGAAGACAAAATCCGCGAGCAGGAGTTAGAGCTGCGTCAAATGCTGGATCTGTCGCAGCAGCACATCACGGTACTAGAGCCCGATGCAAGCCGTCTGTTTATCAACCAGGCGGCACTAAACTACTTCGGAATCACTCTTGACGAATGGAAGAACGCAGATCCGCGAAGGCTCATTCATCCGGATGATTCGGAAAGGATCCTAACTGAGATTCGAAGTAAATTCTCAAGCGGAGTCCCGCATGAGACCGAAGTACGTTTACTGGGAAAGGACGGAAAGTATCGCTGGTTTCTCTTCCGTCGCAACCCACTGCGAGATGAAGAAGGGCGTATTTTGCGTTGGTACTCAGCGGGAACCGACATTGACGATCGGAAGCAAGCGGAAGAAAGGCTCCAACGCGAAAATGTTGCGCTACGCGAAGAAATCGATAAGGCCTCGATGTTCGAGGAGATTGTGGGAAGTTCCCCCGCGCTCCAAAAGGTGCTTTCTCGTGTATCGAAGGTGGCTCCTACTGACTCCACCGTTCTGATAACCGGCGAAACCGGCACCGGCAAGGAACTTGTGGCCCGCGCCGTCCACAGACGGTCTCAACGCTCCTCAGGAGCTTTTGTGAGCGTCAACTGCGCTGCCGTCCCTCGCGACTTGATCGCCTCAGAACTGTTTGGCCACGAGAAGGGCGCCTTTACGGGGGCGACTCAGCAACGTATGGGCCGCTTTGAGTTGGCCGGCGGGGGCACGATCTTTCTCGATGAGGTAGGTGAACTTCCTCCGGAGACTCAGACCGCTCTCCTACGCGTTCTGCAAGAACATGAATTCGAGCGTGTCGGCGGAGCCCGGTCCATCCGCACTGAGGTCCGCGTGATTGCTGCCACAAACCGCAACCTGGAGGCCGCCATCGCGGCAGGCACCTTTCGCAGAGATCTGTTTTACCGACTCAACGTTTTTCCGATCGAGGTCCCACCGCTGCGGGAGCGAAGAGAAGACATTCCGGTTCTGGTCGAGTACTTCATCGATCGCTACGCAAGGAAGGCAGGAAAGAACATTCGGGGTGTGAACAAGAAGACACTGGAGTTGCTTGAGTCCTACCCTTGGCCAGGTAACATTCGTGAACTCCAAAACGTGATTGAGCGATCCGTGATTGTATGCGAAACAGAGAATTTCTCGGTGGACGAGAGCTGGCTTTCGCGGGAGCCACTTGCAAATCATCAGGGAAGCCCACTTGAGCTCTCCAAAAAGCTTGCCGCTCATGAGCGAGAGATAATTGAGGCTGCGTTGCGCGAAAGTGGAGGGCGGGTCTTCGGACCATCCGGCGCGGCTGTGAAGCTGGGTATGCCGAGATCCACGCTGGAGTCTAAGATTAGGTCACTGAAAATCAACAAGAATCATTTTAAGAAATAGTCCGGTCGAATGCTTTCGTCAATCGTTCGGAGTTGAGCTAATGCTGTCTAACTAACCTGTCTTTTCAGCAAGTTCACTCAATCTGACGGGCGCTGGCGAAAGAACGACAGGAACGTCAAGACTTTGTCAATCGTCAACCCGACCCGTACAACGTAATTTCCCTCCTCGTGGGCTTTCAACTACTTAGGTCCCCTTACTTTTGGACTTTCGCGTGCCTTCCATTCAGGTTGGTAAGTATCGAAACTAAGAAGAGGGTCGCAGCACGATGACATTGTCTACCAGCTCGGTGCGCAGCTCGGTCCGTGGTAAAGCGTCCCGGCGTAAGTTCATCGTGGCTGTCCTCGCAGTGTTTCTCCTGGCTTTCCTCGCGAACCCGCTCGCCGGGCATTCTTACTTCGTCCAAGAATTACTTTCAGCAGAACTGTTTCTTGTTCTTGGCATTTCCATGCTTCTTGTTCTTGGCACCCTCGCCTATTTCGTCGGTTCGGTCTGCATGCGTGGGTTGGAAGCTGCAAGGTCACGTCTTCGAAGGGTCGGGAGCCGGCGGGCCGAGGTTTCACCCAGCTCTGAGCGATTCGCAGAAAACCACTCCGTCATCAGGAGTGTTCACGCATCCTCACTCTGAGACCTGCCTGAATTTAGGGCAATGCATTCAGGATCGCCTGATAAGGATGATCCCGTTGTCGGCTCGTCTTTCAAGGCCACCTCGCGGTCGACTTCATCCGCCTTGTGACAAATCGTGGGTTCGTCGAGATCCGGCACCTCGCTCAGCGGGAGAGCTAGATTGTAGCCGACCGTTCCCCGACTCAATCCGTCAATGGTTCGACAATATCGGCACGTCCTTGTCATCCATCTCGGACATTGTTTTTGTCGTTCGGCAGTCCTGCTCGCGTCTTTCTCATTGAAAAAGAGAGAGATCCTCCGCACCTAGCCGAATTTTCTTACTTGGAGAGGAAAGTGCCTTGTAGAACCACGCTGGTAGGGATGATTGCTGATGACGGTTTGGCGGAAACTTCAAAACTTCATTCAACGCTCGCAATTTACGCACCGAGCTAGCTGGAGCTCGATTCTCCTCGCAATTTTTCTCGCCTTCGCTGCACCTGCTAGCCATGCGCAAAACCTCAACTGGGAGGGCCAGACGGGAGCGTTCGTAACGCCTTTCGCATACATGAGCCCTTCGTCGGCCGGCGGGTTCGGACTTCCTGCAGTCAGTTTTCATTACCTCGATGGCGGTAATGTACTTGGAGGGTTTTACGAAGTCTCGGCAACCGTCGGTTTCCTGAAAAGGTTCGAGGCCGGGTACAGTCGTGCTTTGAACTCGGATGGGTCAGTACCTACTCTCAGCCCTCTGTTCAATGGGGGGTTCAATATCTTCCATGCCAAGGCCAACCTTCTGGGCGAAAACGCGGGAAACCACAACTATGTTCCCGCCATCTCGTTGGGTTTTGTAGCGCGCACCGATGTTCGCCGCGTGGGAGGAGTCCTCAAGAGCAACGATACCCACAACGAAGACTTCTACTTGGTCGCTACCAAGACGATCACATATTTTAGGGTCTTGCCGATTGTCGCCAACTTTGGATTCAAAGTCACGAACGCGTCCGTGCTGGGCATTGCAGGCAACGCTCCCGACTGGCAAGGCCGGCTTTTCGGGGCTGTTGGATTTGTGCTGCCTGCCCCGAAAGGAAGCAAGGTCGTGCTGGGCTCGGAGTTCTTGCAGGAGCCCCATCATATCGAAGGACTGCCGGGTGCCACGTTGCCGACGACGCTGACTTACTTTGCGCGGGTAACCCCGCACGGCGAATTGCCTTTGAATATTGATTTCGGTGTGGCTCAGGTGGCGAACAGAATCATGCCCGGTACTGAGCTGCACGCCAGGGCGCAGTTCGCGCTAGGCGTTTCATACCGGTTTTAGCCGCAGAGTCGCGAATCGTGCGGGCGGTCAGCATATTCGTTGAATCAATAATATTTTCTGGACCAGTTAAAGTTGTAACCAATTCAAATATACAAATGGAGATACACAAATGGCGTATCAAACAATCAATCCGTACACAGAAGAGTTGGTCGGGTCGTTTAAGGAGCACACGGATGCGCAACTGGAGGCAATTATTACACAAGCTCAAGAGACCTATGAGAACGATTGGAGTCTTAGGTCCTTCGCAGAGCGCAAAGCGATCGTAAAGAAGGCCGCATCGATTCTGCGCGAAAAACTCGATGAGTTTGCCGAGCCCATTACACTCGAAATGGGCAAGTTGTTCCGAGAAGCACAAGGAGAAGTTGAGCTGAGTGCCGATATTTTGGACTACTATGCCGATAACGCGGAGAAGTTCCTGGCCCCCGAGAAGCTGAGGGTAAAGGAGGGCGAGGCTTTCGTCGAGAACGAACCGCTGGGGGTGCTCTTCTGCGTTGAGCCTTGGAACTTCCCCTACTATCAATTGGCGCGCGTGGCAGGGCCGAACCTGATGGTGGGCAATACTTTGGTCGTAAAGCATGCGCCAAATGTGCCGCAGTGTGCCCTGGCATTTGAAAAACTTTTCCTCGATGCCGGCGCTCCGGTGGGCGCCTACACCAACGTCTTTCTCTCGAACGAGCAGGCTGCGGCGGCGATAGCCGACAAGCGGATCAAGGGGGTCGCGCTGACGGGGAGCGAGCGAGCTGGTGCCGCGGTTGCGTCCGAAGCGGGCCGGGCCCTCAAGAAGAGCACGATGGAACTGGGCGGAAGCGACGCCTTTATCGTGCTAGACGATGCGGACATTGACACGGCCGTTAAATGGGGTGTCTGGGGACGCATGAACAACACGGGACAGTGTTGTGTCGCCGCAAAACGACTCATCCTTCACGAAAGGATTGCCGACGCCTTCCTTGACCGCTTCAAGAAAGAGCTGGAGAAGCTGGTTCCCGGCGATCCAATGGACTCGAAGACGACGCTTGGTCCGTTGTGCACAAAGGGAGCACTCGATCTAGTCCTGCAGCAGATCAGGACTGCGGTTGATGGCGGTGCAAAGGTGTTGCTGGGTGGCAAGCGGCTCGACCGGCAGGGATACTTCCTGGAGCCGACGATTCTCACCGACATAAAACCGAAGAACCCAGCCTACTATCAGGAGTTCTTCGCACCGGTGGCACTCGTCTTCCGTGTTGAGAACGAGCAGGAAGCAGTTAAACTGGCGAATGATTCCCCGTATGGGCTTGGCGGATCAGTGATCACCAAGGACATCGAGCGCGGAAAGCGAGTTGCTCGCCGGATCGAAACGGGCATGGTCTTTATCAACAAGGCGACGTGGACCGCGCCCGACCTGCCTTTCGGCGGAGTCAAGAATTCCGGCTATGGCCGTGAACTCTCTGATCTCGGCATCGGTGAATTTGTGAATAAAAAGCTGATCCGGGTCGCATGATCGAGGCCGCCAGAGACGTCGTAGCGCCGTTCGGCTCGTGCGAAAGGAGGCGCGAGATACGAGGAAGATGCCCATGCGGACGCGACCTAGTTTGTAACCCTAGGAACTGAAGGGTCAGTCAGTTTGCGGATCTTTCGGATCTCGAATGATGCTTAGCGCGAGCGTTCCCTAGCATTGTCATATCGGTTGGTCTTGGCCTCTAGTATGGTTCGCTTCGGGCTTTGTCGGCATTCATGCCGCCGTCGAAACGGTATTCGAGTCGTGCAATTCACGCGGTGCCATTCGTTGCGAGCGAGCCCAGGGAACCGGTTCCAAACATGCGAGAGGGCGATGTACTGCAAGTCTTGAAGCGATTCTTGTTGATCTTGAGTGACCGAATCTTCGATTCCAGGGTCGAACGGGGAATATGCAACTTGGCTGCCGCGCCGAACGGTCCGAACACGTGCCCTTCACTTTCTTGAAGAGCCGTTTCAATGATTTCTTTTTCCTGATCGGCAAGTTTCTGAAATAAAGCAGACTGGCTTTTCGGTTCGGTTGTAACGGACTCTTGAGACAGCCAGGGCTCATCCACTGAAAAGTTCTCCGTCTCGCACATAATGACCGACCGCTCAATTACGTTCTGCAATTCACGAACGTTACCGGGCCAGGAATAAGACTGGAGTAAGTCCAGGGTGGCTTTGTTTACTCCTCGTATGTTCTTTCCTACGTTCCTCGCGAAACGATCGATGAAGTATTCGACTAGAGTCGGAACGTCTTCCCGCCGTTCCCGTAGGGGAGGCATCTCCAGCGGAAAAACATTGAGGCGGTAATACAGATCGCTACGAAACGAGCCCGCAGCGATGGCTGCCTGCAGGTTACGGTTCGTGGCGGCAATCACACGAACATTTGTTCGTATCGACCTAGTTCCACCGACACGCTCAAATTCGTGCTCCTGCAAAACTCGCAAAAGAGCGATCTGCGTTTCTAGAGAAAGCTCACCCACTTCATCCAGGAAGATCGTGCCTCCTTCAGCCAGTTCGAAGCGCCCCACGCGTCGCTGAATCGCCCCGGTAAATGCGCCCTTCTCATGGCCAAACAGTTCTGAGGCAATTAAGTCGGGTAGGATGGCCGCGCAGTTCACACCCACAAACGGGCGAGTGGAGCGCCGGGAGTTTCGATGGATGGCGCGGGCAATAAGTTCTTTGCCCGTGCCGGTTTCACCGGTAATCAGAACACTGGCGTCCGTTGGAGCAACCTTGGATACGAGAGAGAGTACCCTTTGCAGGGCGGGAGAACTTCCGACGATCTCCTCGCACAACGATGGCCTATCGATTTCTTCGGGCCGGGGAACGCTTTGGAGTTTGCGTCTCTCGTTAGGGTGCTCGGGATCTGCGATAACCATAACGGCGGTTGCCATGAGTGTCTCCCTAGGCTAGTAACTGTGCACGTTTGTAGAAATCCTTCATCATTCGCATGGATTGTGGAACGGATTCCGGCTGCGGGCTACCCCAGATGGAGTGCGGATGTCCACTACATCGGGGCGCTTGACGGCCCTTATGGGGGGCCATGGCAACCCTTTTGAGGCAAGCAACACCCTCTAAAGGTGTGAGGAGAGTTAGCTTTTTCGATCTCTAATTTCGAGGCGCTTCCACCCAAAGAGGCGAGCATCAACCGACCAAGCTCCAGGTCCGATCATGGCCAAGACCACACCGAGGGCTGCCAACAGCAAGTAGATCCGCAGATTTCCAGGTTGCAAGAAGATTATCCACAGGTTAGTCGCGGCCACCAGCGTCCCCACAACGGGCGTCCATAAACCCATGAGTAATAGAAGTCCTGCACCTATCCCGAGCGCGGAAAGTGCAATTAACAGGATCGAAGGGTGGCTCCGCAGTTGCATAACTCCACGGTCAATCAATGCAATCCCAACGACCAGGCGCATGAGCAAGAGACCGGCGCCAGGGGTACCGTGGGCGAATGTTGAGAATAGCCGTCGCAAAATACACTGAGGTTACGAAATTCCAGTTGCGCACCGAAAGCCCCAAAAGACTGGTGCGGATCACCCTTTTGAGTGAACTAAAGTTCGATAATTCCGCGCTTCAGACCGATCATCGCGGCGTGGGTTCGGTCGTTGGCACCCAATTTCGAGAGGATGCTCCTTACTTGGCCCTTGACGGTGTCTTCGCTGATGGAGAGTTGCGCGGCAATCTCTTTGTTGGCATTCCCTTCGGCAATCAGCCGCAGCACACGCACTTCTGCCGGGGTCAGCGCGTCATCCATCGCGTGCTCGGCAAGTTGATAGGAAACATCCGGGGAAAGCGCCTTTTTCCCGGCATGCGCCGCCCGAATCGTTTCCAGCAGTTCCTTATGCAAACTATTTTTCAACAGGTAACCCCGCGCCCCTGCTTTCAGCGCCCGCATCACCTGCACGTCGCCCGCATAAGTCGTCAGCACGATGATACGCGCCTCGGGAAACTCGCCGAGTATCGCGCTGATTGCATCGAGTCCGCTCATTTCCGGCATCTGCAAGTCCATCAGCGTGACGTCCGGATGATGCGCCCGAAACATCTGGATAGCTTCGCGCCCATTCGACGCTTCCGCCACCAAACTCATGTCCGCTTGTCCACTCACGAGCCCAGTGATCCCTTGGCGAAGGACGGGATGGTCGTCGACCACTAGAATCCGTATCCGACCGGCCTCTGCACTCATGACGTCCGCTTTTTCCCAGACAACTTCTCAGCCAACCACGAGCGCTTTCCACCATCAGGCGTCGCGTAAGCATTCGTCGCAGGAATGCTCAACTCCAGTTCCGTGCCAGCATCGAGTTCACTCCACACCGTCAGCTTACCGCCCAAAAGTTTGGCGCGCTCGCGCATGCCGCTGAAGCCGTAGTGTCCGGGACGCTCGCCTTCTTTCAGAAGCTTCGCGTCAATGCCCTTTCCATCATCCCGCACCCGCAACCGAAACTGCCGTTCGTCATACCGGATTTCCAATTCGATCCGCTGCGCCAGTGCGTGCTTGAATGCATTGCGCATTGCCTCGCCGGCAATCCGGTAGACGTCGTCTCGCAATATCGGATGGAGGTCCCGCGTCGTGCCTTCCACCCCCACATGAAAGACGGCATTGTTCGGGTTGGTTTCACCGGCCGCGAGTTCTTCTCCCAAAGTGTTTATCGCCAACGCGAGGTCGTTGGTTTCGACCGTCGATGAGCGCAACCCCTGTACGGCATTCCGGCCCTCGGTGATCGCCTCCGCCGCCTGATCGACAGCGCTCTCAAGAGTTTTCCGGGCTTCCACCGGACGCTCCGGGAGCAGGTTGATACCAGTTTGAAAACGGAGAAGCAACCCCTGAAAACTTTGCAGCAGCGTATCGTGCAAATCCCGCGCAAGGCGCGTCCGCTCGTTGACGCGCTCTTCCAGCCGTATGTTGAACTGCCGCGCCACTTGCCGCAGCCGCATTCGATACAGCATCCACAGCAGCACCATAAACGCCGTCACACACAGCGCTCGAAACCAATTCGTCTGCCAGTACGCAGGAGCGATGGAGAAATCCAGGAACGTGCCAGCCTCATTCCACACGCCGCTGTTGTTGCAAGCCATCACGCGGAAGCGGTACTTGCGTGGAGCAAGATTGGTATAGAACGCTTGCCGCCGCGTGCCCGCGTCCTGCCAATCGCGGTCCCAGCCTTCCAGTTTGTAGCGGAAGCGCACCTTTTCCGGCACCACCAGGCTAAGCGCCGTGTAATCAATCGTCAGGTCGCGCACCAACGGCGGCAGCTTTGGGTGCGAGGAGGATGCATCGCCGGACCAGTTCTGCCAGTAAGTCTTGCGGTCCGCGGTGATTTGATCAATGTGCACCGGCGGCGGAAGTTTGTTGAAGGGAAGATGACGCGGATCGATGAAGCTCACACCGTCACGCGTGATGAACCAGATTCTTCCATCTGGTGACTTTGCCACATGTGGACCTATACTGCCATACACCCCAACACTCCTCACTCCGTTGGAGCTGTCAAAAGTTGTGACTTGCACAGCGCGCTTCGCATCACTCGCCCACGCATCCAACTCGGAGGGCTCAATCCGCACCAGGCCGCAAGGCATGAACAACCAGACTACGTGATCGTCGTCTTCCATCGACCAATGGACCTCATCGCAGGGCAGGCCGTTCTTGCTTGTAAGTGTCGCAATGTGCCCGTCCTTGATTCGGCTTAGCCCGCCCTCGGTGGCAACCCACAGAGTGTCTCGAGATCCGAATCGAAGCCCGTTGACTCGCCCTTGTCCCAGTCCGTCAGCAGCCTTATAAGAAGTACGGACCTGGCTATCTTTAAGATAATCTAGCCCGCCCTGATAGAATCCGAGCCATACGCCGTCTTGCAGCTGATCGGGCAGCAAAGCTCGCGCCCACCTCTGTGCGAAAATCGACGACGGTACGCGCTGAACATCGCCCTCGGACATCACATGAAAGAGGGCTGGGGCGCTGTCCAGAATCCAAACGTTCCCGTGCCCATCCCCAGCAAGGGAAATAATACTTCCTCCTGGAACGGCTGGGACTCTGATAAATCGGCCACCTTCGAAGTAAAACGCCCCTTCACTGGTCGAAACCCACAATCGTTTCCGGTCGTCTTGTCCTAGCGTCTGAGGAGTACCTACGAGTCCGCTGTTCGCGATTTCCGTTACGGCCCCGCGAACATTAGCCTCGCGCTCATCTGTTCGCTGGCTCTGGCCCAGCGTCTTTCGGCTGCCGTAAACAGTCATATGACCGTTCTCCCAGCGAGTCAACCCACCCGCAGTGCCGATCCAAATACTTCCATCAGGGCTTGCTTGCACCGACCACGTTGTGGAATTTGGAAGACCCTGGTTGCGCGAAATTGTCGGGACCGTGAAGTCACGAAAACGGTCGAGCCCGTCTTGCGTGGCTACCCACACACTGCCTTCGCGATCTTCAAAAATACCATCTATGAAATCGCCGGAAAGGCCTTCGGCAGCTGTCAAACGATCGGTCCTTCCCTGATGCACATGTAATACACCTTGATGTGTGCCGACCCACAGACTGCCATCGCTGCTGCGGAAGAGGAAATTGGGCCTGAACTGTCCGGCGATTCCCGGAAGTACATGGTCCTCAATTGTTCCGTTCACGAGCCGTTTCAGTCCGTTGTTCGTAGCCAGCAGCAGTGCTCCGCTGTCGTCCTCGATGATCGAATTGATTTCGAGCACGCCACGGGGAAAAGTGTAATGTTCCGGGAGCCCGGGGGCCCACCGCCACAGCCCGTTGGCCGATACCCAGAGATTGCCCTTACGGTCCTCATACAGCGCGACCACTGCTCTGCCCAAATTGGCGGCTCCCCCGCACTCGATCTTCCCTGCGCGGATTGCGCAGACTCTGCCGGGATCGTAAAGCCCAATCCAAACCGTTCCTTGCCGGTCCTCCAGAAGTGGACTAACGACCTGCCCGGCAACTTCTGGATACTGCGTAAGCTTGCCATCCTTCCAACTGGCAAGCCCCTTCAGTGTCGCAATCCAGAGAGTTCCATCGCGCGCAGTCAGCAGCGAGGCAATGCGATTGTTGGGGAGTTGCTCACCGGTTGGTGGCTGCCACGGGACTGCTCGGACGCCATCGAAGCGAAGCAAGCCATATTCCGTCCCCACCCAGAGATAGCCGTCAGGCGTCTGTGCGACCGAGAGGATCTCGCCTTTGGCAAAGCCATCGCGAATCTTCCACGCCGTATGCGCGTACTGACTCACGTCCAGCGTCGGGTCCAACCCGTAAGCCCCACGCCCCCACGCCAGCAACATCCCCAGCACAATAATGGCTCGTCTCGCCATCATGCCCACATCTTACCAGTAGCACAGGCACTCCTGCCTGTGCGGTCTTCTCTTCGTCGTTTTGATGCTGCAATTTCTTAACACACAGCCAAGAGTGGCTGGGCTACTTAGCTTAGCTAAGAGTCA
>Ga0335079_10009289_pt1 | contig 11201 bp, 8 predicted proteins | sample Lox_Sample_33_FD_206719 | JGI IMG/M metagenome (GOLD analysis project Ga0335079, IMG submission 206719) | Soil microbial communities from Loxahatchee National Wildlife Refuge, Florida, United States - Lox_Sample_3.3 | ecosystem: Environmental > Terrestrial > Soil > Wetlands | place: USA: Florida... | reverse complement strand
ATAATATCGTAACCTAGAAGATAACGACCAATAATCTCTCGGCCGAGATAAGGACCTATATTTAGACAAGTAATTCTGGGCGGGGACTCAACGATGTTAGAGGGGTCTACAATAAGCTTGCCATCGTTAGTTACATCTAAGCTTACCAAATCGCCTTTTTTTAAGCCACTCTTCTTGGCCCAATCTCTAGGTACACAAACAAAAAAAGTGCCAGTCGGCGTTTGTTGAACTTTTCGTGATTCACCCATAAGTCTGCACCAAACTAGATATAACACATCTAAACTACACGTTGCTTATATAAATTAAATTGAGTTTGAATAGTTAAAGTCGAAATATAATTAACCAAAAGCAATACACAGTCTAACACTAAATAACTTAGGCAAGCAGTTCTAACCGTTCAAAAGGTTGAATCGCAACCAAAAAAGGCAAACAAAGCAAAAGCATAAAAGCTTAAGCGCAAAAGCATGACCCAAAGCAATGGTTAATAGACAAGATCAAAAATGAGCGCACAAGAGAAATTGCAAAAAGCAATAGAGACAACAATCGCAGCAGGGTATCAACTAAATAGTGAGGCCTTTGACTTCTTAAGTCAAAACTCAGACCTAAACGATCCAGTTGACATTATGAATTGTGCACTTCAAAAGCTACAAGATCTTGAAGAAAAACCATTTTTCATTGACAGAGTTTTCTTAGAAACCTTAAAGCCACAACTGACCGCTTCCGTTGTCGAAACGCAAATAGAACCACTGAATCAAAAGGTTGTAGATCCACTACTTACCCAACAATTAAATCAAATCAAGTCAGAGGAAAACACCATTTTTTATCCATATGCTAGAGACATAAAATCATGCCTCAATATCCTCGAAGATGCTACAGGTAAACTTAGTTCAAATGGAACATTAGAAGAATACGTTCAATATTTCCAAGACAGGTTCAGAAGAATAGAACACTTACTAAGACAAAGAATCGATGTTAGGTCAGCAACTTCTATACTCGAAGCACTTAAATCTCCCGCCAAAACAAAACTCAAAATAATTTGCATGATAACAGAGAAAAGAGATTCAAAAAACCAAATGATACTGGCAATTGAAGACCTTCAAGGAAGCGCAACAGTATTGGTCCCTCAAAAAGCGCAAGAAGAAGTCCGCAAAAAAGCCCTTCTCCTGCTACCGGACCAAGTTGTATGTTTAGCCCTCATAAAAACAAGAACAAATCTTTTCCTAGCTGAAGACATTATTTTTCCAGAAATAGGCAAAAGACCCCCACAGAGAGCTCAAGAACCCGTGTATGCTGTTTTAACATCAGACCTTCATATTGGAAGCAATAAATTTGAAAAAGAAGCATTCAAACGATTCATATTATGGCTTAGAGGCAAATACGGAAACGAACAAATGAGGGAAATGGCTGGCAGGGTCAAATATGTTTTAATAGCAGGCGACATTGTCGACGGAGTTGGAGTTTACCCAAACCAAGCAAAAGAATTATGCATTCGAGATGTTCATAAACAATACGATTTCGCATCTAAATATTTGCACAAAATCCCAGATTATATAGAAATAGTAATTTCTCCAGGTAACCATGATGCTTCCCGAAAAGCTTTGCCCCAACCCGCCATACCTGAAGGCTACTTAACAGGGATACAGGGCAAAAAGAACATTCACTCAGTCGGGAGCCCCTGCCTTTTGAGCTTGCACGGTGTTGAAGTCTTAATGTATCACGGCAGAAGCTTAGATGACATAGTTGCAGTCATACCAGGAATGGACCATTCACACCCAGAAAAATCAATGAAACTTCTTATGCAAAGCCGCCATTTGGCGCCAGTTTATGGTGGAAAAACTTTGCTTTCACCAGAAAACCGCGATTATTTGGTCATTGATAGAGTACCTGATATTTTTCACGCTGGGCATATCCACGTGTTAGGTTATCTTAATTATCGTGGCGTGCTGGTTGTAAATTCTGGAGGTTGGCAACAACAGACGGATTACATGGAAAAATTAGGGCTTGTTCCTACGCCTGGAAAGGTTCCAGTGGTTAACTTGCAAACATTAGAGATAACGGTTCTTTCATTTATCTAAGTATTTTAAGCTTTAATTCAACAACTTTCAACTTGAGCTTTGCTTGATGGTTGCCGAGAGTAGCTGATTAGGCGACTAAATCGAGTATCTTCATTAAATACATCTTTGATGAGGCTTCTCGAGATTTCAAGTCTAATTTTCTTGGTTCGTCCGTACCTTCCCATGCTTACAACTTTTGCGTTCACAAGGCCCATAGAATCGAGCTCGTTAATTAGAGTACCCAAACGACGTTGTGTCAGAAGCCCCGAGCCCATTTCTCCGCACAATTCGTTATAAACATCGTATATTTCACCGGTTGTGGCGCTTGGTTTGTTCAAATGGTAAACACTGAGAAGTACTAGTTTGGAGTGCAAGGTCAAATTCTTAAGGGACTCAACAACTCGATTATGCTCAATATGTTTCTCTGCCTGACGAACATGCTCCTCAGTAACCACTTTTGCACCCTGCCGTTCAGCAACTTCCCCGGCGACACGCAACAAATCTAAAGCTCGCCTCGCATCACCATGCTCTGCAGCGGCCAAAGCTGCGCAAATGCTCAACGCTGAATCAGATAAAACTCCATCTTGAAAAGACAACTTTGAACGTTCAAGAAGAATATTGCGAAGTTCACCTGCGTCGTATGGTCTGAAAACTAGTTCTTCCTCGCTAAGAGAACTGAAAACTCTAGGATCCAAAAACTCCTTCAAACGAAGGTCGTTGGAGATACCAATTATCGCAACTTTGCTTTTATTTAGAGTCTCATTTATTCTAGTTAACTCGTACATGAAAGCATCTCCTTTATCTTTAATTAAAGCATCAATTTCGTCGAGAATTATTATAAAAATTATTCTAGATGAATCTAATGCAGTCCGAAACCTATCAAAAACTTCGCCAACAGATAAACCTGTAAAAGGTATAGCCATACCTATATTCTGGCTTAGAGCAGCAAAAACTCGGTATTCCGAACCCGTCATTCGACAGTTTATGTAACAAAATTTTACTTGAGAACCATATTCTTTTGCTTTAGATTCTAGATGACTTAGCACATATTTGGTTACTGCCGTTTTGCCTGTTCCAGTTTTTCCGTAAATAAAAATGTTGGAGCATCTCTCATCTTTTAGGACGGGTGCAACCGTTTGACCTAATAATTTTATTTGCTCTTCTCTGTGTGGTAATTTTTCTGGAAGATAGTCGTGCCTTAATACCTCTCGATCTTTAAACAGCCGAAGGCCATTTACAAAATTTTCGAATACGTCATCTAGTATACTTGGATTGCCCATTTTCCCGTCCCCTTTACTTCAGAGGTAAAACCGTTATTTCGTGTGGAGAAGATAAAGGATGCAGTACAAAAAACTAAATTTATAGCACAATATTCTAAAAGAGTATGAAAAAATCAGATTGAAACTAATTAAACAGGGTGTAAGACACACCCCAAAGCTTCTACTGGAAGAAAATTACCAATAAAAGAAAAATCCATTATTATAATATATTACAGTAACTATACTCTGAGTTTTAAGTAATGAGTTTGTATATTAATAATTGTTATCAATTTTTTTAGATAAAGAATCTTTTAAAATTTTTTCAAAGACTCCTGAGGTTTCTTTTGACGTCAAGACTTCGAGAGGAAACATAGGGGTGCCTCTTCACGTAGAATTTCCATGTAAATGAGTGGTACCTTGACTATTTTTTCAATCAATAGTGTATCAGTTTTTCAAACTGGGCACGACAATCCTTTCGACCCTATAATCTATGGTTTTTTTGTTCACAAATTTGTGAATACATGTGAAATAGCATTAATTTTGCCGCTTAATTACTTTCCTTTAGTCTAAGATTACCTGTTTCTTGTCAGTTTGCTGTGAACAATGCACCCCTCTGCTTCGACTGGAGAACTAAAACCAAACAATAACTTTAGCTATTTAGCTATTCGGATTTATTGTGAAGCTGGTTACACTGAATTGAATGTAAATCATGATTATTTCACCAAAATAGCTCCTGTTTTGCCTCTTTTAGTTTCCTTGTTTCACCATAACAGCTATAAGTTGTGAAGTGTAAAGCTGTGAACTATAATTTAGGTGTAAGCGCAATGCCAGCTCGAAAAATTCGTGTGGAGCTGTTCGATAGCGATGGTAATCGATATACTATTGCTTTTGAGGGCCAGGTAACCCGCGATAAGGCTCTGCGCCTTTTAGATCTTGTAGAGTTGTTAGGTGGTGCACCAAGCGAAGGTCCCACGGTTAGTGCCCGTGCTTCTACACCCAGCCATGCTCTTTCACGTTTTGAAAAAGTTCAACTGGTTGTTCAAAAGAGTTTTCCATTGATCTGGTTTTCTTCAAAAGACATCCAGTCGGTTTATGAGCAGGAGCTTAAAGAGCCGGTTAGCCTAAGTACGGTTTCCACTTATCTTTCAAGAATGGCAAACAAAGGTATGCTTCTTAGAACTGGCGGATCAAACAATTTGAAGTATAAAACAGCGCCAAATATTCCACAAGCAACACTCAAGCAGCGGCTAAAATGACTAACGCATGACTTAACTAAAAAGTAACTGAAAGTTGATACTATCTTGTACTCAGATTCATGTTGGTTGAGGATTTTCTGTTTTCTTTAAGAATTTTTCCATCTCTTTTTTGATGCTGTAACTGAATGGTATTTTATCTACCTCTCGCTCTAGGTATCCTTGCTCATAGAGTTTTTTCATAAGCCTTGCTGTGTGTTCTCTACTTAGGTGTACTCTATCTTTGATTTCGGGCGCTGTCTTGGGGCCTTGGGATGATAACATTTCAAGTACCGCGATTTCTGTATCGGTTAGCGTAGCCATTGCTTTATCGCGTTTGATTGGGATTACTGGTTCATTGCCAATTTCTGGGGTAATTTTAAACTTTTTGATTTGTTCTTCAAAACCGGCAATTTTTGTTTTAATAGTTTCTTGTGAGGTTTCTATATCGTTAATTTTCGATTGTAAACTAGTTAATCCAGAAAGAATATTTGTTTGAGTTTGCGAACTTGTCTGTGAAATGACGCTGATTTGATTCTCCAAAGGTACTATCTTTTTCTCTAAGATATCTGTTTTTTTAAGGCATGAATCTGCTTTAGCCAAGTTTCCTTCTATTTTGAAGGCAATTAAATCTAACTTGTCTGATTCGCGCTTAAGTTCTCGATCAAAACTAAGAACTATGTCTTCGACAATGCCCTTAGCTTTCTTGTACTCCTTTTGTGCCTTACCTATTTGCCTGTAATATTCAACCGATGCCGCCACTGTTGCAGAAAGAAATATTCCTAAAATCACTGTCCCAAAGTCTACCGTGATCTTAACCTCTGTGATTTATTTGTGATTGGGCGTGATTTATTCGGTTGCATCACACATCACAGTAATCCATGGACTTTTTAAGGCTTTTGGTGACGTAAATTCATGTTGATCATGATATCACATATCACGCATCTTTTCGCACTATTATTCCACTTGAATGAATGATCTGAAACGGCTAAATTCAAGCCTATTTTATTATTTAACGCTTAAAGAAAACATTTATTATCTTACCTTCTAGTGTACTATTTTACGATTAGAAATAGCCTTTAATTCTGTGATTTGTGACGTCACAAACTCTCTTCTGATGGGCTGGAGAGGCGTTTTAGGCTCGATTCAAGCTCCTGGCGGATGATTTCTATGAGTTTTAGATGGTCTTTTAGTTCTTCTTCTTTCTCAGGTTTCTCTTGGTGTGCTTCAACATATTCATTCAGTTTATTAGCTATTTCGAGATATGGGTCAAGAGTTGTGCTGTCAAATACCCCCAAATAGCCTAAAAGTAGTACTGTATAAATCGACTTTATGACGTTTTCCTTAGACTGTTTTAAAGTCCTATTAAAAGCTCCGCGGCTTATTTTAGCCTTAGTTAACCGCAGGTTGGCTTTTTCATCGTACTTTAGCTGTTTACCTGCAATATTTTCGGCTAAAATATCTATTAAAAGCGTTTCAAGTTGGGTTTTGGTTAATTGGCTGTTTTTAGCCAGAATTTTAACAATAGGGTCACCTAGTGCACCATTTAACCAGGCTTGAACTCCGTCTTTGAGCTTCAATTCTGCACTTCCGCCATATATCTGAATGGATACGCTTTTGTATACTACCTCTTATTTTTAAAGCTTATCCGAACGAAATCACTAGTTTTTGATACTATTAAGAGATCAAATAACTGTCAATATGCAAAAATAAGACAAGTGCTGGCGTATTTTTGCTTTTAATCCAATAATATGTACAGTTAACAAATAAAAGGCAAAATTATTCAATCTTTCACAAAAAGTTATATAGTAATTTTAACGGAACAATATAATTCTAATTACCCGTTAGAAAGTTCTTTTTGCTTATTTAGTTGTTTTGTGTGCCCATTTCTAAAACACACTTTTTGTAGCTAGTTGCTTTCAGACATACTTCAAGGAGAAATTAATTGGCGATGCGAAATGTCTTTTAGAGCATGTTGTGACGTCACCGATCACGTTATAAGCATTGTAATTTAGGGCAAAATACCTTTGATATCACACCACGTGATAAGTATGTGATGTCAGCGTGATTCTCAATTCCATTTGGATATCTAAAGAAGCTCTGAAGACTCTTTTAATTTATCAAATAGTTCAGGCCGTAAATCCTTCAATGTGGGAATGAAGGTTTCTGCAGTACGCAGATCTCCATAATCTACCTCACAAATGACAAAGTCTTCTTCATCATACTTAGCTTTAGCAAGAACATCTCCAGAAGGGCTAACCAATCTGCTCCCTCCCCAAAATTGCAATCCATCTTGAACCCCCGCCAGGTTTACGTAAGCAAGGAACGCTGTATTTTCAATAGCTCTTGCACAAGTCAGGGTTTCAAAATAGCTTCGACGGACTGCTGGCGACGCTGATATGCAGACAATTAATTGTGCTCCTTTCAAACGGGTTAGTCTTAGTACTTCCGGAAAGAAAATATCATAACAGATGCACAGGCCAATATTGCCTAATTCTGTTTGAAATGCTGCTGTTTGGTAACCTGGCCGGAAATACCTTTTTTCTTCAAACACACTATGCGTAGGTAGATACATTTTGCGGTATTTGCCAACTAAACCTTGAGGTCCAACTAAAACGGCTGTGTTAAAACATGTTGCTTGTGTTTTCTCGCTTAACTCAGGCATTCCACAAATAACATGCATCCCGGTTTTTTTTGCCAACTTCTCCAGTTTCTCAACAGTAGGTCCTGGAATAGTTTCTGCTAACTCGTAAACTTGGTCTCTAACTACATAGCCAGATAATGAAAGCTCTGGAAAAATAATAATATCAGCTCCCTGCTCTTTGGCCTTAAAAGTTAGGTCCTCTATTTTTTGAAGATTTGCTTCTTTGTTTTCTCGTTTGCTGCTTATTTGAGCGAGGGCAAGATTGATTTTATCTTTCATTATGTTTCCACTTTCAATAGGTATGTCTGGGAAGCCTAAAATCGTTTCCTACAGTTCTATACCCGATTTTAGGGGGTAGCGGCATTTTTCTTTTATGTTCATTTGCTAGCCATCTATTCTTAACTGCGTCAACAATAGTTTTCTGAATGTTTAATTGATTGGCAATCTCAATAGTTTTCATGAACTTTTCTAATCCATAAAGTATAAGATCTAAGGTTTCGTACTTAATGCCCAGCTCGTTTTCCGCTGTCTGGTTTGGCCACAGGGCTGGAGTAGAAGGCTTTAAGACGAGCTCCTTGGGGATTCCCAAATGGATTGCAAGTTTGCGAATTTGTGTTTTGTATAGATCCATAATTGGCGTTATATCTGCGGCGACATCTCCCCATTTGGTAAAGTATCCCATCATCGTTTCCGATTTATCGGAACTGCCACAAACAATTTTGTTAAACTTGTTAGCGTAATAGTAAAGGTAAATCATTCTTGTCCTAGCCTTTAAGTTGCCTTTACATAGCCTATCGTTTGGGTCAAACACCGGTATGGACTTATATAGGCAACTTAGAACAGATGACATGTCACAGATTTGTGTTTGTAAATTGAATTTTTCAGCTACAAGTTTTGCATCTTCAATGTCCTTTTGACTAAAATTTTCTTCTTCAGGCAGCATAAGTCCAAGTACATTGCCGCCGCCTATTGCACGGCTTGATAGAGCAGCTATCGTCCCGCTGTCAATTCCACCTGATAAACCAAGTACTATTCCCTTGGATCCTGCGTTTTCAACGTACTCCTTTATGAAACGGCAAATTCTTTTTTCTGCTTCGGAAAAATCTATGTCTAATAACGAAAGCGCTAATTTCAATTGACTTTCACTCAGCCTCATAATCTTGAGTTTGTAGGCAAGTATTTAAGGGCAAGGATAAATATTAATTGACCATTATCATAAATTTGAAGGCTGTTATGTTTGGGGCGAAGAAGGAAAAAAGTTGTTCATATTCCAAAGAAACGTTTGCCAAAATTCTTCTCGTGCCCAACGTGCGGAAAAGAAACAGTTAAAGTCGAATTATTCAGGGAAGATAGTCACGCAGTTGCTCAATGTAGTAGTTGTGGTCTTAAGGAAGAGTTCCCAGTTAAGCATGCGCAAGGTGAAGTCGACGTCTATTGCATGTTAACAGACCGAGTTTATGCTTCCCTTAAAAAAACTCCTGTGACAAACATTAAGAAAGAATAATCGAAGGATTATTGTTATGCTAGGGCCGACCGAAAAATACTTGCTCGAAAAAATAAAAGTTGAAGGCTCAATTCATATAACTTTAATCGACCCAGAAAAAGTAACAATTCAACAAGCTGCCCAAATTGCTGAGAACTCCAAAAACAGCGGAACAGCCGCCATAATGATCGGGGGCTCAACATTTGCTTCTCAAATCCACCTTGATGAAGTCGTAAAATCAATCAAATCCTCAGTGAAACTTCCTACAATCCTTTTTCCAAACAACATTACAGGAATAAGTAGCTATGCAGATGCAATTTGGTTTATGTCTCTTCTAAATTCAGTAGATCCTTACTTTCTTATGGGCGCCCAGATTCTAGGAGCCCCGCTTGTTAAAAGATATGGTTTAGAGCCTATTTCCATGGGCTACATAATAGTAGGCGATGGCGGCACTGCAGGTATTGTAGGAAAAGCAATATCAGTACCCTACAATAAACCTGAGCTTGCAGCTGCTCATGCTCTTGCTGGCCAGTACCTTGGAATGCGTTTTATTTATCTAGAAGGAGGTTCTGGAGCAGTAACTCCTGTACCTCCCGAAATGATTCGTGCAGTCAAACACTTACTCGAAATTCCATTAATAGTAGGTGGGGGAATTAGAACTAAAGAACAAGCAATAGCTGCTGCATCAGCCGGCGCAGACATTATCGTCACAGGTAATGTAACTGAGACTTCCGATGCAAAACAACGAGTTTCTGAAATCATTGGAGCAATCAGAGCTACTAAAATTTAGCTCAGTTGTTCTCTACTGTCTTTTTGCTTAGTTTTTAGAAAGCCAAAATAACCCTTTGCTATATATCTTGCCAAGAGACGTTGCATCTTGAATATCAGCAAAGGCTATCGAAATTACGTTGAAACAATGGAAAATGCCCTTAAAGAACTGTATTCTATAAGCGACAGCGCTAGATCAAAAGGGTTAGATCCTTCGTTAAAGACAGAGTGTATTATAGCACAAGATATTGCTGACCTAGTAGAAGGTCTAGTAGGTCCCAAAAAAGTAGCGCTTAGCATTAGGGATTTAAGTACTAAAATCCCAAGAGAAGAAATAGCATTTAAAGTTGCTGAAGAAATTGTCTTAGGTAAATTCGGTGCTATGGATCCTGAAGGAGCTGCTGAACAAGCGATTCGAACTGCCTTGGCAATTTTCACTGAAGGTTTAACTGCAGCGCCGATTCAGGGTATAGCTCAAGTTAAAATAAAAGCTAACGCCGACAAAACCCGCTATTTAGCCATATATTTTGCTGGTCCAATAAGATCAGCAGGTGGAACAGATCAAGCGTTAACCCTAGTTGTGGGCGATTTTGTACGGCGTCAGCTAGGTCTGGATAAGTATAAACCTACAGAAGAAGAAGTCTCCCGTTTTATCGAGGAATTACGATTATATGAACGTTCAGTTGGACGTTTCCAATATCATATTCCAGATGATGAACTTAAAAAAGCATTAAATCTAATTCCAGTTGAATGCACAGGAACCGAATCTGATCCCGTAGAAGTCTCCTCTTACCGAAACCTTCCTAGGGTAGAAACAAACAGAGTAAGAGGCGGCGCGCTTAGGGTAGTTAACGATGGCATTGTTGGTCGCGCACAAAAAGTATATGTCATAATTGAAAAATTAGGTTTCCAAGGATGGGATTGGCTAAGAGAATTCAAAAAGAAATCAGAGAAGAAATCCGGAGGATTTATGGACGATGTGATTGCAGGGCGTCCAATTTTTGCTTTTCCATCGAGGCGGGGCGGTTTCAGGCTAAGATATGGCAGAGCACGCAACACCGGCCTTTCGGCTGTAGGTATACATCCTGCCACAATGCATGTGTTGGAGAATTTTCTTGCTGCAGGAACTCAAATGCGTCTAGAGCTTCCTGGCAAAGGTTGTGTTACTTTACCCGTAGATTCTATTGAACCTCCAGTTGTTTTGCTAAAGGATAACTCCGTAGTTCGAGTAACATTAGAGAATTTTTGTGAAGTAAAAGGTAAAATTCAAAAAATCCTTTTTTTGGGTGACATTCTGATTAGTTTTGGGGATTTTCTGTATTCTAACAAAGGACTTCCACCTTCAGGCTACGTTGAAGAATGGTGGATTAAAGATGTTCAAAGAGCTATTGCAGGAAAATTCGGTTCAGATTGTCAGAAGACTGCAGAAAATATTGAGATCTCATTAGCGCGACTAGATAGTTTTATTGCAGATCCTTTTAGGAATAAACCAACTTTTAAGGAAGCTGTGGTTCTCTGCTTGCAATTGAATGTGCCGTTGCACCCGCGATACACTCTCTTTTGGTCAAGCTTGTCCGATGTTCAAGATGTTGAGTTGCTGAGAAAGTGGGTAAATTCTTGTGAAATTCTATTTGATGATGGTGTTGCTTGCAAAATTTTGGGTCCACTTAACGAAAACGCTACGAGATTGTTGAGAAGAATCCTTGTTCCGCATAAATTAATTGATTGTAAGATTTTGTTAGAGGGTGAATATGCAGCTAC
>Ga0335079_10009287_pt1 | contig 11201 bp, 8 predicted proteins | sample Lox_Sample_33_FD_206719 | JGI IMG/M metagenome (GOLD analysis project Ga0335079, IMG submission 206719) | Soil microbial communities from Loxahatchee National Wildlife Refuge, Florida, United States - Lox_Sample_3.3 | ecosystem: Environmental > Terrestrial > Soil > Wetlands | place: USA: Florida... | reverse complement strand
AGCGGCGGCCAGCCGCGACGCAGGCAAGACGCAGTCTGGGGATGAAGCTCGTTCAGGATTTGGGCGGAGGCACCAGCAGCCCCTGCTTCACCATCTCATTTGCCGTGGCATCCGCGACCTCGTTGATGAGCGCGGGAAGATTGTCGGGGTTCGTGGTGCGACTCTGGCTTGCCCAGAGGAGCTTATCGCGGTCGAGTGAATAGACGGTCGTCTCGACCGAGACCACGGTGTCGGTGCGCAGGTACCCGGGGTCGTAGGCGGCGCCCCAGCCATATCCCCAGTAGGGGCCGAAACCGCCGTAGTAAGCCGGCGTCGGGCCGCCGGGCGTATAGGTGACCTGCTGGTCCTTGCCGACGACGCGCATCACCACCACCCCGTTCGCGCCGGCCTGCTTGAACGCCGCGCGCGCCGCGTCGGCATTGGGGCGCGTGCCGCTCGGCACCAGGGTGTACGCGGGGATGCCGTGCCCGCCGAAGCGGTTGAGGTCCGCGACCATCGCGTCCTCGCCGCCACGGCGCTGGCTCTCATCGCGCGAGACGAATACCGCGACGATCGACTTGCCTGCCGGGCTCAGCCCCGAGACGTCGGGCGCCTTCCACGTCGACTGGAAGGTGGTGTTTCCGACGCAGGCGCAGAGAGCGAGCAGCGCAGCGGCGGCCATCGAGGTGAGCAGGCGGCGGGACATGAACGTTTCCTCTCTGTCTTGCGTTCTGGAGACCTGGGGCGCTTAGCTTACCGGATCTCAACCAGCGCGACCTTGCCGACGCCGCTCTCGGCCAGCACGAGGCCACCGTTCCGGGTCGGCATCATGTTGCGCACCACGCCGCCGCCCGAGGGGATCGCCCAGCTCTGGAAGGTGGCGGAAGACGGATCGAAGCGCACCAGGGTGTTGGGTCGCACCCCCGATTCGCTGTACCAGACGATGCCGTTGAGCACGGTGATGCCATAGGGTGCGGCTTTCGCTCCCCCGGGCGAGGCCCACTCGCGCGCGGCACCGGTGCGCGGATCGAAGCGGCCGAGCACACCGCGCGCGTAGTCGGTGTACCAGATGACGTCGTCATCGGTGCGCGCCAGCCGTCGGGGGCGTGCGCCGGCCTCCGGCAGCACGTGCTCCTTGATCGCGAGCGTGTGTGGGTCGATCTCGCCGATCCGGTTGATGCCGAATTCGCAGAAGTACGGCACGCCCTTCGAGCTCACGATGATGCCGTAGGGGAGCGCGTGCGCCGTGGGCACGGCGAGGAGCTTCACCTCGCCGGTGCGCGGCTCGAGCCGCCCGACCATGTTGGCCCCTTGCACGGTGAACCAGAGCACCCCCTGCGCATCGAAGACCGCCGTATGCGGATCGCGCGCGGCCGGATCCGGCATCCGGTATTCCCTGATGGCGCCGCTCTTCGGGTCGAGCTCGCCGATGTAGCCGGCGGAGTTCGCCGTGAACCAGATGTCGCCGGCCGTGTCCGCGGTCAGCCCGTGCGGTCCCGAGTCGGGGATCCTGGTGTGAAATTCACGGATCGCCCCGCTCGAGGGATCGATGCGCCCGAGGAGGCTTGCGCGCTGGCCCGTGTACCAGAGGCTCCCGTCGGCCGTCGCGAGCGGATCGTGCGGAAACGCGCCGGGGGTCGCGACCGCCCACTCGTGGAACGAGACCCTGACGCTCCCCGGGATCACTTTTGCCGCCGCCTCGCCCTGTGGCGGGAAGGCGCGAGCAAGATAATCGGTGAGCACCGGCAGCTGCTCCGGCGTGAGCGTCACCCCGAGCTTCTCCATCCGCTCGATCACGCCCTGCCAGCCTTCCCGCACGTAGCCGGGCGCCGCAAGGCGACTCGCATCGTGGCAGCTCACGCACTTGGCGGCGGCGATCTCCTGACCCGCGCCCGGTGGCAACTGCCCGGAGGCGGCAAGCGGGAGCGAAAAGAACAGTATCGCCGCGCAGGCGGCGACGCGGATCCTGTAAGGCATGGGCATCCCCGGCGTTTTGCCGCATGGTACGTCGGGGCGGCACGCGGGTGGAGAGCCGCGCGGCCGAAACAAAGGCCCGGCCGGCTTTGACGCCGGCCGGGCCACTCACTGCGAAGGACCTTACTTCGAGACGGTGTAGCTATAGGGAAGCGCTACCACCTCGTCACCGGTCTGCACCGTGCCGTTGAAGGTGTCGATGTAGATCGTGCCCGTCACCGTCTTGCCGAGCAGCGCCGGGTTCGGCGTGATCGTGACGTTGATGGTTCCCGACTGCCCGGGTCCCAGGATGAGCGGATTGAAGGTGTTGGTGCCGAACGTGACGTCCGACCACAGATCACCCGCATCCGAGGTCACCGCAGCGTCGAAGGCCTTCAGTTTCACGATCGCCGCGGTCGCCACCGGTGCCGCCGGCGCGCCGCTCGGCCCGTAGGGTCCGATCTCCGAGGGGAACAGCAGCCACAGGCTCCACGGCACCTCGGGCTCCGTCACGGAAGCCGCGACCGTGCCCCCGCCGATCGGCCGCGAGTAGACATCCGGCGCACCCGTGCCGCCCACGATATAGCCGACGTCGTTTTCGACATCCATCGTGATTGGAACGGTCGACTGCGCCAGGAACTCGGCGCTGCGCACCTGGGTCGGCAGGTAGGTGCCGAAGCACGCACCCGGCAGCTGCGTCTCCGAGCAGAAGTCGGTCTCGAGGAACGTCCCGAACTGGAGCGACGTGTAGTTGTGCTGTCGCGCGTCGGCGAAGTACGCCTGCGCCAGGCCGCCGTTGTTGGTGATCGTCACCGGCACGACCACCGGCGCGCCGCTCGCTGAGAGCGTCGTGCCCGCACTGTTCGGCAGCCCGCTCGCCGATACCTGCGCCGTGTTGAAGCCGATCTGCGCGCTGAACGGCAAGGTCGTCTGATTGCCCGACGTGTAGTAGTCGACCAGCAGGATGAACCGCCACCGTCCCGGCATCGGGTTGGCCCGGCTCAGCTGCATGGCACCCGTCGAGTTGGCGTTGGCATCGACATTCGGCTCGACGCTGAGTTGCATGCCGTTGGGATCGACCAACAGGCCTTCGAGCAGGTACAGCGGATCACTGATCTGCAGGTTGAGGGCCATGTTGTTGACGCCCGGCGGCACGTCGAACGCAAAAGTCTGCGTCGGCCCCGTGGACGGCCGGCCATTACCGCCGGTAAGCGTGCCACTGAAGGAGCCGCTGCCGTGGCTGATCGGAATCAGCGTGCGCAGCGCAATCGGGATCTCCGACAGGCTGTCATCACCGTCACCCAGGCGGATGGCAACGCTTTGGTCGCCGGCCTGCGACGGCATGCTGAAGCGCGCCGTGACGTACTGCGTCGCGCCCGGCGCCAGGATGAAGCTCGCCGGCGACACCGAGCCGAACTTCACGTAGCGCTCGACCGCCCAGCTGAACTGCACCGGGCCGGTGTAGGCCGAGGCAAGTCCCGCGACGCGCGTCCAGATGATCGCCGTCCAGGTGCCTGGCATCGGATTCACGATGTCGACGTGCCCGTAGCCGCTGCCGGCGCCCTGCGGGATCGAGTAGGCCGCGTCACGCCCCCTCGGGTCGAGGAGCCCGAGGTAGGCGATCGGTGGCGCCGCGAAGAACGGCGACTGCCAGGCGATCGCCGCATCGAGGTGCTGCGCCCCGGCCGGCACGGTGAAGGTCCGCGTGATGTACGCGCGCGGCGAGCCGGTAACGTTGGGAAACGTCGGATCGTTCGCCGCGTCAAGGTTGAGCGTCAGGGTCTGGCCGGCAAACGGCGCACCGAGCCCCTGGAGCGTCGGCGAGAGCTTCTGGCTCGACTTGCCGGTGTTAGTGATCGCGACTGTCACGCTCTCGCTCGAGCGCGGGTGATCGTCGATGCTGACGCTCGTCGGGCTGTTCAAGAGCCCGCCGCCGCTCACGCTCGGATGTCCGTTCTCATCCCAAACCGCGAGAGCGGTGTTCACCGCGCGGTAAGCGTTGATGAAGCCCGCACCCTGCTCAGTCGGCGGTGCACCGAGGTCGGTCGCCGAGCTCATGAGAATCTTCTTGACCAGGGCCGGCGACGGATTCTTGCCGCCGTGCGTGCTGCGATACGCCTGGATGACGAGCGCGGCCGCGCCCGCGGTGAGGGGCGATGATTCGCTCGTGCCGCCGAACTGCTGCACGGGCGCCGGCGCCGCCGGCGTCTGGTAGTTGGTGCACTCGGTGTAGATCGCAGTGTTCGTCGAGCACAGCGCCCACCCGAGATCGCCCGGCGCGATCGTGTCCGGGACGCGCGGGCCGCTCATGCTGAAGCCACCCGAGCTGAAGGAGGAGATGTTGCCGCTGATCCAGCCGTTGCTGGCGAAGGGTGCGGCTCCATATCCGGTCTGCGCGTAACTGCGGAACTGCGTGGTCGCGCCCGAGGAGACCATGAGCGCGTCCGTCGAGGGCGTACCCATGGTGCCGTTGGTGCCGGCATCGCCCGTGCTGACGACCACCGTGACGCCGGCCGCCACCGCCGCCTGATCGGCGAGCGCGATCGGATCGTTGTCGTTGTCCGGGAAGGGGTTGCCGCCGAAGGACTCATTGATCACGTCCACGTCGTCGTGGAACACCGCGTACTCGATCGCCTGCACGAAGTTCGAGTTCGTCGTGGTGTTAATCTCGGAAAAGACGTTGAGTCCGACCAGCGATGCGCCCGGGGCCACGCCGCGGATGCGGATGTTGCACGGCGAGGGCAAGGGGTGCGCGGCGTTGACGAACTGGCTGATGTCGAAGGTGAGGACCTTGCCGTTCGGCGTGTCCTGCGCGGCGATCGAGCTCGCATCGCCGAAGGCCTCCGCCCCGCCGGTGGGCGTGCCCGCCGGGTCACCGTTGAAATTCTGGTAGTCAATGAACACCGGCGTGCCGTCGGTACGCGTGAAACCCGGCAGCGTCGGATCCATGCCGTCGGCAATCCAGGCGACCTTGACGCCCTTGCCGGTCACGAACTCACCGTTGCCGTCGACGACGCGCTGCGCCTGCGGCTTCGAGGGATCGAGGAAGGCGACGTTCATGAGCTGCAGCGCCTCGGGCTCGAGCGTGTTGCAAAGCGCCGCCTTGTTGCCGCCGCCCCCACCGCCGCCGCTGCTGCCGTTCTTTCCGGGCGGCCCGACGTCGTTGCGTCTGGCAATCTTGATCACCCGGTCGGGCACGACAACCTGCACGTCGGGGCGGGCAGCGAGCTGCTCGGCTTCCGCGTCCGACACTGTGGCAGCGACCGCGTTGATCATGGCGAAGCCGCGGATCTTCGCCGCCCCGGAGGCCTTGAGGTGCGCAACGACCGACGACTGAGCCGAGGCGAGCGCTGCCATGCGCGCCGCGCGCATGCCGCGCGCCGGCGGCAGATCCGCGCGCTGATCGCGCAGGATCACGATCACGTTGTGGGCGGCTGCGGCAGATGGTTTTGCCGGCGCCGACAGGCCCGATAGCGCACTGCCCCCGAGGAGCAGCGCAAGAAGAGCAGACGAGGCTACCTTAAGATGAGTCGACAGTTTCATGGTCTCCCCTCGCGACGATTAGCGTTGTTCTGACATCGCGACAGACATCGCGACGACGACGCGCGGTCCGGCGCATCATCCTCACGCGCAGGCGCGGCTTGGTATTGGTTGGTGCGAACCGTACGCTGCTTGGGAATGTCGCGTCAACAATAATCAATTTGAGACTGCGCGTTCCCGGTCGCGGCCGCGGTGAGTGTCCTTTTGATAGCGCGGCCGCCGCAGCGCATTATGTCATCCCGTTCCCGGCCGTCGCTGCTGTTATGCTTCGGCGTTGAAGACGAGTGCACCGAGATCGCCCATGGCGCTCACCCCGTTTCACGTCGCAGTCCAGGTCCGGGACATCGAGGAGGCCCGTCGCTTCTACGCCGGCACGCTCGGCTGCCCCGAGGGACGAAGCGCCGACGGCTGGGTCGACTTCGATCTCTATGGTCACCAGTTCGTCTGCCACCTCAATCCGCACCTCGGCCGTAGCGGCCGTCTGTCCTCTCTTTTCAACGCGGTCGATGGCCACGGCGTGCCGGTGCCCCATTGCGGCGTGGTGCTCGAGGCTGCGGAATGGGCGAAGCTCGCGGAGCGGCTGCGGCAAGACGAGGTCGAGTGGGTCATCGAGCCGTGCACGCGCTTCGCCGGCACGCCGGGCGAGCAGTCAACACTCTTTATCCTCGACCCGACCGGCAACGCGCTCGAGTTCAAGTCCTTCAAGAATATCGCCGCGCAGCTCTTCGCGAAGTGAGCGCGCCCCGCACGCCTTACGTGCCGTGCTCGATGAGCCTCGTGGCCTGATCGAGCTGGTCACAATAAGCGGCAAGCACCTGCGCGGTGATCGCCACATACTGGCTGGCTTCTGCCCAGCGAGCGCCTTCGATCGCCTCGCGCACCCCCGGCAGCGTCTTCACGCCGTAGCCGGTCAGCACGCCCGGTGCATAGATGAGATGCCGGAACCAGTCGCGCCCCGGAAGGCCACGTACGTCGGTGAGCTTTTGCTCCATGCCCTGGAGCAGCCGGTTGAGCTCGCCGCGCTGTGCAGCGCTTAGCTTGAGCTCGCCCGCAACGAGCTTTCCGTAGGCCGCATCGTAGCCCCGCGCGCTCGTCTTGAGCCGTGCGATGACGCTCGCGAGGGGCGCGAAGTCGATCTCGGGCACCGCCTCCTCGCGCTGCGGCGGCAGCACCACCCGCGTCGGATCCTCGCTGAGCACAAAGGCCTTGTCATCGAGCAGCCGGTCGAGCTCGGTCGCGTGCGAGCGCTTCTCCTCGATGAGCTTGCGAAGCTGCCCGAGGTAATCCGACACGGTCTCGGCGAATGCCGTGAACTCGAGCGGCAGCACGGCTGCGTCCGCCATGCGCAGTACCACGTGACCGGCCGTCTCGGCCTCGGCGATGCCGTAGACGAAGTGCGGGTCGCCGAAGCGCAGGTAGTGGTCGAAGGAGTCGTACTTCGAATGGTAGACACCCTGCTGATCGTCCTCGCCCCGGTATTCGATGCTGAGCGTGGCGAGCCCCAGGTGCTGCAGAAACGGGGTGTAATCCGAGCCCGAGCCGAGCGCTCCGATCGGCAGGTCGCCGCCCGCCGCCGCGATGCGCGCATTGCGCGCCTTCTCCTCGGCCAGGTCACGCTCGTCGGTCGGCTCCTTCTCGAAGCCTTCGACCAGCATGTGTCCACGCAGCCGCGCCTGCGTGCTGACCCCCGCCTCGGGATCGCGGATGGCGCTCGCCACGTCATTGAGGAGATGCTGCAGCGAATGGCTGCCCTCGGGGGCGAGAAAGCCGCGCGCGTTGGTATCGGAATTCAGATAGAGCACCGCCTTGCGCTTGAGCTCCGCGGCGTGCTCCTCGGCCCACTCGGTCGAGCCGAGCAGCCCCGGCTCCTCCCCGTCCCAGCTCGCGTAAATGAGCGTGCGCTGCGGCCGCCAGCCGCTCTTGAGCAATGCACCGATCGCCTTGGCTTCCGCGAGCATCGCCACCTGTCCGGAGAGCGGATCCCAGGCGCCAAAGACCCACGCATCGCGATGATTACCGCGCACCACCCACTCGTCCGGGCTCCCCTTCCCGGGGATCCTCGCGATCACGTCGTAGAGCGGCTTGAGGCTCCAGTCCGAGCTGATCGCGAGATGGACGTACGCAGGTCCCGGCCCGAGCCGATAGGTGATGGGAAGTGAGCCGCGCCACTTCTTCGGTGCCACGGGACCTGAGAGCGCCTCAAGGAGCGGCTGCGCATCGGCGTAGGAGATCGGGATGACCGGGATCTTGAGAATGGTGCGTGCATCCGCGAGTGGCAGACGCTTCGCATCCTTGGTTGCGCCCACGCCCGGCGTGAGCGGATCGCCGGGGTAGATGGTCATGTCGAGCACCGAGCCGCGCTGCACGCCGGGCGGCGGCCGCCAGCCGCCGCGCGGATACACGGGCCCGCGGGCATAGCCATCGTCGTAGGGGTCCGAGTAGATGATGCAGCCGATGGCGCCGTGGTCCTGCGCGAGCTTCGGCTTGAGTCCCCGCCATCCTTCGCCGTAGCGCGTGATGACGATCTTGCCCCTCACATCGACGCCGCGACGCGCGAGCGCCTTGTAGTCCTCGGGCATCCCGTAGTTGAGATAGACGAGCTCGCCGGTCACATCACCGTCGGCGCCGTACTCGTTGTAGGGTCGCAGCGCGTCCTCGCGCGCCGAGGTGCGATCGCCCTCGACGGGCGGCTCGGTGAGGCTCGCGACGAAGTGACTCGGCGCCACCATCTCGAGCGTGTGTGCCTTGAGCGTCGGATAGAGCACCTCGAACTCCTCGATCCTTGCATCCCAGCCCCACTGCTTGAAGAGATCGCGTACGTACTCCGCGTTCGCCTTGTCATGCGGTGAGCCGACGTGATTGGCGGCGGAGGAAAGCGTCCTGAGCCACGCACGCAGATCCGCGGCGCTGAGCGAAGCGTCGAAGCGCTGCTCGAGCGAGCGCTCGCGCGCGCTGTCTGCGGCGTTGAAGCCGAAGAGCGTCGCTGCAGCGGCGCCGTCGGTGGTGGTCGTGGTGTTCACAGCGGTGCCGGCCGCCGCGGCTGCGGCGCCAAGCGCCGCAACGGCAGTCACCGCGACTGCAACCGCACCGAATCGCCTCATTCCTCGCATGCCAGGTCCTCCGGAAATCCGCCTTTTGAGCAGAATTCGCCGCGCTTACGCCCGTGTTGGTTTCTCGCGCCCGGCGTTCGGCGAAGTGCGCCACAGGCGACCGCCGCACTCTACTGGCCGGCCTCGCCCGCGGCCACTTTTTGAGACGCAGCGCACATTCGCCGCGGCCTGGCTGACCAGCCGCGCGGACGCTGTCGCCAGGGTGCGGCAGCTGCGCGCTCCTCTCGTGCGAGGTGTGATTTGCCTCGTGAAATGCCGGCCCTGAAGCGTGACATAAGCCCGGCTGGCCCCGGCAGGCGCTCCGTAAGATGCCTCCAGGGTCTTCGGACCATGCGTCTCTTCAATAGCTTAGGAAATCAGCATCATGCGCACTTCAATGTTCGTAAAGGGCATCCTCACCGCTGCGGTTGCGGCAATGCCGCTCCTGTGCGACGCCGAGTCGAACGTGCAGACAGGCGCGGCTACGGCATCCCCCGGCGCCACGGCGCACGTCGACTTCCAGGTCGTCATCCCGAAGTTCCTCTACCTGCGTGTCGGCACGGGCTCGGTCTACACCGGCGCCACGCCCTCCTACGCCAACAACGGCACGATCGATCTGATCAACTTCACGCCGACTTCGGCGCAGGTGGGAACCGGCACGGCGGTGGCAGCGACCGCGGCGAGCGGTGACCTCGCCAACGGCATCGAGACTGCGGCCGTGGTCAGCAACAGCGGCAATGTGACACTGAACGCCACCGCTACCGGCGCACTCAGCGACGGCGCGGGCGACTCGATTGCCTTCACGCAGATCACGACAACGTCCTCGACCCTCAACTCCGCGACCGCCCTTCCGGCGCCGGTGCTGACCAACGGTACGAGCGCTAACGTGGTGATCACCGCCCCGGCCACCAAGGTCATCGTCCAGGACGCGAAGTGGACCTACGCTTACGCGAATACGACCACCCCGCCTGCGGGTACGTACGGCGGCGTGAACACCAACAACGGCCGCGTGGTGTATACGGCGACGATGCCGTAAGACGCACGCGTCGGCCACGCGAGACCGGTGCACTATGTCCCCCCGCGGGCGCGATACCCTTAAGCGCTCCCGCGGGGCGGACGCCGCCTCCCTGACGGGCCGCCACTCGCGGCGGACGTTGTGGCTGGCGGTACTGGCCGGCGCTTACTGTCCGGTGCACGCCTTTACGGTCGCCATCGCACCCGCTGCTCCCAAGACCGTCTTTCTGCAGGTCGGAGTCGGCTCGTTCACGGGCTTGTATGACAGCGGCGGCACGCCGCAGAACAACACGACGATCAACAAGGAGTCGGTCACCGTCGCCTCCAATGTGGTCGGCAACGGCACGGCGCAGGCGATGACCACCGACAGTACGCAGACTCACAGCTTCTACGACAACTTCGTCTTCTGCAGTGTGCCAGCACAGCTCTACATCGGCGGCTTCTATCGAACCACCGGCGCAGGCGCCGGCTCGGTGTCGGTGACCGCCACCGTGCCGGCGTCACTCACGGATGGAGCCGGGGACTCGATTGCCTTCTCACAGATCTCCTGGACTTCGGCCGGTAACGGCGATTCCGGCGGCGAGCCCTTCCCGGCCGGCACCTTCAGCGCCGGCGCGGTGCAGACCATCGGCACGATCGCACAGAATCAGTGGGCGGAGAGCTGCTGGACCTTTTCCTACAAGAACACCACTGTCCCCGCCGCCGGTACCTACACCGGCCGCGTGCTCTACACGCTGACGGCGCCCTAGTGCCGTCACGTGCCAATGGCCATGCGTCCGCTGTCCCTCCCGGCATACTGCATAATCTGGCTCCTCGCCCTGCCGGCGAGCGCCAGAACCACCGTCATCGACGACTCGGGGACGCTCCCGAATAACGCCGCGCTCGCCCTGCGCTGGGACCAACCTTCACCGCGCGGCCCGAATGCCAACCTGATGGTGGGCACGCTGGCACTGCGTGTGAAGCTCAACGTGTCTCCCTGGCTGCGGCGAAGCGGGCGCATCTATCTCGTGCTGCCCGCGCAGCAGCCCGGAGCGATCAGCGCAACCTGGACCACCCAGGGCCGGCTACTGCCGGGCAGGCTGAGCGCCGGCAGCCGCGCCCTGGTGTACGCCGGACCGATCACCACGCCCTTCATCGAGGACAACGTGCAACTGACTATCAATGTGGACGGCCGACGCATGCTGCAGATGTATCACGTCAACTTCCGTTTCGAGATGGACGAGGAGTGATCGTGCGCCGCGTGATGCTGACCATGGTCCTTACGTTCGCGGTGCTCACCGCTCCGGCGGCGCATGCCGACGGTTTCGCCGCGCTCGTGTCGCCGCCGCGCTTCGAGCTGCGCGGCCGTCCGGGCGGCACCGTGCATCAGGTGCTCGAGGTGACGAATCGCTCGGTTGCCCCATCGAAGTTCCGCGTGCACACCGCGGACTTCACGCTCGCTGCGGACTACAGCGTCCTCTTCCACGATGAGTTGCTGCCGGACAGCTGTCGCCCGTGGGTCGCCATCGAGCGACCCACAATGACACTGCCCGGCGGCGGCACCATTCGCTATCGCTTCGAGGTACAGGTGCCGAAGGATGCGCCGCCGGGCGAATGCCGCTTCGGCATCCTTATCGAAGGTGACGA
>Ga0335079_10009285_pt1 | contig 11202 bp, 9 predicted proteins | sample Lox_Sample_33_FD_206719 | JGI IMG/M metagenome (GOLD analysis project Ga0335079, IMG submission 206719) | Soil microbial communities from Loxahatchee National Wildlife Refuge, Florida, United States - Lox_Sample_3.3 | ecosystem: Environmental > Terrestrial > Soil > Wetlands | place: USA: Florida... | reverse complement strand
GTCGGACCTTTCGCAAATTTCACGAAGCTAACCCGTCATGACTCGCCAGCCTCTCCCCCACCATGGACCTCGCCCGAACGCCGCCCAAGGACGCCACAAGTCGCAGCATGCGCCTCGCCATAAACCCCTGCCGTCGGAGCTTTCAAATTCCACGAAGCTAACCCGTCACGACTCCCGCGGCGCTTCCGTTACAATGGACATCGCGGCCCAAGCGCCGCCCCACGGAGGTTCCATGCAGCGTCGTCAATTTCTGGCAGCCGCCGGCGGCTTGGCTTTTTTCCGCCCCGACGCCATCGATCGCGCCCGCGCCGCCACTACCGGGAACCATCGCACCGCCGAAGACCTGGCGCGCGACGAGGATTTCTGGCGCGAGATCCAATCCGCCTTCACGCTGGATCGCAACATCATCAATTTGAACAATGGCGGCGTCAGCCCCAGTCCGCGCGTCGTGCAAGAAGCCATGCGCCGCTATCTGGAGTTCAGCAATATCGCCCCGGCCCGCACCATGTGGGCCGTTCTGGAGCCGGAAGTCGAATCCGTGCGCCGCGGCCTCGCCGCCAGCTTCGGCTGCGACCCCGAAGAGATCGCCATCACGCGCAACGCGTCCGAGAGCCTCGAAATCTGCCAGTTGGGCCTCGATCTCAAGTCCGGCGACGAAGTCCTGACCACCGACCAGGACTACCCGCGCATGATCACCACCTGGAAACAGCGTGAGCGCCGCGACGGCATCGTGCTCAAAATGATCTCCTTCCCCACGCCGCCGCCTTCGCTCGACGACCTCGCCGAACGCTTCGAGCGGGCCATCACGCCGCGCACTCGCGTGATCCACTTCTGCCACATCACCAACCTCACCGGCCAGATTTTCCCGGTCAAACGCATTTGCCAAATGGCGCGCAGCCGCGGCATCGAAGCCATCGTGGACGGCGCGCATGCCTTCGCCCATTTCCCCTTCCAACACTCCGACCTCGACTGCGATTACTACGGCGTCAGCCTGCACAAGTGGCTGCTCGCGCCGATCGGTACCGGCTTCCTCTATGTGCGGAAATCGAAAATCCCGAATGTGTGGCCGATGATGGCTGCGCCCGTGGACATGGCGGGCAACATCCGAAAATTCGAGGAGATTGGCACGCACCCGGCCGCCAATCACAACGCCATTTCCGACGCTCTGCAGTTTCACGCGTCGATCGGCGTCGAGCGCAGGGCCGCCCGCCTGCGCTACTTGCGGGCCCTCTGGACGGACCGCCTTACCCGATTGCCGCGCGTCTCCACGCCGACTAGCCCCGATCCCCGTCAAAGCTGTGGCATCGGCCTGCTGGTGGTGGAAGGCAAGGACCCCGGCACGCTGGCCGACCAACTCTGGGAAAAGCACCGCATCCTGACCGTCGCCATTACGCACCCCCAGTTCAAGGGTCTGCGCATTACCCCCAATATCTACACTACTGCGCCTGAGATCGACACCTTCTGCGACGCGATGGAGAAGCTGATCGCGTAGGTTGCGTGCCGTCGTAATGCGGAAGCCAGTTGCGCCCGATCAGCCGAACCGATGCCGGCCGTCTCTGCCGGAGCGCCCGAATTTACGCGCCGCTTTCAGGAGGCTGAGTCTCGGGAATGCCGGGCCCGCGCCGGATCGGCCTCGTCTGCGGCGACTGCCTCTAATACGCCCGGTGCCCCTTTCGCCAACTTAAATGCCACCGGCGCTCTCATCGAGATCTCAGGCGCGCGCCCATCGCGCCGTCCAACTCTTTGGCCGGTTACCGCGCGCTAGTAGTTCGTCAGATCGGCGGACCGCTGGTCGATCGCGCGCTGTGCGGCCGTCAGGAAATTCGCCAGAGGGCAGTCGAACCTGGTATTGGTAAGACTGCAGCCGGGGATGAAGATCGGGGCGCTGGCCGGCGGCGCATCGAGCGTCAAGGCGGCGCGATTGCGCAGTTGATCCAACGTCTGCGCGACATATGAGGCGCGCACAAAATACTCCCCGGTGCGGCGCGATTGCCGGAGCTCGAACACCAGCGCGCCGCCCGGAGCACAGTAGTTCGCCGGGTATCCCGGCAGGATCCAGTCGAGACGGAACAGGCCCGCGAGTCCCGTAATCTCGACGTCCGATGCGATCAGCACGATCGCTTTCGTAGCCGGATTTCCCAGCGAGCCGGTCTCCGCGCTCCCCGTCGCCGCCTGAAGCATCGACCGCACCACGTGGGAAGCCAGATTGGAACTCTGTGCTCTGTCCAGATACGGGGTCCGGAACTCCAGATCCAGTGACAAGACGTACAAGCGCGAGGTTTGAGCGATGCCGCCGGCGGTCAACTGCCCCCAACCCACCTCGTCGAGCGGCATTCCATCCGCGTATTCCATGATGAAAGGATCGACCGCCATGCCAATCATGCCCAGCCCGCCGAGATCGACCGGCGCACCGTTCGTTCCGGGAGTGACGGCGAATGGAATCGCGGTGACGTCGGCCTTGTCTTCCGGCGTCGGCGGCGCCGGACTCTCGCCGGCGGGATAGCCAAACAATATCGAGCGCGCCAGCCCGAGCTCCGGAGCGTAGGCGGCGGCTAACGACTGCGGATTGCCGCCCAGTCGGCCCATTACCGCCGCGATCGCTTTCTGCTGGTCGAGATTCGCGACGCCCGCGCCTACCGGCTCGAACAGCGGATCGCGGGCCGTGGAGGGCGTCAGGAATTGAACGTTCTCGGCGGCCGCCGGCAAAAAGCCCGTCCAGAAAGCCTTCGCGCTGTCGATGGTCCGCTCGATCACGTTGGCTCGAAAATACACCAGCTTGGCGTCTGCCGCGTCGTCGCCGGTTAGCACTCCCTCATGGGTAAGCCAAAGACGATAGTAGCCGCCGAGAATCGTCTCGAGCGCCCTGCCGTTGGCGGTCAGAATGCCGGCCTGCTGCTGAACCCCGAAGTCCGGGACGGGTTGCACGGAAAAGGTGTTGAGAAGGCTGATGGGAGCGACCGGAGATCGCACACTGTGACGGCCGAACACGATCACCTGCTTGAGTTGCGTATCGTCAGTGGCCTGCGGTGTGGCGCGGGCGAAATCCGGCTGATCCGCCGGCCCCGCATTGGGCACGGCCTCGACTTTGGACTGCGCACGAGCCAACGCGCTTGAAAGAACCAACACGAGCGTTGCGCAAGCCGCCGAAAAAAGGAAAGGCGCGCGGGCTTTTACGATCATTGCTTGAAGCTCCTTGGGGAGCGGTTGAGTGGGCTACCTGGACTCCGCAGTCCCCTGAGAGCGCCCCCAAGCAAGAATATCGGCGTTTGCCCGGATCGCATTAGATTAGAAGCTTGTTGAAAGACGCGTCCGGGGTATCGCTTTCAGAGTGCAGCCGGGCCCCTGTAAAAATTGGGGAATTCGCACTCATCGAAAAAATTCCTGCCAAAACGGCAAGAATTCAGCAACGTAGGTACTGACGGTCTCTGCTCTCCCGGTTGTTGCGAAATCGAGGCTCCGTTTCAGAGCCGCGCGCGTAAGGCAAGCGCTCCCGCGACTCTTCAACAAACTCCTAGCCGGCCGACGCAGGAGTGGAACGCGTCCGCCCATGCCTCGGCGAGTGCTTTCCGTCGTCCCCTGGCGCGACCAGGCCGCTCCACCGGGCCGGCGCTTCGAAGAACGTTGACGGTGCGGCCCCAAGGAGCCCGCCAACCTTCGCCCCTCCGAGTTTCAGCTTTTTCTCAGGAATGCAGACAGGCTGCGGCGAATTACGGGCCGGCCCGCCACCATCAGCCCGGCCCGCGCAGCGTCTGCCAGTTCGGCGTCAAACTCTGCGTCTTTTACGTGCCCGGCAGGCTCCACCAGTAGCATACCGGCGGCGGGCTTCAGGGTCCGGGCGGCTTCTGCAAAGAACTTGCCGGGGGATGGCACTTCATGCACCATGGCGAAGGCCAGCACAAAGTCGACCGCCCCGGCCAGGTCCGTCAGCCCCATCGAATCGGGCTGCGCCAGCCGCACATCAACCCGGTCGAGAAGTCCAGCCTTGCCGGCCCGCCGCTTGAGGTGGTCGAGCATTTCTTGTTGTATGTCGACCGCTACCACGCGGCCCGACGCTCCCACCCGCTGTGCCAGCTCCAGCGTGAAGAACCCCATGCCCGGTCCAGGCTCCAGCACCGTCATGCCTTCCCGGACATGCTCAGCCAGGATTTGCTCCGGTTTGTACGCCAGCCGCCGCAACGGGCTCGCCAGCAGATATCCGATCCACCACGGACAAACGCTGTGCGGCATATCGTTCTTCAGCCGCTGCCGGCGGCTGCCACCGCGCCCCCGCCTGCATCCGTGCTCATCAGGATTCGCAGATACCAGATCAGCAAAAGCATTACGGGCGTCTCCGGCGACCCGGCGGCCGATGGCGCCACCCGCGCGTTGCCCCCTTGCTTGAAAACACCGTGCGGACCCGTCAGCGTGACGGCGGGATTCTCACCCTCCGCCTGAAACGCCCATTCCGTAGCCCAGAAATTCGTGTGCCGCAACTGGTAGCGGCGCCCCGTGCGAAAAACCAGCCAGCCGCTCCCGGTCCAGCCCGGAGTGAAGATCGCCAGGTCGGTTTCAGAACCGGCCTCCCGGACCGAAACGCGCGGCGACATGAAGCCCATTCTCTTGAAGGTCCACTTCCCCCCGCCTGACTCCCCGGTCGCCAGCGATCCATACCGGTTCTCGAAACTGAGCTTCGCCACCTCGCTCCCCTTGCACGTCAATTGATAAGAACGGCGCAGGGACTCCGGCTGGCGCCATTCCAGTTCATTCCCAGCGGATTCATTCAGATTCATGGGACTCCTTGCGCACGCGTCTCATCTCAAATCATACACTCACACGGAGATCGCGGCCCCCTGCCGCGCCGCCGGGAGCCAGGCGCGGCGCGTCCAACCGCCGCTGGGCCATGGCCTGGTCGCGTGACCGTGAGCCCGGCTCTGACCGGAGCCGCGGTCCGCCAAAGCATCAGTCTTTATCGAAGCGCCGCATCGAAGCGCCGCCTGCCCGCTTTTATCGAAGCCGTGCCCGCTTTTATCGAAGCGCCGCGTGCCCGTCTTTATCGAAGCGCCGCGTGCCCGTCTTTATCGAAGCGCCGCGTGCCCGCTTTTATCGAAGCACCGCGCGCCCGTCTTTATCGAAGCGCCGCGTGCCCGCTTTTACCGAAGCGCCGCGTGCCCGCCGATTTGCCTTAGACTGGGGGATATGAGCGATCCTCTGGCCTACCTGGGAGAGCAGTTGGAAGCCTGGAAACAGGCCGGTACCTATCAGCGCCTGCGTCTCTTGGAGTCGGCCAGCGCCGCCGAGTCGCGCTTCGATGGCCGCGACGTCATCAACCTGGCCTCGAACAACTACCTGGGGTTGACCACGCACCCCAAGCTGCGGGAAGCCGCCCTGGAGGCTACCCGCCGCTTCGGCGTCGGCTCCGGCGCCGTGCGCACCATCTCCGGAACCATGTCCCTGCATATCGAGCTCGAGGAGCGTATCGCGCGCTTCAAGAGCGTCGAAGCCTGTGTCGTGTTTCAATCCGGTTTCGCGGCCAACGCCGGCACCGTGGCCGCCGTCCTGACTCCCGAAGACCACATCGTTTCCGATGAATTGAACCACGCCAGCATCATCGATGGATGCCGGCTTTCCAAGGCGAAAATCCACGTCTTTCCGCACAAGGACGCCGCCGCCGCCGGGCGCTTGCTGGCGGAGTTGGCCGATAAGCCGGGGCGCAAGCTGCTCATCACCGACGGCGTGTTTTCCATGGATGGCGACATCGGCCCGCTGCCCGCACTCGTCGCGGCCGCCGAAATGCACGGGGCCATCATGATGGTCGATGACGCCCACGCCTCCGGAGTCCTGGGGCGCAACGGGCGCGGCACCGTCGATCATTTCGGCGTTCATGGGCGCGTGCACATCCAGGTCGGCACCCTCTCCAAAGCCATCGGAGTGCTCGGCGGATATGTCTGCGGCAGCCGCGCGTTGATCGAGTTCCTCTACCACCGCGCGCGGCCGTTTTTGTTTTCGACTTCCCATCCGCCGGCCGTAGCCGCCGCCTGTATCGCCGCCTTCGACGTACTCGAACAGGAACCTGAACGCATTCAGAATCTGTGGGATAACACCAGATATTTCAAGCAGGGCTTGACTGCTGCCGGGTTCAATACGGGAGTCAGCGAAACCCCTATCACGCCCGTCATCGTCGGCGAGGCCCGCACGGCGCACGCGCTTTCCGCGGCGCTGTTTGAGGCAGGCGTGCTGGCGACCGGCATCGGCTTTCCGACGGTTCCGGAGGGCAGGGCACGAGTCCGCACCATCGTCACGGCCACGCATACCCGCGCCGAACTCGACCGCGCGCTCGAGGTGTTCGAACGCGTCGGCAAAAAGCTCGGCATTCTACACGCCTGAGCGCGCTGCGTGTCGCGCAGGCGTGGCGCAAGCGCTTGCCGGGCGGGATTTTAGTCCGCCGTACGGGATGTTTTCCCGTGTCCTTTCCGCATCGCGTGGCAAGGAGCGCGCGGCTACGGCGCTGCCGCTTCTTGACGAGCGCTTGTACCGTCTCGATCGTCGCATGCAATCGCGTTGGAAATGCTGAAAGGCTCGCCCCGATTCCGCCGCCGCTCCGCCCGGCACAGCCGGCAGACCCGGCAGTAGCTAATCCTCATCCGATCGCCCGACCGCCGCACCCGCGCGTGAAAGAACTCCCGCGTCGCATACCATTGCTCGGCGCATTCCCGGCAAACGCGCGGCGCCGGGCCATCCACGCGTTGCGCCAGGTCTTGTCTTGCCTTTTCCCAAGCGAGCCTCTTCCGCGCCCGCCAAAGCCGCCAACGCTCGCGGGTGTGTTCGACGAATGCCTTCGCGCGTTTCCGCTGCTGGCGCCGGAATTCTTCCGAGGCGCGCGCCTCGCCCCAGGAGAGCCGTATGCCCCATCTCCTCCGGCTGGCCGTCACGGTCTTCTGCGCCACGCCCCATCGCCGCGCCACCTCCACGCTTGGCAGCAGCCGTCCTTCACCCAGCAGGAACCGCTTGAATTCTTCGCGCCGCTCCGGATCGAGCCTCTGGGCCGCGCGGGCACGCGCCTTCACCGCGGGATTGCCGAGGCCGTGCCGCCCCATCATCTTGCTGATGGAATCCTTGCTGCGCCCCGGCAGCAGCCCCATTTGCGCGATGAACATCGCGCTGAAGCCGTATTCCTGCGTGAACGTAGTGAGCTTCTTCAACTCGGGGAAGGTCCAAGGTTTCACGTTGCGGCCCGGAAAGGCCCCGTTCAGTAGGCCGGCGGCTTGCAACCGCTTCCGCTGGTTATTGATCGCCGCGCGCGATTTGCCCGGAACGGCGATATCCGGCAACGGCTTGCCCTGGTGCACGACCTGATCGATGAGCCATTCGATCTGGAGATGGGTCCAACGGTTTCCAGGCATTGCAGATTGGCGTCTAAATCCAAAATAGCGGGCGGGGCAGGGAATTGGTATACAGTCGGACGGGTATTTTCAAGCCATCGGTGCAGCAAGCTCCCGCGTGGCGCAAGCTTCAGCTTGCCGGACTTCCGTGGCGCAAGCTTCCGCTTGCCGCGGCGAGCTTCAGTTCCCCGTTGCAGCGTACTTCAGTGGCGCACCCTCCGCGCGCCGGTCCCCTAAACCCCGCGCCCCGCGTGGGAGAATGAACTGTATCCCCCACTTTCGATGAACACGCTGGAGCAGAAACTCGCCGACGTCCGGCGGCGCATCGCCAACGCGGCCGGCCGCGCCCGCCGCGATCCCGCGCAAATCACCCTGATCGCGGTCACCAAAGTGTTCCCGGTTCAAGTCATCCGCGAGGCCTACGCGCTTGGCCTGCGCGATTTCGGCGAAAGCTACGTCCAGGAGTTTGAAGGCAAGTTCCCGGACGTTAGCGCATTGGACCAGGCCCGCTTCCACCTGATCGGCCACCTGCAGGCCAATAAGAGCCGGCGCGCCGCCGAAATGTTCCACTCCATTCATACCGTGGATTCCCTTAAACTCGCCCGCCGGCTGAACGAATCCGGCAAGCCCCTCGATATCCTGCTCGAAGTCAAGCTCTCCTCCGAGGAGGCGAAGGCCGGCGCCGCGCCCGCGGATCTTCCGGATCTCATCGAAACCGTCCGCGGCTGCGCCAACCTGCGGCTGCTCGGCCTCATGACGATGCCGCCATGGTCCGAGGACCAGGAGTTGTCGCGGCCCTATTTCCGCCGCCTCGCCGCCCTGGCCAAAGAGCATGGCCTCCCGCACCTTTCCATGGGAATGTCGCACGACTTCGAGGCCGCCATCGAAGAAGGCGCCACGTTCGTCCGCGTGGGAACGGCCCTGTTCGGGAGGCGCACCAAGCCGTGAAAGTGGCCTGCTACGCTCCGTGGCCGCCCGCGCCCACCGGGGTGGCCGATTACGCGGCGTCGCTGCTGGCGGCCCTGCGCCGGCTCGGCCGTGTCGAGCCGGACGCCCGCGATGCCGATGTCGCGCTGTATCATTTGGGCAACAATCAGCTCCATCGCGGCATTTACGAACGCGCGCTCGCCGAGCCCGGCGTCGTCGTGCTGCACGACGCCGTGCTCCATCATTTCTTCCTCGGCGCGCTCGATCGCGCCGCCTACATCGACGAGTTCGTCTACAACTACGGCGAATGGACGCGGCCGCTCGCCGCGGAGTTGTGGCGCAAGCGCGCCGGCTCCGCTTCCGGCTCGCGTTACTTCGATTACCCCATGCTGAAGCGCATCGCGGAGCGCTCGCGCGCCGTCGTGGTCCATAATCCGGCGGCCGCGCGCATGGTCCGCGATCACTGCCCCACGGCGGCCGTCGTCGAGATCCCCCACTTGTTCGCTGCGCCGGAACCGCCGGCCGATTGGGAAGTGACGAAGATGCGCCGGCGCCTTGCCGTGTCGCCGCTCGGCTTCCTGTTCGGCGTGTTTGGCTACCTGCGGGAATCCAAGCGCCTCTTCGCCATCCTGCGCGCCTTCGCGCGGCTGCATCCTGTGCGGCCCGATGCGCGGCTCTTGATCGCCGGATCGTTCGTCTCCGCCGACCTGGCCCGCGCGGTGGCGCCCCTGCTGCGCGCGCCCGGCATCGTGCGCCTCCCGTTTCTCCCGGAACGCGATTTCTGGCGCGCGGCCCGCGCCGTGGATGCCTGCATCAACCTGCGATCCCCCGCCGCGGGCGAAACCTCCGGCATCGGCATTCGCCTCATGGGCGCCGGCAAGCCCGTCCTGTTGACCGCCGCCGAGGAGAACTCCCGCTATCCCCACACCGCCTGCCTGCGCATCGAGCCGGGATTGGCCGAAGACGACTCCCTCCTCTACCACATGCTTCTGCTAACATCGATAAAAGAATGCGCGGGTGAAATCGGACTACGCGGGTCCGGCTACATTGCTCAGCATCACCAGGCCGCTCGAATCGCCGAACAGTATTGGAAAACCTTGTGCGCCTATCGCCGCTAGTCCTTTGGCTCTGCGCCCGCGCGTTGTACGCGGCGCCGCCGGAGATCGTCAAGAGCCTCGATGTGGCCGTCCCGATGCGCGACGGCGTGCGCCTCTCCGCTAATATTTTCCGCCGCGACGGGCCCGGCCGCTACCCCACGATTCTCGTGCGCACGCCTTATGGCAAGGGCCGCGACGTGGCGCCGCATTACCAGGATTTCGTCGAGCACGGCTATGCCGTCATGGTGCAGGACGTCCGCGGCCGCTATCGGTCCCAAGGCGTCTTCCGTCCCCTCGAGCAGGAGCCCGCCGATGGCGACGACACGCTCAACTGGATCGCCCGCCAGCCCTGGTCCAACGGCAAGGTCGGCATGCTCGGCGGCTCCTACGTCGGCATCGTTCAATGGAAGGTGGCGGCGCTCAACAATCCGCACCTCAAGGCCATCTTCCCGGTGGTTTCCGGCGACGACGATTACCGGGATCGTTTCTATTCCACCGGCGGCGCCATGAAGCTCGGCCAGCGCCTGCTCTGGATGTCCGAGAATCTGCGCCGGCCCTGGTTCCATCCCGACCCCGGCAAGTTCCTCTTGCACCTGCCGCTCCGTTCCGCGGATGTGGCCGCCACCGGTCAGACCTTGGCCATGTATCAGGAGGCTCTGGCGCACCCCGCCTACGATTCGTTCTGGAAGTCCATCAGCACGCGCGAGCTCCTGGATAAAATCCGCGTGCCGGTGTTTTCCGTGGGCGGTTGGTTCGATAACTTCGTCGAAAGCGACCTGGACGCATACGCGGCCTTGCGCAAAAGCTCCGGCGTCGACCGCATCCTGATCGGCCCATGGCCCCACAACATGTCCAGCAAATTCGACGGCGTCGATTTCGGGCCGGACGCGCGCGTCGCGCTCGGCGGAATTCAGATGCAGTGGTTTGACCAGTTTCTGAAGAATAAGGACACCGCGCTGCTTTCCCAGCCTCCCGTGCGGATCTTCGTCATGGGAGTCAACCGCTGGCAGGACGCGCGGGAATGGCCTCCCCCCGCGCAACTCAGGCATTTCTACCTGGCGAGCCGCGGGCATGCCAATACGCTCGCCGGCGATGGCGCCCTGGACCCGCGCGAACCGCGTCCCCAGAGCAGCCGGCGGCCGCCCGACCAGTTCGAGTTCGATCCCCGCAATCCCGTCCCCACCGCCGGCGGCGCGATCTGTTGCAATCCGAAAGTGTTTCCTTGGGGGCCCCTCGATCAGCGCTCCGTCGAACAGCGCCGCGATGTGCTGGTCTACACCACCGCGCCGCTGAAAAAGGATCTCGCCGTGATCGGCCCTGTGCACGTGGTGCTGTACGCTGCCACCTCCGCGCGGGATACCGACTTCACCGCCAAGCTGGTCGACGTCTTTCCGGATGGACGCGCCCAGACCCTCACCGACGGCATCCTCCGGCTGCGCTACCGGAAGTCCCTGGAGAAGGCGGAGCTGGTCGCTCCCGGCGAGATCTGCAAGTTGACCATCGACGCCGGCGTGACCGGCAACGTCTTTCAGAAGGGCCACCGTATCCGCATGGAGATCTCCAGCAGCAACTTTCCGCGCTTCGACCGCAATCCCAACACCGGCGGGATTGTGGCCAACGAGACGCGCCTGGTGAAAGCCACCCAAACGGTGTTTCACGACCGCGAGCATCCTTCGCGCCTGGTGCTGATGGCCATGCCGTCGAAGCGGGCGATTAGGCGTGGCGATACGAGCGCGCGGCGGGTCCCGCCAAGGTAGTTCCGGCACCGGCCAACGCCCCGGATGCCGGTCCAGGAAATCCGCCTGCAGTTCCAATGCCTC
>Ga0335079_10009283_pt1 | contig 11202 bp, 7 predicted proteins | sample Lox_Sample_33_FD_206719 | JGI IMG/M metagenome (GOLD analysis project Ga0335079, IMG submission 206719) | Soil microbial communities from Loxahatchee National Wildlife Refuge, Florida, United States - Lox_Sample_3.3 | ecosystem: Environmental > Terrestrial > Soil > Wetlands | place: USA: Florida... | reverse complement strand
GGGCGCCACACCAGCGCTCGCAAAGGAGCTGCGTACGTTCGCACGCCAGGCGCTGCACGCCGTACGCCTGAGGGTGGCGCATCCGCTCACCGGCCGCGAGATGGAATGGGAAGTACCCGTGCCTTGGGACATGCAGCGCCTTCTCGCCGCACTCGAGGCCGACCGTCCGTGAGGGCCGCTGCCGGACCCGCCATACAGGTGCTGACCCCGGATTGGCCGGCACCGTCGAACGTACACGCTGTGTTCACGCTGCGGATGGGCGGCGTCAGTGCGCCGCCGTTCGATTCACTGAACGTGGGTGCGCATGTGGGTGATGCGGCGTCGGCAGTGGTTGAGAATCGCCGGCGCCTGCGTGCCCAGCTACAGCTCCCCGCGGAGCCGGCCTGGATCGAGCAGGTCCACGGAACCGACGTGGCCGAGCTCGATGTATTGCCAGAGGGCCCTGCACCCCACGTGACGGCGGATGCCGTCATCAGCCGTCGCGCTGGCCGCGTCTGCGTCGTGCAGGTAGCGGACTGCCTGCCCGTCCTCTTCGCAGCGTGCGACGGCTCCGCCATCGCTGCGGCGCACGCCGGATGGCGCGGCCTTGCCGCAGGCGTGCTGGAGGCTACCGTCGCGGAGCTCGGCGTCGACCCGTCGCGACTCGTGGCGTGGCTTGGTCCGGCGATCGGGCCCGAGCATTTCGAGGTCGGCGACGAGGTGCGGGCGATCTTTGTGGCGCGTGAACCTGAGACCACCCGGGCTTTCGTCGCGAATGCCCGCGGCCGCTGGCAATGCGATCTCCTGGCGCTCGCGCGGCGTCGGCTCGTCGCACTCGGCGTTACGCAGATATTCGGCGGCCGGTGGTGCACTTACGCCGATCCGGCACGCTTCTTTTCCTATCGTCGCGACGGTCAGTGTGGTCGAATGGCAGCGCTGCTCTGGATTACCTGATCGGCGCGAGAACTGTGCCGCTGCTCCTGACCATCATGCTGTTCGCCGCCTTCGGCGGCATCGCGAGCGCCGCGTTCGCGATCGTCTTCCTCTGGGTGCGTGAAGAGCACAGTGCGGTCATCCTGCCGCACTTCGTCAGCTTCGCCACCGGTGCGCTGCTCGGGGCGGCATTGCTGGCCCTATTGCCGGAGGCGATGCAGGGTGCCGGGCCAACCGGCGGACACCGCATCGGGCTCGCCCTGGTCGCGGGACTCGGGGTGTTCTTCGTGATCGAGAAGCTGGTGCTCTGGTGGCACGCTCATGCGCACGAGAGCGCCGGAGATGCGCGTGCTTGTCCACAGCACGCTGACGACGACGGGGGGCCAAATTCCCACCTCCACCCGCACGTCGGGCACGGTCACAGCGGACATGACCACGCCCGTGATCACGCCTCGGGTGTCCTCGTGCTGGTGGGCGACAGCCTGCACAATGCACTTGACGGCGTGCTGATCGCCGCGGCCTTCCTTGCGAACATGCAGCTGGGAGTTCTCACGACACTTGCCGTTGCGGCACATGAAATACCTCATCGCGTCGGCGATTTCGCCATCCTCGTGCAGGCGGGTCTGTCCCGTCCGCGGGCTTTGCTCCTCAATCTCGCTACCGGGGTCGCCTCCGTGCTGGGTGCAGCGCTGGCTTACTTTGGATTGCGTGAGGCCCAGCAGGCCTTGCCGTATGTGCTCGCATTTGCGGCGGCAGGCTTTCTTTACATTGCCGTCGCCGGTCTCATTCCCGGACTTCACCGCCGTGCCGATGCGCGGACCAGCGGCATCCAGGTGCTGCTCATCGCAGCGGGCATCGCCGCGATCGCGGGCGCGGAGCACTTGACGCATCGATAGGTCGCGCAGCACCGGCCTGCGTATGTGACGTTGCTCACCAATTGCTCCGCCCCACCGCTCTTTTCGACGCCCGAATCGAGTACTATCTCGCGCACCCAGGGAACCTCATGTCTTCGTCATGCTGCTCGATTTCCTGAACGTTCGTGACGCAACCAGGGTTGGGGCCGCCCTCGCGGACGATTTCGTCATGCAAAGCGCTGGCGCTTCGCCCGACGGCCGTCACAAGGGACGCGGCGCGCCCTCAGCACAGCTGCATACGTTGCTACAGAAATTCCTGCAGCGGGTAGACCGCGAGACGCGCACGCTGCGGCTCAACCTCATCAAGCGGGCAAAGCTCGCGCACTCGTTCAAGTGGCGGCTGCTCGAGAAGGGCGTCGAGCGCCAGATCGTCGACGAGCTGACCCAGGCGCTGGTGCTGCGGCTGACGACAGCTCGACTCGATCAGCAATGCAGGGCTGAACCCGAAGCCAACCCTCGTGGTCGGAGCGAACCTCACGCTCTGCTGGCACGGGGCGATGGGCTTCTCGCGCGCGGAGGGTATGCCGAGGCGGTGGACTGTTATCAGCAGCTGCTGCACCAGGATCCCCGCAACGCCGTCGCCTGCAACAATCTTGGCAATGCGCTGTGGAAGATGGGGCGGTTTGGCGATGCGGAGGCACAGTACCGGCGTGCCGTCAGCATACGGGGGAACTATGCGGAGGCGTTGTGCAATCTGGGAACGTTGCTGCGTGCGAGCGGCCGCATCATCGAAGCCGAAATGCCCCTGCGACAGGCACTGAAGGCCAAGCCTACCCATCTGGACTCCCAGATTAGCCTGGGCACAACACTCTTCGTTCTCGGCCGCTTATCCGAGGCGCGCTCCATTCTCGAAAAGTCTCTCAAGCTCGCGCCGCGGAGCGTCGATGCTTTGGTCGCACTGGGCGGTGTGACAGCACGCGAGGGTCGCTTTGCCGAGAGCGAGACAATGTACCGGCGTGCGCTGGAGATCGATCCGAAGGCAGCGGCTGGATGGGCGGGACTGGCGGCCCTGCGCCGCATGACCACGGCCGACGCCGACTGGCTTCGGGGCGCGCAAGCGGCGATCAGCGCCGCTCTCGAGCCACTTGCCGAGTCCACGCTTCGCTACGCGATCGCTAAGTATTACGATGATACGGGGAATTTCGGCCGGGCATTTCGCAGTTATCAGCGCGGCAACGAGCTCGATAAATTGCGTGCGCAACCCTACGATCGTCAGGCGCATTCGCGCTTCGTCGATGATCTCGTGAGGATCTACACCCCCGAGGCGCTCGCCGCCGCGCATGCCGGTGCATCGGACTCAGACCGACCGGTGTTTGTGGTCGGAATGCCCCGCTCGGGAACTTCTCTTACCGAGCAAATCATTGCCTCGCACCCGGCCGCGCGTGGTGCTGGCGAGCTGGGCTACTGGAATCTCGCTGTGCGCAAGCACGAAGCCGCGCTGCGCCAGGCACTGCCCGCCGAACCCTTACGCAGAAAACTGGCATCAGGCTATGCCTCGGTCCTTGCGCAACACGGCACGAAAGCATGGCGGGTCGTCGATAAGGCGACCATTAACTCCGACTACCTCGGGTTGATTCATTCGATTTTCCCTCGCGCTCGCATCATCTATATGCGACGTGACCCGATCGATACGTGCCTGTCCTGCTACTTTCAGCAGTTCTCGGCGGTCACCAGTTTCACACTGGATTTATCCGACCTGGCTCATTACTACCGTGAGCACCAGCGGCTCGTCGCCCACTGGCGCAACGTGCTGCCGGCGGGCTCGTTTCTTGAAGTACCGTATGAGGGACTGGTCACCGACCAGGAGAAATGGACGCGCAGAATTCTCGAGTTCATCGGATTGCGCTGGGACGACCACTGTCTGAATTACCACCTGACCGAGAACACGGTGATGACCGCCAGCTACTGGCAGGTGCGGCAAACCCTTTATCACAGCTCCATCGGGCGCTGGCGCAACTACCAGAAATTTATCGGCCCGCTGCTCGAACTGAAGGACGCGGGCAGTTAGAAGCGCGGGCGGCAACGGCCGAGATCATGCGCGAGCGCCATCGGTCTGCGATCCCCTGCGCACGATGGCGGACGAGCAATCCGCAAAGGCCCTAGATGAGCGATCTCGAGAGGACCCCCGCATGACTCGGCAGCATGCAGCAGTTGCCGGCAGCACCCCAGTCAACTCGAAAGATTCCGTACTCGCGCTGATCGATGAAGGGAATGCACTGGAGGAACAGGGACGCGTTACTGAGGCAATGGCGCGTTACGATGCTGCCGTCCAGGCGGACCCGCGGTGCGCAAGAGCACACCTGAACAGGGGCAACGTCCTGCTTGCGAGCGGCCGGATCGACGAGGCCGGTGCCGCCTACGAATCAGCCATTGCGTGCGACCCGCACTATGCGGCTGCTCATTTCAATCTGGGGAATCTCAATTGCCGCGCTGGCGAATACGAGCGCGCTTTGCACAACTACCAGACCGCCATCGGAATCAAGCCGGACTTTGCGAACGCGTTCGTGGCGATGGGGAATACGCTTGACAGCCTGGGACGCACCTCCGAAGCAATAGCGAGCTACGAGAGCGCGCTGGCTTTGAATCCAGTCGATGCCGGTGCCCGTTTCAATCTGGGCCTGCTTGCTATGACTCAAGGGCGGTATGAACGGGCCGCAGACAGTCTGCGCGCGGCAATCGACATCCAGCCTGAGTACGCGGCAGCACATCATGCTCTGGGCAGGGTGTTAAGCAGTCTCGGGCGTCTCGATGCAGCGGAGTCGAGCTTTCGACACGCTTTGTCTCTGGCACCCGAATCCGACGAGATTCTGTACAACCTCACCATGGTTCTTATTGCACGCAACAAGGCCCCGGACGGGGTAAGTCTGACGATACAGCGGCTCGAGCGCGCGCCGACCTGGAGGACCAAAATGGGCTTTGCCAGTTGCGTCTCGCGCACGGAGTTCGTCGCCAACGACGCAGCAGTCCGCGCCGCACTCACCGTCGCCATCACAGAACCGTGGGGAGTTCCGTACCAGCTCTGCCGCCCGGCACTCAGCCTCATCATGCTCAACTCAAAGATCGCGGGCTTGGTCCGCATCGTCAATGAGAGCTGGCCCATACGGTTGCCTAAGTCGACGTTATTCGGTGCAGATGGTCTTAGCACGCTGGCCGCCGATCCCTTGCTGCATGCAGTACTGGAAGCGGTGCCCGTGAGCACGATTGAGTTCGAGCGTTTCCTTACTGCCGCACGCCATACCCTGCTCGAGACCGCATCAAGCGAGCAACCACCGGATCCGTCGGACATCGCGGCGCTGCCATTTTATGGCGCACTCGCCCGGCAATGCTTTATCAACGAGTATGTATTTGACTGTGACGAGCGCGAACGGGCCGCCGCAGCCATGTGCCGCGGCAAATTAGTGGCGCTGCTGGACGCCAATGCACCCGTCCCGCCTTTGCTCCTGTCAGCAGTGGCCGCCTATTTCCCACTGTATACCCTGCCCGAACCAGTCCGGCTTCTTGCCACGAATCAGCAAGGTCCGGTTGAGGGCGTGCTCCGCCAACAGGTTCACGAACCTCTTGAAGAACAGGCACTTCGCGCCGGCGTCGCCTGCTTAACTCCGATCAGCGCTGGTGTTTCAGAAGAGGTACGCGACCAGTATGAAGAGAATCCGTACCCGCGCTGGGTAAAACTGCCAAACAACTTTCCGGCCCTGCACTTCAATGGCGAGCTGCGGCGCACATTCCCGCTCGCGCCGTTTACGCCACTGCAAGATGATAGTCACCCGGAGATGCTCATCGCGGGATGTGGCACGGGAAGTCAGCCGATCCTCGCTCTCCAGAGATTCCGGGGCATTCGTGTGCTGGCCGTCGACCTTAGCTTAAGCAGCATCGGCTATGCGATGCGAAAGACGCGGGAGTTTGGCATCCCCAACATCGAGTTTGCACAGGCGGACATTCTGAGGCTCGGTGAGGTCAGGCGCATGTTTGACATCATCGCATCGACCGGGGTGCTGCATCATCTGGCTGATCCTTTCCTGGGATGGCGAATCCTGCTGTCTCGGTTGCGCCCCGGCGGCTTCATGAATTTGGGTTTCTACAGTCAACTTGCCCGAAGGTACGTGTCCAAGACGCGTGAATTCATTGCGGCTCGCGGTTACGGAAGCACCCCCGATGACATTCGTCGCGTTCGCCGGGAGCTCTTTGCAGAAGCCGGCGGCGAGTTGAAATGGCTGAGCAAGATCCCCGACTTCTATTCCACCAGCGAATGTCGCGACCTGATCTTCCATGTACAGGAGCATTGCCTGACGCTGGACCAGATCGAGTCGTTTCTCTCTGAATCCAGGCTCGACTTCCTCGGCTTCGAGCTGGATCCCCGGATCGTGCAGCGGTACCGGAACCGCTACCCTAGCGATCCGGCCGCAATAAGTTTGCGCAATTGGGCGCGCTTCGAGGCCGACAATCCCGATACGTTTATCGGGATGTACCAATTCTGGGTGCAAAAGCGGGCAAACGACTGAAGATCCACGCGGAGCCGTCTGGGTGCGCTTCTGGCAGCAGGGGACTACGCTAGGATTAGGAGTAGCAGCCTGAGTCGTAGCCCCTTGAACGGACTACGGTTTGTCCCCATAGACCCGCCATCCACCTATAAGGTCAATCTTGATGCGCATGGATAAGCTCACCAGCCGGTTCCAGCAGGCGCTGGCCGACGCGCAGTCGCTCGCCCTCGGACGCGACCATCAGTTCATCGAGCCGGCGCATGTGATGCTCGCGCTGCTCGACGCGTCCGGCGGGACGGTGCGGCCGCTACTCATGAAGACGGGAGCCGATGTCAATAAGATCCGGGCGGGGCTCCTGACACTGCTCGATGGGCTGCCGAAGGTGGAAGGTACGCCGGGGGAGATCCACATCTCCAACGACCTGAACCGCGTGCTCAACGTCACCGACAAGCTCGCGCAGCAACGCGGCGACCAGTTCATCTCCAGCGAGCTCTTCGTCCTGGCCGCCTTCGAGGATCGCGCGCTGGCACGGCTCTTCAAGGAAGCCGGCATGGTCCGCGGCGCCATCGAGAAGGCCATCGACGAGGTGCGTGGCGGGGAGAAGGTGTCCGATCCGAACGCCGAGGAGAACCGCCAGGCACTCGAGAAGTACACCATCGATCTCACGGCCCGTGCGGGCTCGGGGAAGCTGGACCCCGTGATCGGCCGCGATGATGAGATCCGTCGCACCATCCAGGTGCTTCAGCGCCGCACCAAGAACAACCCGGTGCTTATCGGCGAGCCGGGAGTCGGCAAAACCGCGATCGTCGAGGGCCTCGCGCAGCGCATCGTCAATAGCGAGGTGCCCGAGGGCCTGAAGAACAAGCGCATCCTGGCGCTCGACATGGGCGCTCTGATTGCCGGCGCCAAGTTCCGCGGCGAGTTCGAGGAGCGCCTCAAGGGCGTGCTGAACGACCTCGCCAAGCAGGAAGGCCAGATCATTCTCTTCATCGACGAGCTGCACACCATGGTGGGCGCAGGCAAGGCCGAGGGCGCCATGGACGCGGGCAACATGCTCAAGCCCGCGCTCGCCCGTGGCGAGCTGCACTGCGTCGGCGCAACCACACTCGACGAGTACCGCAAGTACATCGAGAAGGACGCAGCGCTCGAGCGCCGCTTTCAGAAAGTGCTGGTCGATGAGCCTTCGGTCGAGGACACGATCGCCATCCTCCGGGGACTCCAGGAACGCTACGAGGTCCACCATAAAGTCGACATTACCGACCCGGCCATCGTCGCCGCGGCGATGCTTTCGCACCGCTACATCACCGACCGCCAGTTGCCGGATAAGGCCATTGACCTGATCGACGAGGCGGCGGCACGCATCCGCATGGAGATCGACTCCAAGCCCGAGGCGCTCGACAAGCTCGAGCGGCGCATCATCCAGCTCAAGATCGAGCAGGAGGCGCTGAAGAAGGAGAAGGACGAAGCCTCGCGCAAGCGTCTGGCTACCCTCGAGGAGAGCTTGAGCACGCTGGAGAAGGAGTACGCCGACCTCGAAGAGGTGTGGAACGCGGAGAAAGCCGCCGTGCAGGGCGCTGCGCAGATCCGCGAGGAGCTCGATCGCGCGCGGCTCGAGCTCGATGCCGCGCGGCGCGCCGGCAATCTCGGACGCATGGCGGAGCTGCAGTACGGCAAGATGCCCGAGCTCGAGAAGCGCCTCGCGGCTGCGACCGCCGCCGAGGAGAAGACTCCGACGCTGGTGCGCAACAAGGTGACCGAGGAAGAGATCGCCGAGGTCGTCTCCAAGTGGACCGGCATCCCGGTGTCGAAGATGCTGCAGGGCGAGAAAGAGAAGCTCCTGCACATGGAGGAGGCACTCGGTAAGCGCGTGGTGGGCCAGGACGAGGCGCTGCGGATTGTGTCCAACGCCATCCGCCGCTCGCGCGCCGGGCTCTCCGATGCGCGCCGGCCGAACGGCTCGTTCCTGTTCCTCGGTCCCACCGGCGTCGGCAAGACCGAGCTCTGCAAGGCGCTCGCCGAGTTCCTCTTCGACACCGAGGATGCCCTGGTGCGCATCGACATGTCGGAATTCATGGAGAAGCACTCGGTGGCGCGCATGATCGGTGCACCTCCCGGGTACGTCGGCTACGAGGAGGGCGGCTACCTCACCGAGGCGGTGCGGCGCCGGCCCTATTCCGTGATCCTGCTCGATGAGGTGGAGAAGGCACACCCGGACGTGTTCAACGTACTGCTGCAGGTGCTCGACGACGGGCGCCTGACGGATGGCCAGGGGCGCACGGTCGACTTCCGCAACACCGTCATCATCATGACGTCCAACCTCGGCTCGCAGGTGATCCAGGAGTACGCGGGCGAGAAGAACTACGCCAAGATGAAGAGTGCGGTGATGGAGATCGTGCAGCAGAGCTTCCGTCCGGAGTTCATCAACCGCATCGACGACATCGTGGTGTTCCATCCGCTCGGCACCAGGCAGATCCGCGCGATCGTCGACATCCAGCTGGTCTACCTGCGCAAGCGCCTGCAGGAGCGCAACATGGACCTCACCCTCGACGATGCGGCGCGCGACCTCCTTGGCGAGGCGGGTTTCGACCCAGTGTACGGCGCGCGGCCCCTCAAGCGAGCGATCCAGCAGCAGATCGAGAACCCGCTGGCTAATAAGATCCTGCAGGGCGAGTTCGTGCCGGGCGACCGCATCCGGATCGGCGCCCGCGACGGGGAGCTCACCTTCGCCAAGGCCCGATGAGAACCGGCACGCCCTGCAGCGCCGGCGACTTACGCACAGCGTGCACTCGCCGCCCGGTGGGCCGTGCGGCTTTCGCTATAATCGCTTCACAACATCCGACTTAAGACACCTCATGCCGTTCTACGAATACGAGTGCCAGGCCTGCAAGTTCTACGCGGAGGTCATGCAAAAAATTACCGACGCCCCGCTCGCCAAATGCCCCTCGTGCGGCAAGCGGGCATTGAAGAAGCTCGTATCGGCGCCGGTCTTCCGCCTCAAGGGCGGCGGCTGGTACGAGACCGACTTCAAGTCGGACAAGGAAAGCAAGCGCAACCTGCTCGGCGCCGACAAGGAAGAGGCCAAGGCAGACGCCAAGCCCGAAGCCAAGGAGCCAAAGCCCGAGGCAAAAGAGGCCAAGGAGCCGAAGGAGGCCAAGGAGCCGACGCCCGCGGCGCCGAAGGCGGCGACAGAAGGCACCGCCCCGGCGCGCAAGAGCGTCAGCGTCCCGGTCAGGGCGCGTCGAGCCACGGCGCGCTCCCCCGTGCGCCCCAAGGCGCGCAAGAGTGCCGGCAAGCGCCGGCGGTGAGGACCGTGAGCGGCGTGAGCAGCAAGCGCCGATGGAACGTGCGACGTTACCTGGTCGCCGGAATACTCGTGTGGCTGCCGATCGTCGCAACCGTGTGGGTGGTGGTGACGCTGCTGCACATCATGGATCGCACATTGCTGCTCCTGCCGCCGGCCTACCGACCCGAGGCACTGGTCGGCTTCCCGTTGCCGGGCCTGGGCGCCGTCGTTGCGCTCATCGTGCTGCTGCTCACCGGGCTTCTGGTGACCAACCTGATCGGCCGGCAGCTGATCATCTGGGGCGAGGAACTGCTCAATCGGATCCCGGTCGTGCGCTCGGTGTACGGAGGCGTCAAGAGCTTCGCCGAGAGCGTCTTCTCGCAATCGAACGCCTTTCGCAAGGTGGTGATGGTCGAGTACCCGCGGCCCGGGGTGTGGAGCATCGGCTTTCTGACCGCCGACGACGTGCCCGAGGTGAGCGAGAAGCTTGGTGAGCCGCACGTGGCCGTTTACATCTCCTCCGCGCTTAATGCGACCGCCGGCTTTCTCGTCATCGTGCCCCGCCGCCAGGCGATCGAGCTCGACATGTCGGTCGATGCGGCCATGAGAATGATCATCACCTGCGGCGTGGTGGTACCGCCCGCCACAGCCAAAGCGCATCCCCTCGCCAAGCCGGCCGCCTGAGGCTCCTGTGCAGGCGATGCGTCTGCTCGCGCCGAGCTCACCGCTCACCCCAACCGAGGTGGCGCTGCCGGCACCAGCGGCACAGGAGGTCCTCATCCGGGTCGAGGCCTGCGGCGTGTGCCGCACCGACCTGCACGTCGTCGATAACGAGCTGCCCGACATCCACTGCCCCCTCACGCCGGGGCACGAGATCGTCGGCGTCGTCGTCGAATGCGGGCGCGAAGTGACGCGCTTTCGTAGCGGCGATCGGGTCGGCGTGCCGTGGCTCGCCTGGACCTGTGGGATGTGTGCGTACTGCCGTGCGGGTCTTGAAAACCTCTGCGTCAAGGCGCGTTTTACCGGCTACACCCGCGACGGCGGGTACGCGCAGACCGCGCTTGCCGACGCGCGCTACTGCCTGCCGCTGCCGGCTGACGTGCCGGCCGCGAGCCTCGCACCACTCCTGTGCGCCGGGCTCATCGGCTACCGTGCTTACCGCAAGGCGGGCGAGGCGGCAAACCTCGGACTCTACGGCTTCGGTGCCGCCGCGCACCTGCTCGCGCAGGTCGCGCGCCATGAGGGGCGCCGGGTGTTCGCCTTCACCCGCGCGGAAGACAATGCGGGGCAGCGCTTCGCACGCGAGCTCGGGGCGGTGTGGGCCGGTGCGTCGGACGAGGCGCCGCCCGAGCCGCTCGACGCCGCGATCATCTTCGCGCCCGTCGGCGCACTCGTTCCCGCGGCGCTCGCCGCGGTACACCCGGGGGGGCGTGTCGTGTGCGCCGGCATTCACATGAGCGACATCCCAGCCTTTCCGTACCGCCTGCTATGGGGCGAGCGCTCGGTCTCGTCGGTCGCGAACCTCACACGCCGGGACGGGGAGGAGTTCATGGCGCTGGCCACGCGCATCGGCCTCAAGGCCTCGGTGGAGTGCTTTGCGCTCGCCGACGCGAAC